>JAABUU010006376.1_pt1 | contig 12685 bp, 11 predicted proteins | sample 5559301 | NCBI WGS metagenome assembly JAABUU01 (sample SAMN10711884, study PRJNA513360) | rock metagenome | isolation source: Antarctica rocks | place: Antarctica: Victoria Land, Richard Nunatak white
CGGTTGGCGTCGGCCAGTACGTGTCCTCATTCGAGCAGATCGCGGAGACCGTCAGCCAGGCTGAGCTAGCGGCCCACCTGGGTCTGACCCTGTGGGGTGGCAATCGGGCGGTGCACTACAGCGATCTGGGCATTCACCGGGCGCTTTTTACGCTGCGGCAGCATGAGGAAATGATCACGCCGGCGCTGAAACACCTGCAAGAGTATGATCGCATCCACGGCTCGGATTTCTTACACACGCTCGACGTCTACCTGGCCTGTATGGGCCGGCTCCGCGCGGCGGCGGAAGAACTCGAGGTCCATCGCAACACCTTGGAATACCGGGTGCGACGCATCCAGGACATTGCCGATGTTCGACTCGACGACCGGGACACCCGTCTGGCACTGGAGCTAGGACTTCGGCTGCTCACCCTCAAACAATCAGAGGGAGCGAGCGACTCCGTCCTTACCTTGCCGCGCGCTGTTGCACCGCCCAGCTGAGGTCTTCATGGGCGGACAGTTTTGAGGCAGCGCGGTCATTGCCATGTCAACCGTCCGCGGTTCGCCGTCCACATCGTCTTGACGTTAGGCAAAGATATAGCGTAGGGGCCGTGGCTCCTGCCCGGCCCGCCCTCGGGTGTCTCCGGTAGGTAGCGGCCTCTATGGCCGCCACCGTTGGGCGGGCCGGGCGGAGCCACGGCCCCTACCGGACCTTTTTCCACCACGTGCCATCTCAACCAACTGTATTGCAGCGTCAACCCCATCCCGACTTTAGGCATAATCCTGCCGTAGAGGACGCGGCTTGTCCAGCCTTCGGCGCTGTGGCTCCTGCCCGTCCCGCCCAACGGTGTCTCCAGCGGGTAATGGTGTCTATCGCAAGCGACCAAGGCGGGCCGGGCGGAGCCGCGGCACTACCAGACCGATGCCGCGCACCGGACACCTGATCGTCCTGCATCCGGTGCCCATGAACCCTGGAGGGGTCGGGGGAGGGGGGGTCAGTGCCCACGGAATCGGGGATTCAGGGCATCGCCCAACGCATCGCCGACCAGATTAATGGCAAAAACGGAAAGAACCAGAGCGGTCGCGGGGATCAGCAGTTCGCTGGTCGACTGGAACATGTGGCCGAAGCCGGAGAAGAGCAGGGTGCCCCAGTCGGCGTCGGGAAGCTGCGTGCCGATTTGCAGGAAACTGAGCGCCGCTCCTGCCAGGATCGCCCCACTGAGACTGAGGGTGCCGAGGATGACCAGAGGGTCGATAATGTTCGGCAGAATGTGACGGCGCAGAATATGAAACTGCCCCGCTCCCGCCGACAAAGACGACTCGACGTACTCCGTACTCTTGAGCCGGAGGGTGGAGGCGCGTGCCACGCGTGCGTAGCCGGGGATTCCAGCGATGCCCAGCGCAATAACCAACGACTTGTAGCCGGGTCCCAGCACACCGATAATCGCGATAGCGAGCAAGAGTCCAGGGACGGTAAGGATCAGATCGACCACGCGCATAATCGCGTCGTCGACGACACGCCTGCTGTAGCCGGCTATCATTCCCATCGGCACCCCTACAATAAAGGAAAGGAACACGATCTCAAGACCCGCGGGCAAGGACACGCGCCCTCCCCAGAGCATTCTGGCCCACAGGTCTCGGCCCAGATCGTCTGTTCCAAACCAGTGAGTTCCGCTGGGGCTTTGATTCGCCGTGTCGAGCGCGAAGGTAGTGGGTATGGAGTTCGGGTCGTAGCGTCCAATGAGTGGCGCCAGGGCGCAGAGGAGTGCGATGGTCCCGATGATCAGGAGGCCGATCTGCGCGCGACGGTCTCGCACGATTCGGCGACCGATCATCCCAAACCAGGAACGACCTCGTCCCAGGTCGGTATCCGCAGCCGTCAGAGCAACTGGATCACCAATGGCGCCCGGCGCCAGATGCGGATCCATCAGGTTGGGTGTTGCTGCCGGTTCGCGTACCTTGTCGCCCTGGTTCGACAGTCCGCCCATGCTCATGAGAAATGGATCCTCGGGTCGATAAAGGCGTAAGAAACATCGACCAGCAGGTTAGCGCTCACCAGGACCACGGAGAAAAAGAAGGTTGTCCCCTCGATCACTGGGAAATCACGCCCACTCACGGCGCTGATCGCCAGGGTGCCGAGGCCCGGCAAGGCGAAGACGTTCTCGATGATCACCGCCCCACCCAGCAGCGACGCGATGCTCAAGCCAAAGAGGGTGACGACCGGCAACAGCGCGTTCCGTAACACATGCTTGACCAGGGTGACGGAGCGCCCGACCCCTTTGGCTCGCGCCGTGCGGATGTAGTCCTGACCCATCACCTCCAACATGGTTGCCCGGGTCAGGCGGGTTAATCCGGATGCGATGCCCAGGCCCAGGGAGCAGGCGGGTAACACCTCGTATTTCCATCCACCGGTGCCCGCCACCGGAAGCCAACCCAGCTTGACCCCCACTACCAGGCCCAGCACGGTGCCTAGAACGAACTCTGGGATGGAGATACCAATCACCGCCAGCCCGGTGATTCCCGTCCCCACAGAGGTCCGATTGAACACGGCGGCAAGCATGCCGCCGAGCAGGCCAAAAATTATCGCCAGTACCAGGCCGCTCGCCGCCAGCGCCAGGGTGGTGGGAAAGCGGATCGCGATTTCGTGGGTGACCGACTGATGGCTGATGATCGAGTCCCCGAAATCAAAGTGAACAGCACCCTTCAGAAAGTCCCAGTACTGCACGAGCAGAGGCTTGTCCAGGCCCAGCTCATGCCGGAGCAGGATTCGATCGGCCTTGGACCCGCTGATTCCCAGAATCACACTGACCGGATCGCCAGGAATAATCCGGAAACCAAAAAAGGTCATGGTGAGAACCGCCCAGAGCAGGGGAATGGAGATCAGCACGCGGCGAACGATGAAGGTCAGCATCCCGGCTCGTGCCTCCTCTCATTCCTGGACATCAGGCTTATTCCCTATGATAGAGATGCTCATGAGGAAACGCTTCGGAAGAACCTCCAAACGCCGGCTAGCATTTTGTCGTCTCTTCCAATGCGACCTACCGGCATGACCCCGTAGGCTTAGGACAGGGGGAGACGTATCCCTTTATAGCAGCAACGCATAGTCCACGGGTTCGTGGCGGTAGCAGCAAGTGGAGGAGAACTCGATGAAGACGGGAGCGATATCACTCCGGCGAACAACACGCGCCGGCGTCTCGCTGCTGGGAGCCGCGACACTCATCTCGATGAATGTGGCGCCTAGCGTACACGCGCGTTCGCTAGCGGCCCCCAAGTACGGAGGCACCTTCCAGGTTCAGGGCGGGCAGCCCGATTGCCTCGATCCGCAGAAAACCGGCCTATCGGCATCCAATGCCATCTTCAGCCTGGTGGTCGACCCGCTGATCAGTTTCGATAAAAAGGGGCATTACCAGGCGGACCTCGCACTGAAATGGAAGTACAGCAATGGAGGCAAAACACTCACGCTCTTCCTGCGGCACGGTGTGAAGTTTTCCAACGGTGACCCGTTCAACGCCAGTGCGGTTAAGTACACCTTCGATCGCGCGCTGGACCCCGCGACAAAATCGACGACGACGCATGCTGATCTGAAAACGGTCACCAGCATCAGCGTGGTGAACGCCTATACCGTTCGGCTCAATCTCAGTGCTCCCTCGCGGGTGCTCTTGACAAACCTCACGCTCAGCTACACTGGCATCCTCGATCCCAAGGTGACACGAGCGGAGGGAAGCGGCTCCTGCCAGCGACCGGTGGGAACCGGGCCATTCAAGATCCAGGGCGTCGGCCCGGCATTCGCTACTGTCACGCTGGTTCGCAACGACTACCACAATTTCAATCCCGCCTGGGTAAACAACCGCGGCAAGGCCTACCTCTCGATGGTCGTCTTCAAAGCGATCACGAACCCTGCCACGGCGGTGAGCGAGCTGCTCTCCGGCGATCTCGACTATGCAAGTATCCCCGGGACCCAGCTAAGCCGCACCCAGGGGAATAGTAACGTCAAGCTTCACCGGTCGCTGGCCCAGGGGGAGACGTTCGTGGGATTCAACTTCACCCGCCCCCAACTCGCCCAGACCCCGGTTCGAAAGGCCATCGCGGAGGCGATCAATAAGCAAGCCATCCTGGCCGCGGCGTACCAGGGGCTGGGCAAGATTGCCAACAGTCCCCTGGGCCAAACCATGCCGTTCTACGACAAGAACGCATCCAAATACGCCCTAAAGTACAATCCGACGGACGCGCAGCGACTGTTCGCCGCCAATCACGTCACCGGCCCATTCGATCTGGTCATCCTGCAGGATCCGGCGTTTGAGTCGACAGCACAGGTCATTCAGCAACAGCTTGGCGCGGTCGGGGTCAAGATCAACATTGTCACCAAGGCGCCGGCCGATTACTTCCCCGCGGTCGCGACCGGGAAGTTCGACCTCACTGTCCTTGGTTTCGGCTACCCGGATCCCGACATCCTCTTCCAGCTCTTCGATTCAAGCCAGCAGCACGGGGGACTGAACTTCTGGAATTACTCCAACCCGACGGTCGACAATCTCCTCACCGTCGGGCGCGAAAATGCCAAGAAAGCTCGAGCTGCCTACAATAGCGTGCAGAAAATCTTCGACACCGAGGCCGTGGACATCCCGTTGATCGACCAGTCGACACCGTTCGGTCTGCGTTCTCGGATCAAAGGATACGATTTCAACCCCAGCAGCGGCATTCCCTTCGTGGGACTATACCTCTAAAGTTCGGTACTCAATCTCAGACCCAACTCAGCAGGCGACACCGCGGTTCGGATGAACCGCGGTGTCGCCTCTTCTTTGCCGCGAGCTTCGATCAACAGTTACTTCCTCTTCCCTGCCAGCATCGATTGCGCAATCTGGGTCGCTCGCTGCTGCGAGAGGCTCCCCTCCAGCCGCACGGTCACGGCGCCATGCTGCCAGAGCAGCACATTGCCGGCCAGCCGAATCGTGTCGAGTAGCGGTGTGTGGCGCTGATCCAGGTAGTACATCAGGTGGAGATGGCCGGCGATCCAAATGCCCTGTTCGCGGGCGATGAGAATTGGCTGCACGGTTGCTCCTGGCGGGATGGTCTTCCCCACGAAGAAGGTTCTCTGGAACTCGGTAATGAGCAGACCCGCCCGGGTGGTCGAGGCGCGTGGCAGGCCGGACCTGGCGGCGTAGAGCAGCGACACACGCCCATTGAAGGGCGGCGTGCCGGCATAGATCTCGTCAGGGTGCTTCAGACCGAGCAGCGTCGGCATCAGGATGTGGAAGGGCACGCGCCGCTGTGCCTCGTCCACCGACACGCGCTGGCCAAGATTGAGGTTGTGGCCCAGCGGACCGGGCGCTACACTGCCGGATTCGATCCGCACCCCGGCAATCTGGAACCAGGACGCGACGGCTGAACGAGCGCCAGGGAAGATGGCCAGCACCGCGGCCAGGATGGCTACCGCGGCCAGAACAGGATAGAGGACCTCACGCCGGAGGAACGCGCTGCGGGACCGCCGCCGGCGAGCCGGCTGACGCTCCAGGCCAGCGAGCACCGCGTGAGAGAGATCCGGAACCGGCGGATATTTCAGGTGCTCGCCCAGATCGAGCAAGGCTCGCCCCAGCTCGAGGTCCGCGGCATCCATTGATTCCTCACTCACGGTGCGCCTCCTGGTCCATACGATCGGGGCGCTCGCTGGCCAGCAACTCCCTGAGGCGGGCACGGGCACGTGAGAGTCGCGACTTGACGGTGCCGCGCGCACAGCCCAACACCTCTGCCATCTCCGCCTCCGATAGATCCAGGAAATAGCGATAGGCCAGCGCCTGCTGATCCTGCTCCGGCAGGCGATTGACCGCGTTCAGCAGCACCTCGCGGTCCAGCGCCAGGACCGCCTCCGCCTCGGGCGATGGGGCCGCATCACCTGTGCGGTTACCGGCCAGCTGCAGCTCGTATCCTGAGCGCCGGCGCGCGGAACGCGCCTGATTGCGCGCCTCGTTGGCCACGATCTTCAGCAGCCAGGGGCGGAAGGCCGCGCCGGCGTGAAAGCGATTCAGTGCGTAGTACGCCTTGATAAAGCCGGTTTGAGCGGCATCGCTGGCCGCGTCGGAATCTCGCGTCGTCGCATAGGCAGCCCAAAAAGCAGGGTTCTGGTACCGGCGGACGAGTTCCTCATAGGCCGATACATCGCCCTGCTGGGCTCGCTCCACGAGCTGGACATCATCCAGTGGCCGGCCCCTCATGGATCTATTCTTATCTCCACTACACCATTGCGGTCGATCCGGTTCCCCTGATGGAGAACACTGAACACCACTACGGTTGACGGAAGTGGCTCTGGGGTCGACGGACGCCACGGTGGCAGTAGCCCGGCCGCCATGGTTACCCACGAGACTGCTGCTACCCGCCGCAACCACCGTTAGGCTGGCCGGGCGGAGACACGGCCACTACGAGCACGGTATTGGCGTAAAGCAGACATTGCCCATCCGAGCCATTCTTCCCGGTAGTGGCCGGGTTCCTACCCCGGCCAGCCCGCGGTGTCTCAGCTCCGACACCCTCCCCCGCGCTCAGGCACGATCATCTCAGCCGAGATACGTACCATATTGACCATCAGCACCGACTCCAGCAACCATTCATGAGCGGACAGGTTCGTGAGGACCGGTCCTCGCCTCGATGTACCCACACGTCGAGGAATGCATGGACAGACATCGTGACGGAAATGGCACGTTCAGCGCCGCGCTCGAGGCACGTGGCGATGTGGCGACGAAAGGGGAGCCATTGACCGCTCAAGCTCATCCAACGCCTCAGAACTGTCCGCTCATCAACCCTCCGGCGTGGGCGATCAGCTTCCGAGCCGTACCTTCGGAACCAGTCCCCTCCCTTCGGTGTAGAGAGCAATGAAGGAGGGTACGACATGAGCTTGATGTCCCGCGTCACCGTCATTGCCATGGTGATCCTTGGTCTGTTGCTGGCGCTTGGCGGCGCGTCGCAGCTCGGGGCACAGTCCACCATCCCCCTGGCTGGGCGGGCGCCGCACCCCTTTCCAGCCGGCGCCCTTCGCGTCTATCGTTCAACCGCCGCGCAGAACACCCTCCAGCCCATCGACCGCCGGTCGCTGGCCGACCGGGCTGGCGCCGTGTTGCGCGTTGGACCTCGGCCCGCGCCGAACCAATCTCCCGCCATCGTCGCCACCACCGACGGCTCTCGGTTTGTCGTGTTGAACCGGCTTCCCACCCGTCACTGGCCGGTCCCAGCGGGAGACCTGACCCTTCAACTCTTCGACGCTCGCACCGGACGGCCTCTCTTCCCCGCGCATCACCCGGCAGTTCCCTTCTGGATCAGCGGTGTCTCCGCCGATGGGTCGGTCGCCTATGGCTTTGACGATGAAGCTCTCACTGTCCCCTGCCCGTCCCGGCACTTCTATCTACTGGATGTGCGCACCGGTCGGGTCGATCGACAACTGACTCTGACGGCGCCGCCCGGGGACTCCGCGCTGGTATCCCCCGACCTGGAGCGGCTGTACACTATGACCACTTCCGACCAGATCAACAGGTGCGGTCCGCGGCATTCGTATCACCCGCTGCTAACGGCATACGACCTGCACACAGGCACGATAGTGCGTTCGGTGCGGTTGAAGGGCGTGCTCGGCGGCCGCTGGCCGACCAGGCGGACGCTCAACGGCGAGAGGGTGGCTGATGTCTGGCAGCCGGGCATCGCGCTGAGCCCGGATGGCTCTCAGCTCGCCGTCCTCGATGGCAATACCAATACCCTGACACTGCTGCACGCCCGATCGCTCCAGGTCGCCGGCACGGAGACCCTGTCTCATCCCAGGACGGCGCTGGAGACCATCGCCGGCGTGCTGGGTGTGCCGCCAGACACCGCCGAGGCCAAGGGGCAAGATAGCGGCGTGGAACTGCAGATGCAGTACACGGCCGACGGTCGCTCGCTGCTGGTGACCGGCGCTCGCCTGAGTCCGGATCGCCGTCACCCCTACGGAGCGGCCCGGAACCTGGGGATGCAGTTGATCGACATCGGCAGCGGCCAGATTCGAGCCTGGCTCAACGATGGTGCACAGGTCTTGAACATCTGGCCTGCCCCCGATGGCAGCGCGCTGTATTCAGTGGCACAAGGCTGGTCTCGACAGGGAGGCTGGCTCAATACACTCCGACGGCATGACCCCACGACGCTTCGCGTGGTCAGCAGGCGCACCTTTCCGCACATGGGCAACTGGTTCCTGCATCTGGTGTTCCTGCCAGCAGCGCGCTGAAGCCGGCGCCCCTCAGCCGGCATAGGCGCACACGCCGGCCCGCGGCGAATTGACCACGGGTAGTAGCATCTCCTCGCCACATGGGTGCGTCTTGCTGCATTGGTCGCAGAGCCACCCTCCACCGCTCCAGGAGCATTCGGTGCAGATCTGGGTGGCTTGCTGCTGTCCGCACTCGTCGCAGGGAATGGAAGGCGGCTCATTTTGGGCCAATATCTCGATGCTCTTGCCGCGCACTGGTCCCCGGCGCTCGCCCACCACCTTCAGCGTGAGGTCGGTGGTACTGCCGAAGTCATATTCATGGCTGAATTCCTGGCCCACGTCGAGCACGCTCGCCAGTTTCGCGTCCATGCTCTGCTCAGCTATCTCTCCGTCTGGGTCGTCGAACGATGCGTAGGAGACGCCGCGAATGGTGAAAAGGCTCAGGTGCCCGCAGCACTCGAGCCAGGTATCGCGCAGGAAGCTGTCCAGGTGGGCGAAGGTGGCCTCCCCCGGCGCCTCCAGATGCATCCAATACATCGGGGCATCGCGACCGCTGACGACCAGGTGGAGTATCCGTGCCGAGCGGGTTTTCCCGCCGGCAACCGTGGTCGCGGCTTCCTTTCGTGCCTGGCAGGCCTGGAGGTGTCTGGTCATTCCAGACTTGCCGTACTCGCCACCGCAAAATCGGCATTGGGCCTTGGTGGTTATCGTGGCCATGGTTCTCTCCTTTCCGGTCCAACTCTATTCTCGCGCATGGCGCTCACCGTCGTCGCTGATGGTAGGCGCGATCTGGGCGATCGGTGGGGCATCGGCAATATCCTGAACAATCTCGGCCGCACCGCCCTGGAGCACCATATCCCCCTCTTTTGGGGAGACGAACATCCTACACGCCCCTGATTTTGGTAATGGCCCCAGCAGCCTCTGAGAGGAGCCCGGTAGTGCTCGCCTACCGGGCTCCTCGACCGTCGTTCCATCCCTGCCATTCGCAGTATTCAGTTGGAGTGGTCTCACTGAGCTAGAAGGAACGGAATGATAGAGTGAGGGCGAAGACGCAAACCATGACCCTCTGGGAGCGATGATCGTGGAGATGCTTGCACCGTGGGCCGAGCCGGTACTGATGACCGCCGAGGAACTCCTACGGCTGCCCGACGACGAATGGTGCTACGAACTGGTGGAAGGGAGGCTGGTGCGCATGCCGCCCAACGGGTGGGGGCACGGCCGTGTGGTCATGGCGTTGTTGCGGGCCGTTGACCGGTTTGTCCAGGAGCATCAGCTGGGAGAGGTATGCCCGCCAGAGACGGGATTTCGCATATCGGCGGAGGGTGGACCGGACACTGTCCTGGCGCCGGATCTCGCCTATATGCGCGCTGGACGGGTGCCGGCTGCCGGGACCCAAGGGTATCCTCACCTTGCGCCGGATCTCGTGGCCGAGGTTGTCTCACCCTCACAGGGCCGCGCGGAGATGGGCGCGAAGGCCCAGCGGTGGTTGAGCGCCGGAGTGCAGATGGTCTGGATCGTGCTGCCCGAGGCCCGAACCGTCGAGGTGTGGCGTGATGGGGGGTTGGTGCGCGTCGTGACCGACGAGGAGGAGTTGACCGGCGAGGACGTTCTTCCCGGCTTTGCCGTCGCGGTCGCACACCTCTTTCGCTAACCTGCATGTGCAGTGAGGGAACAGACGGAGCAGGTGCTGGGCGATATTCTGGGGTATGCCGTCGCCCACATCCAGGCGCTCGGCTCCTCCGGCGCCGTCTGAGTGATCGATAATGGGACAGTGGCCCATGAGAGGACGCCCCCAATCGAGAAGGAGCACGACATGCATGATACGAAGGCACATCGAACGGACACCTCCCGGACCGAGGAGATCTGGGAGGAGCGCGAGCGCTGGGTACCGCGCGGGATCTCGACCTACGCCCACATCGTGGCGGACCACGCGCACGGCGCCTCCCTGTGGGATGTGGAGGGCAGACAGTACATCGACTTTGCCGGCGGCATCGGGACCATCAACGTCGGGCACACCGCGGAGGAGGTCGTCTCTGCCATCCGCGACCAGGCAGGGAAGCTGATTCATACCTGCTTCTCCGTCGCCATTTATGAGCCGTATATCGACCTAGCCCGACGGCTCTCGCAACTGGTCCCCGGGCAGTCGCCGCGGAAGGCGATGTTGGTGAACAGCGGAGCTGAGGCGGTGGAGAACGCGATCAAGATCGCTCGGGTCGCCACCGCTCGTCCCAACGTCATCGCTTTCCAGAACGCGTTCCACGGCCGCACCCTGATGGGACTGTCGCTGACCGGGAAGGACATTCCTTATAAAGTAGGGTTCGGTCCCTTCGCGCCCGGCATCTACCATGCTCGCTTCCCGTACGCGTACCGCTGTCCCGAGGACGCATGCCGGCACAACGGCGGCTCCGGCCCGTGTCCCATCGAGAGCGGCGCCGAGCTGGAACTGCTGCTCAGGACGACCGTCCCGGCGGATACCGTGGCGGCGATCATCGTTGAGCCGGTTCAGGGCGAGGGCGGCTTTGTGGTGGCCCCGCCCACCTTCCTGCGAACGCTACGGGAGATCTGCGACCGCGAGGGGATCCTCCTGATAGCGGACGAGATCCAGACGGGTTTCGGGCGCACCGGCCAGATGTTCGCGGTTGAGCACGCCGGCATCGAGCCGGACCTCATAGTGCTGGCCAAGTCGCTCGCTGATGGGATGCCGCTCGGCGCCGTCGTCGGCAAGGCGGAGATCATGGATGCGCCCCGTCTGGGTGGACTTGGCGGCACCTACGGCGGCAATCCGGTGGCCTGCCGCGCGGCTCTGGCCGTGCTGGACATCTTCGAGCGCGACCATCTGGTGGAGCGGTCGCGGCAGATCGGGAACACGATAATGGACCGATTTACGGCTATGCAGGAGAAGCACGAGCTCATCGGAGAGGTTCGCGGCCTGGGCGCCATGGTGGCGATCGAGCTCGTTCGCGATCGGCAGACCAAGGAGCCCGCGGTGCAGCAGACCGCGGACATCATCCATCGCTGTCACGACCGGGGGCTCCTGGTGATCAAGGCCGGCCTGTACGACAACGTGATCCGCATCCTGGTACCACTGGTCGTCGACGTCCAGACGCTGGAGGAAGGCCTCGATATTCTGGAGAGCTGCCTGGCGGAGGTGGCGGTCGAGAGCGCTCAGCCCTCCCTGGTCGGCACCGCCGAGCGGTAGCCTGGAGAGCGAAGGGGAGCGTGCCTATCCCCCTTCGCTCTATGCCTGCTCTACGGCGTCCCTGCCTTTCGCGCAACGCCCCCGGTCTGCTGCGCGCGAGCCTCTGCCCCACCACACGAGTTCAGCCGTATCGCGAACTCATATCGCGCTTCAGATCGCTGGCCTGATGACCAGAGAGGCTCAGCCGGATCCCGCAGGTGGTCGGTAGCCCAGATCAGCCCCGTACACGTCCACGCGACGATCTTCGATAGGATTCGACAATTCTGTCCAGTGGTGGTAGCGAGCCTCCGAGAGATTGAGGTCCGCGATGAGGAAATCTTCATCTGAGAAGCTGGCCGGCCCGGCCAGATAGCCGGTCGGACCCACCACGCAGCTGCTTCCGGCGAAGGTACAGCCGCGTTCCACCCCGCACCGATCGGCGCAGATCATAAACACGTTGTTGGTGTGCGCTTGTCCCATGTGCATGGGCGGCATCAGGTTGTTCGATTCGTCCACCAGGCCCGGCATGAGGTCCCAGCAAGTTGGATCGCAAATAATATCGGCTCCCTGCAGCTTCAGGATGCGCACGACCTCCGGGAACCAGGCGTCATAGCAGATCAGGATCCCGACGCGACCAAAGGGAAGATGGAAGAGTGGCAGGCCTAAATTCCCGGGCTCAAAGAAAAGTTTCTCCTCACTCCAGAGGTGGAGCTTCCGATACTTCCCGATGAATCCTTCGGGGCCCAGGAAGGCCGCACTGTTATACAGGCGGCTCCCCTCTCGCTCGCAGATCCCGGCGACCACGTGGAGTCCCGTGCCTCGGATCGCGTCAAGGTAGGCGCGACAGGTTGGTCCATCCGGAATGGGTTCCGAGAGACTAAACGCTTCAGCACGCGAGTTAAAGATGTAGCCGCTATTGCCAAGCTCCGGCAGTACGATCAGGTCGACGTGTTCATTGACGGCACGTCGCAGCGCTTCGAGCGCTTTGTGTACATTCGCAGCCTTGTCTCCGACGCGCGGCTCGAGTTGAGCGGCCGCCACGCGTACCATCGCCTCTCGCCCTCGCTCTCGCGTGACTACCTCCGCCGCGTTCAGCGCTTGCCCTTCTGGTTGGACTCTTTCTCGCGTGACCATTGTCTTTCTCGTCTCCTTTTTGTTCGCGCTCCAGCCCCATCCGCACCATGCGTGGTCCAGACGCAACCTCGCACGGAGCACATCGAGTCTTGCCGTTCTCAACTGAGCTGCCGACTCGCGCACTATCCGGCTCGCCCTGAGAGTTCCTATTAACATCACCATATAGCATCGTCCGCCTCCCAGCGTGTA
>JAABUU010006378.1_pt1 | contig 12684 bp, 12 predicted proteins | sample 5559301 | NCBI WGS metagenome assembly JAABUU01 (sample SAMN10711884, study PRJNA513360) | rock metagenome | isolation source: Antarctica rocks | place: Antarctica: Victoria Land, Richard Nunatak white
AGTGGACCTGCGAGCGCCGTTGCCCTCGGGTTGGTCGACGTGGGGCTCGGGACGGACACCGCTGGATCCATCCGGGTGCCAGCGTCCTACTGCGGGTTGTACGGGTTTCGACCCAGCCACGGGGTACTGGCGGTCCAAGGGTTGCTGCCGCTGGCACCGTCCTTCGACACCGTGGGGTGGTTGGCCGGCGACGCGGTGACTTTCCAACGAGTCGCTGAGGGGCTCCTCCCTCCCACCGACGTGGTCCCCTTGAGCCGGATGCTGCTCGCCGATGACGTGTTCGCCCTGGCGGACCCGGACGTCGAAGTCGCTGTGCGCCGCTTCGCGCGTGCCCTCGCCGCCCGTTTGGAGTTACGACTGGAGGTGGTCCCAAGCTTGTGCGAAGGGGAACTCGACCACTGGCTGGTGGCCTTCACACTGGTGCAGGCCGCCGAAGCCGGGCAGGTACACGGACAGTGGCTCTCCACCCACCCCCATGCACTGGAGCCCGAGATCGCCGAGCGCTTCGCCCGCGGAAAGGTGATCACCGCACAGCAACGTGCGGACGCCGAACGGGTACTTATGCGAGCCGCCGGGCTGCTGCGGGACCGGCTGTCACCCGGCACCGTCTTGATCCAGCCGGCGACAAGCACGCCAGCACCACCGACGGCCTCCTCCGGCGCTGACAAGGCGCTGCTGCGAGCCGGTACGCTGGGGCTCACCTGCCTGGCGAGCATTGCGGGATTGCCCGCCCTGGTACTGCCCGGCCCCACGGTCGATGCACTTCCCGTAGGGGTATGTCTGGTAGGCCCCCGCGGATCAGACGCCAACCTCGCCGCCCTGGCGAGCACAGCTACGCAAACCGGCGTGTAGAACACGATGGGGTTCTCGCGCGATCTAGTGGGATCGTGACGTGGGGGCCTTAACAGCGAGATCAGGCAGTGGGAGGCTGGTGTGACCCCCGTGGTGCGCGTCACGGCGCGGACACAACCCGCCGGGCACGTTCCCCGGGGATCATCACTCCGAGTTCGCGAATGGTCATGCTCCTGCTCAGCAGGGGTCTATGTGCCGGTCGGTGGATAAGCGCACTGCCGTTGAGTTTGAGGGCACCGAGCCAACGCCCTGGACCTCATCCGGGCTGGCGGGTCGCCGACCATGGTGTGGAGGTTGCCGGTGGGTTCGTCGCGCGGCTGCTCATTGTTGTTTGTTGGTCCTTGTGCGGTGGTTATCCGCCGCTCGGTCCTCTCGGTGCGGCGTCGGGCTTGCCCGCTCGGGCTTCGGTCGGCGGCCCGAAACCGGCCCCGGTGCCGTCGGTGATCTTCACTTCGTCTTCCCACGGCAGGCGGTAGCGCCCGGCGACCAGGTCCTGCATGTAGGTGTAGGGGCAGTCGCGGGCACCGCCTTCGACGGCGACGTAGCCGCGGTGTCCCAGCTGGTAGATGTTGTTTTCCACCCCCCACCGGGTTCGGGCTTCGTCCGCGCGGGCGGGCACGACCTCCGCTGTGACGATCCGGTCGGCGAGCCCGTCGCCTTGTTCGAGGATCGTGCCGTCAATGTCGCAGATCATCGCCTCCCCTTGGGACCGGATTCCTGTTGCGTCGGGCCCGGCGAGGCAGACCGACGCGGTGTAGGCCAGGTTGGAGAAGGCGTTGGCCTGATTGGTGATCCGCCAGGAGTGCTGGATGGGATAGGTGTAGCCCGCGGTGCGCAGGATGACGTTGGCCCCTTTGTACGCCGCTTCACGGGCCACCTCGGGCAGCATCCCGTCGTGGCAGATGATCAGTGAGAGGCGTGCACCGGCTGGGCCGTCACACACCGGGATTCCGAGGTCACCGGGCTGCCATGGCTCCAGGGGTACCCAGGGGTGCAACTTGCGGTAGTACAGCGCGATGTCCCCGGTGTCGTCCACGATCACACCGCTGTTGTAGGGCGCGCCGTTCTTGTTGCGTTCCATCAAGGAGAAGCAACCCCAAACCCCGCTGTCGGCGCAGGCACCCCGCAGCATCGTGATCTCGGGGCCGTCGAGGTCGCAGAGCAGCCGATCGTCCATCCAACTCTTCGGGTTCAGCCCGTTAATGCTGTATTCGGGGAACACGAGGAGGTCCAGGCTGGGCATGCCCTCCTTCGCCCCGCGAATCATTGTGGCGATTCTTGTGGCCGCGTCCGTCAGGTGGCCGGGTTCGGTGACGACGGGCACCTGCGCCTGCACCAACCCGAGCACGAGCGCGCCGGGTGAGGGGTTCAGCCCACCGAGCCCGCTCACGCGTGGCCCGCCGCGGTTCGGGCCGGCCAGCGGTCCGCCCAGGGCGCCGCCTGCTCGTAGGCCGCGGACGCCCGGAGCACGCTGGCGTCGGCGAGGTGGCGCCCGACGATCTGCAGGCCCACAGGCAGACCCTGGCGGGTGAAACCGGCCGGCACACTCGCTGCCGGTTGCCCGGTCATGTTGATGGGTGAGGTGAAGCCCAACCAGGATGTCGAGGCCACCATCCGACCCTCGACCCTCTCCGGGCCCTGCATGTGGACGGGGAACGGTGGCACGGTGAGCGTCGGGCTGAGCAACAGGTCGTAGTCACCCATGAACCGCCACATCCGGTTGACCAGCCGCTTGCGGGCGGTCTGGCCGTCGGTGAGCTGCTCGGCTGTCCACGGCTTGGTCAGCAGCTCCACCAGGTGCGGGGACATCTCCGACCCGTACTCCGCGACCATGGTGCGCATTCCGCTCAGGTCGGTGTCGTTCACGACCAACGACCAGAACGCTTCGGCCGGATCCTCCCACCCGGGGTCCGCTTCGGTGACAACGCAGCCGAGCTCGGTGGCGAAGACCTCAGCGGCGCGGGCAGTGATCTCGCGGACCTCCGGGTCGACGGGCAGATAACCCCAGTCCGTACTGAACGCAACCCGAAGCCCACGCACGCCCCCGCGGGGTGCGGTGAGCCAGTCGACGTCGCCGGCGGGCAGCGAGTGCCGGTCGCGGGGGTCGGGTCCGGCGAGCACCGACATGAGCAGTGCCGCGTCGCCCACGGTGCGGGTCATGGGCCCGATGTGCTCGAGGCTCTCCCAGCTGGAGATGCCGGGGTAGCGCTCGTCGCGGCAGCCGGGGTAGGCAGGCACCCGGCCCATCGAGGCTTTGAACCCGAAGATCCCGCAGTGCGCCGAGGGGATGCGAATCGAGCCGCCGCCGTCGCTGCCCAGGGCGAGTGGGGCCATCCCGGTTGCCACCGCCACCCCAGACCCGGCGCTGGAACCTCCCGGTGTCATACCCGGGTTCCACGGGTTGCGCGCGGTTTCCGAGATTGGGTTGTGGCCGACGCCGCTGTAACCGAACTCGGGCACGGTGGTCTTGCCCAGGATCACCGCGCCTGCGGCCGTGACCCGCTCCACGACCACGTCGTCCTCGTCGGGGACGAAGTCGCGGTAGGCCGGCGAGCCGCAGCGGGTGGGGATCCCCTTGGTGGCGATGAGGTCCTTGACCGCGAGGGGGATGCCGGACAGCGGGCCCACATCATCACCGTGGACGATCGCGTCAGCGATGCTGCGGGCCTGGGAGCGGGCCCGGTCGGCGGTCAGCTCGCAGAACGCGTGCAGCGTGTTGTCGAGCTCGTCGATCCGCTGCAGCGCAGCCTCGGTGACCTCCACGGGCGAGACTTCCTTGGCCCGGATGGCGCGGATCAGTTCGGTGGCCGGCAGGGTGGTGAGGTCAGCTGTGGTCACCGGCCTCACGTTACGGGTTCCGTCGCGGACTGGGCCGCGAGCCGCGTTGCGGGTCGTGGGGTGAACGCTTCGATGGCGCTGTAGGCCAGCGCGCCTACGAGTAGGCCTGCGACAGCTTCGCTGAGTTGCGGCGCCCACACGTGCACCGCGTACGCCGCGAGGGAGCCGAGGGCCCAGGCCAAGAAAGGTTGGACGCGCCATTGGCTGATCGCCCGTGGCACCGTGCGGCGTCGGACGAGTTGGTCGATGATGAGGACAGCTCCGATTGGTGGGACGAAGATGCCGAGCAGGTTCAGCCAGGTCGCGAAGTGGCTCCACACGCCGGCCAGGGCCGCCGCGAGACCGAGGACGCCGAGCACGATCGTCAGCAGGCGCATGCGGCTGTTGGTGAGCTGGCTCCAGCCGACGGCACCGTTGTAGAGGCAGTGGGTGCAGACCGACCCGAGGTTGACGAAGACGAAGATGACCGCGATCGCTGACAGGACCGGTCCGTGCGTGGTCAGGATCGGGAGGAAGTCACCGCCGCTGTCCGCGGGTGTGGCCGCGGCGCCGGCGGCGACGACGATACCGCCGACCAGCAGCGAAATGAAGTTCGCGATGGGAAATGCCGAGAATGCGGCGAGGACGGCTTCCCGGCCGGTGCGCGACCAGCGGGTGAAGTCGGCGGTCATGGTGCCGGAGTCGGCGAATCCGGCGATGACGATGGTGACGGCGGCGCCGATGCTGAGCACCGCGGCGCCGGCACCGCCCCCGGTGTAGGAGGTGATGCCGGACAGGCCGCCCCCGTGGGCAGCGAATACGAGCGCCACGATTGCCAGGACGACGAATAACGGGGCGGCGATGACCCCGATGATCGTGAGCGCACGGATGCCGATGAAGGTCATCGCGATGTAGAGGACACCGGCAAGGAATATCATCGCAGTCTCGTTCCACCCCAGCGCGGTGTGCAGGGTGGCCCCGGTGAGGCCGGTCTGGAAGGCGAACCAGCCGATGACGACGGTGGAAAGGAAACCAGCGGCGATGGTGGCGCCGCGGCGACCGAACGTCTCGGCGGCGGTGAGGGCAAAGTTTTTGCCGGTCGTGCCGGCGACGTAGCTCAGGGCACCGACGTAGGTGAGGAGCACCAGGTTGCCGAGCAGGATCGCGGCGAGGCCACGCCAAAAGCCGAGACCGTAGACGATGGTGCCACCGAAGATGGCGTTGGTGAGGATCATCGGGAAGCCGAACCACACGGCCGAGACCGATGCCAGGGAACGGCGGTGCCCGGCGGGTACAGGCTCGTGCTCGAACTCCGACTCGAGGCCCAGGTGCTCGACCGGTGCGGTGACGGTGTTGGACATGGCGATCCTTTCACAGGGCAGAGAAGGCAGGAGTCAGGGTGTTGTGCGCAGGAAGGCAGCCCACCCCCCGTAGGCCGTGATGTCCGTGCCGGTCTCGGCGGCGGCTGCGGGGCAGAGGAAGCCGGTGACGAAGTCACCGTCGGAGAGTTGGACGGGCCCGAGGGCCAGCGGTGGTGGCAGTGACGCGAGGAAGGTGCCCAGCCCGGCCGGGGGCAGCAACCACTTCTCGCCGCGGATCGCTGCTCCGCGCCCTGGCGTATGGACGAGGCCGGGTTTGGGTGGGGTCGTCGGCAGGGCGTAGAGCCGGTACTCGGCTGCGGTGCTCACCCACCCGACCCGCCGGGCGCCGGGCTCGGTCAGCTGATCATTCAGCGGCTGCTCGGACATGTGCGCACCGACCACGACAAGTGGCAGCGCGGGCTGGGCTCCGACGACGACTTCGGCCGGGGGCTGGTGCGGGTCGGGCGGGCTCAGCAGCCGGGCGACGTCGGCGGCGACCCGGTCGTGGAAGGCCGGGACCAGCACGGTGACACCGAAGTGGGTGCCCTCGACCTGCCCGGCCGGGACCGCCACTCCCGCGAGGTCGAGCAGGTTGGCGAAGTTGGTGTAGGTCCCGAGCCGGTCGTTGACCCCGATCGGGTCAGCAAGGACCTGCGCGATCGTGGGGTGCTCAGTTGTCGTCGGCAGCAGCAGGGCGTCAACGTGGGCGAACATTTTACGGGCTGACAGCCGGAACTCATCCAGGCGCTGCAGGTCGGTGACCATCGCCGCCGCCGGAATGTCGCGGGCCCCGCCGATGATTGCCGCGACTATGGGATCAGCATCATCGGGTGTGGTGTCCAGGAACGCGCCCACCGCCGCGTACCGCTCGGCCACTAGCGCGCCACCGTAGAGCAACTCGGCCGCCGCCAGAAAGGGGGAGACGTCGACCGCTACAAGCTCCGCGCCGCCCTCGACGAGCAGCTGCGTCGTCTGTGCGAAGCGGCCGATGCGCGCGGCGCCCAGATTGACTAGCTGATCAGAGGAGGGCACACCCACCCGCGGGCGGCGTCGGGCGGCGAGGGGGGCATCAGCAGGCCAGGACCGCGACCTCGGGTCGTTCGGGTGCGGGCCGCACAGCACGGCGGTGACCACCTCGGCCAGGCTCAAGGTGGGAGCGAGAACGCTCACCGTGTCGTAGGAGCGGGCTGCGGGCACGACCCCGAGACCGGGCACGAGCCCCAGCGTCGGCTTGATCCCGACGATGCCCTGCAGGGCGGCCGGGACACGCCCAGAACCCGCCGTGTCGGTACCGAGCGCGAAGTCCACCGTCCCGAGTGCCACCGCGACCGCGGAGCCGGAGCTCGACCCGCCGGAGATCCTTCGTGGATCCCGCGCGTCGCGCACCGCGCCGTAGGGGCTGCGGGTCCCGACCAGGCCGGTGGCGAACTGGTCCATATTGGTCTTGCCGATCACAATTGCGCCTGCGGCGGTCAGTCGAGTGACCGCCGGGGCCGACTCCCGCGGCCGGTACCCGAAACTCGGGCAGCCGGCGGTCGTGGGCAGGCCGGCCACATCGATGTTGTCCTTGACCGCGAACACCGTGCCGGCCAACGGCAGTGCCGCACCGGTGCGCACGCGGGCGTCGATTACCGTGGCCTCCGCCAAAACTTCGGCGCGCGCCCGGACGGCGATCCACGCCTCCGGCCGCTCACCCCGCGCCAGGTCGGCGTAGGCCACCTCGACCCGAGCGGCTGCCGACGCACCCGACGACAGCGCCGCAGGCAGTGTGCTCGCGGTGCTCACAACGCCGCCAGCAGTTGCTCCGACGTGGCGACCGCGCCGAACACCCCGCCCTGCATGGTGATCATGTGCAGGGCAGCCGCGTAGTTGTCCTTGTCGGTGGCACCGGTGCAGTCCGACAGCAGCAGGCACTCATAGCCACGGTCGTTGGCCTCGCGCATGGTGGTGTGCACGCAGACGTCGGTGGTGATCCCGGTCAAGATCAGGTGCGTGATACCGCGGGTCTTTAACACGAGGTCGAGGTCGGTGGCGTAGAACGCACCCTTGCCCGGCTTGTCGATGACGATCTCACCGTCGATCGGGGCGAGCTCAGGCACAATCTCCCAGCCCACCTCGCCGCGGATCAAGATCCGGCCGCAAGGGCCCTCCCCGCCGATAGGAGCACTGATCTGCTGGGAACGCCACAGCTTGTTCGCCGGCAGGTCCGCGAGGTCGGGTCGGTGTCCCTCGCGGGTGTGCAGCACCAGCATGCCGGCGCCGCGGGCCGCCTGCAGCACCCGCTGGGTGGGTTCTACCCCGGCGCGGGTGAGGGAAAGGTCGTAGCCCATCGCATCGACGTAGCCACCCGGCCCACAGAAGTCCACCTGCCAGTCGATGTTGAGCAGCGCCGTCCGCTCCATCGGCACGGCACCGTCATACGGCCACGCATACGGGTTCGCGTCGACGGTCGTCATCGCCGACACCGCACTACATACTGTCCTGCGTTCAGCGCATACCGTTGTGCGTTCATGCCATCAGACATTAGGAGCCGATTGTTACCGCACTACCTCGCTGTCATTACGCCTTCGGGTCCAGAAGTCAGGCCGGTGAGTTAGCCGTCACTTGCCCGTAACACCCGCTCGATACCCTGTGGTACCTGAACGAACTGGAGGACGTGGTGCGCCTGTCACCCCACGAGCGGGATCGGTTGTTGGTGTCCTATGCCGCCGAGTTGGCTCGCCGCCGCCAGGCGCGTGGGCTCGCTCTCAACTATCCGGAGGCGGTCGCGTTGATCACTGATCACCTGATGGAGGGCGCGCGGGACGGGCGCACGGTGACTGAGCTGATGTCCTCGGGCCAGCAGGTACTCACCCGTGCTGAGGTGATGGACGGTGTGCCCGCGATGCTGCTCGAGGTTCAGGTGGAGGCAACATTCCCGGACGGGACCAAGCTCGTCACCGTGCACCGGCCCATCCAATGACCGGGCCCGAACCGGTGAGGGTTCCGATCGTCCCTGGTGAGGTGATTCCCGCCGGGGGAAGCATCGAGCTGAACGCCGGCGCGCAGCGCACCACCTTGGAGGTGCTCAACACCGGTGATCGCCCCGTGCAGGTGGGCAGCCATCTGCACTTCGCGCAAACCAACGCGGCGCTGCGGTTCGACCGGGCTGCCGCGCACGGGCAGCGACTCGATATCGCGGCAGGCACCGCGGTCCGCTTCGAGCCCGGGCTCGAGCACACGGTGCACCTGATCCCGCTCGGGGGCACTCGCGAGGTGTACGGGTTGAGCCGCACCCCACCGGGGCGGTTGGACCACTGATGGCCGAGCTGAGCCGCGCCCGCTACGCGCAACTGTATGGCCCCACCACCGGTGACCGGATCCGTCTGGCCGACACCGATCTGCTCATCGAGGTGACCGACGACCTGTGTGGGGGTCCGGGGCGGGCCGGGGACGAGGCGGTGTTCGGTGGCGGCAAGGTGTTGCGCGAGTCGATGGGCCAGGGCCGCGCCACGCGGGCCGAGGGTGCCCCGGACACGGTCATCACCGGGGCGGTGATCCTCGACCACTGGGGTGTGGTGAAAGCCGATGTGGGTATCCGCGACGGCCGGGTCGTGGCGCTGGGCAAGGCGGGCAACCCCGACATCATGGATGGGGTGCACCCCGCTCTGGTGGTGGGCCCCTCCACCGAGGTCATCTCCGGCAACGGCCGCATCCTGACCGCCGGCGCCATCGACTGCCATGTGCACCTGATTTGCCCGCAAATCGTGGACGAAGCCCTCGGTGGTGGGATCACCACGCTCATCGGCGGGGGCACCGGCCCCGCCGAGGGCTCCAAGGCCACCACCGTCACCCCCGGGGCGTGGCATTTGGCCCGGATGCTGGAGGCGATGGACGGTCTGCCCGTCAACGTGGCGTTGCTGGGTAAGGGCAACACTGTGCGCCAGGAGGGGATGTGGGAGCAGTTGCGGGCCGGGGCGTCGGGTTTCAAGCTGCACGAGGACTGGGGATCCACCCCCGCCGCGATCGACGCCTGCCTCACCGTGGCTGACGCCGCCGGCGTGCAGGTCGCGCTGCACAGCGACACGCTGAACGAGGCGGGCTTCGTGGAGGACACCCTGGCCGCGATCGCCGGCCGGGCCATCCACGCCTACCACACAGAGGGCGCCGGGGGCGGGCACGCACCGGACATCATCACCGTCGCCGCAGCGGGGCACGTGTTGCCCAGCTCCACCAACCCGACCCGACCGCACACCATGAACACACTGGCCGAGCACCTCGACATGCTGATGGTGTGTCACCACCTCAACCCCAGCGTGCCGGAGGACTTGGCGTTCGCGGAGAGCCGCATCCGGCCGTCCACCATCGCCGCCGAGGACCTGCTGCACGACCTGGGGGCGATCTCCATGATCGGCAGCGACTCCCAGGCCATGGGCCGCATCGGTGAGGTAGTGGCGCGCACCTGGCAAACCGCGCACGTCATGAAACAGCGCCGCGGTGCGCTCGCTGGTGACGGTGCCGCCGACAACACCCGCGCCCAGCGCTACATCGCGAAGTACACGATCTGCCCGGCCGTGGCCCACGGGCTGGAGGCTGAGGTTGGCTCGGTGGCAAAGGGCAAGCTCGCGGACCTTGTGTTGTGGGAGCCGGCGTTCTTCGGTGTCCGACCGCATCTGGTGCTCAAGGGCGGGATGATCGCGTGGGCGCAGATGGGCGACGCCAACGCCTCCATCCCCACTCCGCAGCCGGTGCTGCCCCGCCCCATGTTCGGGGCGTTCCCGAAGGCCGCGGCCGCCACGTCCGTGCACTTCGTCGCCCCCCAAGCGTTGGAGGATGGGCTCGCCGACCGGCTCGACGTGGACCGTCGGTTGGTACCGGTGGCTGACGTCCGCTCCCGCGGCAAGGCCGACATGCCGAACAACACCGCCCAGCCACGGATCGAGGTCGACCCGGACACGTTCACCGTGCGCATCGACGGCCAGGTATGGGAATCAGCCCCGGTGTCGTCGCTGCCGATGGCGCAACGCTACTTCCTGTTCTGATGAGCCTCACCGCACTGCTCACCCTGGCCGACTCCCGCCTGCCCACCGGTGGACACGTGCACTCCGGCGGAGTCGAGGACGCGGTGCAGCACGGGCTGCTCACCGACGTTGTCACGGTGGAAGCGTTTCTGCGCCGCCGGATACGCACCACCGGACTGGTGGCGGCGGGGCTCGCCGCGGCAGCATGCGCAGGGGACGAGCTGGCTGTGCTCGACGCCGAAGCCGACGCCCGCACCCCCTCGCCCGCGCAACGTGCTGCCTCCCGAGCGCAGGGCCGCGGACTGCTGCGCCTGGCCCGCAGCACCTGGCCCGACTCGCCGTGGGCTGCGTTGGGACCGCGACCACACCACCCGGTTGCGCTGGGCGTCGTCGCGGCAGCGGCAGGGCTCGGGCGCCACGACGCGGCACTAGCGGCGGTATACGTCACGATGACCGGCTCGGCGACCGCCGCGCAGCGGCTGCTGGCCCTGGACCCCGGGCAGGTCGCCGCGTGCACACTGCAACTTTCCGCGCTGTGCGACGAAGTCGCGGAACTCGCCTGCACACAGGGGCTGCCCGCGGCCTCGGACCCCCTGCTCGACCTGCTCGCCGAGCGCCACGCGCTTCGCCAGAACACCCTGTTCGCCTCCTGACCCACCCCCACGGAAGGATGTTCTGTGCCCCCCCATTTCGACGGCGGCGACCCACACGCACACGCCGAGCGCCCCACCACAGGACCGGTACGCATCGGCATCGGCGGCCCCGTCGGCTCCGGCAAGACCGCACTGGTCGCCGCGCTGTGCCGGCAACTGCACACGGAGCTGTCCGTGGCGGTCGTGACCAACGACATCTACACCACCGAGGACGCCGACTTCCTGCGCCGCCACGCTGTGCTGCCCGACGAACGAATCACCGCGGTGCAAACCGGATGCTGCCCACACACCGCGATCCGTGACGACATCACCGCCAACCTCGACGCCATCGACGACCTCATCAGCACCAACCCGCCACTGGACTTGGTGCTCGTGGAATCCGGCGGGGACAACCTCACCGCCACCTTCTCCCGCGGACTGGTCGACGCCCAAATCTTCGTGCTCGATGTGGCCGGCGGGGATAAGGTGCCTCGCAAAGGGGGGCCGGGTGTCACCTTCTCCGACCTGCTCGTGGTGAACAAAACCGACCTGGCCCCGATGGTCGGCGCGGATCTGCAGGTCATGGCCGACGACGCGGCCGCCGTGCGCGGGACCCGCCCCACGGTGCTCATCTCACTGCGCGAGGAACCCACCGCCACCCCCGTGCGGAACTGGGTGCTGACCCAGGTGCACGCCCGCGCGAACCTCCCGTGAGGACCGAGGTCCACATCACCGCCCACCCCGACGGGCGCCAAGTGTTCGACGCATCCGGGGCCCTCGCCGTCCGCCAAACCGGCCCCCACACCCTGCACCTCGCCAGCACCGCCGCCGGCCCCCTCGGCGGCGACACCACGACCCTGGCGGTGCACGTGCTGCGCGGTGCCCGCCTGCAGGTACACACCGTAGCGGCGACCGTGGTGCTACCCGGGTCGTCACGAACACGCTGGGAGGTGCACGTCGAGGACGGCGGCAAACTTGCGCTGCTGCCCGAGCCGACCGTCATCACCGCGCGCGCCGAACACCGCAGCGAAGTCCGGGCACACCTGCACACCGGGGCGACGCTGCTGCTCACCGAGCGCGTCCAGCTGGGCAGGGCGCAAGAACGCGCAGGGCGCTGGACCGGTCTGCTGCACCTTGACCGCGACGGCCGCCCTCTGCTCCGGCACGAAGTGAAACTAGGGCCCGGCTCCCCCGGGCACGACCAACTCGCCACACCTCGCGCTCTGGTGAGCACGCTACGAGTACCCCACAGTCAAGCCGCCGCCATATGCGGCACAACCGTGCTGCTGCCCCTGGCCGGTGGCGGCACCCTATCCACCGAACTCAAAGCACGCTTATGAGCACAATCCCCGCACCGTACAACACTCACTTCTACACCAGCGCCGCCGCTCGGTGCCGCCGCATCGGTGATGTGTTCGGGGTGGAATTGTCCTTGCCGAGCGGCTGCCAGCCGCCGGGCACACCACGAGGGTAGGGCCGCCTCACCTGGCCGCGAAGCTGGGGTAGGCCGCGTGAACAGGCCCGAACGGGTCGGCCTTCAGCGCTGCCGGTAGGCGAGGAAGTGCTCGCGGAGATAGGTGAGGTGCTCGATTGTGGCCTCCTCGCCAGCGTCCGGGTTCTGCTCGCCAATGGCTCGGACGATCCGCTGATGCTGACGCACCGTTGTCCGGCCGACCTCGGGGGAGAGATCCAGGTAGTGCACCGGTTCGGTCTCCAGGTGCAGGGCGCTGACGAACGAGGCCAGAACTCGGTTGCCCGATGCCCGGGCGATGGTCCCGTGGAACTGCTCGTCCAACGCCGGTACCCGCGGGTCTTCCACGGAGATCAACTTCTGCAGAGCAGACACCGCGACCGATCACGGTAACCCGGTCCGGGGGTGCTGACCCCACCGCTACCGTGCGGCTGGGGACACGCCCAGGATTACTCGGACACCGTCTCCAGCGGGCGCCACGCTGGAACCCGCCCATGGCCGAGGGCACGAGGGGAACCCTTACCAGAAGCAGGGGAACCGGGCGTAAGCGG
>JAABUU010006379.1_pt1 | contig 12683 bp, 10 predicted proteins | sample 5559301 | NCBI WGS metagenome assembly JAABUU01 (sample SAMN10711884, study PRJNA513360) | rock metagenome | isolation source: Antarctica rocks | place: Antarctica: Victoria Land, Richard Nunatak white
ATAGGGTAGCTTTATACGCCGGAGGGAATATACACAAGATCATTGCAAAACAAGAAGCGTTTAAGAAGGGGGATCTCGAACAAGCGTTGAGAGACGGGTTCTTGGCGGCAGACCGTGCGATTTTAAATGGTACGGGATGGTTTGTCTTGAAATTGCAACTGCATACCTGATGACCTATCCAGACCCGAAGTATGAGGATGAAGTATCCGGCTGTACTGCTTCGGTCGCCATCATCTCCAAGGCGAAGATATACGTGGTGAGCAAGACTCGCAGCAGCCCAGCAAGGCCACTTTTACTGACCTGGTGAAGGCTAATGCTGGGGATTCGCGGTCGGTGCTTGGCGTCAAGGGCAGAGCGAAACCTTTGTCCTTTGACCATAAACCGCAAAATGAGGGTATGTGGCTCATCTTCCGACTTCCCTTGTCTCGTTGATACTGATTCCACCTCAGGTGAAAAAGCCAGAATATGCGCCGCAGGGGGCTTCGTCGATTTTGGCAGAGTCAACGGCAATCTCGCTCTCTCTCGAGCGATTGGCGATTTCGAATTCAAGAAAAGCGCCGACCTGTCCCCAGAACAGCAAATCGTAACAGCGTTCCCTGATGTGATCACTCATGAGATTACCGATGACGATGAGTTCCTCGTCATTGCATGCGATGGTATGTATCTCACATGACTCACATCATCCGTTCCGTAAGTTCGTGACCTAATACATTATGATAGGCATCTGGGACTGCCAATCCTCACAAGCCGTGGTCGAGTTTGTAAGACGTGGTATTGCTGCAAAGCAAGAGCTTCACGCAATATGTGAAAACATGATGGACAACTGCTTGGCTTCGAACAGCGAGACTGGCGGCGTCGGATGCGACAACATGACCATGATCATTATCGCCCTGCTGCGAGGGAAGACCAAGGACGATTGGTACAAGACAATCGCAAGTAGGGTGGCGAATGGCGATGGCCCATGTGCTCCGCCGGAGTATGGCAAGTCTAGCTCTACATCCAGAGCCTAGCAAATCCAGCTGATACCCTCTTGTTCTAGCTGAGTTCCGAGGTCCCGGTGCTCGTCAGCCGTACGATGAGAGCGGCGACGACTACGACCTCGACCTCGATCAGCGAACAAGAGGCTTGGGCAATCGGGCGGGCAAAATCATCCTGCTCGGAGATGGCACCGAGCTGCTTACCGACTCCGACGACACCGAGATGTTCGATCACAGCGAAGAAGACAAGGACCTCGACAGCCAAGTAAACAGGAGTCACGCTAACGCAAACGATGACACGAGAGATACAAGAAGTGAGCGTGAGGGTACGCCGGCCCCTGGGTCCGTCGAGGCCTCTTCGACTGCAGATTCACCCGACGTGGAAAAGACAAAGTCCCCGCAATCCTATCTAAACCATACATCCCAGACCGCCTTACCCACGAAGCTGGAGAATCCGCCCCACGACAAATAAGAGGATCCGTTTGGAGGCGTGTGTGTCGCGTCTGCATTCATGAGTTTGGCAATGGTTCATGAGATACGAATGGAGATGGGTGGGGGGGCTTTGTGTAACTGTGAACCCTAAGCCTGCCCATGTTTACGACACTTTAGCTATCGAGTTGGACACTGCTTACGTCAGACAAAGCTGGTCGGCGTGCTTCCCATGACAATTCAACTTTCTTTCTCAGCTCTGGGGCACCCGGGTGGTTGTTGTTTGTCGGTATCATGAGCTGAGGGATTGATGGAATGGAAGCGCGGTGATTAGGTAGTCATGGCAGCACATCGAGCGGGGAGTCTCCAGCCTGGTACTTGTAGCATCATCATGAAGCGGTAGCAATAAGCTATCCCCATTGCGCATGATACTATTTTCCGGATGGCATCATGATAGCACGATATGAGTTCGTTGGATGCGATTAGCTTCCATGACGCTGCTCTTTGAATCCATCCCTACCCTACTTGTATAATACACTCTCCTCAAAACCCGAACCACCATCTCCGACGTCCCAAAACACTCCTCGGCATCGACACGCACCAATCGACCAGAAATCCGAGCTCGCTTCAGCTGTCGATCCTTTGGGGTCGAGATGTGCAGCTGCTTTAAGTTAAGAGAATATACTCTTGTAGGGAGCAGGTGGCTTATTCAGAGCTTCTGTCCTACGAGCTTCTTGATCCTATCGCAAGAGCGTTCTCTTGGAAAAACTCGAATGGATCGTACGAGTTCCTAGCCTCTCCAGAGAATGCTCTCACCTTAAGATCGCCGGGCTTGCAAGACAAAGCACTCAAGAGCCGTGTGCTCCTGTTCCGGATGATAGGTATAACAAGGGCATTTGATCGACATTTTGATCGGACCGGCCAAGTCCGAGTAACATGGCGGTGTAGTCTGCAGAGAGCTACTTTGTAAGATTTGCTCGGAATGACCGAGGTGCTGCGCAAGGCATAATGCACCCATAACTTCCCAGCCTTGCAAAGACAACATTCGCACCACGGACGCCAGATGTGGTGTCCAGCCTAGAGTCTTCTGATCGTCAGTGGAGAAGTGAGGGATGAGCGAAGCGGCGAGTAGTCACGGGGGCTAATGTATCTTGAAGACGCCATGCAAATATGGCGAGGACTGAGACTGACACGAATTAGTTTATTATATCAAAGCTGAAAGTCTTCTCGAATTCGGCGCAACCAAGAAAAATTAGAATCAGAACAACAGGAATCGCATCCTAGAGGCAAATGCAACAACATTCCCTCGTCCATCCTCCTTCCCATCGCAGCCAATAGGCAATGCAATCCCACTCCCTCGTCCTCCTTCGCATGTTTTCCCAATTAGACAGCTGGAGTGTATGCATCGATTGCTTTCGTAATCGTGGCTTGCAACGAACTATGTTGCTCAGCCATAGGAGAGGCAACATCCGGAACCAAATCAATCAGGTTGAATGCAAGTGTCTGGATGATTCGTGTTAGCAGATACTCTTAAAACTGGAAATCAGAGACGGAAGTGGAGTCACTCACGTCAACTACTGCTTCAATGCTTCTCAAAACATTCGCTACTGGAGGGCCGATGAAGGGAATATCGTTCAGAAGTCCTGCCTTGCCGATCAAGATGTTGAGCAGTTCCTGATGGACTTCTACAAACTATGCGGAATCGGTCAGCCAGGAAATAAGGAACGTTGTTGGCATGGGCGCTGTCGACTTACGGTGGTAAAGGCCTCGAGAATGGATTGTTCATCTGATTTCACCGAGAAGGGGTCGAGTATCCTGAGAGTCCCACGTCAGCCGGTGGAAATCTTCAGGAAGACAGGGCTGCTTTCGGCTAACTTACATACATCGCTTGAATATCAGCGGAGACGGTCTGGACGATTTGGCTGAAGCCGGCGACGACTTGCTAAGCCAAGTTCAGTAAAGTGAAGAGTGCGGACGAGACAAGGGGTCTGCCTACCGGGAAAGGCCCTTGGCCAATGAGGAACAGAGGGCCACTGAGTGTGTTGATGGACGATGCTGGAGCCTGTAAACTCTGCGACATGCCCGTGATGATGTTGATATTCGAGACAATCTCCGGTGCAGTCATGCGGGCGCTTGCAACAGAGGTGAACACTGCAGCAGATGCGACGGCTGCGATGATCTTGGTGAATTGCATCTTGAGAGGTGGATGAAGTTGCCTTCTGTTGGACGTGACGGGGTCTGAGTCTGGAGAACAAGGGGGATATTCGGAGATGTTGAAGAAGAAGGTGGTGCTGATGATGAGCTGAGTAGAAGTCGGGGTGAAGACCGGGACAATATACACCAGGTGAGACTCCAGTACTGAGTGATATGGCTAGAGCAAATTACAGACGCTGATCTTCCTCGAACGGAACAATAACTAAAGCTCATTCCTAGTCAAGGTACGGCTAGAATACAATGTCACATCCAGCGCATCGACTCTGAAGCCATCTTTTTCAGCTCTGTCGGCGGCGCCATCTCCATCTCCATCACCCAAAACATATGTAGATCATTAGTTTGAACATATATGTGAGACCCACAGGTCATTCTGAATAGCACTCCAACAAGTCAGGTGGTCGAAGACCTCCTTCAAAGATCAATAATCACCAATCAACCAGTTGTCAGAATTGAGAAATAAAGGCTATTCCCCAATAAACTTCATCGTCAACCTCGAAGCTTGCCACAGAGCTCCAGGGGAGTGTGAGGTGAGCATTCAAATTGGGATGAATCTGAATGAATGACACCTTCTCCTGCAGGAGAATGCAGGAGACGTACATTAGCTGGGCCGGATCGTCGGGCTCGAGCACGAGCGGAGATGGAAGAAGCTCAGCTGCGTGTGTACATTCTCACAAAGAAAGCGATAACTTTATGGGTAAAACACGTCGCTGGTCCATGCGACTGCATCAAAGACTCAGATAGTTGACGGCGACCAAAAGAGACTCAGATGAATAATTTCCCGGGCCTCACTGTTCACCTAAGATTGTGATGTCTGAGCTCACCAAGCTTCCCATACCCCTTGTCAATGGCAGCAAGGGCAGCAATGAGAACAGTGAGAACAGCAAGGGCAGCAATGAGAACAGTGAGAACAGCAAGGGCAGTAAAGTCAGTAAGGACAGTGAGGTAGCTAGATATTAGCTACCTACTTTGTATATGCAATAACTATGGAGATCTTTTTTGGTCGGCGTCGACTATTGAAGTCTTCTATGCAGTCGCCCGGACCCAGCGATTATACCGCATCAACTGCAAGATCTAATTGCGGCTTGGCTCCTGCAAGTCATCTGGGTGGCTGCCCATTGTAGTTAGTAGCTGAGCTAGACTATAAATCAAGGGTAAAAGACTTCGCTGGTCCATGCGACTGCATAAAAGACTCAGATGATAGTTGGCCCATAAAAAAGACTCAGATAGACTCAACATCAAGTGCTAACCTGAATAGTCTTTGTGTCTTAGAATGTGTCAATGCATCAAAATGTAAATAAATATTAGAATAGTAAACAAACAAACAAACAATAGATAGATATTCATGTATTTAAATTGCTTCTATTTACTAATTATGTGATCTACAACATGTAAAGACATTATGCCCTACCTGATGACATGTGCTGCAGCAATGAACTGCATTTTTCAGTCTTAAATTCTCATCAGCATTCTTTAAATCATTCTGATGCAGCTTATGCAGAGCACACATATTCTTTATCTGAATCTGCTTCTTCTTAGATCTTCTGTGAGGCACATAAGTGTGTGAATGATGATGAGATCAAAACACATTGAATGATGAATGTAAACATCAAATGCTTGATGACAGTGACATATTTATTATAGACAAAGAATTAATGTCAAAGTAAAGTCTATCTGAGTCTTTTTTACAGACTGACTACCATCTGAGTCTTTTATGCAGTTGCATGAATCAGCAGAGTCTTTTACTCATAAATTAATTACATCAATAATTAATCATAATTATTGTCACAGCATGCAGAAGTGACAAAGGTTTGTTTAAATTATCTATTTAACTATATTGATAAGATTCTAATCTGATATGTGACTTAATTCTCAGTTACAACTGTTGTAAGCAAGAATCAAGTTCTATCCTCTGTGACTGCTCAAAACAGTTGTCTCTAGCTCAATTAAGAACTTGTCTGAGAACTTGTTTTTGTGGCAAAACCTCTCTACTACATCAGGTACCTGATTCTTTTTGAGGTTCCGTATGCCGCCTTAGTTAAATACATCAGGATGCAGGTCAGTTGATCACTAATTATTAATAGAGAACTTTTGCAAAGTGTAAATTTTTATTTGCACTTCTGACATAGATTTAGCTCAGATTCAAAGTGTTAGTCATTTACACAAAGTGAAAACAGCTAACACTTTGACTCTTGTTTTGTCTGCAGTTTATACTTTTTACACTTCATTTACAGTTGATGGACCCTGAACTGATTACTTTTGGAAGATAATTACACACTAGTATTGTAAATTCTGAAGTGCAAAAAATTATTTGCACTTTGCAAAAGTTCTCTAACATCTCCCTCTCCTTTCACTGTATTCGGATCTCCGAGCTGCTCGACTACCTGGTATTAACCTATTTCGATTGCTTCCCTTACATCTTGCTACATACCGTACATATAGTCCTGTTCACAGTGCGCGGCAAGGGTCTATTCGTTGGCACCATTGGTATCCAAGCATCGGAATGGGATGCTTGCTTCGACGATGGGCACAGACACGGCAATCACCACCAGCGCTACACTTGAAGCATGAAGATCTCGCTTGAAAGGCTCCCTTCCAGCCCTCGCAGAGATATAGAAGGCAAGAAAATGGCTGAAGGAGAGCTACGTGAAGGCTCAGGTGCCTGGCTGCAGGCATTGGGCGCCTTCTTTGTCTATACGGCTACCTGGTACGTTGATTCTGTAAGCTCGTAGGATGACGATCATTTCATATACACTAGTAGGGAGGTTTTGCCACAAAAACAAGTCCTCAGACAAGTCCTTAATCAGGCTAGAGGCAACTGTTTTGGGCAGTCACAAGGGGTAGAACTTGATCCTTGCTTACAACAGTTGTAACTGAGGATCAAGTCACATATCAGGTTAGGGTCTTACCGATATAGTTAGATAGATAATTTAGACAAATCTTTGTCACTTCTGCATGCTGTGACAATAATTATGATTAATTATTGATGTAATTGATTTATAGTCTAGCTCAGCTACTAACTACAATGGGCAGCCACCCAGATGACTTGTCTGAGGACTTGTTTTCGTGGCAAAACCTCCCTACTAAACATCGTTCTTTCCTAGGGGCCTTCTGAGCGCCTATGGCTCGTACCAAAAGTACTATGAGACCAACTTTTTGCTTGACACGCCCTCGACTTCCATTGCGTGGGTCGGTACCCTGCAAGGCGTGCTACTGATTTGTACGTGCAGCTCCTTGATCGTTCCAGAATGTCCCGAATCAAGAAGGAGCAAAGACGATTGATGCACAATGCTAACAGAGGCACTGATATACAGTGGGAGGCGTTGTGACAGGTTCGATATTCGATCGTGGCTATATTCGAGAGCTGTTGATTACCGGCACCATCGTCACCGTCCTAGGAGTCATGATGCTGAGTTTGGCCAGCGAGTATTATCAAGTACTGTTGGCCCAGGGAGTCTGCGTTGGCATCGGAAGTGCCATGCTCTACGTGCCCAGTATCAGCCTGGTTGCTTCGAGGTTTGAGAGACGTCGCGCCTTGGCTGTCTTTGTTGCTACCTCTGGCACCGCAGTTGGTCCATCTTCCCCTCCCTCCCCCTCTTCTCCCCCCAGACCGCCATCGAGATGTCTCTCCACCCTTGAACTGTATGTGTCGTTAACGCGGCATAGGCGGCATAATCTACCCTATCATCTTCTCCCAGCTCCAGCCCAAGATCGGCTTCCCATGGGCAACCCGCGTTCTCGGCTTCGTCACGCTCGTCGAACTGCTCGTGGCTATGGCCATCATCTTGCCGCAGGCGAAGCGCAATACTGCGCACAAGGTCCGTTCGTTACTGGATCCCACCGCTTTCCGAGACCCCGCCTTCATGGCTTTCTCCCTCGCACTTTTTCTGATGTGGATCGCATACTGGGTCCCTTTCTTTCTCCTTCCGACCTTTGCGCAGTTCAAAGCCGACGCTAGCTCGAACCCTGCATTCTATGTTCTAGTGATTTGTAACGCGTCAACCATCCCGGGCCGGTACTTGGCCGTTCCCCTATCCAAGCAATTCGGCCCAGCCCGTACGATGTGTGGCTTTGCGCTGGCATCCAGTACTTTGCTCTTCGGTTGGGCAGGAGTCAAGTCCGTCGCCGCGACCATCGTGTGGGCGGTCCTTATCGCCCTATTTATGGGGCCTCTCGCCGTGATATATCCAATCATCGTCCCTCAGCTCTCCCCGGATAAGGACCTTGTTGGTACGCGTATGGGAATATCCTCGGCCGCTGCAGCGCTCGGGACGCTGGTTGGCTTCCCGGTCACGTCTGCGCTAGACGATATTGCGTCGGGAACGTTCTGGAAGAGCCAGGTGTTTGTTGCCTGCTGTATGCTCGGGGGCGCTCTGCTCATGGTCTACGTTCATCACGAAACGGCAAGCAGGCGCAGTTCCTGATGACAACGACAAATACTAGACAAACTTCTTGGGTAGGCTATCTTGCCTGCACCCAAACTTCACGATACCTGGTTTTCGGCCTCAATATGGAGTATGCCACCACATATCATGCCGTTTGAGTATCTCGAGCCATATCAGGTGATACTCGGCACCTGGTTCCTGCTTCAACAATAAGATGGGTAAGAGAGAAATGCAAGACGCCACGCTTTTATGGCTAATATTCGTTACCGGGAACTGTAGTAGGCGAATCAAAAGAATGGATCAGGTGTCTTTGCAAGAATGTCTCAATTATCTTAATACCCTTGCGTCTCCAATGCCTTGACTCGCTCAGCGAGCGCACCCAAGCGCGCCTGATCTTCCCCGGCAATAATAATAGCAGTCACACTACTCTTCCCACCTCGTGCGTGGCACCAGCCCGCTACGACAATCCTGCCTTGCTCACACTCTTTACGAAACCTGTGCTTGAACTCCTTCAGAGTAACGTCCAGCAATAAAGGGAAGAAGACGGGGGCGTTGTGGAAGCCGCGCTTGGCACTAAAGTAGCCTTTCAGAAAGCCCAGGGGTTGCGAACCTGTCACGCGCGTGTTGAGATCGATGATTAGATGCTTGCCGTCCGAGTCGGTCATGATGTCGGCACCGAGCGGGCCATAATACCCAAGGCTGTGCATGTAGGTCGCGAGAGTGTTTGCTACTGGCAGGTACTCGGCTTTGAGACGGGACTGCTGGGGGTAGTCGATATGCCCGCCGCCCCAACGGCCACTGGGGTCGACGAATTGGTCACAGCACGACGTCACAATAAGCTCCCCCGACTTGGTCAGGAAGAGAGATACGGCCATGGCCGAGCCGGCGACCATTTCTTGGATGACGAAGCTCGCAGGGTTCAAATGTTCGTTCGTTTGATTGAGTTGAAGCAGCATGCGATCGACTTCCGGGCGGAGGACAGCCAGGGCCTCGAAGCGGTCGGCTTCGTTGCGTATAAGAAAGGTGCCTTGCCCAGCGGAAGCCAGGGGGAGCTTGACGACATACTGCGGAGCTTTTCCCTCAACGAAGTGCAACATGCGTGTCACTTCAATGGCTCGAAGGCTTGAGTCCCGAACTTGGTCTACATCCAGAACCGTGTCCACGACAATCGAATGCGGTGTTGGCAGGCCGGAAAAGGCCAGCTCTCGCTTCGAGAGCGCTCGGTAGTGCGCTTCGGGCGGGACCGCTACCGGAAGGTGTTCGAGGCAGTCCATGGGGCACGATACAGCGAGTACGGCCTTCGGAGGGAGCACAATGTCCGAGGCTTTCTGGACATAGGTCGTCAAAGGACGCTGATGCTCGGCATACTGGTCCATCACTTCCGCAGTGTCGATTCGAGGTTGCGGGTCGAAGCCCTGGCCGTGCTCGGCGTCCAGGTCGAACATGATGAGGTTCATCTTGCCGGCAATCATGCCGAAGTGCTGCGGCACGACTTGAGCGAATATCCGAGCCTGCAGGTCGTTGTCCTTGCGTGAGAGGGGGTCTTGGTAGGCATACTTTGTGGAAATGGGAATGCCGCTGCTCATCTGCACTTGGGCTGTTGGGACGACATAGGCAAGATAGACTTCGCCATGGCTCGCCGGGTCCCAATCGTAGAGCTGCTTGAGCGTCATATCGAGTCCAATGGAAGTAGCCATGTTTGAAGTTGGAGGCTTTAGTTTGCCCGACAGGAATGTTGAGGTAGAAGAGGTTGCCTGCCTACCTATATATACGTCTTATAACGGGCAGCATCAACGAAGTCTTTTCGCTTTTCCGCCACCATAAACCCCTCACACCTCGGCCAAGCTGTGTAACGACTGTCATGTAGGAGGAGGCTTCAGTGGGTTAGAGATCGGGGAATCTGTTTGACCATAAAAATCCCGACTGTATAATGATGACACTGTACTCCAACACTCAGGGGTAGACTTATATTTCATGGTAGAGACCAAGTACTGGAGTGCAGCCCATGAGTATGCCCTTCTCCGGCAGCCTTTGACCACGCAAGTAAGTCCTCTTCAATAGAATAAAGTACATTGCCTTGCTGACGATTTTATCTGAAAAGTGTCAGAATTAGAGAAATGGCATATAAGTAAGGTAAGTCGGTGCATTTCACTCTCGAATGTCGCATTAACCTCCCTCCAATACCTTAGGCACTGTCAGTTTCACTAAGGGTATTTCTTTACTACTTGTCAATGTTCAGGTACCTGACCTGTACACGATAAATAATGTTGAGGCTTTCCTTGCGGATCGAAATGATCTATCCACTACGTGTCCAGCATTGACGGTGACCTACACATCGAACAAGGTAGCCAAAGAGTCATGAAGCTGACTCTGGCTGATCCTCCATGACCCGCTGAAGCAGCTTCCTAGTGGGGAGAGTACGACTCTCGCTACATGGCTCGAAATCAGCGATGCGGCGTCCAGGCAAGAGTATCCCACCTGGAATCTGCTTCATGCTCGGTGAGACAGTCAGGAACTTCTCCGAAGTGCGCGAGGGCAAGGGCAAAGGACAAGAAGGGAGCCGTCAGACTCGCAGCTCGCCAATACATCTGTATCGAGAGCATTTGCAGCGCGATGCTTCCATTCTTGCTGATCGGCAGATGACAAGAAGCATCGCCCGCGCCTGCCAGACGGATGGAGATCTTCTCAGAACGTAACGTGGGTCTCCCAAAAGCAGACCGCCAGCGAGCGACCATGAGACGGCATGTAGACTTGGTGGCGTGACAGCTCCAAACTCCATTCCGCCATGGGACAATCACCTCTGAAGGAATGGCTGAAGAGTTGATTGCCAAGCTTTCGGCTCTGTGCGTACAAATCCCTGCTGACGAGCCTGACTCCGAGTTCATCGCGAAAGCTTCTCATGACGAATCCGGCGCACCGGAGTCGTCAGACTGGGGCGGCCACAAGATGTCGACTGCTCCAGCCTTGTACCGAGACTGTTTGCAAGATTTCTTTCACGCTAATTTGACTGACGACTCGCTCTTCTTCCCGCCCACTCCCCGCTGCTGTCACCAGCCGATCACCACAGGGGAGGTACGGATATTCCTCACCGCAGCACTTATAAAACAACACGAGCTGAAGAAGATTGAATTTGACCTCAGCCTTCATCAGGTTCGGAAGACATTGCTGATGAGCAAGCTACTTGTTCAGGCTGCAGGAGCGTCACCTGCACGTTGTGCAAAGCAGAAAATAACAGGACTCCAATCCAATTGAGACCCTTTGGGATCGACGAGAACATAAGTTTATTCAAGAGAAATACCCCCAGAATCACAGGTCATATCCTAAAGTTGATCAGGCTAAGCTGCTGGTCCTCATATCTCTTCGACGGAGTAGTTTAAATCGAGGGCGGTCTTGATTTGGATTCGATCGGATCGAGTAGTAGGACGAGGGTATTGCTTTGAAGGGGTTTGTGGGTTAGGATGCCTTTAGGCTATTTCTAGATACAGGAGGTTATGGAGATGGAGATATGAAGGTCCCTAGTAGTGGTTGCAAAACGTCTACAGAGTGCTCTGTACAGCTTGGAAGAATAATAATTATTAATGCCGTCACTTTTTCTGGCACTTTGCTCTGTAACTCAAGAAGTTCTATTGATTTGATTGGTTGGAAGATCAGGACTGTAACGTAATCGCCACCCAGTCGAGCCAGCCACCCAGTCAAGCCACCTCGCTGTCACTTAATTAATCCTTGTCAAAACACCTTGAATTATTGAGATTACCACCTCTCTAGACTAACTACATGAAAACTGAATTATTCATGAACATTTTCTTTCAGATCAGCTTCACAAATTCAACTTTATCTCTTAATGCATAATATTTAACTATTTTATCAGTCAATTTCTTCATCTTCTTCTCTGTCTTCTGCATCATAGCTTTATTCTTGTTGACAATAAAAACTTAAGCATTTTTAACATTCTTTTATGACTGCTTCTTCTGCTGTTACTTTTACTTGTTAAGCAGCTTCTAATTAATTCACTGTAGAACTGTTCTATTTGTTATAGCTGTCAGAGCTGTGTCTTTTAGATTTAAGATATATATATATAATGATGATGTTATATTTATTATGATTTCATTCACAAACTGATTAATTTGAATTGCTGTACTAAGTATGACAGCAATGTTGACTTGAACTTCATTGAAGTTTGTAAAAAAGACATAAAGTGAGATCTTTAATCAAGATAATTTTAAAATAATAATGAAAAAATTGAACAAAATAAAATTTACATCTCATTATGCATTTAGAATGTTCTGAATTATAATTGCTGTCAATTTAGTTTTTTAATAGTAGTGTAAAAAGTTTAACTTGTTGATATTGATGATTTCATAATGTAAATAAGTATAAATACACTTCTTATAGATCTTACTCAATAATTCAAAGACTTTAACATTCAATGACTGCAGCAAATGAATTAAATATAAAGAAAGACATAAAGTTATAATGCTGTGATCACAGCAGTACTAAATAAAGTCAGTAAAGACATGATTTTTGTAATTATTCAGTATTAATAATTAATAAATGTCTTGAGTCTGAGTTTTAATGTATAAATTAAAGATCTTAAGTCACTAAAGCTTTATTATATTAATAATTTTGTTAAAAGGTGGCACCACACTAATAGCACAGCTATCGTGGGTTATATAACTAACAC
>JAABUU010006381.1_pt1 | contig 12681 bp, 10 predicted proteins | sample 5559301 | NCBI WGS metagenome assembly JAABUU01 (sample SAMN10711884, study PRJNA513360) | rock metagenome | isolation source: Antarctica rocks | place: Antarctica: Victoria Land, Richard Nunatak white
ATCCTCGGCTGGTGGCGTGGGCGTGTCGCGCCGCGTCTGGCGGCGCTGTGGTCGCCCGACTCGCGACTCGGGCGGTTGGGCGGCAAGGGCGGCGGGGCGCTGCTGGTCCTCTACCTGACGCACCTCACCTGGATCGCGCTGGCGCTGTGGTACTTCCGCATCATGGTCACGCGGCATCAGTAGCGGCAGCGACGCCCTGTATACGGCGTTAGTGGACGTACACAGGCGAGCGCGGCGGTAGCAACCCTGCGCCCCCTTGTGCTATAGTCCGGCGTCACACACCGCCAAATCCCCTGCTTATTCATCATTCGTCACGCGATCGGGTGGTCATTATGCGGTCGGAGTTCCTGGTATTCGGCAAGCCGCGCATCGAGGAAGAGGACATCGCCGAGGTCGTGGCGACCCTCCGCTCGGGCTGGATCGGCATGGGGCCGCGCACGATCCAGTTCGAGCGCGATTTTGCCGCCTATATCGGCGCGAAGCACGCCATCGCCGTCAACTCCTGCACCGCCGCGCTGCACCTCGGCCTGATCGCGGCGGGGGTCGGCCCCGGCGACGAGGTGATCACCACGCCGCTGACCTTCGCGGCCACCGCCAACGTGATCGAGCACGTCGGCGCGCGCCCGGTCTTCGCCGACATCGACCGGCGCACGCAGAACCTCGACCCCGCGCGCGTCGCCGAAAAAATCACGCCGCGCACGAAGATGATCGTGCCGGTCCACATGCTCGGGCGTGCCGCCGACATGGACCCGCTGCTGGCCCTGGCCGCCGCGCACAACTTGAAGATCATGGAGGACGCGGCGCACGCGGTGGAGACGGTCTATCGCGGGCGGCATGCGGGCACGATCGGCCATTTCGCCGCCTTCAGCTTCTACGCCAACAAGAACGTCACCACCGGCGAGGGCGGGATGCTGACCACGGATGACGACGACGCGGCGGAGCACATCCGGCGACTGCGCCTCCACGGCATCAGCAAGGACGCCTGGAAGCGCTATTCCGCCGAGGGCTTCACGCCGTACGAGCTGGTCGAGCCGGGCTATAAGTACAACATGCTCGATCTCACCGCCGCGCTCGGTCTCGGCCAGTTGCGCCGCGTGGAGGAGAACTGGCGGATCCGCGAGCGCCTGGTGATGCTGTACAACGAAGGGCTGTCCGAGGTGCCGGGATTGACGATCCCGGCGCTGGAGCCGCTCGCACCCGGCGACCGACACGCCTGGCACCTCTACACGATCGCGCTCGATCTGGAAGGCATGACCATCGGGCGCGCGGCGTTTATCGATGCCCTCCAGGCGCGCAACATCGGCAGCGGCATCCACTACACCGCGCTCCACATGCAGGGCTACTATCGCGAGCGCTACGGGTACAAGCGCGGTGATCTGCCGAACGCGGAATGGGTCTCCGATCGCACCGTCTCCCTCCCGCTCTCCCCGGCGATGACCGAGCAGGACGTGGAGGATGTGATCGCGGCGGTGACCGATATCGCCACGATCCACCGGCGCTGAGCGATGACCGATGCGACCGCCCCGGCGAAGGGGGCCTGGGATCCGCTCCGCAACGAGCGCCTGCGTGCCCTCCTCGATCACCCGGCGATCTTCAACCTGAGTCAGCTGGTGATCTCGGGCGGGCAGCGCGCCACGAAGCGCTGGGCGCGCGCCTGGGTGGGGGCAAGGCCCGGCGACCGTATCCTGGATGTCTGCTGCGGCACCGGGGAGTTCGCGCCGGTCGTGGCGACGCCGGACTTGGCGCTCGATTACCTCGGCGTCGACCTGAACGCGCAGTACATCGCCTACGCGCGCGAACGGTACGGGGCGGTGGCGGGGCAGCGCTTCGAGGCGGCGGACGCGACGCAATTGCGCCTGCCGCCCGCCTCGTTCGACCGCGCCATCTTCGCCAATAGCCTGCACCACTTCCCGGATGCGCTGGCCGCCGGGATCCTGCGCGAGGTGACGCGCGTGCTGCGACCGGGCGGGCGATTGGTGCTGATCGACATGGTCGGCGACGATCCACGCCCGCTCCAGCGCTTCTTCCTCGACCGCGATCGGGGCGCATATCGCCGCCCGCTCGCGGCGCAACTGGCGCTCGTCGAGGCCGACTTCGCCATCGAGCGCTACGACACCTTCGACACCGGCTACACGCCGCAGACGATCATCGCGGCCCACCCGCGTGGGTGAGCCACGACGGGCGAATACGCGCAACGAGGCAGTGAGGGAGCGGGGGGCATTGGAGCATCGGGGCGCGGAGACGGAGCTTGATCTGAGCATCGTCCTCCCCTGCTACAACGAGCGGGTCGTGATCGACGAGAGCACGGCGGAGATCGTCCGCACCCTCGAATCGACCCGCTTCAACTGGGAGATCATCTTCGTCGATGACGTCAGCAAGGACGATACGGTGGCGCGCGCCGAGCGGCTCTGCGCCGCCGACAGTCGCCTGCGCCTGATTCGCCACACGCGCAATACCGGGCGCGGGCGCACCGCGACCGACGGCCTGCGCGCGGCGCGCGGCAAGGTGATCGGCTTCCTCGACATCGATCTCGAAGTCCCGGCGCGCTACATGCTCCCGGCGGTGGAGGAGATCCGCAACGGCGCGGATGTGGTCTGCGCCTGGCGGATCTACCTGCCGAACCTGCCCCTGCTGCACCGCGAGATCCTCAGCAAGGGCTATTCGCGGCTGGTGCGCGGGCAACTCGGCCTGCCGTTGCGCGACACGGAGGCCGGCTTCAAGTTCTTCGCGCGCGATCAGATCCTGCCGATCCTCGATCGGACGCAGAATGTCGGTTGGTTCTGGGACACGGAGGTCATGGCCCGCGCCTATTTCGCCGGGCTGCACATCGTCGAGCTGCCCGCCGTCTTCGTGAAGCGGAACGAGGTGCCGACGACGGTGCGGATCATCCCCGATACGCTCGAGTACTGGCGGCAATTGCGGCACTTCCGCCCGGAAGCACGCCGCCTCGGTGCCGCACACCGCCGGATGCTCGCGGCCACGACAGCGGAGCAGAGCACCATCGCCGATTCCCCCGCACTGGAACCGCAGGAAGAGCTTCCGCCGCTGCGGAGACGCGATTAAACGTTTGCTGGCGGTCAATATAACCCACCCCGTATCACCCTACCCATACATCGTCGGCCTGAAGAGCGCGTACCTTTCTCAGCGAGCCGCAGAAATCCGCGCGGCGGCCCGAGACACGCGGCCGGGACGGCCCTCCTCAACACCGGACAACGCCGCGCCACCCCTTTTCGACGAATCACAGCGATGCTCGGGAATCGCCGCCCACAAGCCGAGCGATCGTCGCGTGTGACGTGCTCCGGTGCAAGGCGGGGAGGGCGGGGAGGGTACGCACGCATCGACGTTCTGACACGCCGGAGCATGGGCGCGTCCCCGCGTGTTGACATTGTTTACCGGCTGGTTTTTGTCAGGAGCGCATACGTACTAGCAGTCAGCGATCGCGTCCACCGATCGTATTTACCACTATTTACCCTTGACGCGACCGGATACGTCGGGTATCCTTCGCCCATCCACCGCGACCTACCCCGCCAGCCAGTCGGGTTTGCCCGCGCGTGTCTGAGTCGAAATCCGGCTTGGGGATTGAATCTGCCCGCGCGGTATGAGCCGGATCACGACTCTGCTGGTTTCGTCGTGCGTCTCGACTGAGCGCCGGGGCGAAGCAAGGCCGCAACGGCTTCGCAGGAGGCTGCGCGTGCGCGTACCACGCACCCTGAGGTTCGTTTTACCATTTTTTGCCCTATTGCTGGTGACCTCTCTCTGCTTCGGCCCACGCCCGGTGCGTGCCGCCCCCACCGATGCGCTGATCAGCGCCCCGGACGGCAGTCTTTCCCTCCTCATCGACGGCCAACGCCATCCGGTCGACCCCGCCACCCTCGCCGCACTCGGTGTTGACGAGACTGCCACCCGCGTCGTCTCGCAACGCCTCTTCAGCACTTACACCGCGGGCACCCCGATCCCGCAATTTCAGGATGGCGCGCTGATCGCCGACACCAGCGGCGCGACCTATCTCGTCCTCGACGGCCTGCATCGGGTGCCGAGCGCGGCGACCTTCTCCGCCGATGGCTGGGGGGGCTATCAGAAGTTCGGCGAAACCCCGGTGGCGATCGTGGACGCCGCGCTGTTGGCGATGCTGCCGAAGGGCGCGCCCCTGACCGAGGCGCGGCGGGGCAACCCCGGCGTCTTCGAGTGGGGCAATTGCACCTGGTGGGTCGCCCAGCGCCGCGCCGTGACCTGGCTCGGCAATGGCGGCGAGTGGTACGCCAACGCGAAGGCACAGGGCTATGCGGTCGGCGATCAGCCGCTGCCGGGCGCGATCCTGGTGCGCCAGTCGGCGAGCGCCGGTGGCTACGGGCACGTCGCCTACGTCGAATCGGTGGACGGCAACAACTTCACCGTCAGCGAGATGAATGTAAGCGGGGTCGGCCAGCTCACCAAGCGCACCTACAACACCGTCAGCGATCCCGCGGCGGGGCTGATCGGCTACGTCTACTGGCGCTTCGGCGAGGAGCCGACCCCGGCGGCGGTGCGCGATGCCCTGCCGGACCGCACGGCGCAGCAGAGCAGCCTGACGGAAACGCCGTAAACAGCACGACGCGAACGGTGCAGAAACATGAAGGAGGACGCGCCGCGCCGCGTCCTCCTTCATGAGCGTGGGGTACGGCGCGACGAAGGCCCACTCCTCGTCGATCACATCGCTCGGGTACGGCTCCCGGGTTCGCGCCTCCATCCTGCCTCCTCACCCTCCATGACAAGGACAGCAGCACCCCTGCCAGAAGGGCATAACAGGCTCTAGCGCTGGGCGGGTGCGCTGCCGTCCCCCCCGAACGGGTGGGTCGTGGCGATGAGCTGTGTCGCTGCCGGCTTGAGCGGGCCGACCGTGCCGAACGCAATAGCGCCGAGGGTGTAGGTGTGGGTCCCCGGCACCGCGACGAAGACCCACGACGCGGACGCGCTGATCCCGGTATCGCTGTTGTTGGTCAGATACGGGTACGTCGAGTCGCCGACGATTTGACCGTCATCCTGGCGCAGGTAGGTCCCGATATAGCCGCCGCTATCCTGCCCGAAGGCTCTGAAGGAGCCGTCGACGACCACCGCCTGCGGGGCGGGTCCCGGGATGGTCAGCGTCACTTGGACGAGGTCCGTGTCGATGTAGGCCGGGAAGGTGTCCGTGAGCCTGGTGCTCGAGAAGGCGACGCGGCTGAGCGCGCTCGCCGCGTAGCCCCCCACGGTATCCGCGTTCCTGGCGTTGGCGACGGGCGGGTTGCCGCCGAGGCCGGCGGTGCGGGCGAGGAAGCTCGCCATCTGCTCGCGCGTCACATAGTCGTTCGGGCAGTACTGGGTGTAGTCGGGCGGGTTGTAACCCGTGGTGATCCCGGCGGCGGCGATGGCGGCGATGTTGCCGTTGTGCGGGCTCCCCGGGTTGAGGTCGGTGAAGCCGACGGCGAGGGTGGCGAGCGGCACCAGCGCCACCAACAGCGCCGCCAGGGCGAACAGCAGGGCGCGGCGCGGCACACGCGGGCGGGGCCGCGCCAGACGCGCCTGGAGCGCATCGGTCACGGCGCGCTGCGCGGCCAGTTCGGCGCGGAGTCGGGCCAGCTCGGCGCGGATGTGCTCGTCGGCCATGATGTCCTCCCCTTCGCGCTGCGGTCGTGCGGCACGGTTGCCACTCGCAGCATAGCGTTCAGGGGAGACGGCGTCCATCGGGGGAACAGGGGAGGCGGCCCCGCGCCGCCGACATCGCCACGGGCCAGAGGTATTCGATGCGCGCGATGAAGGCAAGATAAAGGGGCGAGCCGCGCGCGGCGCGGCCTGCGACATCATGCGGGAATCGGCGGCACTAACGGGCACCGGACTGACCCGCCCGATCATGTCGCTGTGGGAGCGGACGATGCCGTTGTTTGGTCGGTGACGCCACTAACGGATGCCACACCGCCGCCATGCGGCGGGATGGAGGGGACGATGACGAAGATACGATTGGCCGTCTACCTCGACGCGGCGACAGGAATATCGACATTCGCGTGAATGCGACAGTCGATGTACAACTCATAGCGCATAGCCTTCTCCGGCAACGAAGCCCGTGCGCTCAGACACCGCCGCGCCCGGTGATGATGCCTCGGATCGCCAGGCCGACGATGAAGAGCGCGCCCGACCCGAACCAGAGCGCCTGCGACTCCGACGACCGTCCGCGTACGAAGCTATAGACGCCGGGGAAGGTGATCGCGGCGGTGAGGCCGTAGAGGAAGTGTAGCCCTTGCGAGGGCCGGTAGCCGAGGAGGTAGCTCGCCACGCCGAGGATGCCCTGCACGATGATCAGCCCCTCGCCGATGAAGAGTGCCCCGGTGAAGCTCCCGCTCATCCCGCCGCGAAAGGCGCTGACGAAACCCCAGACGCCGCAGACGAGCATGAACAGGATCATCGAGGTCGCCAACGAGTTATGGAGTTGGGTTACAAACACGGTCGCACCTCATCGCATCGGGCCACACAGTATCGTCGTTGTTGTAACACAGCACCCCCGCGCCGGACGACCCGCGAGGGACGATCCGGGACGATGCTACAATCCTCGCACGTCGAGCGGTAGCGGGCGCGAGGAGGATTCGCGGTGCAAGAACAGTATCCCAGTGAGCGGCGCCCGAGCGGTAGGGGGGACACCCCGGGGGTGACGACCGATCGCCTGCGACGCGATGTTAGCCTGCTCGGCGGGTTGGTCGGCGACGTGCTACGCGAGCAGGGAGGCGACGAGCTCTTCGGCGCGGTCGAGCACCTGCGGCGCGAGGCGATCGTGATCCGCGCGACCCCGGAGCCCGATCCGGCGCGCGAGACGGCCCTGCGTGAATGGGTGGAAGGGCAGTCGGACGGCGATCTGCTGGCGATCGTCCGGGGATTCAGCGTCTACTTCCACGTCATCAATCTGGCGGAGCAACATCACCGCGTCCGCGTCCTGCGCGAGCGCGAGCGCGCCGGTGGCACGCTGCAAGAGTCGGTGGGGGCCGCGCTCGATACGCTGCGCGAGGCCGGGGTGGACGCGCCGACCCTCGCGTCGGGACTCGACGAACTGCTGGCCCGCCCGGTCTTCACCGCGCACCCCTCCGAGGCGCGGCGGCGCACGCTGCGCTACCAACTCCTGCGCGCCGCCGCGCTGATCGCGCGGCTGGACGACACCGATCTGCTGCCGCGCGAGCGCACGGCCACGCTGGACGACTTACGCGAGCGGATCACCCTGATCTGGGAGACCGCCGCTACCCGCGAGGCGCAGCCGTCGGTCCTCGACGAGGTGCAGAGCGTGCTTGGTATCCTCGCGGGCACCCTCTACGATGTCGCGCCGATCGTGGGCCGCGCGCTGGCAGGGGCGATCGAGGGCGTCTACCCGGCACTCGCCCCGCAAGCCGCCGCCACCGCCGTCCGCTGGCTACGGCCCGGCACCTGGGTCGGTGGCGACCGCGACGGCCATCCCGGCGTGACGCCGGACATCACCCGCGCGGCGGCACGGCTCGCGCGCGCGGCGGCGCTGCGCCGCTACCGCGAGGATATCCGCGCCCTCGGCCTCGATCTCAGCATCTCGGCCCGCCTCACCGGGGCCGCACCCGCCCTGATCGAGTCGCTGGCGCGCGACCGCGAGGCGTTGGGCGTGCAGCCGGTGCGCCGCTGGCGGGACGAGCCATACCGGCGCAAGTGCGGGCTGATCGGCGAGCGCCTGCGCCGCACCGAGGAGGAGAAGCCGGGCGGCTACGCCGGACCGGAAGAACTCCTGGCCGATCTGGCGCTGATCGCCACGAGCCTGGAGGCGCATGGCGGTGCGCGGATCGCCGCTGGGGGGCTGCGCGATCTGCGCGATCGCGTGGCCCTCTTCGGCTTCCACCTCGCGGAGTTGGAGATCCGCCAGCACGCCGATCGCTACAACGCGGCGGTGGCGGAGTTGTTCGGGCTGGGCGGCACCGCGAGCTACGCCGGTTTCGGCGAGGACGAGCGCCTGGGAGCACTCGAAGCGCGTCTCGTCGCCGGGCCATTCGCCCACGCGGACGCGACCCTCACGCCGCGCACGCGCGAGATCCTCGATACGTTTCGGGCGATGGCCGATATTCAGGCGCTCGGCGGCCCCGCCGCCTGCCAGACGGCGATCATCTCGATGTGCCGCGCCCCAAGCGACGTGCTGGCGGTGCTGTTGCTGGCGCGCGAGGCGGGGCTGGTGAGCGTGGCGGACGACGACACGCTGCTCAGCCGCCTCGATGTGGTCCCGCTCTTCGAGGAGATCGCGGAGTTGCGGCGGTGCGGCGCGATCACCGCACGCCTCTACGAGGTGCCGATCTACCGGGCGGCGCTACGCTCGCGCGGCGATCGGCAACAGATCATGGTCGGCTACTCGGATAGCAACAAGGATGGCGGCTATCTGGCGGCGACCTGGCGGACCTACGGCGCGCAGGAATTGCTGGCCGACGCCGCGCGCGACGCGGGGCTCGCGCTGACGATCTTCCACGGACGCGGCGGCGCGGTCGGGCGCGGCGGCGGGCCGATGGGGCGCGCGGTGTTGGCCCGCCCGCTGGCGGCGCGTACGCCGGAACTCAAAGTCACGGAGCAGGGCGAGGTGATCACCGCGCGCTACGGCGATCCGGCGATCGCCACGCGCCACCTGGAGCAGATGCTCCACGCGCTGCTGCTCTCGGCGCTCGGGGCGGGGGGCGACGAGCCCCCCGCCCCCTGGATCGCGACGATGGAGCGGCTTGCGGAAGCCTCGCGCGCGGCCTACGAGGCGGGCGTGAAAGACTCGCCCGATCTGCTGCGCTTCTTCCGCGAGGCGACCCCCTTCCCCGAACTGGCGGGGCTCAATCTCGCCTCGCGCCCGGTCAGCCGCGCGGGGAAAAGCGGCGCGGCCATCGGCCTGGACGATCTGCGCGCGATCCCCTGGGTCTTCAGCTGGAATCAGGTGCGCGCCAATCTGCCGGGCTGGTTCGGCATCGGTAGCGCGCTCGACGCGGAGATCGCCGCCGGGGGACTGGAGGCGCTGCGGACGATGTATCGCGACTGGCGCGCGTTCGCCGGGGCGCTCGACAACGCGCAACTCAGCCTCGGCACCGCCGATCTGCCGACCGTCCGCCGTTACGCAACCCTCATGGACGATAGCGGCGCGGCACTCGCCCAGATCATCGAGGAGTACGAGCGGAGCGTGGCGGCGATCCTGGCGATCACCGGGCAGCGCGAACTCCTCGAAGGGTCGCCGACGCTGGCGGCATCGATCCGCCTCCGCAATCCCTACGTCGATGCGCTCCACCTCGCGCAGGTGGCGTTGCTGCGGCGCGCGCGGGCGCTCCCCGCCGACGCGCCCGACGAGGGGCGCGAGCGTCTGCGCGACGCGATCGCCAATAGCATCAACGGGATCGCGGCGGGGTTGCAGACGACCGGCTGATGCGTGCGACGCGGCGGGATCGGGTATAGTGCGGGGCATGGAACGACCGGGGTGACGCGGTGCAGTTGGCACCGCGCGCGATGACTAAGTAACGAGGGGGTGGGTGTGAGCAAGCGTGTGGGGCTCGTCGGCGTGGGCGCGATGGGCAAGCTGATGGCCGGACAACTGCTGGAGAAGGGCTACACCGTCACCGTCTGCGCGCACCGCAACCGCAAGCCGGTCGAAGAGCTGGCGGCGCAGGGGGCGCGGGTCGCCGACGATCCGGCGGGGGTCGCCGCCGCCTCCGAGGTGGTGGTGACGATGGTGCCGGATGCTCCGCAGGTCGAGGAGGTCTGCTTCGGCGAGCGGGGACTGCTGGCCGGGCGTAAAGCGGGCGAAGATTTCACCCTGATCGACATGAGTACGATCTCGCCGATCGCCACCACGGCGATCGCGGGGCGACTGGCCGAGCAGGGCGTGGGGATGCTCGACGCCCCGGTGAGCGGCGGCCCGGCGCGCGCGGCGATCGGTGAGCTGACGATCATGGTCGGCGGCGAGCCGGCGCTGTTCGAGCGGCACCGCGATGTGCTGGCGGCGATGGGGAAGAGCATCACCCACGTCGGCCCGGTCGGGCACGGCGAGATCGCCAAGCTGACCAACAACATCATCATCGGTATCCTGATGCCCGCGCTCGGCGAGGCGTTCACCTTCGCGGTCAAGGCCGGGGCTGATCTGGAGAAGGTACGCGAGATCGTCCTCACCGCGACCGGCGGCAACTATCTGCTCGCCAACTGGATCCCGCAGTACATGTTGCAGGACAAGTACGAGGGGGGCTTCGCGCTCGAACTGATGCACAAGGATCTCGGCGCGGCCCTCGCCGCCGCGCGCGATCTCGGCGTGCCGATGCCGGAGGCGGCGCTGGCGCAGCAACTCTTCGCCCAGGCGAAGGGGCTCGGCTACGGGCGTGAGGATTACAGCGCGGTCAGCAAGATCACGCAGGACGCCGCGAACATCACGATCGCGACGGGGAAGCCCCGGCGGTAGGGGAGGATGGCCCGCACCCCGGCTCGCCACCCGCCGCGCAGCGGGTACCCGCCAAGTTGGGAGAGGGGCTTCGTTGTGGAGTGGGCGGGGGATGGCCCCAGCCCGCGTAGGAGCGCTTCGCCGGTGCCATCTATGGCTGCCCGCAGCCGGGGGCTTCAGCCCCTTGGCAACCCAGGCCGGGGAAGCCAGTCTTTGCGCCGACGCGGCCATCACCCCGTCGCGTCCGCCCGAAAGGCACCCGGCGCGCCACCCCTCTCCCAGAGTGGGAGAGGGGTCTCGTTGGTGATGTGAGGGGGTGCCGTGACCCCCTCTCCCTATCCGAGGCGAGGGGGCATCACCTTCACAAACGTTGTCGCTTCCAGTCATAGGTAACGAGCGCTCATAGCTACCTCGTCCTCTCAATCTTCGCTCCTTCGTCCTCTGTGTCTCTGTGCCCCCTGTTCCGTCCCCTTTTCACCCGTTCTCTGCATCCCTGCGTCTCTGTGGTGATCCTCACTCGTCTTCTCTATAGCCCTGGTACAATCGCTGGTATCGATGGGACGTGGCGGTGTGAGGGGGCGGGGCGATGGATTTCACGCTGACAGCGGAGCAGGAGCGGATCCGCGAGACGGCGGCGCGGGTGGCGCGCGAGGTCGTCGCGCCGCGCGCTGCCGAGACCGATCGCGAGGGGCGCTACCCGTTCGACTACTTCGAGGCATTTCGGGATGCCGGATTGCTCGGCTTGGCGCTGCCACCCGAGTGGGGCGGCGGTGGCGCGGGGTCGCTCGGGCTGGCGATCGCGATCGAGGAAGTCTCGAAGTACGATAGCGGCGCTGGTTTGATGCTGCTGACGACCCGCCTCGCGACCGCCGGGATCGCGATGGTCGGGACCGACGAGCAGAAGGCGCGCTATCTGCGCGGCGTGGCGGAGGGGCGGCTGCGCGGCTGCTTCGCCCTCACCGAGCCGGAGGCCGGCTCCGACGCGGCCAATATCGGGGCGACCGCCGTCCGCGATGGCGATAGTTATGTCATCAACGGCGCGAAGCTCTGGGCGGGACAGGCGACCGTTGCGGACTACGCGCTCGTCGTCGCCAAGACCGATCCGACAGCGGGGGCGCGCGGCATCAGCGCCTTCCTGGTCGATCTCCCCAACCCCGGCTTCCACATCGTCCGCGAGTTGCCGAAGATGGGCGTCCTCAACGTGCCGGTCGTGGAGATCGATCTGCACGAGTGTCGCGTCCCGGCCAGCGCCCTCCTCGGCGCGGAGGGGCGCGGCTTCCCGGTCGTGATGCGCCACCTCAACGTGGTCCGCCCGCTCGTCGCGGCGCGCTGCGTGGGGCTGGCGGCGGGCGCAACGCAGTATGCGCTCGCCTACGCCCAGCAGCGACGCACCTTCGGCCAGCCACTGATCGAGCACGAGGCGATCGCCTTCGATCTCGCCGAACTGGCGATGGAGATCGAGGCGGCGCGACTGCTGACCTATCGGGCCGCGTGGCTGATCGATCAGGGGCAGGACGACCGCAGCGTGGCGCACTTCCTCTCGATGGCGAAGGCGAAGGCGAGCGAGGTGGCGGTACGCGCCGCCGACCGCGCCGTGCAGATCCTCGGCGGTTACGGCTACCTGAAGGATTACGCCGCCGAGCGCTACTATCGCGACGCCCGCCAACTGATGATCGTGGAGGGGACGAGCGAGATCCACCGCCTGATCATCAGTCGCGCGCTCAATGACGGCCTGCTCGATTGGGGCTATGATGTCGAGGCGGCGGGGGGCCTGCCGCATGGCGCCCGCGACCGCGCCCGCCGCCAGGAGGCGATCGCCGCCGCGCGCGGCTAGCACGCGCCCCACTGGGATGGAGACTATGGATCGACTATGTGCAGCAATGCACGAGAGTCAGGCATGGTGGAGAAGTCGCGGTATCAGGGCAGCGGTGCTCATGCCGACCGATCTAAGCGAACTCACGTTCGCAGGTGTCGGATATGATCGGCGAGAAGACAAGCCGCCCTTCGGGTTTGGCCTGACGCTCCTGCTGCGCGAGGAACCGATCGACATGGATCGTCAGCTACGTCTGACCTTGCGCCAAGAACCGGCTCCAGGGATCCAAAACACCCTGGCGCAGGTTCCTGATCTGTTGGAGGAACGAATAATCCCCTTACAGTGATTGCTAGTTGGCGTTGGCGATGGTGGCGGCGAGGAGGGCGGCATGGAGCTTGAGTTCCAGGCCGGGGTTGGTGCGCGCCCGCAGGCGCTGGACGCCCATCGCCTCCAGCTGGCTGAACAGCGC
>JAABUU010006387.1_pt1 | contig 12666 bp, 13 predicted proteins | sample 5559301 | NCBI WGS metagenome assembly JAABUU01 (sample SAMN10711884, study PRJNA513360) | rock metagenome | isolation source: Antarctica rocks | place: Antarctica: Victoria Land, Richard Nunatak white
CCAGGGCGCGTGCCAATCGTCCGCCATACAAGCAGCATGTCAGCCATGACACCCTTTTCTCTCATTCACATGCTGTGATTTTGAATTTGCGTCTGGTCTGTATATGCCACTACTGGATACTTGTCTGTGTACCATACTTCTTCTGAGGGAGCTGTTGATCCCTTGATGTACAAAGTCAACCTGGGGCATGCATGAGCTGATATAGGCTGATTTCAAGCCAATTTTGAGTAGCTCTTTTCTGGTCGTCAGCTTCTCATGTATAGTACTACAAAGCTGCTACCGTAATACTGACTCACAACACTTGGGTTACTGCTTGGGGACATAGTACGCAGCGGGGGCAGTGACATCATCTCAAAAGTTGATATTTCTACAGTTGCTTTGAAGTCAGCAAACCCGCTGGACGACTGCTTGCGCTTCATGTACAGTTTCATGTGTTAGCACAAGGATTCTGTGACAACCGCTTGGTGTTGTTCAGGACATTGGTTGTTTTGTATGAGTATCACTATCGAAAATCACTTCATGATTGAATTGCACCAGGTATAATTTCTGGTCTTGAGGTCGATAATATGCATGGAGCATTACTGAGAACAGCAAGCGATGTTGGTGTACGCTTTATGACCACCACTGGAAGACATGTGTTGAGAACCTTGCTGAATAACATTGAACAGCTTGGCTCTGCCAGAACTAGAGTATAGTGCAATATTGGCATTAATGGCACAGAAACACAACACTTACTTGGTTGCCACACCTTGACTATGTTCACAGCTTTGATCAACCAATGTATCTCAGCAAAATTCCATCATTTCCCAAGATGAAACCAATACCCTTTTCGGTGAATTTGATTGCATACAGGTTGCCAGCAACCTGATCTGTAGACCTGTCTCGCTTCCAAGACTTACCACCATTGTCTGTCCTGAACAAACTGCCACTGCCACCGCAAGCATATCCTTCCTGATCATTACGGAATCTGCATAAGCACACACACTAAGCTGTTGCAGACGCACCCTTTCCAACTAAGTTCTGATTATATACATTCCATTGTAAGATGCAGCACATGCCCAGGCTTACCCAACATCTAGGATGCCAAAACCTCTTGATCCCAGTTTCGCCTGGCTGAAGGCCTCTGATGCTGGACCTGACTTGTCATTGATGAAGAGATCACCTCCTCGCACTGACAGCCACAATTCACTAGCAGGCGTCCACCCCATGCTCTGCACTCGCCTGGCAGCCGGCCTGTTGTGTGGCTGCCACGTGGTCTGACCAGGTGCCCATGTCAGGTAGAAATTGCCTGCAACCAAACATGTAACAGATTTTCAGCATTTTGGTGCCATTTGGTGGGATTTTGAAGGGGAGCTTTGTTTCTTAACAGTCAGCAGGCAATCTGTTCTAGAACGCTCATTTGTTGATCTAAAACTAGGACACTTTGTGGCTACTTTTGGACATGTTTTGAATGAGCTGCCCAGCACCTCTGACGATGTTGATCTTCCTTGCAGTCACAGGATGAGCCTCCCAGCATGCAGTACAAGATGCTGCTGCTGAAAATCAAAATGCAAGTTGTGTGCGTCACCTCGCGAGCTGACAGCAACGTAATCTCCAGCAGGGCTGCGCTGAATGGTGGAGAAGGTCCCCTCATAGTAGGAGGCACCGCTGATACCTGATGACACTGTTCTGTTCAAGGTGGCATCTACTGTTTCCTGTACTGCAGCTGACCAGCTGTATGCTGCGTTGTCGGTGGCATAGATTGCACCCTGCACACACTTACGGACTTCATTTGATCAAAGCATAAGCTGAAGCTGCATCAAGATGGCTAATGATAGTTTGACAGTCTGTGAGTTTTATGGGTTCTGATTTCCATAATCTCTTGAGTCTCAGGTTGACACCAGGTTGACGGTTTTGAGAGAAACTGCAATCTGAAGCAGGCTGACCTGATCTGTGGTCAGCTCTGCTTGGCCAGACTTTCCTGGCAAGGCATGAACCAGGATAGGGTTGCCTGGCAACTTGGCAGACAAGGGGACCCTTTCCCAGTTTGTGCCACCATCTGTTGTATGCAGCAATATAGCTGGCCTTCCCACAATCCAACCTTCCTCTCCATTGAAGCTGACTGAGTTGAAACGATAATTGAAGCCCTCATCTTGCGCAGCTGCCACCTTCCTCGGGTTCCAAGACTTGCCTCCGTCTTTAGTTTCTAACAGCGTTTGTCGTGTCCCAAGCAAGAAGCCTGCGTGTGCAAAAATCTGTTGGTACTTATGAAAAGCTGCTTGACTCATGTATTGTCAAAACTTTGCAGCTTGCTTGCTTAGGCCTGTGCAACAAGGGAATGCCAATGCTGCTGGGCATACCATGGTTTGCATCATTCCCAGTGAAAGCTATGTCGAGCAAGACCACTCCAGGATCAACTGGGAGGTCCACCTGCACCAACGTGGCACTGGTGTATCAGCTGGCCTACAGTGTCTGCAGCCTTGCTTCAGCGAAACGACGTGCCTTTTCCCACTCTTTAGACACCACAAGAGCATTTGCGGGGCTTGCAGATTGCAGCTGTGCTGCAGCAGCCAATGTTACTCCAGCAGACAGCAGTCCTCTCCTATTGACGACCTGTTCTGCCTCACTTGTTTGACAGCAGGTGGCGACGTGCTGCTGACGAGCATGACCTCGAGAGTGCGAGCATTTCTCGCCTGCTGCAAATGGCGCTGCAGCATGCATCCATTGATCGGTCGACAGCCTCCGCTTCGAGTCACAAGGTTACAGCGTGACAGCCTGCAGATCATACCTGGGAGGCGACCGCCGAGGACCTTGTTGCGGGCCAATCTATGACTAGATGGGCACTTTGAGCCGGACACAATCATGTTGCCTGCCATCGGACTGTGCAATGCGCTACGCATGTCCAAGCTGCACGGCCACAGACATCTGACTCAGGAATCCCGATTGGAATGTCAAAGCAACCTATTTAGGCACGGGCCCCCAGTCTTTCCAGATGAAATCATGGTCTTTGAGGTCATACAGCAGTCTTTGCTCAGCTGGCTCACTGTGCCCTTGGCACTGCTGGCATATCGAAGCTGAAGGTGCAGCCCTACACGAGTGCACATGTGCATAACACTGATGTGAGTCGTACTATTGTTGAGTTGTAACAGTGCTTGCAACACAATGGATGTAACGAATTTGAGAAACCTCTGGAAACAAAACATCCAGCTTATAGTCTGATGTGTGGTGTGCACTGGTCATCTTGATACCCTTCATGTCACGCAGAGGGTGCACACAGTCAATGGTCACGACCTTTGCCCCAAATTTGCTCTCCAACTTTATCAGCTGCTTGTTTTGCTGTTGTTGCAATCTGGCCCAGATTACTGCCCATCTTGTCAACAATCTTACCAGATGTTTTTATGAACCTGCAGCAGAAGCCATTGAGGCTACACTGACATGCATGCCAAGCCTCATCATGAAACGGCTGTGTAGTTCTGCATATGCTAAAATGCTTGGACCTGCGCACAGCTGCTGGTGCCAAACAGGCAGCATGACATTTGCTGCCACACAGAGCTGCACATGGCCATACGCATGGTTAATTGCACGTCTCAAAAGCGATCAGGAGTCAGCAATTCCACCTTTCTGACAAGTCTCCAAGGTTGACACCACCCACATTGTGGTCTGGTTGGGCCCCAGCTGCAGCCAACGCCAACCTCAGACACAGTTTGTGAAAGCCCAAAGAACACTAAGTTCGTTTCAAGTCCTGCAGCGTGAAGACCCAGCATACCAGACTTACTGTAGGTCTTTCTGGCTGTGAGAGGCGCTTGTCTTTCAGGTGCCTGCTGATTGGCAGCTGCAGGGGCCACAGCACAGTTAAGATTGATACTTACTTTCATGCAGCTTGGTGCATCAAGCTGCATTTGCATTGGTGCACAACGAGAGCAAGTAGGACAGCTTGCAGTGATGTTGTCCTGTGCTGTAGCGCTGCAAAAAGGGCATACTCTCACCTTCTTGACTGGCCTCTGTTTGCAGCATTGGGCTGCGCTGTGTCTCTGTTGCCATTACAACCTGACAACGTTCATGACATTCAGACTGAAGACACATCTGGGACCATTGATGCTGAAGCTTGCACATTCTACTACCTGGATGCCCTCACAGTATGGCAAGTCTATTGAGTCGCTGGTGTGGTCTGTTGCAGTTCTCTGTTTATTTTTCAGCCTATCAGCGTGCAAGCTGTACCCCATACACATATACTGCAGGCAGTCCAAACTGAGAGGAATGACAACAATGCTCTGTAGGGAGACCTGATCACGTGCTTGTGATTCCTAGACATGCTTCAAAGCGGTGCATGCCTTAAATTCCCCAGCGGGTATGCTTTCTGGTGGTAGTTGTGCCAGGTCGGAAGACGTCAGGTGCTTGCTGCGGATGCCCGCGCATACCTGCGGCGATGCACGGTTCTGAACACATTCAAACCTTCCAGACAGCATTTGAGGCCGCACAAACCGAGATCGTACCGGATTTCTGCCCTTGTCATGTATCGATTGGCTGTAATACAACATGCCCAAGCAGCACTTGTGCGAAGGAATGTCAGTACCGTTCGGCGGATTGTTTTCGGCTGCGTTTTCAGACACCATGCAGAAACAGCTGGTACATTCGGCTGCCAGGACGCTCAGCAGAAGTGCATCACTTTGCTTTTGGTCACATGAATGACCCGAATTGCAGATCGAATGCCCCGGCATGACAAATGAATGTTGCATGCACAGTTAGTCTCTCTTGCTGCCCCGGCTGGGGATTAACAGAGAGTGAGCACTGGTGGAACACGCACCAGCTATCGTGCAATGGCGGGCCAACATCACCACCAAAGCTACAAGGTTAGTGCCCAATGCCATTAGCTATAGCATTGAGAACTGATTTGCTAGCTGCTCTGCTGTATACAACTTTTTCATATAAGCTGGCGATAGACAGGCTGGTTTGTCTGCCACTCAGATATTATACAAAGCTACTACTGTTCACTCAAGTCCCTCACTGGCATCTGTTAGTGCATAAGGACTGCTCTCACGCTACTGAACAAGAAGGGTGTTGCTACAAAGCAACTACATGCTTGAAGCAATCACCAATGTAGTAGGCTAATTTCACACACTCCTCATTACGTAAATGAAGGTCAGTTGGCTTATTGCTTGATGACCAACAGCTCCTGTATACATATGATTGACAGTCAGCATGATCACCTCAGCACCATCTTCAAGACTAACAGGACAGCCATCTCAGGCATGACAGCAATACCGACTGCATTGTGTAAAGTAGGCCATGAACGCTAAAACCATGCTCAAACACAATTTTCACTGCAGTGTGCACTGCAGATCAAACTCACCTGTCCAGGAGTAATCTGAGCCCCATTCTCAACAAGCCACTTGACAATAGTTCCACTCACATCAGCCTGTAAGGTCAACATAAAAGCAACTGACTTGACAACGATAATACTCTGACTGATTGCACAGAGTATGCCACACACACAGCATGCGCAAATATCGCTGCAAAGACGCCCCATTGGAAGGATTGATGGCTGACCATACTATAGAAAGAGCAGGAGCACGATGTATGACAATTGCTGTCACCTCTATTTCATTCATGAGCTTCATTGCCTCAATGATGCAAACTGTTTGCCCCTTGGTGACCTTGTCTCCCTCCTTGCAGAAGGAGGGCTCTCCAGGGGCGGGGGCTCTGTAGAAGCTGCCTGCCATGGGGGATGCCATCTGCACACATGTTGGACCCTTGACCATACAGCATAAAGACGACACTTTGCAAGTGTCCTGCAAAGGATGAGCATCTGCTCATACATATCCCTAACGCTCATATGTTGTCATGCCAGAAAAGTTTACATTGTTGTATGTTTGCATTGATGTGTGCAGCATGGTGCAATGGGTGCTGTCACGTGCCCAACTAAAGAAGACTTGCTCAACTGTGTAGCTAGCCAGGTGTTATGTCAATCACATTGCAGCTCAAAAGCACACGGTGATGGACCACATAACCATCCCCATGTGCGTAAACATACTAACCATATGATAATCTCAAGGTATGCTGCACACACTCTGTTGTGAGCATACCTTGAGATTATCATATGTCCTGCTGCTGCACACATTCTGTTGTGAGCAGCAGGACATGACTTAGTGTGACTACTTGCCTTGTAGCCTTCTACAGCTGGTTCTGCAGCAGGTGCAGAGCCATTGCCTGAGCTACTGCCTCCCCCTCCGCCACCGCTGGGGGCCTTCTCAGTCTGAGGGGCTGGGGGAGGTGGAGCTGCAATGCCTTGTGGCTGACTCTGGTACTGTTGGTAGGAAGAGGGTCCGCCACCTTGAGGGCCCTGTGTACCACATGCTGTGTGGATTGGAAAGCAAAGAAGGCTTCACCACCTAACATAGGCGACACCCCTGATGTGCATGATGGACATGAGCATGCAGACATAGGTAGCTGCAGCAAATCATCCCTTCAGGTGGCACAAGGTGCAATGGCAGGTTCAGTATAAGCATGCAATCTGTATGACTGGTAATGGTTGTGACTTGTGACAAGGGTATATTATAATGTGCGCTGAGCTGCATCAATGCAGCTGTACGTTTCTTTGGCAATTTGATGTCACTTACAAATACCATTCTGAGCTTTATGTGTTGTTGCACCTGAGCAGTGCAGTGCAGATCATATGAACTGTTCAAAGGCTCTGGTGCTACATACCGGCAAGTACATAGGCTCAGGTTGCACCACAGCTTCCTTTTTGCGCACTGCTAGACTAAACTTCTTGCTTCTCAACTCAAACTCTACAATGTCTGTTGAGTGTACCATCCTGCATGACAGAGTGCACAGTACAGATGCTTACGATTTGCCACAGCCACTTCCAGGCTAAGCATCATGACTTGGTCCGAATAACCACATGCTACGTGACTTGCACAGCGGTTTGCTGACCAGTAAATGCACAAGTAGGCATATGTATGCAGATGAAGGAACCACCGCCTGTCACCAAGCTGCTTGCTGCAATGAAGCATTTCGGCTCAGAATCTTTGTGTTCAAGCCTTGTGGAATACATGCCAGGCTATCTTGTGCCTCCAGGCAGCACGTCCAGCGACAGTCATTATGTTTTGAGTAGCGGTCGCGCATACACAAGACTCACTTGATAATGTCGCTCAGTTCCTCAAACTCCATTGGGTTTACGCTGGCGGAACTTCCGTCTGCCGACACCTGATCGACATCCTGAGCCGAAGCAGCTTTGCAGGTCGCCTTGCTCCGCGTTGCTGCCTACAGAGTTTACACACTGACCTCTTACCATTTTCGCGAAATTGGCGCGGTATTGGGACAACTACCAAGAACACGTCGACCTATCTTACCGAGTATCTGCCTGCTTTGCGGGATGGCGCACAGACACTCGAGGGCTGCAAGCACCTGTGCTGAAGGGATGTGACCTGCATCCTGCGTTTATTGCCCGCCTTCTTTGCTTACCGATCACCAAATTGGCCTACTGTTCATCTGCTCTACAGTTACAGACAGGCGCTTGTGTAGCTTGACGTCCTTGGATGGTCATGGAGGAACCGAAGGGCGATACGTGAACGGCCTTGGATATAGAAAGGCAGACGGTGGAGACTTTCCGCGCTGGAAGTCAGTGATACTCACACATCTTGCCGGCGTCTTGGTCTTCTTTGGCACGCAAAGTCTTGCCCTGGTTATGCCTTATCCTCTTTGCAGACTAGTTTGACTGCTCTTCTGAGCGGCTCGGCAGTCCATTCTGTACTGCCCTTCACGTTAAGTACACGGGTTGCGGTTTCTCATCTAGAGCAGGTGGGCCTGCAGGATCTGTACAGCTTCCCCAACCCTTGCAAACTATATGTGAACATACATTATCATACTGATAAGGTGACACTTATTGAGTAGTTGGCTTGGCGCTGTTGGCACACATCCAGTGGTCGCAGATTAGATTTGATCACTGAGTTATTAGCACACAAGACTGTGTCCCGACATCACACACAACAGCACAACTTGCTATGGCTTACGTTTCACTGTATTACACAGCCACACTGTTGCACACACAGCTGCACCTGACAATGTAGGGGGTCTACGTGTGACCTTCTGCACATCACTTCCCTTTACAATGACAGCGTGAAGTCTGTACAATCTATGTTTTGTGACACCATTGATGTACAGCTGACAGCCAGCCGGAAGTGTCGTAACCAGTGTCTATACATGATGGCTGTTGTTGACATATGTGAGCGCTCAGCCTCAATTGCCAATGTTAAGGTCTTTGAGGCTTTGTTGCCGTGCCGTCCAACAAATTAGGCATCCTGGACCTTTTTAGTGGAGTGTCCCTGCTAGTGACCTGCTACTGCTCGGCCAAGAGCTGCTCCAGCATGGTATGGTCTTCGCCTGAGAAGAGTGTTTTTGCTGCCTCTGCTCTCAAGCTTGCTTGGCAGTAGTTGTTTTGTAGATATGGGTACATAACAAGGTGAACTGGGGTGCCTTATTATGTGCCCAGAGTTGAGGATTAGTGCGCCCAGGCTGCTGTAGCTGTGTATACATGTCTTTGGACTCCTGACAGGCTGCCTGGCGCCACCCTGTGGCCTGCCTTAGTGGCTGTCCCAGCAGGGTCAATATGAGTTTTGAGAAGCAATTGCGAGGTGTGGTGTGCAAGCATACAATTGATGTCCACTAAACTGACCCAGCAGGGTTGAGGCGCCAGTGCATGCACCACCAGGATGAGCAATAGTGTGGAGGCTTGCTGATGGTGCTGCTGTACAGCAAGTTTGCCAGCCCTGTTGTGTTTGATGTTATGCAACAGCTTTGAGTGCAACAGACTGCAACAGCTTTGAGTGCAACAGACTGCACAAATGGTGGAGAGATAGCAGGTGACAGCAGCCATTGCTGGCAGGTGTTGCCATGGTCAATGCCATGCGCATAGGGCATGCACATATATCCATCACTGCAGCAAGAGGTTTAAAATGCTTGCAGTGGGGACACAGCCTTGTAAGCCCAGCTGCAACATATCACTGGGGTGTTGCCTGGTTGTAGACTTCTCTTTTTGTGGATGATGGCAATTTTGCCAAATTTACAACTGCCAGCTGACAATCACAGACGTAGCAAGCTTAGATGGCCAAGCCAGTGGCCCCAACCAGTAAAGTAAGTAAACCCAACCAGAGCAATAAGGTCCAGTTGCTGTGTGGTTGCACCATGACACAAATGAGCACTCCAGGGCTGCTTTTCATAACACTGCGCAACAGCATGTCAAAAATATCCCAGCTGAATCTCCACTGCACACTGGCATCAAACACATTCAGCATCAGCGTGGATGAATGATTTCGTGGTTGAGTGGATGGATGGGTGAATGAGGCATGTGGTGACGGACATGCTCAAACATGTGTGGAGACCAGATAGTCAGGATATTGGTGGTGCAACTGAGGTAGGGTACATTGAAGGACCTAAGTACGCCGCAATGTGAAGAAGGTTCACTCGTTGAGTGAATAATGTGCTGCAGTGCTTGCCCTCTCTGTGATTGTCTGCAACGTAATCAATCATTCTAATTGTATGCCACCAAGGATGTTTCCATACACCTGTACACCTCTACTGATATGTATGGTGCTACAAGTGGTAGTGGTCATTCCAGTAAAAGGAATGTGCTTTCTATGCAGTGAGCTGTGTGATCCTGGTGCTGGCATTTTCAGCGATGAGTATATTGGACGTGTCAGCTATGCCAGTTTGGTGCAAGCAAAATGCGTGATCCTGATGCATGCATTGGAGGAGACCATTTTAAAGCACTTCAATGGCAACATGCATTCGTGCACGTCTCATGTGTACCTGTGGCGTATACTGGAAGTTACCTGTCTAATGCAGCGTACATGCAAGTGGTAAATAATCATCTGAGTGCCAAAACAGGAATGCACACAACAAGTTCAAATCATTCCTGGACATTGCTCTCACCCCACGTTTCAGATAAACAGAGTCCGAGCACAAGCAAATACAGATCGTCAGAACAGTTGTCACAACCTTTGAGCACAAAAAAGGGCATAATTGCATGCCCTGTCAGAAACAGCACAAAGAGAGGCAGGAATAAGCAGCAGACAACATGTGAAACATTGCTGAATGGCAAAGAGCACTTGAGTGGGTGACCATAAGCTGTTCAGCTCCATACAGGACACTAGTTTTGTACAGATACCATGCTGTGTACATCATTTACCGCTTCAAAATACTCAATCAGATTGTGATATGGCTGCCAACACTAGTACCAGGCTTGAAGGCGTCTTTGATTTTCTGCCTTGCAGTTCTGTCATCAGGTGCACCGCCTATGGCATCATAATGGGCTCCTCCTGGTAGCTTTGCTGACCTTGGCCCCGGGACCCACGCTGCTGGGCCTCCCCAGGCCTGCTGTTAAACCTGCAGCGCTGTGATGCATTATTCCTGCTGCACACGCAAGTTGAGCTGCCTGCCAGACTAAGTGTTTAGACTGTGTGTTCGCACCATTGGCGTCAGTATATTCAGGCCTAGGCCTCTGGGGTGTCAATGCTACTTCTGATACATGCACGAGTCCTTGAAGGTGATGTGATATCTGCTGCATCTTGCAACATCAGACCCGCTTTGAATGCAGCAAACACACCAAACACAATGGCAACTTGCAGACAAGGTGATGGATTATGATAACCATAGCAGAAAGCAACCCACATACTCTGCAGGATGGTCCCGGGCAGCCATTCTGCATAGTCAAAGCAATTGCTCACCGCCCTCAGACACAACGCCAGCGTGGCTGGGACTGATGCAGCTGTGTTCACTGGTTGTACCTGCCAGAGTGTCAACGTGCCTCACATGGCTCAGTACCCAGCACATCACCATACTCATTTGTGATGTACCGCGGGCCATCACCAGAAAAGGCGTCTGCACCTCCAGTGCCAGCGCTTGGTGCTACACCAGCACCCATACCCTCTGAGGTACTGCTAGTGCCGCTAGTACCTCGCCCAGAGCCCACATCACGTGCTGCAGTGCCTTTGCCATGACTTTGATGAAGACCGTGGCGGTGACTGGTGTGAGCTGTGCTGTGGCCTGTAGTAGCAACACCTGCGTGCTGGGCATGGCCAGTATTGGGCGTACAGCCAGATGTGCTACTGCCTGTGCCTACTGGTTCAATACCGACCACATCACCAAAATCATTGGTGATGTAGTGAGGGGGGTTGTTAAAAGGCAGGGTGTTTCCTTTGTCTGCTGTGATGGTCGCAGCATATGGTGTGGGACCAGTGATGTCATTGCGGGAGTTGGACATGTTCCCCTCATAGTCTGAGGCAACATGGCCAGCTGTAAATCTGGTTGGGCCATCCCCAGTGTTGTAGCCATGACTGGGGCCAGCATTGGGTGCCCAACCAGCCACATCACTGCAGCACAGAAAAGCATACGTCTTCATATCTGCAGCCATTTTGTGCACATGCACCTGATGCACACTTGAGCAACCGGACCCACTAAATTGGAGTGTATCGCCACGCACGCAGAATGTACAGATGATTGTTGTATGCTCGTGTATGTGCCGCTTGCCTGAGATACACAGTTGGCCATACAATACAGATATAACATACAGGTCAGAAGTCGCAACCCCTCATCAGAAACGTAGCACAAAACAGCATACCTGGTGTGCTTGCCAACAGCTGATCCAGGCGATAGCTTGTCTGCAAGCTTCTGCATGCCTGTTCTGTCATCAATTTCTCCCGCAGTCTCGTCATATCTAGCTCCCTTGGTTGCTGAGCTGACCTTATTTGGGCTGCCAGCCTTAGCTGTTGTGGAGCCATGATTTGCAGTGCCTGTGCTTGTATTGGCAGTGCTGCCGGTGGTGATGGTGGAGGCTGCCACGGGGCCAGAGTCTGGTCCTTGGATGGCTGCTGTGTGCATACTGTAGCCAGGGCCTGTCTTTGAGCTGTGTGGATGGCCACTCTGTGTGCTGGTTTGGTATGGCTCATTGACAGCAACACTGTGGCCAGTAGCAGCTGGGAAGGTAGAAGTGTTGGTGAATGCTGCGGCTCACAAGTGCACGTTGACATTTTCATTGGACACAATAGCTATGTTGCACGCTAGCCACAGTTGCATTGACTTGTTCAGTGGAGACCTGACCAAGGATGCTGGGTGCATAACAGTGAGAGAGGCAGTTCAGACACATTCATCTGCTTTGATTGTATCTGCTCTGTGCTCCAAGCAGCTTTTAGCTTTCAGTGCTTACCTGGGTTGCCTTGGTTGTAAGCTCCACCAGCCGGAACATGGTTCTGGTTACTCACATCTCCTTGAGCTGCTGCGCATACAAAAGCACACAAGGAGCCCTGTTGAAGGCTTTTCCAAGGTCAGGCCTCAAGGCAGATGGTCTACAGCTGTTAGTTCGTATACACCACGCAGACGAAAAGCAGTGACTGCATTGCCAGCTACCGGCGCATGCCGCAGCTTCGAACAGCACAAAATGCGGTGGCAACAGAAATGCGAAAAGCTGATGACCCTGACGCAGGGTCGCAACGGTCTTGCTCATGGGGACTGGAAACAGCTACGTAGAATGTATATATACACGCGTTAAGCGGGTTTGAAGCGACAGCTGGACTTCCAATCGATCTCAACTGACCTGAAAAAGGGGTGAAATCTGTCGTGGGGGAGTTGCCCGAAAAATTTGGAGCAACGGTGTTACCGTGACCTTGAAAATGTTGGCCCCTAGGGGTGCTG
>JAABUU010006388.1_pt1 | contig 12666 bp, 15 predicted proteins | sample 5559301 | NCBI WGS metagenome assembly JAABUU01 (sample SAMN10711884, study PRJNA513360) | rock metagenome | isolation source: Antarctica rocks | place: Antarctica: Victoria Land, Richard Nunatak white
CATTTGTCCAATCTACATGATTGGCTGAAGATGTGAATCCTCCTCCTCCTCCAACTGACTGTCACCGAATCAGTCTCAGAGACTGCAGCAGCTACAGAATCAGGCCTGTGCAGCTGGATTGGCATTATATATAGCTTCATTGTTATGGCCAATGTCGTGTAAACTTGCACAACATATCAAAGTGTGTGGAAAGATTGTTGAGTCCACATGCGACATGTGCAGTTTAGGGTTTCGTTCCGGCCAGAATGCATCTAACACCACCATGCTGTTCTTCACGTGGTCAGACCAGAATTTTGACTTCACAACTTCTGATCCGTAAACGGCCAAGTTCAACCTGCGCAAGATCGCTATAACACAAGAACCAAATTCTTGATTTGACCTGAAGGTCAGCAAGAGTGTGCACATCGTGGCCCAGCGCAACACCTGATGGCGCAGGTAGCGACACTTTCAAACCCGCACCTCTGTCCCTTAGCCAGGTGTCACAGGGGCATGAGAGGCATTCGATGCATATCACTGAGCAAAAGAACCATGCTATGCAAAGAACGAATATCTAGATGCCAACCCAGAAGTAAAGTCTCGGCGTCCAGTCAGGAGGTGACAACAGAGGAGCAGGGACAGATATCTTCAGAGTTAATGCTGCAGATGAAAGAAAGCATCACAAACAACCTAGAGGCAGACAAAGTTGAGGTCACTGATGTCTATGGTGATGGGCGGCATGTCAATATAGAGGTCGTCTCCAAATTGTTTGATGGGCAGTCAAGCATGAAAAGGCAACGGCTAGTGTACAAGGTAGGCAACTGCTTGCGAATGCCACCTGTGGCTGCTGTCACCATCACAATGCTGAAGTCACTAGGCTGGGCAGGCAAATCCATCACAGCCCTCAAGTCACTGTACAATGCAGGCAATTTGGCAGGAACTGCAAAACACTGTCCATGCTGTGGACTCAATGAAGACAAGCACACCTGCAGAGGCTGGCAACTGAATGTACCCAGCTAGCTTGACTGTAATTTACTGAGTTTCAGGCGACCACATACAGCTGCCAATGGTCCATCTGTGTTGGGACTGCATGTGGAATGGCAGGAATCTTGGGCTGTAACAACTGCAACGCCAGGAACAAAGCTTCGCTGTGGTTCAGCAGGCAAGAACGCAGCCCAGCTCAGAGCTTGCTACTGGCATTAGCCTTGTGCCAAGCTGCTTCTGCCAGAAGCCTTCTGGCAATGCTGTCTCACAGGGATGCCATCATCGTGTGCATGAGCGAGCAACTTTGTGGTATTTGACTATCATTGCTACCTCTCATTCTGTTGAGCTAAAGGGATCAATGGTACTGTACCCTTGAGACATTTAACAAATTTGACGTTTACTCTGTAAAGTGGACTTAGATATTTGAGAGTGTAAATAAGGCTGCTTAGCATGAAATGCGAAAGTTGCATGCATGCTCTTCGTGTTGCAGACAGGGACCGAGGAACAATCGGCCCACTGTTGACGCACACTTTGTACCCTGCCGCATGTCGACAAACAGGATCGAGTCCTTCGAGGCGCTTCAGAACATCATCAATAATCCTAGCAAGCCTGTTGCCCAAGTATGTCAGGCCATCGACGAGTGCATCAGTTGCAACTGGGACAACCTACGCGGCTTCTTCGAGCTGTGTTTTCCTCTTTTGGTCAAGAATCTGTTTGGATACGATGGACCCAGCTGGCTCAGCGCTGTTGCACAGGTCAGTGCCAGTTCTGACGGGTGACCAGGCATGCGTTTAATGAACCTCTGCTCAATTTTGCCCCTCCTGACGCAGGGGAACCAGGCAGAGGATGCCAGGGCATTGGTGCAGCTGTTGGGTCCAACAGGTACGCAGTTTTGCGGTGTATACATAGCCACAATAGTCTGCTCAGCCCAAGCTGCTTGCGCAGGCAACCTGTTTACAGCAATGGATTTGGCTGATAGAGACAAACTAATAGAGTATGTATTTCCAGATGGCCGCCTGCCAGTGATGACACAGGTAGTCTTGTAAGGCCCTATACTTTCTGAGTTTTGGCTGCGGTATCGCGACGATGCTGTCGAGGCAGGCACAGATCAACATGCTAACAACATTACATGCTCAAAGTTTTAGACAAAAAGATGCCACGCAGATTCTGCTCAAAGATGAGACAGGACAAAAGGAGCTGGATAGATGGCCACAGTACCAAGGACGCCTTGTGCCTGGCCCCAGCAACAGAAAGTACCTGCACATGAACACATTGCAATATTTTTTGCTCTGGACAGCCTTCTATGTCTTGCGCTCTGGTCAAAGCTCCACCGGTCAGTCGTCAAGCTCAAGGCGGCCTGTCTTTGCCTCTGCCACTTTTGGCAATATGAGAAAGGTAGAATGCTCAATACCGTTGGCATTCTCATCTACTGTATGCTGGTTCTGCATACATCCTTGATGACCATGTCTTGACTGCTGACAAGCCCAGCACAACACATGCTGTGCAGCAAACAGTCTGCCTGCTGGACACTTTAAAGCTGAGACTGTACAGTCCACATCTTGTGCGCAACACCTTGCGCAGCTGCTGTAGCAGGCTGAGACAGATTTCAAAAGCATGCCAGCAGGTGTGTCATTGCTCAAGTGCAGATTGTCAGATAAACAGACAAGTGTGCTAATGCAGCATATGCAAGCAACCGCTGGCAAACTTGTCAAGGGCCAGCAGCAAACTACGCGAAGTCATCCTTACCAAACGCTCTTGCAGCTTTACCTTAGCAGATTTCTGCCTCGTGGCGGAGACTCACGCTCAGGTATTGATTTACCTCATGTTGGGATTCACCAAACCTATTTCATTCATTCATTGCTTCTGCTGAACAGATTTCACTGTATGCTCAAAAGCATGATTGGCATCACATGGTACTCATTTCACGTATCTGACCAGCTCCCTTGCATGTGCAGGCAAGGCAGGTCAGCACAGTCGGGGTGAAATGCTCTTTAGTATCCTCATGGAGTTCTGGCTGACTGATGGGGACGACCCTTTCTTGAGGAACCCAAAGCAAGACAGAGTCTCAGCGGCGGCGCCATATGATGCACCCACAACTGATCTGCTAGAGGCCATGCAGGTTTGATGCTGTCACTGCCTGTGTATGTTGCAAACCTTGTCCTGAGTCTGCGTACATTTGTGTACACTACCCGCAGTTTGTGCCATAATGCATCCAGTAAGTTTATGGATGTGCCCTGGTCTGCTGAGTGCTGTTAGGCTGCTGTCTGAAGCGTACACAACAACAAGTCGGCATGTCATGTCATTCTAGATCTGGACAGGATTGTTTAGTCACTGAACCACAACTGTGACAAATCAAAATTGCCAGCATGCCCTCAAAAAGGCTAGAGGCTGCAGTGGCAGGCACAGAATGAGAGTGTGAGACGCAGTGTGCTGACAGAGTGTAGTCTAGGGCCATAGTATAACTTACATGAGACCAGGAACTGCATGAGTAAGCTGGGATATGCTGAACTGGCAGTCATGAATGCAGGAGCTGGTGAGATACAGTGTAGCAATATGCGATGGCGAGAAGGGTCAGCAGCCTCCTAGGTGGGCTCAGGCTACAGTACGCTCCTGGCTCCCCCTCTCCCCCCTACCCCAGCTGGGCCCACCCCAGCACTCTGGACCCCCACGCCTCATGGCAGCTGGCCAGGCCCCTTTTCAGGTCAGCCTGAACTGCAGCAGCAAACGCATGCACAGCAACTCAAAGCTCTGAGGGTGAGCAATGAATTCCCCTCATGTGGTGTAGCTTGTAAGGATGACAAGCAACGGCCTGTGTATGTGATGGCTTCATTGTGCTGTGATAGGCCCTCTTCATGGATCTCATGTAGGTCAAGTCATGTTAACTGTGGTGGGCAATCTAATGCATGTGGCAGTCAGACCTTAACCTGCTAGAAGCTGCTGATTAAGGGCGGACTCAAGGCCGATACCAGGCATTCCTGCTTTTTGTGTTTCCAAGCACACTGCATGCCTGTCTGGTGCATAGTACGCATGAAAGCAGGCAAAGTCGTTGACATTGCAGCTGGTCAAGGTTGTTCTGTTGGTACGCAGGGCTTTGCCAAGAGGCTGTATCGGTTCATGAGGCGAGCCATCACCAGGTGGCCAGAGCAGCGCCCTGTTCAACCTCTCATCAGCCTCTATCTGGCCTACATTGCTCCCTGGTCAGTCCCTGTGCAACCAATCCTGCATGCTGCAGCGGTCCACATTCTGTGCATACATCATCACATGTGCATTGAGAGGCACCAAAACTGTATCTTCCCCACCTGGTGAACTGAGGTGTCTGCGTCAACGCCATGCATTGTCTTTACAGCTGAATTCCTGCTTTGGCTATTCTGCATCTGCACAGCTACCTGGTTCAGACTCTGTTCATGTGTGTGCTTTGTGCGATGTGACTCACGCCTGGTTGTGTCATGCATTAGGCCAAAGCAGCCGCAGAGCTTCTAGACTTCAAGCCTCATATTACACGTTGACCAAATTGTTACCTGGTAATATCTGATCTGCAGAGTCTGCCTACAGGCCTCACTTTAGGATGTCCATGACCCTAGCATGTTGTGCAAAGATCAAGCCATAGTGTTCTGGACTGTTGCAAGGGCTTTGGCCTCTGCTAGATACGTTTCAAGCCTGTTTGATATGTAGGGGTTTGACGACTGTGCCTGAGCGAACCAGGCAGTCTGCTCAGGGCAATACTGGGGGAACTGTTCCATTGACTCGGCAGCTGCACAACATGGAGGGCTTAGTGCACAGAGTGCTGCGTGACAAGCCCAACCCCTCAGCCAGGTCCGAACTCTTCCTCCCATTGCACCACTGTGCAATGCCGGACATTGTTCATGCAAGAAATAACATGTATACCAAGAGGCCATGAGGAACAACTCAAGCACAACAAGGGGAGGGGGGGGGGGGGAGGAAGTATACAAGAAAAATGGCTTTAAAATCACAAAGGGTATATGCAAAATACGTGTATGAACATGAGCTGGTCAAGGATCGCATGTGTCAATGAAAGATAATCATCAAGATCGACTGGCACTTTGCAGCCAAGACTGCCATATTGCATGCATCAACATGGGGCTGCTTTTGTAGATCGACCAACAAATTGGATCTTTGGAGGTTTGCAGTGCAAGAAAATCTGAGCTGACAATACTATGGCCTATGTACAATACAGAACATGATGCAATGATTTCCTGTAGCAACATTGCAGTGCATGCAACAATTGCCGCAGTGCTAGTAGCAGGTCTTTGCCGCCTTACCATTCACACATGATCGCTTTTGAGCACCGGCATGCAGCCCCACCCCAGTGTTGATCGATAAGGCCTGAGACTGCTGCCATGATACTGCAGTGACAAGGATATCAGGCCAGTGCCTCAGTTTCAGCTGGGGCAGTGGGAAGGGCATGTGCTGGCCAGTCTGCCTTTCTACATGCTCCTGCTCCCTTTGCTGCTGAGCCTACTGAAGTCAAGAGTGGCCAGCAAGGCCACTTCAGCCCTGCAGGATCTAGCCAAGGTCGGTGTTTGTTTGGTGCTACAGGATCAGATTGGCTTGTTGCATGGCTGCACATTTATACAAAATATACTGTATAGCCGGGTAGAATATACACGATGAGTGGCAGAGTTTGTTGAATGTCAAAAAGAGCAGTCAACCCTTCAGTGTAGACCCTTCTGCTGCCACCTGGTGCAGATGGTCTGCAAAGGTATTCTTTTAACTTGTGAAGAACGCTGTGTTCATGTCTGATTTTGTAGAGGTCATCAAACAAATTCTTTGTTCAAATAATCACCATACGTCACAGTCAACCAGTCACACAACAAGCACCACGCCCTTTGAACAGGCACTGTTCGTCTGAGCGCCATGCTCTGTTGCATACAGGTGCTCGTAGTGTTCAAAGCTGCGCCTGAGCTTTGCAATCTGCTGAGAGCAGTGGAGGAAGAATACACAAAAGCCAGGGAGCAGCACAAGAGCAGAGTTGACGGTCCGCACGCTGATGTGCTACCCTGGATTCAGGCCCAGGCTGCTGCCTTTGAGTCTGCTGCAACTGCCAGTGTCAGGGAGTCTCAAACAGCACATTTGGTAAGCTTGGTGCAACAACTCTTCCTGACTGGATCCAGTAGCGTAAGCCATCATATCCTTGCAACACCAGATACAACAAATGCCTTGGCTGGTTTTGTAAAGCTGGCATGTGACAGACCACATGGTAGGCAGCACCATGTCCATACCTTGGGCTGCAGCACATGCAGTACCTGGGTCTGTTACAAATGGTTTTTTGACAGGCTTATTTTTGAATGAGCCCTGTTCAGGATGAGGGGGAGGGCAGCAGATGCTGGCTGCTGTCCTGCTCACCAAATACGCTGTAGTCTCCACCATCTGCTGCACCTTCAGACAGGCAAACAACGTCAACTGGTGATGCACGTTACTGTTGGCGCAGACGTTGTTATTCAGCGCATGTCCAGAATCATGACGGTTAGCTGTGCATGCAGGAGGCGCCACAGTTTGTGTTGTTCAGCAGGGGTGAGAAGGGAGGTGCAGCTCAGGTGCGTAACATCCTGAACCGGGCAGTTGGGGCTCAAGAGGATGTCATCAGACAGGTCAGATAACTGTCTACTGATATCAAATCTGTGCACTCGTTTGGAGTTTCAGTCAACACAGCTACATGGTAGCTGTGCAGCGCTTTTGGTGTGTAAAGTCAGCTCATTTGCTGAACTCCAGCAGTTGTTTTGCTTCGTGATTGAGGGTTACATTTTCACTTATCCTGTATGTTACCAAGCTGTATAGTTCAAGGCACATGTTAGGTTATGCAGCAATGCTTGCATGCTGCGACTCCTTGGCAGCTCATGAAATGCAGACCCAGCATTAACAGTCACTGTATCACATACTGTTCCTGTCAGACCAGAAAACCCTCTTTGCAAGCACGTCACCACACGTTACAAGTATCCTGTGAGCCTTTGATGCCCTCGCTGGCCTTCAATGGCTATCCAGGCATTACAGCATAACCCAGAATGCATATGTGACTTCAGAACATGGCAATGTATGACATTTCTGAGTGGCGGCAGATGTGGTGGACAGGTGGAGGAGTGTGCACTAGGGTGGCTCCCCATGGACAAGCTGGGGCAGACAGGGGATCAGCACGCCCCTCAGCCAGCTCTTGCCCTGCCAGCCATGCCGGTATTGCTGCACTGCCTCCTCATCATTTCCTTACATACTCAAGCAGCACTTGACGAGAGTTCTGGTATATCATGCGCATTGCAGGGCAGACAGGATGTGCAACACATGCTAACGTCCAGCTTGTGTAAATCCTGCCTGCTCTGAGCTGCTTGCATGCTGACAGGGTCAGGCTACAGGCAAGGACAGCAACAACACAGCTGTGGCCACAGCAGCAGCAACCCACACACCGTGTTCAAAGAACCTTACGGCACCATGGTCACAACCTACATCAGTCACATTGTAGAGCCAATTGGCAGCTGCTTGGCACTCCGCATCAATGGTTCGACCTGTCAAGCAGCGGCTAGTGTGGTTGTCTTTGCTGTGTCACATCCTAAGATCAGGGATTGACAACACACCTGGATCCTTTGCAGGCATACCTCCATTCGGCCAAAGGCTGGATGCAGGCAGCCCTCAGAAAATCAACCTGTGTGTACTGTTGTAATACATTGTGAACAGGCGTAAATTGTGACATTGCCAGAGTATGTGCCCCACACATGGGCCACCCATGTGCTGTCAGGTCCCCTGTCAAACCCTGTCTTAGTTATGGACTGCTGCCTGGCAGAACATGCAATTGAATGGTGCTGCAGACCGTAAAGAAGGCCAACATTGAGCAGCTGCATTTCAAGGGAGATCCCATGCATCGACCTGTCATGTCCAGAGAGGTTGGTTTCCTGGTCCGAGGGCTTGTCAAGCTTTCTGAGTGGCTCAATCACCAGATTGGCCTGGATCAGCCTGCTCAAGAGGGTGAGATGGCTGAGACCCAGATACAGGTATACTCGTGACTTGGGTTCTCAGACAATAGGGTGACAGTGCTCTGTGAGCTTGATCTGTCAAGCATAAGCGTATTTTGCACATGTACAAAGAAACAATCATAGCCATGCTGCATTCTGCAATCTGGATCTGCCAAGCAGGCCTTGACTGAGATGACATGTTTTAGTTTCAGCCTGAGAAGTATTTGCACAGACCCTGCTGATCATGCTTCTTCTGAAGGCATACAGACGATGCATTTTCTGCATGTGCAGGATGTATTGCTTTGGCTTCGGCGGAAAGGCTTCAGAGTCAACCTGAGGGGCCTTGCTGAAAGGCAAACTCTTTGGTGGATTGGCATCATTATCTTGGTAGTTTGGGGCTTCTGTTGGCTTTGTTCTTTGATTTCTGGCATGAGCGGTGGTGACTCAGCATCAGATGAGATTCAGCTTGAAAGGTTGGAAGCCCAGAGACGTTACATGAGCAGTCATCCTTCCGCATATCGTTTTGATGCCAGGAATCCAAGCACATTTTATGCAACGCAAGAACATGACAACTTATGAAGCCCAGTGCAATCCATAAAATAGGACACAACTTCTTATTTATTTGCAAATGAGCTATTTCAGAACTGCATGTCCATCCTGGTGTTTGGTTTCGTTTCTGCACCTGATGTGTCATTTGAGCTTTAAAATATCTTAACTTAATGTAGCAAGTGCACAAGTGTACTTGGTAGCCTTTTACCATAGCAACAGGTATATGACTTATTCTGTTTTGCTAGGCAGTTTTGCTGCAACCTCTGCTGCACTTTCCCCCTCTTTGTGTACCCTGGGCATCTGGCTCTTGTTTGGCACAGACTGAGATTCAAGGTGTCTCATGGCATCCTCTATTCTGCTTGTGATCTCCTTCCATGCCTAGAAACAACACAAGCAGCCAGCTTTTAAGCACTTCCAAGAACACGTTCCAGTTTTTGTTGATGCTTCAGCTGTACCAGGGGTTGGTGCATCAAACTAGATCAGTGATGACTACCATAGTAAGTATTACTCGACCAGCAGTGTGGAGTATTTGGTCATCCTGCACCGGCCGGTAATACTATAAGACAACGAATATGATGCACGTAGATAGCAAGAAGATAAGCCGGCTGTACCTGTTGAAGCTCCTTCCCTTCACAATTGCATCTTGGGGCAAGATCACTGACATCAATCAGCGAGCCTACATTGATTGTGACTTCGTTCCCTGCTTACAACACATCACATGTGCTCAGCTTTAAGGTGAGGACGACTTCCCAAATACCATATATATTTGAAAACAGTACAGAAGGCAGTAAACAAAGCATTGTACAAAGCAACACACAAGGCAGTATGTATAGCCATACTCATAGCAAACACACCTGGTCTAGGAACCATTGAGCCCTTTGGAAGAATGTCCGCCAGTCCACTGTGATAGAATGGCAATATGAGAGGTAACCTGCAGTCATGTTAATGGTCTTAGCAACAACTCCCATGTCGAAGCAGCAGTCACACTCAGCATCTACAACGTCTGCTGCGTCAGTCACAGCTGGCAGCAAAATATAGCACATCACTGCGTTGAACACACTTAACAAGTCACAGCTCTGCAGGACAAGTGCAGCCAAAGCAATCACGCGGAGGCTTTGCAGGAGCTGCTTACTGTTGTCCTGATCGTATGCTGTCGCAAATGATTTTGCCTATGCCCCATTTGAATGCTCCCATGGTGCCTGCATAGCCTACTCTGCCTTCTGGGAAGACATGCAGCCAGTCCCCACGCGCCACCCTTTGAGCAGCTACTCGCATGACTGGCTGATTTAGCCCCTTGCCTCTTTCTATGGCTAGCGTTTTCCCACTCTGGAAAAACTGCCTGCAGGCATGAGAAGCATTCATGCACCTCTGCAATGCACCAGATGGGTTGCAAAACCACGTGGAGAGGCACTGTTGCCATCATTGAGCTTGACCTTGTTGAACAGGAGCACAGCTTGGGCTTGTTGCAGGAGTCAGGCATATGCAAGTCACGCAAACAGAGTCATGGCAGGCATGGAGCTGCTGGATGAAGAGTGTTGGGTGTAGTGGTACCCCAGGAACTGGTTTATATAGCAGATCTCTTTGGCACATAAAGCCCATCTCACGCCATGATGTCTATGCTCTGTCCAAAAGTACGACCATGGGACCATTGCGCTGATGACAAAGGGATCATCAATTGTGCTGCACCGCACATGGTGCACACTCATGTCTCAAGACAGCTGTAAGCTGCCTGGTGTAAGGGGTCTAGCAGAAGTACCATGATGCTCCTCATGCCTGTCACCTTGTGTGGTTGCTAACAGTTATCAGACCAAGCCCTTGCTGCCGGTGTTGCAGGTGTTGCAGAAATGTTGACTGATTCTTGATTTCTGTGGTGTTCCACCAGTTCAATACAAACTTGCCCGTCAAAGACACAGCTGCGAGTGTGATGACTCGGCCAATCTCGCCCCAGGGAGGACTTATGATAGGCTCTTCAGGCTCAAGTACAGAGTCCATGCACTCTCTGTTAGTGAGCTGCGTCTGACGTCCTAGTGTTATACAATGGGCGATCTGCGGCGCACGTATTTCGTCCGACGTTGACAGGAGGTCAGCGATTCAACGGCCGCCTCAGATAGCCATACGTTAATATTGAAAGGAGGTCAGATGTGATCAAGCTTCAAATAGCTTGCCACAACCTGCCGCCGGAGACCTCAGATCACACGGCAGCTTAGTGTGCAAAATCACTTCTCATTCAGAAATCGCGTAGACACACACTGGCGATCTGAGGACGAAAGGCTACACAGAGCAGATTCCTTGACCAAGTTTATGCTTTGTGTGTTGACCGAGCCTTACTGTTGTTTGAAGGCTTACACAGGCGTACACAGAATGGTACCGATGGCATTCTGTGGTCACTTCGTGTGTTGTCAACGCCTGAAGAGTCCAAAAGCTGACCTGCGAGAAGCGCTTAGCGGTGATTTGCTGCGGGCGTGCCCGACGAGCCAAACACTTTCGTACCGCAGCTGATGCCCAGCTCCTATACTATTCTATCACGGACCTCAGCTTTCGGCTTGCTGTGTCGTCGCACTTGCAGCCCTCGAGGTTACGCTACTCAGGTATTTGCTCGGTGACTGCTCGCACATGACGCTTGCAACATGCACGCCTGCACAAGTTGTGCTGGTCACTCCACGCATGTCCAGTGGAACGCATGCAAACGAAATTTGCTCGCGCTGGCTGCGCGTTAAGCGCCCCTGTCCCGCTTGTGTTATATGCATCGCATCTCGGCTTTCGACATGCAGCGCATTTCGTACCCCTTGACTCCGCAAACACTTGCATGCAGGCTCCAAGACCACTTGCATCCCTGCTTCTAACCAGAAGGGACTGCCTGTCAGCTCTTCAAGCAGCTGTCGCGTTCAGACACACTAACAAACCAGCTCAGCACGAGGTGCATGTTTGGCCACACAGCTGGATGTTGTGCCCAATAAAGCTGGGCTAAGCAACTTTTGGATTTCATAGGCAGTTAGCACAATGGCCCATCATTCACAAGAGGCCCTCGGCAAATTTTCATATGAAGTTGTGCCACAGCTTTCCAGTGAGGACTCTTTCCCAACAATGAGATACTCAGCTGAATCTGCTTACAGTATTGCTGCGATGTTGTGCACAGTGATGACTGATGGCAGAAAGCCCCAGTCTTTCTGTCAACCCTTGCCACAATCTGAATTGCAAGGGCCAAGATTAGGCATGTCATTTGCTCCAGGTCTGTGACGTTTGTGTCATGATACACAGGTGAGTTGTCCAAGGGCATGTCAGGAAAAGTAGCAACCATTGGAGGGTGCAGAGAGTATACAGGGGCTCCGTACTTTGCTTCCATAACATGTCTTAGGGTAAGTCCTGAATGTCTGTGCTGCATCATGTCTTTAATCATGTCTTGCCCATGAAAGCTGCTTGTGATTACTTTCAATCATCATCATTATTCCACAAAAACTGCCTTCTCATGGTTTTAACAAACGTTGCTGCTGTTGCTACATCTCCTGTCATGACAGTTGACTACAATGGTGTATGCTGCCCTACTGAGCAGAGCCTTGTACTCTTGTCTATTGAGCAACAAAAACAGTATTATGTGTATGTTGTGCCACAATTCTTCAGACTAGCTTTGCGCCATCATCTGTCATTGTGTCACGCAGGTTGGCGCAGATTTGAGCCATTGTTTTTGCACTTCTGGTGCTGCCACAGTGATCAAGTCATACAGCCCTGAGCTCATTGTACACCCATACCTTCCTGATTCCACGGACTATGATGACGATGTAAGATTCTGCTTCTCACTTAGTCTCAGATTTCATACTCATGTCCAGCATGCTGCTAATTGGCGATTGTTGTGTTTTGCTCCCATTCAGCTGCAGAGCTCACAGTTGCCTGTACCCTTCCTACTGCTTTCGTACAAGTCATTCAACCTTACAAGGTGTGCAGGAGAAATGTTCATGCCATACTGCTTTGCACATTGAGGCAGAACTATGAACCAGCTCTGACCTGGCCCCAATTTTTCCTGACCATAGACAGCATCAGCACTGTGTTAACGCAACATTAACATTAATGCATCAACGACGTCGATGCAGCACCAATTACTGTCAGCGCATCATGTGAATGCAATTGTCCTATAAGTGATGCATGCTACCCAGCAAGCCTCACCTTGGAGTTGGTCTTGCAGCTGGCAGAGGACAAGAAGCATAAG
>JAABUU010006389.1_pt1 | contig 12662 bp, 12 predicted proteins | sample 5559301 | NCBI WGS metagenome assembly JAABUU01 (sample SAMN10711884, study PRJNA513360) | rock metagenome | isolation source: Antarctica rocks | place: Antarctica: Victoria Land, Richard Nunatak white
CGGGCCACCGGCGAGCGCCCCGGCTATCCGCGCCCCGACGAGCTGACGGTGCACACCACCGGGCGGGGGAGCCGGCTACCGGCAGATCTAATGATCAGTGGCGGCGATTCTAGTTGACATCCAACACAACTGGCGGAGCACCTCGGCGAGGCGGGGCCGCAGGGGGTGCAGCGCCTGCTGCACGGGGCCGACTGGGACGCCGACGCGGTGCGCAACGACCTCCAGGCCTACGTGGCCGAGCACCTCGGCGACCCGGCGGGGGTGCTCATCGTCGACGAGACCGGCTTCCTGAAGAAGGGTACCAAGTCCGCCGGGGTGCAGCGCCAGTACAGCGGCACCGCCGGGCGGCGCGAGAACTGCCAGATCGGGGTCTTCCTGGCCTACGCCGCCCCGCACGGCTGCGCCTTCATCGACCGTGCGCTCTATCTCCCCGAAGTGTGGGCCGACGACGCGGAGCGCCGTGCCGAGGCGGGCATCCCGGCCGACAGCGCGTTCGCCACCAAGGGCGAGCTGGCACGGCGGATGCTGGAACGCGCCTTCGCGGCGGGCCTGCCCGCCGCCTGGGTCGCGGGCGACACGGTCTACGGGCACGAGGCGTTGCGCGGCTGGCTGGAGGAGCAGGGCCGGGCCTACGCCCTGGCGGTGGCGAGCGACCACGGCGTCTGGACGGCGGGCGCGCAGGTGACGGCGTGCACCCTGGTCGATGCGCTCCCCGCCGAGGCCTGGGCGCGGCTGTCGGCCGGGGAGGGGAGCCAGGGGCCGCGCGTCTACGATTGGGCCTGCCTCGCCCTCCCCTACGAGGCCGGGCCGGGCATGGCGCACTGGCTGCTCGTGCGGCGCAGCCGCAGCGACCCGCGCGAGCGGGCCTACTACCGCATCCACGCCCCCGCCGGCACCAGTGTCGGCGCGATGGTCCGGGCCGCCGGGGCGCGCTGGGCCAGCGAGGTGGCGCTGGAGGAGGCGAAGGGCGCGTGCGGGCTGGACGAGTACGAGGTGCGCCGCTGGGACGCCTGGCACCGCCACGTCACCTTGGCGCTGCTCGCGCACGCCGCGCTCGTCGTCGCGCGCGCCGGGGCGGGCGAGGACCAAAAGGGGGCGGCATGGTCGCGCTGAGCGTGCCGGAGACGCGGCGACTGCTGGCCGCGCTCGTCGCGCCCCCCGCGGAGCGGGCGTACCGCCTGCGCTGGTCCCGCTGGCGGCGGGCGCACCAGGCGACCGCGCGACGCGGCCATGTCGCGCGGCGCGCTGGTGGTCACCCCCCGCCGGTACGCGAGACGGAGCCGCCCCTCGTCGCGGTGCCCGGCACCCCGGCGCTGACCGACGCGGGGTGGGCGCGGGTGGCGCCGCTCTTGATGCCCGCGTCGGGCCAGCGGGGCCGCCCGCCGCGCGACCACCGCCTGATAGTGGCGGGTGTGCTCTGGGTGATGCGCCGTGGCGCGAACTGGCGGGCGATCCCGCTAAGCTACGGCCCCTGGCAGACGCTGGCGAGCCGTTACCAGCGCTGGCGGCGCGACGGTACCTGGGCGCGCATCATGGCGTGCCTCTAGCTGAGGGAGGGTGGGATGACGGCCGACAGCCCGGAGCGCGACTGGGGCCTCGTCGAGGCGGGGGACCGTGCGGGTGCCTATCGGGCCGCGACGGCCAATCTCGCGCGCTGGCCGCACACCGGGGCCCACGCCTGGAATCGCGGCACGTGCCTGCTGGCGCTAGGGCGTCCGGAAGAGGCGTTGGCAGACTTCCGGCTTGCCGCACGCCTGCAGCCCGATAGCGACGCGGCCCCCGCCCGCATCGGTGTCGCCCTCTGGGGACGTGGGCGGCGTGCGGAGGCGGTCGCAGCGTGGCGCGCGGCGACGGGCACGGCGTACACCGACGCCGCGGGCGGGGTCGAGATTCCGGCCCTCCTCACGTTCGCCGCCGTCCGCCTCGCCGACGCGGCCCTCGAAGGCGCGGCACGGGCGCTACTCCGACGCCACTGGCGACCGCGTCTCGCGCGGCAATGGCCAGGGGCCATCGCCGCCCTGCTCCTCGGGAAGCTGGACGAGGCCAGCTTCCTCCATGGTCAGACCTTCCTGCACCCGATCCTCGAGGCCCGGCGGGCGTGCCGGGCGCAGTTCTGGGTGGCGGTGCAGCGCGAGCGCGCGGGCGACCGGAGCGGCTATCGTCACTATCTCCGCCTGGCGCTCGAGGGCGAGGAGGATCCGGCCCGGCGGGCGCTGCTGCTCGAGCACGAGTACTGGTTGGCGAAAAGCGAGCTGGCCACGCGCGACGCCGCGCCGGACGGAGGCGATGCATGAGCGGCGGGTCCACACTCCCGCCCGCTCTATCGCACCATGTTCCAATCCATCGGCCATGGTCAAGCCCTGGCTCTTCATGGGGGGAGACACGGCTGCTCTGTCTCGACCAAACCGGCGAGGTGTTGCCGATTCCCGGTTTAGCCTCCTCATCGGCACCTTCGTGAAGTGGTGTCCGCGCGGTATCGGTAACCGTCGCTGTAGTACTAGCCGCGCGTATGCGACGGCGACGAATTCGGCCATCGTCAGCCCGGTCAGCACCCGGAAGATCGCGGGGTGGCGCGTCAGGTGGTAGTAGCGCAGCAGCATCGCGGCCCTCCTTCGCCCCGCAGCATACCCCAGCACGGTTTATTGTGACGCCTATCTACAGTCAGTAGCGCGAGCACCACGTCACCTCACCAAGACCGGGAAGAATGGCCGGTGTCGGCAGGACCATCGGGTCCGACCGGGGACACCCAGCCCGGGACTATCGCCCTTGTCTCCCTGGGACAATCGCCGCATAGATCCGTCGGCGTCCGCAGCATATAGTAGAAGACGCGGGGGCAACCGTGCGGAGCGACATGGGGCCGGCTCGCGACGAATCCACAGCCTGCACATCAGCGCCGCTCACGGCAAGTCCAGCGCGCGGTGGGGACGCAAAGTCAGAGATCACGGCTGCGGCCGAGGCTGCCCGGTTGCCAGCGCCAGGGCCTCGTCCCGTGGCGGCACACCATGGGGCGTTCCCGTGTGCCGCACTGCTTGCCGGTTCTCGGTGCCGCACCGAAAGACGAGGAGAACGATGCGCACGATCACGGTCATCCTGGGCGCGGCCCTGCTGACGTTCTTGCTCCTGTTCCAGCTGACGGCCACCCCGGGGGTCGAGGCGGCACGCCAGAAGCTGCGTACCCCCGGCGTGACACCCACCGCGACGCCCGCCCCCACGACAACCCTTACCGATGGTTATCGGCGCGGCGTCAACCTCGCGGGCGCGGACTTCGGCGAGAGCATGCTCCCCGGCACCTACGGCGTGGACTATACGTATCCCACTGCTGCGGAACTCGACTATTACCAAAGCAAGGGCCTGACGCTGATCCGGCTGCCTTTCCGCTGGGAGCGGGTGCAGCGGAACCTCTACGCTCCCCTCGATAGGACGGAGTTGGGCCGCATCGATCAGGTGGTCGTCGCTGCCCGCGCCCGTGGGATGCAGGTGATCCTCGACCCCCACAACTATGCGCGCTACTACGGCAATCTCATCGGCTCATCGGCTGTGCCCAACGCGGCCTTCGCCGACTTTTGGCACAGACTGGCCGCTCACTACCGGGATGAGCCCACTATCTGGGCTTATGCGCTGATGAACGAGCCGTACAACACCGGTGGGATGTGGTCGGCGGCGGCTCAGGCCGGCGTCGACGGTATCCGCGCGGTCGATATGGGCCATTCGATCTTGGTACCGGGTGACCAGTGGAGCGGGGCGTGGAGCTGGCAGCAGGCCAATGCCAATCTCTGGGTCAACGATCCGGCTAACAACTTCATGTTCGAGGCGCACCAGTACTTCGACGCCGATAGCTCCGGGACTTACGGCCAGAGCTACGACGCACAAGGTGCGTATCCGACGATCGGTGTGGATCGGGTCAAGCCCTTCGTAGCATGGCTACAGGCGCGCGGGGCGCGCGGGTTCATCGGCGAGTACGGCGTTCCCGACAATGATGCGCGGTGGCTGACCGTCCTGGACAACTTCCTGGCGTACCTGGATACCAATGGCGTGAGCGGGACCTACTGGGCTGGCGGTCCGTGGTGGGGCAACTACCCGCTCTCGGTCGAGCCGCGCAATAGCCAGGGACGACCACAGATGGAAATTTTGGTGCGACATCTTTCCCGCTAAGTGCTCCATTTCACAATTGCCTGTAGGGTTAGGCGACCAGCGCCTCCGGCGCTGGCTCGGGGAATGGGCGCGGCGGCGCGAGGTCGGGCAGCGCCGCGAGTTGCTCAGCGAGTCGCTGGCGCGTGAAGCGCCAGTGGAAGGGCCTGGCGGTGGTGTTGTACAGCGTCTCGAAGGCGAGTAGGCGCTGCTCGACGGCGGCGAGGTCGGGGAAGTCGTTCGGCGTGAGGGCTTTGCGCTGGACGCTGGAGAAGTAGCGCTCGATCTGATTGAGCCAGGAGGCGTGCGTCGGCAGATGCACGAGGACGAGGTTCGGATGGCGCTCCTGCAAGCGCCGGGCGGCGGCCACGCCCCGATGGCTAGCTACCATTGTCGACGACCCAGAAAACGCGCGGGGCCGAGCGGTAGGGCTCCTGCGCCATCACCTGGGCGACGAGACGCCCGAACGGGGCGATGCCGGTGGTCGCCTCGCAGCGCCCGAGCACGCCGCCCCGCCGCACGTCCCAGGCGGCGAGGTAGGCCAGCGCGCCGCCGCGCGCGTACTCGTGCTCCACCCGCATCGCCTGGTTAGGCAGCGGGGGTGTCGTCGCATGGCGACGGCCCCGCGCCTGGATGCTCGTTTTCTCGTCGGCGCTGAGGATACAGTCCTGGGGGGCCAGGGGCTGCCCCTCTGTCGCTGATCACAAAATATTGCCATCGCCGTGATCATGTCGTCCGCGATGCCGATTCCGTCCTCGGACGGGCAGATTTCCGCGCCGTAGTCGAGAGAATGGCGTCGCCGCACGGGCCGCAATATCCACGAAAACGCGGTGATCAATGTGGTCGTTGTGCGGCAAATTCTCGGCTCTTCCGCACTCTCGCTGCACCAGGGCGGTGAGTGGGGAGCCCAGGGCGAGAAGTGGGGGCATCTCCGCGCCCTGTCGTTGGTGCACTGCCCCGATGCGGTCCCAAGTGGGGAAGCCGGCGGCCGGTGCAGCGAGAGTGCGGAAGAGCCAATTCTCGTGATCAGCCACAGCCCCTCCCAGACGCCGGCATACAAGTCGAGGACGCGCCCGGCTTTCTCCGCGAACTGCGGGTCGCGAGGGAAGAGCCAGCTCCGATGCTGCCACGGCTTCAGCGCGTCCCCATCGAGGATGCGCCAGATCGTGCTCGCGCTCATCGGCGGGCGTTCCGGGTGGCTGCCGACCTGAAACGCCAGGTCGGCGGTGCTGTAGCGGGCGAGCGGCGCATCACGCCGCGTCGGCAACGCGCAGGCCAGCGCCTTGACGGTCGCCACGTCGCGGGGGGGAAAACGCGGGCTTGCGCCCGCGCCCCGTCTGGTCCGTCAGCCGGAAGCCCTCGGTCGCCCAGATACGCCGCCAATAGCGCACCCAGTTCGCGTGCTTGCCCAAGCGGCGGCCCGCCGCCACGTTGTCCAGCGCGGGCTGTGCATGCAGCAACAGCGCCAACTTCGCCCGAAAGACGCGTGCCTGCGGCGCATTGTGGCGACGGATCAGCTGCCCGCACTCAGCGATCTGGTCGGCGGAGAACCTCGGCTGGTAGCTGGGGGACGGACCGGCCATCGCGCACCTCCTCTCGATGCGCCCACGCTATCAAACCCCGGCAATCCCTACAAGGATTTGTGAAATGGAGCACTAAGGCGCAAGCCGCTCATCAAGAAAAGCGCTGCCGCCCGGCAACCGGGCGGCAGCGCTAGTAACTGGGTAGTACCACAGGTCCGGTGAGGAAAAACGGTTTTGAACATGGCCGGAGGCTACGCCCAGTGAGGAGCAGCGATTTTCCTCTATGCGTCGTCCATAGTCAGCGCACGGCGATAGCGCTGGCGGACCATACCGCTTACGGCGTTGCCGTCGGAGTGGGCTGAGCTGATTTCTCCATCGTCTGCGAGTTATCCGTCAACCACGCATTCGTCGGTGTCGAGGTTGGTCCTACGGCCTTGCTCGGGCCGCGTGTCGCTATGGGCGCACGTGAGTTTACCGGTAGGGATGCCACTGATTGGCTGTCTTGCCCGGTCGCCACTTGGCGTGCTGGCGGCGTCATAGCAGTCGTTGGCGTACCAGGCACCGTGGTCACGCTGGGCAATATGGCCGCTGGGGTAGTAGGGGCTATCACCACCTGCGGAACATCAACGTGGCCGTCGAATGCCCCGCGTATGGCGAGCGAGGCTGAGCGGGTATCCTCGGAACCAGCCAGATCGTTGGGTGTTCCTGTCGCTGCGCTCGTGGATACCGCGAAGCCATGCCCGATGATGCCCGCGACGATGCTCAGCGTCGCCACGGCGGCAAGTAGTAGCATCAGGTGTTTGCCGCTCTGGCGACGGGCCGTGAGCGGTGTATGTGCTTGATAGAACGGTGTGTGACTCATACTTCGGGGTACTCCTCGTGAGGATAATGGCAGGATAGTGTTCGATACCACCCTGTTCTTTACGCTATGTCTGTATCGGAGCGCTGCTGCCATCGTTACCAGGCGTGGTTCGGGCGTAGCCGCCGCTCAGCGCGCCGTCGGTTTGGGCCAGAGGTCAGATAAGGTGTTGGCGTAGAGCGCCGTAGCGAACCAGCCCCATTCCTGGGTGTAGAGGTCGGCGGGGTTGCCCCAGTACGCCTTCCCATCATTGTGCGTGGCACCGCTGACGAACTGGCCGGCCCAAAGGCTTCCCGCTACCCCTGGGTCAAGTGTCAGCAGGGCGGCCTGCGCCCCAGCGGTACCCACGGTGCTCGCTGGTTCCTCGACGATGGCCCCTCTGTGACCGTAGACCGCGCTAACGTATCCCTTCCGAACTACTTCGTCGCGGAGAAAACCGGCTGTGCGCAAGTAGACATCCGCCCGGCCATCGTTATTCCAGCGCAGGTCTAATGCGATACGCCAGTAAGTACGCGCGGCGTCGTAGCCGTAGCGAGTCGTCTCGGTATTCGTCCCGTCGAGATGGAGCGGCACGAGCGTGCCCGTCGCCCGGTCCAGCCCGATCCAGTCAGGTGGCAGACCTGCAGAGTCTCCAGTATCAAGTGGTTGCGCAGATGCGTCGAACAGCACGCGATAGCTGGAATCGACAACGCCGTACCAGTCGTGGTCGGAGTCGACCTCCTGGAAGATTTTATAGGCGTAGGGTGCGAAGTAGCTCGGATTGAGGGCGATGACCGACCCTTCGGGTGCCCAGTTTCCCGCCGTCAGATAGGGAACACCGCCGACCGTTGCTACCTCGTGGTCCCAGATCGCCCGCACCATCTGTGCCCCAGCCTCGCGCAGGGCCGGATCGTTCCAGCGTTGGCTGCCCAGCAGCAGCGCCAGGGCGATGTCGGAATCGGCGTCCGCTGCGGAGTTGGCATCAATCACGGCACCATCCCGCCACTGCCAGGCGGGCAGGCCATTGGTGCCGAGGAGGTGTGCCCGCGTCCAGGTCCAGGAGCGGTCGAAAGCGGGGCGGTCGCTCGACCAGACGGCGCGCAATAGGGCGTAGGACTGCGCCTCCGAGGTGACCGTGCCATCCGCCGCGACATAGGCTCCGTCGCGCTCGAAGCGGCTGGTCAGGTAGGCCGCGCTGTCTTTAAGTAGCGCCGTTTCGGTCGTGCCAACCTTGTCAACCTTCCATAGCTCGACGATGGAACCATCCGCATCCCAATGCTTGACGAGATGCGCATGGGATAATGCCTCCTCCGCGATCTTGTGGGGCTCACCGGCGAAGTCAAATTGCAGCCCTGGGGACATGACCAGATAATCGACCATCTGCCAGTCATTGTGGAACACCCCGTCGTAAATGGCCGGGTCCGCCCCTACTTTCCAATGCGTATGATAGTTTGGAAAGGCCGGCCCGCCGAGACCGGGCTCATGGAGATCGGTCCAGAGATCATCGCGCCCGATGATCAGGCTATCGGCAGGCACGTTGGCCTTGATCCAGGCGATCGCCTCGCGACCGGCTCGGTCTGGCTGCTTGGTATAGAGGGGCTGCAACGTGCCAGCCTGCCAGTAGCCCGCGACTAAGGTTAAGCCCAACACAAGCGCCAGAATCGTCGTGGCTCTCGGTGGCAGGCGCGCGAACAAGGGGGCGAGCAGGAGGGCCAGATTCAGGCAGAGGAAGGGGATGGCGAACAGGATGTAGTAGTCGAAGACTATGCCGCCCCGCCCCAGATAATAGAGTGGCAGTATCCCCAGCAGGCCTGCGGCGAGCGCGCGACGGTCGCGGATGCCACGCAGCAGATTCAGGACCGCCGCTACGGCTCCCCCGACCAGGAGCAGCGGGTCGAGCGGCAGCCACGAGGTGCGGACGAGTTTCCAGAACTCGTTGTTCCAGTTGAACATACCGCCGCCGGTGCGTGTGGCTTGCCAGCGCAGGGCGTCGACCAGGGTGACATGAGGCGCATCGTCACCTATGAAGAAGGCGAATGATTGCCCCGCTGGTAATAACTCGCCCTTTAACGCGGCGAAGAGCGGATACCAGCTCGTCACCGCAGCCAGCGTGAGCAGCCAGCCCGCCACGCCGAAGCGTGCCTGATGCCGCCACCGCTGCTGCACGGCGATATAGAGCAGGGCCGGCAGCAGAAAGATCGCCGTCTCCTTACTGAGGAGCGCCAGGCCGAAGCAGACCCCGCTAAGAATCACGCGGCTCAACCGCCCCCAACCATCGAGCAACAGATCCAGGCTGAGCAGCGCCCAGAAGAGCATGATCGTGTCCAGTAAGAGCATGCGTTGGTAGAAGATGGCCAGCGGGGACACTGAGAAGAGGAAGGTGGCGAGGGCCGCCGCCGCCGGGCTACAGCCAACCTTGCGCGCCACCCGATACAGCAGCGGCACCATCGCCAGGTGCAGCAACAGCATCAGCACCCGACCACTATCGATCGCATCTCCGAACGTGTTTGGGCCGCCTGTCAGCCCCATCCAGCCGGCGATCATGATCCAGCCCGCTGGCGCGTGGTCGTAGAAGTAGGTGTAGAACGATAGCCGCCCCTGGCGTAGCACCGCCCAAGCCTGCTCGGCGTAAATCCCCTCATCATCCTTCGTGGTGAAAGCCGGGTAGCGGAACATGTTGAACCCCTGGCTTACCAGCCCGATAAGGACCAGGGCTAGGAGTAGGAGCGGTTCACTCCGCAGACCGCGCGCCCGAGCGGACATGGATTTCCCGGTCGGCGTCGGTTCCTGCACGGGCAGTTCAGGGGGAGCGGCGATGGGTGGCTGGGCGGGCGGGCGGGTAAGCAGCGAACTAGACATGCGTGGCATCCTCCGTACTCGACAAGGCGGGATGTGGTCGATAGGGTAGTGGGTCAGTTTGGGGGAGGAACAACCTCGGTGTCCGCCTGTATCAGCCGGATGTCGACCTCCCGCTCGACGTAGGACCATTCCTCTGTCGCCCGCAGGCGGTCTACCAACTCCTCGAACGCTGCGGCGTCTCCGGGCGCGTATTCGAACCAGGTGAGGAAGTCGAACGGCTCACCGAGATCCCGGCCATGGTGCAGACGGCGGGCGATGGCGGGCAGGTACGCGAGGCTGGTGGCGATGTGCTTCGAGCGCTCTTCGAAGATCGCCCGCCGCTCGTCCTGGGACAGCGCCCACCACGCATCCGCCTTGCGGATAGGGATGAGCGCCGCCTCGGTTGCCTCCGGTCGTCCAAGTTCGGGCTGGCAGGCGGCCAGCGCCTCGTGCTCAGGCCTGGTCGTGTAGCGCTCGTTGCTCGTCACCCCTCGGAGAACCCAAACGGCCTCCGAGGACCCAGGCACGGGTACAGCCCCCTCGAACACGGCTACGTGCCGAGCGGCCGGCAAGCCCTCGCCGCGCACCGCGGACAGCTTGGTGATCCGCCAGGAGCCTGTCGAGCCCCCGACGAACGTGAACTCGCGCGAGACAGCTCGATGCGCCCCGGGATGCAAGCTTGCGGAGAACCTTCTCGGTGTCCTGAGTACTTGTTCGGCCATCTACTTCGAATCCTCCGCCCCCGAACGGTACCACACCCGGCGTCGCTGAGGGCGTAGCCGATCACGGCTGGACGCTCGTAGCAATCGCCGGCCTCCTGGATGCAAACTGACCCACTACCGTCGATAGGCATCCCTTGCCCCTGACATGGCGCGATGTGCACCGATGTGCGCGGTCTTCTCCCAGGTATTCACGCCACGTAATTGGCGCCAAGCCGCCCGCAACGCGGCATAGCCAAGGAGCATTTGGTAGGGCAAGTAGGCGATCAGTAGCCACAGGAAGGCAAGGGGCGACGCCCGGAGCCGATGGACCCGGGTGAATTCATGGAGACCCAATAGGCTGACGCCGAACTGGGCGAGCAGTGCATAGAGTGGCAGGCTGCTGAGCATCGCCACTAACACCGGCATCTTGGCAGCGAAGATCAGCCAGAGGCTGAGCGGCACGTACAAGAGGGTGAGGGCCTGGAGGAGTGGGAAGGCTAGCGTGTAGAAGGCCAGCAGCCGTTGGGGCCAGGTTGGCAGGTGCCACCAATCCCCCTTGCCAAGGACCTGCAAGAAGCCCTGGTTCCAGCGGGTCCGCTGCTTCACGAACTGGCTCACCGACGGCGGCGTCTCCTCCTTCGTCACATACTCGTCGTCGTAAAGAACCCGTGTCGGGATGCCCGCTACGCTGAGACGGATACCCACGTCGGCGTCCTCGGTCAGGCAGTGCTGATCCCAGCCTCCCAGTTGCTCCAGCAGGTTGCGTCGGATGAAGACCGTATTGCCACCGAGGGGGACCATCCCGACCTTGGCGTGGTAGTGCATGCGGCTCTTGAACCAGAAGAAGTATTCCAGCACATTGAGGGCGGAGAACCAGCGATCAGCATAATTCATCAACTGCACGCCGCACTGCACCACCGGTGCGTCCTCGCGAACCATCACCGTATCGACCACCCGGAGAATGTCGGGGTGCGGTTCGTCCTCGGCGTCGAATATGGTGACGACCTCGCCGGTCGCCCGCCGCAGTGCCACGTTGAGGCCGTGCGGCTTGTTGATCGGGGGATCGGCGAAGGTGAGCAGTCGGACGTGCTTGATTCCACGCGCCGCGAGGGTCTCCAGTTTCTCTTCTACCCTGGCGATCGTCCCGCAGTCTCCGGCCTCGATGACGACCAGGATCTGCACCATCTCGTGCGGGTAGTTGAGGTCGACCATCCGCTGGATGGTATCCGCGATGACAGCCTCCTCGTGACGCGCGGGTAGGATCAGGGTGAAGCGTTGCCGGGGCGACTCGAAGGTATGGGGTACGCTATTGCGCGCTAGCTGGCCCTCATCTTCCCAGGCGTAGAGCATCAGCCCGGCGGAATATGCCGATTGGGCGGCGAGTACCGCCGAGCCGCCGACCATCAAGAGGTGGCCCGGGTTCACGATGTCACCTCACCGACGATGCGCGATGTCGGGCGGTCATGGCGCAGCCGCCAGACTAGCCCCAGCGCCTCGGCCACGATCCGCCACGACATCTTGCTCTGTCCCTGCTGCCGCTCGGTGAAGACGATTGGTACCTCCAGTACGCGGTAGCCAGCCTGGAGAGCGAGATGAGTCAACTCGATCTGGAAGCCGTAGCCGCTCGTCCGCACCGTGCCGAGGTCGAGCCCTTCCAGCGTGTGCCGTCGGAAACACTTGAACCCACCGGTCAGATCCCGCACCGATACGCCGAGGACCGTGCGGGCGTACCACGAGCCGCCGCGGCTGATGATTTGCCGGTGCAGCGGCCAGCCACGCGTGTGACCCCCCGGTACCCAGCGTGAGCCGAGGACCAGGTCTGCGCGGCCCTCTCGGACCGGGGCGAGGAGTTTGGGTAGATCGGCGGGATCGTGTGAGAAGTCGGCGTCCATTTCGATGATGTATGCATAATCGTGCTCCAGGGCATGATGAAACCCCGCCAGGTAGGCGGCACCGAGACCATCTTTGGCTGGCCGGTGGAGAATCCCGACCCTCTCCGAGTCTTGAGCGAGTTGGTCGGCGAGTACACCGGTGCCGTCCGGTGAATTGTCGTCGACGACGAGAATGTCGAGGGCCGGGTCGGCGCCCAGGACTGCCGCGACCAGCGCTGCCAAATTCTCGCGCTCATTGTAGGTGGGGATAACAACGATAGCTCGCATCGACTGACTCTTCCTTCCCGCGCATGCGGGATTTCTGCGGTGGGCGCATTACTACACCCCCCGCACCCTTGGCGCACGCAAAAACCGGCCAACACCATTGTTGGCCGGTTGCACCACTCGCTCGACACGGACCAGGTGCCCAGATACAGTCCGTGTGTCAATGCTGCCATAATAGATTGTAAACCGGGCGAAACGCGAGTGTGTCCACCCGCCCAGGTTGGCACGAAGCGTGCCGCAGCAGTTGGGGGATACCGCTAGCAGGCGGAGACGGATCTACCGCCGATCAGCACAGCCCCAGAGCCGTATCCGGGCACCGTCGTGGCGTGCCCGTGGTCGGCCTCCAACACCTTCTACGTCGTCGCGGTCGATCCGGGTCACTGCCAGGAAAATGGCGGCGGAACCGATCTGGCGGGAGTTCCCCCTCCTCGCGCCGCTGCGGCCATAGGTGGTCAGCGTCCCACAGAGATTATACCGT
>JAABUU010006390.1_pt1 | contig 12655 bp, 10 predicted proteins | sample 5559301 | NCBI WGS metagenome assembly JAABUU01 (sample SAMN10711884, study PRJNA513360) | rock metagenome | isolation source: Antarctica rocks | place: Antarctica: Victoria Land, Richard Nunatak white
GTGCCGTGGGCAGCTCGAAGCCGGCATCAGCGGCGGGGCGGGAGCTGCAGCGCCCCTGGTGGGAGACCGACGCCTCGGTATTGGGCAGCGAGCGGGCACGGAACCTGCAGCGGCCACGCCGGCAGTCCGGAACGTGTCAAGGCCGTTGAGACAGTCGAGTTCTAGTTGCTGTGTATGAGTGCCTCCCGGCTGGGCTGGTTGATCCACGCGGCGTTGGGGAGCCGGGGTGGCTCGGGTCGGCGGTGGCCGAAGCGGGTGGGGTGCGCCTCGTAGGCCGCGTTCAGCGTCGCCTGGCGCTGCTGCCGGACCTGGGTGGCGGTGCCGTAGTGGACTGAGGCTGGGGTGTGCAGGCCGATCCCGGAGTGGCGGTGCTCGTGGTTGTAGTAGGTGAAGAACTGCTCGCAGAACGCCCGGGCGTCGGCCAGGGACCCGAAGTTGGTCGGGAAGGCTGGGGCGTACTTCAAGGTCTTGAACGCCGCTTCGCTGTAGGGGTTGTCGTTGGACACGTGCGGCCGGCTGTGGCTGCGCGCGACGCCGATGTCGACGAGCAGCTGCGCGACTGGCTTGGACGTCATCGAGGTGCCGCGGTCGGCGTGCAGACTGTCCGGGGCGCCATGGACCTGTGCAGCCGAGGCGATGAGCGCCTTGGCGATGTCGGCGTCCTCGCGGGCTGCGACGGTCCAGCCGACGACGTAACGGCTGTAGATGTCGATGATGACGTAGAGGTCGTAGTAGACGCCGCGGTCGGGTCCGCGCAGCTTGGTGATGTCCCAGCTCCAGACGTGCCCGGGCTTGGTGGCCATCAGCTCGGGTTTGCTCTTGGCCGGGTGAGTGGCCAGGTTGCGGCGGTCCCCGGACTGCCCGATCCGGCGCAGCAGCCGGTGCATCGTGCTCATCGAGGCGAGGTGAACGCCATCGTCGAGCAGCGTGGCCCAGGTCTGGGCGACGGACTTGTCGCAGAACCGCTCGCTGGTGAGGACCGTGATGACCGTGTCCTGCTCGGCGGCGCTCAGGGCGTTCGCCGGGGCCGGTCGAGGCGGGCGCTGCGCCAGCGCGACGGGCGGCTGCTGGGCCCGGTAGTGGCTGGCCCGGGGCTTGCCCAGCAGTGCGCAGGCCCGCGCGGTCGACGTCTTCTCGGCGAGCTCGGCGACGGCAGGGGCGATCACGGCTTCGACCGCGGTTCGGTGTCCGCGCTCTCGGAGAGCAGCTCCAAGAGCGCGTGTGCTTTTCCCACGATGTCCAACGCGGCCTTGGTCTTCGCCAACTCCCGTTCGGCCCGCTCAGCGCGGGCCTTGAGCTTGGCGTTCTCGACCTGCTCCGCGGACGGCCGGGTCGACCGCGATGCCGGGGACAACCCGGCCAGCGCACCGCTGTCGCGGGCCTTGCGCCACTCCGACAGATGCGAGGAGTACAGCCCCTCGCGGCGCAGCAGCACGCCGCGGCCGGCGGGGCTCGCGGCGTCGTACTCGGCAAGCAAGTCGAGCTTGTACTTGGCGGTGAACGACCGGCGCCGAGGCCGGTCCGCACGAGGACCCATCTGGCCATCCTCGACCGAGGTGGCCTGCAGATCCGCAGTCGTGAGAGTCACAGTGACCTGTTCTCGCCCTGTGCGGGAGGAAGGAGGTACTACTCGAGGTGTCTCACGTCAGCCTGACGCACGGGGGTCGCCCCGTCGTTGACGGTCGAGGCGTGCGCCGAGGAGGGTTCGTACTTAAAGCCCGGACTGACCGGCGGTCTGGTTCACAGCGACGGCCCGAGCGGCGAGAAGACGGGGCGGTACCGCTGTGCTTGAAACGCTTCGCCTGCCAGAGCAGCCCGCAAAGACCCGGCCACCGACTGGGGCGGGACCGGGAGAGCCGTCATCCATCCGTCTCCCCCGGCCCCGGTCTGGGGGCGCCGTCTGATCAGTGGGCGCCGCAGCTCTACCTCAGCCGCGCCATGCGTGTCGCCTCAGCGGCGCTAACACTAACGGCCGGCGCCACCAGGACGTCGAACGGTTGCTGGTGCGCGGCCACCTGTCCTAGCCGATAGGAATTGTGCGGTAAGGGAGTTCCAGGTTGACGTGTGTGTTGCCGGAAGGTCACGCGCCGATAACTGTCGGCGCGGTTCAGGTGGGCGGCCGGTGGCGCCGCGTTATGGTGCCAGCACGGCGGCGGGCACATCCAGCCCTGCCCGGTTACCCCCAGGAGTGTTTGTGCATCAGCGTCGACTCGCCACAGCGGCTGTGCCGCTACTGATCGGCTCCCTTGCCCTGTCGGCGTGCGGCAGCAGCAGTAGCAAGAGCTCTGGCTCGCCTAGCTCGCCCAGCGCTGGTTCCTCCAGCGGCAGCGGCGCCGCGCCGGCCCCGAAGGCTAAAGATCAGCTGACCATCGGCACGCTGCTTCCCGAGACGGGCGACCTCGCCTTCCTCGGCCCACCCGAGATCGCAGGAACGAGCCTCGCGATCAACGACGTCAACGCGGCCGGGGGTGTGCTGGGCAAGCCGGTCAAGCTGGTCAAGGGCGACTCGGGTGACACCAGCACCAACATCGCCAGCCAGACAGTCGACCGCGAACTCGGCCAGGGCGTCGGTGCGATCATCGGTGCGGCCTCATCGGGTGTCACCCTGACCGTCATCGACAAGGTCGTCCAAAGCGGCACGATTTTGTTCTCGCCGGCGAACACGAGCCAGAAGCTGACCGACTATCCCAAGAAGGGGCTGTACTTCCGGACCGCTCCGCCGGACAACCTGCAGGGCCAGCTCGACGGTGACGTCATCACCGGCGACGGCCACCAGAAGATCGCCATCGTCGCGCGGCAGGACCCGTACGGCACAGGGCTTGCCAACTCGGCGCAGAAGTCCATCGAGGCAGCCGGCGGCCAGGTCGTCAAGAAGGTCGTCTATGACCCCAACGCGCAGTCATACGACAACGAGGTCGACCAGCTGGTGCAGGCCAAACCCGACGCGATCCTCTACATCACGTTCGACGAGGGCGCCAAGATCCTGACCCGTGCGATCGAGAAGGGGATCGGCCCGGACAAGGTGCCTGCCTACTTCGTTGACGGCAACGTCGGCAACTCGCTCGGCGACAAGATCAAAAAGCCGGGTGTGCTCGGCGGCAGCAAGGGGACCCAGCCCGGTACCAAGAAGGGCCCGGACTTCATCGCCAAGCTCAAGGCCGTCGACCCCGCGCTGAAGGACTTCAACTACTCCGACTCGTCCTACGACGCCGTCATCATCACCGCACTGGCCGCTCAGGTGGCCAAGACAACTGACCCGGTTGCGGTAGCCAAGCAGATCAACGACGTGACCCGCGGAGGCGAGGTCTGCAAGACCTTCGCCGAGTGCCTGCCGCTCGCGAAGGCCGGCAAGGACCTGCACTACGAGGGCATCCTCGGCGACATCTCGTTCACCGACAAGGGCGAGCCCGCCAAGGGCTCGTACGAGATCCTGCAGTACGGCAAGGGCAGCAACAAGATCAACGATGCCTTGACGAAGTACCAGGTCGTCAGCGCTCAGTGATCTGAGCGCAGGAGCCAGCGGACCCTCGTCCCCGGATTCGCTGACGTGGACGGCTGTCGTGCCCGGGCGCAGCCAAGCTTTGGTGAAGTGAAAGAGTCTGACTGGCCGGTCAGGTGAGTGGGCCTGCCGGTGCTGGCAGTGTCCCTCTGGGTGTATCACTTCAAGACGTTGACGGCTCGGGCGATGACGAGCCCGACGGTGGACAGGGCGACCAAGCTTTGCAAGGCCATGAGCGTCTTGGCGGATCGGGTCAGCGGCATCGTGTCGGTAGGGGAAAAAGCGACGGCGTTGGTGAAGCTGACGTAGAGGTAGTCGACAAAGCGCGGCTCCCAGTCGGGGTGAGCCACCTGCGGCGACGCCATTTGCGGGAACAGGAAGTCGGGGTGGGCGCGGATCCCTTCGGCTCGGGTGAACGGGCCGCCGCGGTCGATCTCCCAGAACCACAAGCCGAACGCGATGATGTTCGTCAGGTAGATCGCCGCGCCGCTGGAGAGCAGCCCGACCGCGTCTTGGCTGGCTTTGCCGGTGATGATGTCGTAGTCGAGAAAGCCGGCGCTGGAGGCGTTGTCGATCGTGATGACCGCGACGACCAGCAGCGAGGTGTACTTGCCCAGCCGGGATGCCCGGGTCAGCCTGATCGGGTTCAGGGCGGTCAGGACGGTGAGCAGGACTAGTTCCAGGGCGGGCAGCAGCCACCGGGGGTGCAGCCCGTACTTGTTGGGGATCGTGAGCTGCATGACCACGGCGGCCACGATCGCCGCCGCCGCCGGCAGCCTGTTCTCGGCGCTGGTGGGTCGAAGCCACGCCGGGACCAGCTCGTCTTCCAGGCGCTGCAGGCCCCCCTGGCGCATGGCGTGTCCTGTCCCTTGTAGTCGGGGCTGGTCGCGCAGCCGCCGGGCGACTGCGGCTTACCCCGTCGCCGTGAGCACCGTGGTGTCCGATAACAAGCACATCTTGCCCCAGCACCTGCAGGTCAGGTAGCGGGCTGCATAGCCAGGCCCTCTGACGTACATTTCTGGCCTCACAAGAGGAGACGCCGATGCTGAAAAAGATTGCCGAGTTCCTGACCCTCAAGTGGCTCTGGAACCGCCGGTAGCTGCCGGCTGGACGAGCCAGAGCAAAATTCAGGGTCGCCCCAGAGCGGTCCTGCGCCTCGCTCACGACGCTGCTCGTCGGGCCAGGCGCTTCGCGGTAAGGGTGGCGCTGGCCAGTGTGGGCGGCTTAGTTTCCCCCTGCGGTCGGGGCCGGCCGGCCCGCCAGAGCAGGGGTGCAGGCCGCTGCCGGTCCTGGCCGCCCCCTGGCCGCCTATCGACAACGCGGCCGCGGGTTACCGGTAGCGGAGCGTGGTGGCGCCGGTGGCCGCGCGGCCAGGGCTGTGTGTGCGGTCAAACTTTTTCAGACTGTGTCGGTCTGGGCGCCTGGCGAGGCTACAGCCAGCCAGGAAAAGTAGTTGTTGGACGCCAGCATCCAGGGCACCCACACAGGGGGGCTTGGGCCAGGTTGCGCTATGCGGAGTAGCCCGATGAGACCACCGGTTGCCGCACTGCCCCGCCAGGCACCACGAGGGGATGCCCGCGGCTTGTTGGCGTCTCGGGTCGCGGGAACCCCTCACGGTGGATGAACCTCGTCATCCTCACGGGGCGGCGACACTCGTGCTTGCCGTGCGCAGCGTGACCTTCATGGTGAGGCCGCCACCCGGCGTGCTGTCCGCCGCCAGCAGGCAGCCCATCGCGTCGACGAAGCCTCGTGCGACGGCGAGCCCCAGCCCTACCCCGCCGACGGACTGGTCACCCAGGCGTTGGAACGGCTCGAAGATGCGCTCCCGCTCGGCCTCGGGCACGCCAGGCCCGTGGTCGACGACGCGCAGGACCACTTCGCCGTCTTCATCGCGCGCACTGATCTCGACGGCCACACCGGCGGGGGAGAAGCGCACGGCGTTGGCCGCCAGGTTGGTGACGACCCGCTCAAGCAGACCGGGATCGGTGAGGACGAGCGGGAGCCCATCAGGCAGGTCGAGGTCGATTGCTGGACCGGCGTCAAGCCCCTCGATCGCGAGTGGGACGACTTCGTCGAGCGATGTCGGGCGCAGAAACGGTCGGAGGGCGCCGGCGTGCACCCTGCTCATGTCGAGCAGGTTGCCGACGAGCGAGTTCAGCCGGTCGGCTCCCTCCTCGACGGTGGCGAGCAGGTCCTGCTCATCTTGGGGGGACCAGCGCACGTCGGCCTGCCTCAGGCTCGAGACGGCCGCCTTGACCGACGCCAGGGGGGTGCGTAGGTCGTGGCTGACGGCGGTCAAGAGGGCGGTTCGCACTCGATTGGCCTCGCCGAGCACCTCGGCCTGGGCGGCTTGGGTGCGCAGCCGGTCGCGTTCGAGGGCGGCGACGATCTGCGCGGCGAAGCCGTCGAGCGTCCGCCGGCCCAGGGCGAGTACCTCGTCGCTGACGTGTAGCCGCAGGCGGGGGCTCGCCGGCAGAATGAGCCGGGGCGACGATGGGCCCTCGTGCGATGGAGCTGCCGGGCTGCCGGCGCTTGCGCGGCTCATCGCCACGGGGACCCAGTCCTCCCCTACGAGCTCGAGCAGGTCGGCCGCCCCGCCGCTGCGGGCGGTGAGCTGGTCGAGGATGGCGCGCGGGCTGTCGGCGCCGCCGAGCACGGAGCTCTACATCGTCGGCGTCTTCGTTTCCTTCACGCTGTCGCAGACCGGGATGATCCGGCACTGGAACAGGGTGAAGGCCGGCACCGCCACCCCGCCAGCAACCCTAAAGACGGCAACGCCTGAGGGCCGGGCACGGCTGCGCCGCAGCCAGTCGATCAACGCGGTCGGGGCGGCGTTCACCGGGCTCGTGCTGCTCGTCGTGCTGTATGCCAAGTTCACCCACGGCGCCTACATCGCCATTGCCGCAATGGCCGTGCTGTTCATGCTCATGCGCGGCATCCACCGGCACTACGACCAGGTGAGCACCGAACTCGCTGCCACCGAGGAGCAGCTCCGGCTTGCGCCCCCGGCGAGAGTGCGTGCCGTGGTCCTGGTGTCCAAGATCCATGGGCCGACGCTGCGGGCGCTGGCGTTCGCCCGGGCAACCCGGCCACACTCGCTGGTCGCGCTCACAGTGCAGGTCGATGCCGACGAGGCCGAGGCGCTGCAACGGGAGTGGGCCGAGCTCAAGCTGCCCGTCGACCTCGTCACCGTCACCTCGCCCTACCGTGAGGTGACGCGCCCGGTGATGCGCTACGTGCGAGAGCTACGCCAGCGCAGCCCCCGCGACGTGGTGGAGGTGTACATCCCCGAGTATGTCGTCGGGCGCTGGTGGGAGCAGCTGCTGCACAACCAGAGCGCGCTGCGGCTCAGGAGCCGGCTGCTGTACCAGCCCAACGTCATGGTCACCTCCGTGCCCTACCAGCTGCAGTCCGGCACCCGGCGCGCTCAGCGGCTCCGCGACCAGGCTCAGCGCCGGCGCCCGCTCGAGCACATCCGCCACAGTCAGCCGGTGGGAGCCCCGGTCAGCAGCCTCGGCACATCGGGTAGCAGCGTGGCCGTAAGCGACGAGAGCAGTGCGGGCGTCAGCAACGATGCCGGGCTCGCCGAGCAGCCGCTACCGGCTGCCGGCAAGCGACCCTGACTGCTTCGGTCCGCAGCGGGGCGGCCACGGCCGGGGGGGCACAATGCCGGCAAGCAGGTGTGGACACTCGTGCGCGGCCGCCTGATGAGCGGGGCCCGAGAGGGACATACGTCGCGGCGGCCGGTTACGTTGCTGACCACTATGGCTATTGAGCGGGTGCCTTCATCTCCGGATCCGGGCGACGGAGTGCCGGGTCGGCAGCGGGGTGGGCAGCGACCGGCGGGCCGTTTTGACGGCACCCGTCCGGATGTGCACCGCGCGGGGACGGCGGGGCTGACGCTGGGTGCGTTGGGGGTGGTGTTCGGCGACATCGGCACCAGCCCGCTGTATGCGGTGCAGACAGTGTTCACTGCCGACAACCATGCGGTCGGCACGGGCCAGGTCGAGGTCTACGGCGTGATCTCGCTGATCTTCTGGGCGATCATGGTCATCGTCTCGATCAAGTACGTCACGTTCATCATGCGGGCTGACAACGGCGGTGAGGGCGGCATCATGGCCCTGACCGCGCTGCTGCAAAACCAGCCGTTCAAGTCGGCCCGGGCAAAGGTTGTGCTGGTGACCCTGGGGATCTTCGGGGCGTCACTGTTCTACGGCGACGGGATCATCACCCCGGCGATCTCTGTGCTGTCGGCGGTGGAGGGGCTCAAGGTCCCCGCCCCGGGCCTGGCCTCGCTGGTGCTGCCGATCGCGTTGACGGTGCTGACGGTGCTGTTCGTCATCCAGCGGTACGGCACCGGCCTGGTCGGCAAGCTGTTCGGTCCGGTGATGGCCCTGTGGTTCGCGATCCTTGCCGTGGCCGGCGCCCGCGAAGTGGTCCGCGAACCGGCGATCCTCAAAGCGCTCTCGCCGAGCTACGGGGCGCGGTTCATCGCCGGCCACGGGGTGGTGGCCTTCGTCGCGTTGGCCTCGGTGGTGCTGGCCATCACCGGCGCTGAAGCGCTGTACGCCGACATGGGCCATTTCGGTGCGGCCCCGATCCGGCGGGCCTGGTTCGTGCTTGTGCTGCCGGCGCTGACGTTGAACTACTTGGGTCAGGGGGCGCTGATCCTGCGCTCACCGGCAGCGGTGGCCAACCCGTTCTTCCTGCTGATACCAGGCTGGGCGCAGCTGGCGATGGTCCTGCTGGCGACCGTTGCCACCGTCATCGCCTCCCAGGCGGTGATCTCCGGGGCGTTCAGCGTCAGTCAGCAGGCGCTGCAGCTCGGCGTTCTGCCGCAGCTGACGATCAGGCACACTTCCGAGCACGAGGTGGGTCAGGTCTACGCCCCGGCGGTCAACTGGGGGCTCTACGTCGCGGTCGTCGCGCTGGTGCTGGGGTTCGGGTCCTCAGCTGGGCTTGCGTCCGCGTACGGCATCGCGGTCACCGGAACGTTCATCATCAACACCGTCCTGTTCCTGGCCGTGGTGCGGGTGATCTGGCGCAAGCCGACGTGGCTGGTCGCCGCCGGCGGGGTGCTGTTCCTGAGCGTGGAAGTGACGTTCTTCGCGGCCAACCTCACCAAGGTCGTGCACGGCGGGTGGTTGCCGCTGGTGGTCGCCGCCGCGATCTTCCTGCTGCTGATGACCTGGCAACGCGGGCGGGTCATCGTCACCCGCAACCGGACCGAGAAGGAAGGCTCACTCGCCGAGTTCGCCGAACAGCTGCACGCGATGACGCCGCCGGTGCTGCGGGTACCGGGCACCGCGGTGTTCCTCAACGCCAGCACCACCACCACACCGTTGGCGCTGCGGGCCAACGTCGAGTACAACCACACCCTGCACCAGGCCGTGGTCATCGTCTCGGTCCAGTTCGACAAAGTGCCGCACGTCCCCGACGACCAGCGCCTGATCATCAACGACCCCGGCTACCGCGTCGACGGCATGGCCCACATCACCGCACACTTCGGCTACCAGGACCAGCCCGACGTACCGCAGCTACTGCGCTCACCCGCCGCCCAGAACCTGGACGCCGAGCTCGACGTCGAAGGCGCCTCCTACTTCCTGTCCCGGATGACGATCGTGCGCACCGCCGACCCAGGCATGCCCGGCTGGCAAAAACGGCTGTTCCTCGCCCTCGCGCATAACGCCGCCAACCCCGCCGAGTACTTCGGCCTGCCCATCGACCGCAGCATCAGCATGGGCGGCCAAGTCACTATCTGACTAGCCAGCCGGTACGGGCTACCCGCCAAGGAAGGCATCCGGCCCCTGGGCACAGCCACGCGCATCAAGGGTATGGCTCATGCTGCGCCCCTAGGACCAGCCATCGGCAACCGAGCGACGGCCGGAACGCGCTGCTTGCCACGGTCGGCACCGAGCGGGTGGCGCCGGTGATCGTGGCGCAGCGACTGCAGAAAGGGTCATGCGGCTCATCCACCACACAGCGCAGCCCGGCTGGTGAGCGACGCGCTCGCGACGCTGCGCCGGCTCGGGCAGGCACCCCGGCGAGGGCTGAGCTGCCCGCGCACGTTGCTGCGACTGCGGGCCGACTCGGCGTTCTACGGCGCCGCCGCGGTGGGCGCCGCGCGGGCGGGCCGGTACCGACGTGTCGATCACCGTCCGGCTCGATCCCAGTGTCAAAGCCGCCGCGACTGCCGCCTTTGCCGCCCCACCTGCGCCCCCCCTGGCAGGTCAGTACCGCATTCGACTTGACCCGGACAGCCCCCCCGTGCGATCCGCGCCTCAACAAAGCGGCCATCTAGTAGGGGTGGCGGCTGACGGCGAGTCGGTGCAGGTCGGGTCACGACGGTCCCGCGCTCGCTTGGACCTGAGTGTCCGCCCCGGCTGAGGTTGCACATGTCCGTGCCCACGAGTGCGGCAACGGACAAGGCACGGGACCAGGGCGGTGGCTGTCGACCGGGTGGTGTGTGGGCTGTCACCCGTGCGGGCGGCAAGACCGGCAGGTTCCGGTGCCGACTCCTATGGGGTTGCTCGTTGTCTACCTCTGTGCCGGGGCGGGCGGCTGGGCAGCTTTCGCCGGCTGACTGGGAGTGTTTCGTGCGCCGTTTCGCTATCGCTGTGCTGACGGTGGGACTGACTGGGGCGCTGGCTGCCGGGTGCGGGCCGGGGTTGCCGGCCCAGTACTACCCCTCCGGCAACGGGACGCTGCTGAACCGGCTCGGCCCTTGGGCGACGCCGACGTTCGCCCGCAACTTCTCGATCACCGGGGAGCATTTCTCCGCGCCGGCAGTCGGCGACTTTTGGGGCGACGGCCATCAGGAGGTTGCTGCCGGCTACTCCGACGGCTATGTGCGGGTGTTCGACCCGGCCAAAAACGGCCAGGTCGTCTACTCCTTCTACACCGGCCCGGGCGCGGTCCACTCCTCCCCGGTCGTCGCCGACGTCAACAAGGACGGCCGGCTGGATCTGGTCGTGGCCAACACCAGTGGTGACATCTGGGGCGTTACCCCCTCCACCGGACAGCAGTTCTTCCACCAGCACATCGGCAGCGGAGCCACCAACAACGGCGCTTTCGCCACCCCTGCCGTAGCTGACATTCTCGGCAACGGGGTCAACGACATCGTCGAGACCGGCTGGGACCAGATGCTGCACGTCTGGTCCACCCGGTGGGATGGGCGCACCTTTCCTGAGCTGCCCGGTTTCCCGCTGCACCTGCAAGACACCTCCTGGTCCTCACCTGCGGTCGCTGACATCAACCACGACGGCAAGAAAGAGATCATCTTCGGCTACGACTGCGACGGTGCTCCTGGCCAGTACTGCCGCACCCGGTACAACTCCTACGGCGGGTTCGTCACCGTCATCCGCCCCGACGGCACAGTCCAGCCCGGCTGGCCCCGCTTCGTCCCGCACCAGGTTGTCTGGTCCACCCCTGCCGTGGCTGACCTGACCGGCAACGGCCAGCTCGACGTCGTCGTCGGCACCGGCAACATGCCAGCCACGATGTATGACGGGGGACAGCAGAAGATGGACGGCGGCAACGTCGTCAACGCCTACGTCGCGGCCACCGGCGCGACGCTGCCCGGCTGGCCAGCGACAGTCGCGGCCAACGCCACCGGCTCGCCGGCCGTCGGCGACCTCAACGGCGACGGCAAGAAGGAAACAGTCGAGATCGCCGAGGACGGCCGGATGTCGGTGTTCGACTCCTCCGGTCGCACGACCGCCATCACCTGTGTCGCGGACAGCTTCACCAGCTGCCCGCACTGGCTGCACAGCTCAGTGTCGATCGCTGACGTGTTCGGCAACGGCCATCAGGAGATCGTCGTCGGCGGCGAGCAGTGGCTCGACATCTACTCCTACCACGGCGGGTCGCTGCAGCTACTTTCCCGCGGCTGGGTCGGATACGGACCCGTCGCCCACCAGTTCACCGCAACCCCAACCGTCGCCAACGTCAACGGCAAGGCGTCCGTACTTGTCGCGACCGACGCCAACATGCCCGCCGGCGGGGTCGCCGGTGTCCTCTACGACTGGGTCATGCCCAACGCCCTGGGCCACGCCGACTGGCCGACCTTCAAACACGACATGGCCCGAGACGGCCACAACTAGCCCCCGAACACCGCCCCCAACACACCGCTCAGGCAATCGGTTGCTGGCCAGTTTGTAGCTTTTAGCGGCAGCTCCCCTAGCTGGTCGGTAACGTTGGCCGGGATGCTGAGAAGCTCGCCCGTCGCGCTGACACTGTCTGCTGTCGGCCTGATGGTGATGAGCGGGTGCGGAACAGGAAAAGCGACGAGCTCTGCGGCGCCGTCTGCGGCCCGCTCGAGCAGGTCAGCACAGCTCGCCGCTGGCACGTCGCTGGCCGCTGGGCCCGTCCCGTTGACGCAGGGCACGGCAAAGATCGCCGACACGGCAGGCTACTCCGCGGTCCTGTCCTTCACGATGCCGCCGCTTGACGCAAGCCTGGACATTGCACACGCGACTCCAGGTAAGGCCAGGCTCCGGTGGACTGCTGTCGGTTCAGTCGACCTGGCGAACGCGACCCTTGGACGGGACCTGCCGCTGGCAGGCGACAGCGGCCTGGGTCTGTACATCTTCGGGGGCTTCTTTTCCGCCGACAGGGCGACGTGCACCTCCAACCTGGGGGTGCCCACCGGCTGGACGTTCCCCGGTGGCCCGACCGGCTGCTACATCACCTTGAGCACAGCAGGGCCGGCCACCACCGACGAGAAGGCCGTTGTCCGGGCCGGTGCCAGTACGCACCTGGCCGTGGGGCAACAAACCAGCACCCGCGTTCCGGAGATCTCCGCAGCGGACGGGGCCGCCGTCGTCGCCGACCTGCGGCGCGGCCCCACCGTCACAGTGCTGGCGGTCGCGCAACAGTTCACCGCGACCGCAGGACTGCTCACCCCCGCGACGCGCTGCAGCGTCGGTGACGTGGCGCAGGACCAGCCGGCGCCGGCTGGTGTGGTTGCACCGGCAGGCTTCTCCTGCCAGCCGCCCGGCGCGTGACGCCCGACGCATCACAGTCCACGAACGATCGTCTACGAGACACAGTGCCAGCGGCCCATGAAGGGGCATAAAAGCCGTCTCGCGAGTCGTGTCCGTGTTCTACGTAACGGCAGGCACGTTCGCGCTACGGTCTTCCGGTGCCGCTGATCGG
>JAABUU010006395.1_pt1 | contig 12648 bp, 14 predicted proteins | sample 5559301 | NCBI WGS metagenome assembly JAABUU01 (sample SAMN10711884, study PRJNA513360) | rock metagenome | isolation source: Antarctica rocks | place: Antarctica: Victoria Land, Richard Nunatak white
GCTATGTCTAGTTTGAATCTAGCGCATCTCTGTTGAATTCTTCAAGTCATTCTCAGCACTTCTTCTCGTTGTTCAGCACTTTCTTCATTCATCTCTTTCATCATTCTTTTAGATAAACACATCTGATTTATTACATTACATCTGTATCGAGTTTAACGCAGTCTCAAGTCATTATTTATAGAAGAGCTTGCACTCTTTCTCTTCTGTATTCTTAATGTCTTGTTATAATTATCTTTAAAGAGCAATACATACATATCAGTTTCAAGTCTCTTTAATTGAATGATCTAGACATGATTTCAACAATGATCATTGTTCATGTTCATGCACTGTATCAGACTCTGCTTTCTGTTGCAATCATGCACTTCAAGTTAGTTTAACATAGATTGTATCAGACTATCATAAACTAGTATAAAGCTGATGTTGACACGCTAGTGACTTAGCGTGTCTTCGTGAATAAAACTTACAACATGTTGCATCTTCTTTCTTCTTCAGCTTTGAACTTCTAGTTAGAATACACTCATATGATTCGCTTTATGCAAACTCATAACATTAGTTCAAAGCTCATTAATCTTGCTATCAACGTGTAGATGATATAAAAACAAGCTACATCACTCAAACTTGAATCAGAATTGAAATCAGAAAATCGAGCTCAGAAGACTCATTAGAAATCAAGAAATTTTTAGAATAAAACAGAAGAACATGAACATGTTGCTTTAAACTAACTCTTTACTGAGCTCGTCATCAGAACAGAAGAACAGAAGAACATGAATACATTGTTCTAGAACTGAAATCAGAAATTTCAGTTGAATTTCAATCAGCAATTTTCTATTCACACAATGACTAGAAGCACAAAATTGAAATCAGAATCAGTGAGTACGACTTGCTATGAAACTTAAGATGCTGAAAGAAAATCACTTCTATCACAGAATCAAACAGCATTAAAAGAAGAAGACATGAATGCATCATCAAATATCGAAGAAGAGAACATGAATGCATTGTTCTTTAATCATGAAATGATCAAGATCAGCATCAGCACTGAACTGAATGCTTGAATAAGCACTCATGAAGCAAATGATCTCGTTGCATTTATCAAGTACATATGTTAACAGCATGACATCAAAATCAAGACTCACAATGACATGATTCAGATGTTGAATAACATCAGCAAGATCAACATTGAATTGAAAGCTATCAACATTGAGTTGAAAGTTACACAGACAATGTTGAACGCTGTTTGAATGCATTTACAAAAAGAGATGAAGAAAAAGAATGTAATTATACATCATCTAGAAGTAACATCAAGTCGACTAAGCACTTTAATTTCGAAAGATTGATTCTCGAAGTTAATCAAGCTATCTGACTCATTTCTGTTCAAAGATTCAAAGCAGAATGTGAATAATTGATTGTTTTGAATGCAAAACAAGCTGAAGATGAACAAGAATTATTTTTCTATCAAAGAAATGAAGATTGCATATGTGAAAAGTCGAGTCAGTGAAACGATGATCAAACACATAGCACTCAGAATGAGAAACATGATCACGAACTCATTTCTTGAAGCAGAAGAAATATTGTCGATCATAAATAAAATGTATGATGATCTCAATTGATATTATACAACTCAACAACAGTTCTTGAAGCTGTATCAAAACAAGATCTTCTTTCATGAATTTTGAATGAAATTTCAGAGACTTAGTGCAAAACTAGAGTACAATAATAAAACTTTACTAAATGATCTTCAGCATAAGATTAGCTCAGATCTTCAGTGAGTCATGATTAATGAATGAACTATGAATTTAAATAAATTCATCAACATCTGCATGCAAGTCAACGTTCAATTGACAAAATTGAATGCTCAATCAGTTCTCAAGACATCAACGACTCAAGTTGCTCATTTTATCGCTAGCATCTTGATGATGATCATTACTGCGATTTCAGCTTCAAACTTTGCATGAAAGAAACTCAGAATATTAAACGTTGATTCTGCTAAAGAGAAGTTGTTTAAAAAAGAACTTTGCTTCAAATGCAAGAAGTTAAAACATAAAGCATGCAACTGTCTTGAATCAGCTCAGATGCACAAAATCGCAGCGAATTCAAAAAACGACTTGTCTTCATTAAAGTAGTGATTGAGAGCGATATACTCATATTCTGCTTCATCAGCATGTCTGATGATTCATTTGATTTCAAGTCGTTCACTGTTAATATCATCTTGAATAGTCTAGAAAAGATATTCAGATTCTTTGCTCTGATAAATACTGAAGTCACTGACATGACTTTCATTGATGAATCTTTGATGTCAGAGCTATGTGAACGCTTTGATATTCAGTCAATATCACTGTCAAAATCAAAGTTGATTCAATTGTATGATGAAATCTCTGATTGAAAGTCAATTACACATGCTTTGTATACATCAATCATGATACAAGAACACAAGAATGAAATGATGCTTTTATTGATAACTCATTTAGATCAATACAAGATAATTTTTGAAAATCTTTGATTGAAAAGAAATCAAATGTTGATAAATTCTGCAAACAATCGATTAATATCATCATTGAAGATTCAAACATCAAAATCTGTTGTTTCAAAAGCAAGCAGTCAATCAGCATTTCACAGATTTGAATTAAATAAAATCTGCAAAATGAAATAAAAGAACTTGAACTCAATTGTTACATCAATGATCATCTTGAAGAGATTCATGAATCAGAAATCAGTGAATAGATTCATTAAATCTGCTCGATTCATTGAATCTGCTCTTATAGCAAAGCAAAGCACTCAAGTTGATCTCAATCAACTTTGCTCATTTCAGTCAACTGAGACAAAGAAATTCGTCAATATTGTCATGATTGAAGTCGCTGCATATCAAACTTTAGTCAAGAATAAAAAGATCAAGATTTTCTTCTTGATCATTAGTGAAATCAACAAAGTGCTTAGCTCAGTTGAAGATTTCGCGAAACTGAATGAAATGATTTCTGTCATGTCATTAAATGAACTGAAGAAGAAGCTTTTAATAGTTTATCATGACTTTCTGAATGTTTTTGATAAAGAAAAGACAATGCAGTTGTTCTTGCATTGATCATATAATCATAAGATTGAATTAGAAGAAGAGAATCAATCTTCTAGAAGTCAATTGTATCTCATGTCAAGCTACAAGTTGCAAAAGATCAAAGAGTATTGTTAGAAATTGATTTAAAGCGAGTCATAGAAATGTCATTTAACTAATAGATAAATGCTAAGAAAGAAAAGTATCTACAGAAAAGAACTCGATTTTTATATGTGTATTTCTCAGCTCTGTGCTAAACTCGATTGAGTTGACGTCTTACATCTATAATGCAGAATCTCAATGATATCATCTTTAGATCAGATTCTCGCTAAGCTTGATTCAAATGAAATCAGACGAAGACTAAATGAAGAATAGACGAAGACTAAAATCATAACATTACTCTTTCTTCTTGACTATTCATGTTCACATGAATGTTGTTTCTTAGTGCGCTTTTCTTAAATATCTGATATGAAATTCATCAATCATCTCTTGAGCATTCATAAACTCATCGTCGTCAGCATTATATCAGTTGAGATCGTTGTCATAACTCTTTTATTTGACTCGATATTGAAGTCATCTTTGATATCATCGAAAGTTCAATATATCGTTGATTTTTCATTCATCTTCATCGTTTATCACTATTGATCTCGAGAATTCATTCTTCTGATCAAACAGAGAATCATTGACAACAAGACGAAGAAGCTCTGAATAAAATACATCATGTATATGCATAGTCTCAGATAGTTTCAATTTATAGAATGAGTCAATGAAATCAATCATCTGAAAAGAATCAAGCATCTTGTCATTCAATTTTTTGAAGAGTCTCGCTGTAACAATGTTTCATTCATTCAGAAACATCTTTGATTCAATCTTATAATTGATCTTCTTTCTATGCTTGTTAGCTTGATTCATCATTTGTTCTCGTGTTTTAATCAGAGTCTTGCAAGCGAAGATCAGTGTTTTATTCATGTGATTGAATATATCTTTGACTTAAGCAATCTGCAGTCGTTCGCGAATGCTTTCATACTCGATGATGTCAGAGTCGAAGCTCATATGAGAATGAAAGCTCTTGTTCATGAAGAAGAAAGTCAAGAAAATGACTGAGAACAAGATGTTATTGTCAATAAACTTGATCATGAGTAGTCACTTAGATCAGTCGTTTTGCATATATGAACAGAAAGAACAAAGATATCGCTCGACATTCTGATTGACTTGTTTGCTTTGATCATTGATCTGAGAGTGATAGATGATGAACAATCGAAGAGAAATGCTCAGTCATTTGCAAAGAGACTTTCAGAGAATGAAGATGAACTGAAAATCTCAATTGAATACAATGAAGCTTGATAAATCATGAGTTTAATATATTTATTGAAGCAACATTTCAGCTGTCTTTTCGACTGTGATTTCTTCATCATCAATGATGCAAGAAATATAATGTCTTTCTTTCAACAATTTGTAGATGACAGTCAGAATAGCGTTGTAGTTGTACGAATCAAATAGATTAATAATGAAGTTCATGACTATGTTCTGTCATCGCTGTTCAGATATAAATAAAGATTGAAGCAAGTCATTTGATTTATTTCTTGATGTCTTTGAACGTTGACATACATAGCAGTTTCAAATATATCAATCTATCGTTTTTCACATAGACGATCAATAGTAGTTGTTACGATTCTAGCTACGCATCTATGTTGATAGCTATGTTGATGATTATGTTGATGACTATGTTTCTGACTATCGTTGATTGCTCGTCACTAGACTATCGAGTTGTTTCAAAGTCAATTCTATTCAGAATTAGCTTATGTTCTTCTGAGTCATATAGATAGTCGATTCTTTTCTTCTAAATACTTTTCTTTCTTAGCATTTATATACTCGTTACATTACACTCATATGACTCGCTCTATGCTGACTTCTAACATTATATAAATGCTTCTTCGTTACAGACGAAGAGAAATAATCTGCATCGACTTGCTCTGCTCGATTCACACGACTATTGACTTTGATCTAGTCGACTCGTGATCATGCAGACATTCATTCTTCTTTCTCGTGAGCTGACTCAGCGAGAATAAACAAAAGATTCGAACTCGTGCGCTGATCAGCGAGTATAAACAAACGATCGAAATCATTCGACTAGATCAAAGATCAGCGAATACATCGCTCATTCAAATTCGCAAGAAATTCTTTGAGTTTGATGAGCATTCAAACGAGATCAGTCATAGAACTGCGTGAAGTCTCTATCTCAAAGAGCAATCAAAGAGATCAGTCTAGAACTGCGTGAAGTCTCTATCTCGATGAGCAAATTCTCAGTGAGTCTGCTACAATGACATCTTTCGTCAATGCAATGATCTTCTCATCATTCTATCTATCAGTGAATCGATTCGCCTATCAGTTCACGTGCAACTAGTGAGTCTGCTTCAATGACATCTATTCTCAATGCAATGATCTACTCGCTTTCATCGCTCTATTCATCAGTGAATCTGATCATACGTTCACATGCAACTAGTGAGTCTGCTACAATGATGAGTTCAAAGTCGATCTCTTCAATGAGCAAGTCGATCAGTGAGTCTGCTTCAATGACATCGTCAATGCAATGATCTATCTTCTCATCGCTCTATCTATCAGTGAATCGATTCGTCTATCAGTTCACATGCAACTAGTGAGTCTGCTTCAATGACATCTTTCGTCAATGCAATGATCTACAAGCACATCGCTCTATCTATCAGTGAATCGACCTACCTCGAGTTTCTGTGCCAACTAGTGAGTCTGCTTCAATGACACGTTCAATAGTGAGTCTGTTTGAACGACACTCAAAGTGAGTCTGCTACAAAAACATACAACGATTGATCTCTTGATTGAGTCGATCAACGAATGAAACAAGCTCTACTATGTAGTAGATCTGAATCAGCAGTGAGTCTGCTTCAATGACATGATCACAATCAATCTCTTTGATGAGCTAGTCAATTCTCTTCTAGTGAGTCTGCTTCAATGACATCAGTCAATAGTCGATCTCTTTACTGAGCAAGTCAATTTCTTTCTACATAGCTAGTCTGCTACAATAGACATTTCGATTCTACACAAAGCTAAGAAAATACATTCATGTGAACATGAATCGTTGAAGAGAAAGAATACTGTTACGATTCTAGCTACACATCTATGTTGATAGCTATGTTGATGACTATGTTTCTGACTATCGTCGATTGCTCGTCACTAGACTATCGAGTTGTTTTGAAGTCAACTCTATTCAGAGTTAGCTTATGTTCTTCTGAGTCATATAGATAGTCGATTCTTTTCTTCTAGATACTTTTCTTTCTTAGCATTTATATACTCGTTACATTACACTCATATGACTCGCTCTATGCTGATCTCTAACAGTAGTTTTGTTTGATGATCTTCATCATTTTAAAAATATCGAGATGATCTATGAAGAATTGATCGTGCATCTCACGAATCAAATTCATTTGCAGAAGTTCATTGAACGAAACTCATAGTTGACTGTCTTTGTATAAGATTTCATTCTGAACTCGACAATTCTTCAGCTTGATGTTTTCACATTGTGCTTCATCTCTTGCTATTGCTTCGCGAAGTAGCGTACAATTCTTATTGATTTCATTAGTTTCAAGAATCTGTTTATAAATTGATTGATCATTATTCTTCTTTAGATCAGCAATCTTCATTCAATTTGATGTCAGAATAGTTATTCTTTGATATTAAATGCGTTCATCATTGAAATCTTTAGACATGAAGTCAGCTTGACGAGTTAATGCATTGATCTTAATGTTTTGTTTGTCAGATCAATACATTATCTTGAAGTTGAAGTCAGCTAACTTCTGAACTCAACGCATTTGTCATCAACTCAGCTTCTTGTCTTTCATCAATGAAGTGAGCGCTTGATGATTGATGAACATCTTGATAGAAATGTTGATCAGCTTCAGTTCAAGTCATCAGTGTTCAAAAGCTTGAATTATGATTAGCAGTTTCTTATTCTATATCTCGTAGTTGCATTCAGCAGAAGACATGTTCTTGCTATAGAAGACAATTGAATGTAAAACATCTTCATCATCATATTGAGACAAAACTTCATCGTTGACGTAGTTGAATGAGTCAATTTCAAGAATAGCTTCATGAGTTTGATCAAAGTGACGTAGTATAGAAGTCTTGATCATACATCTCTTCATATGATCGAAGATGATCTGACAGACTTCATTTCATTCAAATATGATTTTCTTTTGAATGAGTTGAATCATTGAATGAACAATCTTCGAAAAGTTCTTGATGAAGCATTGATAGAAGTTGCAGAAGTCAATGAAGAACTGCATCTGAGTGAGATTATTGAGTGTAGATCAATCAACGACTGCTTGTATCTTTCAAGAATTCATCTTAAGTTTCTCGATTAACATCAAAAGTTCTAAAAAGATGATTTTCTGAACATGAAACTTGCATTTATCAATGTCTATCTGTAGATCAGCTTCTTGTAGTCTATTCAAGATCAATCGTACATGTTGCTTGTGTTTCTTCAATGTTTTGCTGTAGATGATAATATCATCTAGATAGATCTGACAAAACTGATGAAGATATTCAAACAGCACGTCGTTCATATAATGTTGATAGAACGTTGATTCATTGATTAATTCAAAGAACATTACATGATATTTGTATAAGTCGAAGAAGATGATAAAGATGATCAGATCTTCGTTATCTGAATGCATTTGCAGTTTATTGAATGCAACAATGATGTTCAATCAAGTCAGATATTTGCTTTCTTGTATACAAGCAAGAGTCTCATCTATCAAGAATAAAGAATAGTGATCTCATTTAATCAAAGCATTGAGCTTTCTGTAGTTGATGCAGAAACGCAGACTTTCGTCTTTCTTTTCAGCGAACAAGATGAGCAAGACGTATGATGCAAAGCTGAAGAAAATGAATTCTTTGTTCAAATGTTTAATCAGATACTTTTTAATCTTCTGAAGCTTGTGATCAAACATCTGATACAGTCTGCTTCGAGAGAATGTTTTCTCGTTAATCAACTCGATCTTGTGATCATAGATATGATGAGATGATAGCTGATTGATCATTGCTCGATTGAACACGTCTAAATAGTCGTGATATTCAGAGAGAAGCTTGATCTTGACTTGCTCGAGAATCTTGACATGTGAAAGCTCATGTAAATTCACTTCTTCAAGCTTATTCTCAGCTGTAGTTATGAGTCAATCAATTTTCAAGATGATAACAGCAAAGATCTTGATGTCTGATCATTTGATTAACATTTTATAGACTGCTGTCTCTATCATTAATATGTTCATTGAACTGAAAGCTGATTTCAGACTGAACGTTGATTTAAAGTTAACGCTAAACGAAACTGCGTCGCGCGATTTTGACTGTTCAATTAGTTTAACTGACTTCTCATTGAACTGACTGAAAGAAAGTGATTTCTGACTGAGTTGAGATGTAACGAAAGTGAAAGATCTCTTCAGTATATGAGTAGAAGTCAAGCTCTTTCGTTTCGTGATTGAATTATTGCTTATGAGTAAAACAATTGATTTCAAATTGAGAATGAAATTCGAAAATCGAAGAGAATCAATTTGCATATCAATTACTAGATCAATTTTGTTCATTCATGTTTTTTCAAGAATCATTTGATGTTGATTTAATTAAGTGATCAACATAGAAGCAATGTCAATCGTATGACTCTGAACAGTCAGATTCGAATAGATGATATGAGTAATGAGTTTCTTAGCATAATGATTGTCAAATTCTCGAATTGACTTCGCTTTGATCAAAGTCAGAAGCTCGATTTGCAACTGATCATAAACAATCTGTGCAGTCACTTCATCAATGAATAAATAGTCAGCAGCTTTGATGTCAACTAATGACTTTAATGAGTAACTAATTTCATTGCTAGAAAGTACACATTTAATAGTCAAAGATTCAGAAGCAAAAGAGTTACTTGACATGTTCATCATTGAAGAAATTAACACATTTTTCATCGCGTCTTTGATGAAAGTCTCTAGTTTTTTGTCTCGTTATCTTCAAAAGAAAACATTTTCTCATTCTTTTTATTCTTTGAAATAATGATTTCATGTAGACGAAGAATGAAAACTCAAGAAGCAGAAGTGTTAATCTTGTTCTGAAAGCAATTTTTGAACAAATGATCTGAGATCTTGCAGATATAGCAGATGATAGATGATCTGACTGACTCAGAGGTAGAAAAGATAGTAGAAAAGATGATAGACTTAACATAATCAATTATCAAAGTCGTCATTGACAATGAAGTAGCAGCACATTTATAGATACAACAGTGACTTTGATGATGACAGTGTGTAGCTGATTGCGTAACTGATAGTTGACTCGCTGTTTATTATTTACATCTTGAAGAAAGATCTTGAGATGATGAAGTGAAGTGAAGTCTTCAAAGCATACTGACAGAGCATTCTGCAAGCGATTGTTGATCTTATTCTGAAGATCGTTCATCAGAGTGCAATCATCATAGTCTAAATAGCTGAATAGCTTCATAAAGTCAAAGTAGAAGATGTTGAAGAGCTTGTCTGCTTGTTTCAGAACGTTGTACTCATGACGACACTTTCAATTCTTATTCTGATTCTCGTAGATTTCTTCTAGATGCTCAAGTAGCTCATAGATCGAGATGTAAGAATGCAAAGCATCATGACGATGTCAAGCGAAGATATGCTCAGCAGCGTCATCTTTTAGTCTAGATATTACATAGACAATGCAGATAGTCTCATCAACGAAGTGATCAACATTTGTCTGAAGCTTATCATCTATCTTGATTCTTCAGCTATTTCATGTTGATTCATCTTCATCAATGAATATAAATGAGTTCAAAAACTTGAAAGACTTGTGATGATCGTTGTTGAATAAAGTAGATGATTCTCGTTAAGTATAGTTCTTGATAGAAGCTTGAGATAGATATTTCATAGAAACTCGAGATTCAGTAGACTGATGAGATCATGACTGATTCGCTAAATGCAATACTTCTTTGAGTTTATTCTTGAGATTCAACATCTTCTCTCGATAGCGTTTGTTTATCTCTTTTAGAGTGTTTATGATTATCTGTTTGATCTCTAGTTGATTCAATCTCTTGTCATGTTCAACTTGAACAATGATTCACTGCTCATTCAGTTTCAAAGTCATGTCTCGTTGATCTTTTAGCTCGATCAACATCTTGATGATCTCGTTCAACTGATCATGAACTCATTGACGAAGTTGTTGACTCATGTTGATGTCTCATGAAGTAGTGACATTCTGAGATTCAGCTGAGACATTGAAAGAAATAATGAAAACGCGTCTGCTAGCAGTGCTTCTAAGCAGATGAGCTGTTTGTGACTCAACTGATTCGAAGTTGTGTGTCATTGTAAGAAAGATAGATAGAGAGATTTGATTAAGTGATTGATTTGATAAATTTGAGTAAATTTGCAGATGTGTTTTGATGAAAGTAATTCAAAGAATTTCTTGCGAATTTTCTGAATAAACGAAGTAGATTATTTCGTATCATCTACACGTCAATAGCAGAATAGTTGATTAGCATTTATCTACTGTTAGAGATCGATTTAGAGCGAGTCATAGAGATGTCATTTAACTAATAAATAAATGCTAAGAAAGAAAAGTATCTACAGAAAAGAACTCGATTCTTATATGTGTGTTTCTCAGTTCTGTGCTAGACTCGATTGAGTTGATGTCTTACATATATGATGCAGAGTCTCAATGATATCATCTCTAGATCAGATTTTCGCTAGACTTGATTAGAATGAAATCAGGCGAAGACTAAACAAAGAATAGATGAAGACTAGAATCATAACAAGTATCTAGAAGAGAATTTGAAGAAGAAGTTTATCACATTCAGCAAAGCTTCTTTTGCTTCGTTAATACTGTTTGTCAAAAAGAAAGATGATAGTCTTTGCTTTTGCATGAACTATTGAAAACTGAATGCTCTGATCAAAAGAAATCGTTATTCGATACTCTTGATAGACGAAGTACTAGCTTGAATTCAAGACAGTAAGTATCTGATTCAACTCAACATTATCGCTGCGTTCAATAAACTGCGCATAAGTTCAGAAAGCGAAGATTTAACTACTTTTGTTACTTTCTTCAATATTTACAAGTATAAAGTAATGCTCTTTGAATTGATCAATGAATCTGCTTTCTTTTAGCATTATATCAACGATGTGTTGTTCAACTGTCTGCATAAATTCTGTCAGACATACTTGAATGATATTCTCATTTACAGTAAAACATTGAAAGAACATAAAACTCATGTGAAAGAAGTGCTAGAAAAGCTTCGTAAAGTTGATCTACAGATAGACATTGACAAGTGCAAATTCAAGATTCAGAAAATCTCATTTCTTAAACTATTGATATTCATCAATGATCTGCGAATGAATTCTTGAAAAGTAGATGTGATTCAAGACTGAAAAGTGTCTTGATTGTTGACTCATGTGCAGATCTTCATTGATTTCTGCAATTTCTATCGATGATTCATAAAGAACTTTTCAAAAATTGCTTAACTCATGATAAAGCTGATTCAAAAAGATCATTTCATTGAATGAACAGAGATCTGTCAGATGATCTTTGAAGAACTGAAATAACAAGTGATGACAGTCTTCATTCTGAAGCATTTCAACTCAATCAGAGAAGCTATTCTGAAAACTGACTTTTTGAACTATGTCAATGACAAAGTATTGTCTCAGTATGACGATGAAGACATTCTACATTCAATGATCTTCTATAGCAAGAACATGATTTTCGCAGAATGTAACTACGAGATCTATGACAAGAAACTGCTGATCATCATTTATTGCTTGAAGCATTGACATCTCAAATTGAAATGTACAAATATTTCAATCAAGATCTTCATCAATCATCTGAATTTAAAGTACTTTATGATTATTAAAGAACTGATCAGACAACAAGCTAAATGAGCTGAGAAGTTATCTGAATATAACTTCAAGATCATATATCAGTTGAAAAAACAGAATCTGAAAGTCGATGTGCTGATCAGAATGTCAGACGTCAAGTCAGTTGAAGCAAATGATGATCATAAGTTATATCAGCATCAGATGCTACTGTTAAAAGACAGATTTGAACTTCAATCAATAGAAGATGATCAGAAAGCTGATCAAGATTTGACTCAGATCTTGCTCAGATCTGACTCAGAATCTGACTTGAAATCTGACTCAGATTCAAAACTTGAATCAAAAGTTAATCAAAATTCAATCAAAGAGATGATTTCTATTCAGAATCAGATTATAGTTGAAAATCGAACGAATCAACTGTGCTTCAATATTTGAATAGTGTTGAGATCATGTTTAAATCATTCAATCAAAGAGTCTCAGAGCTGATATGTATGTATTGTTCTTTAAAGATAACTATAACAAGACATTAAGAATACAGAAGAGAAAGAGTGCAAACTCTTCTATAAATAATAACTTGAGACTGCGCTAGACTCAATACAGATGTGATGTAATAGATCAGATGTGTTTATCTAAAAGAATGATGAAAGAGATGAATGAAGAAAGTGCTGAACAACGAGAAGAAGTGCTGAGAATGACTTGAAGAATTCAACAGAGATGCGCTAGATTCAAACTAGACATAGC
>JAABUU010006399.1_pt1 | contig 12643 bp, 16 predicted proteins | sample 5559301 | NCBI WGS metagenome assembly JAABUU01 (sample SAMN10711884, study PRJNA513360) | rock metagenome | isolation source: Antarctica rocks | place: Antarctica: Victoria Land, Richard Nunatak white
CCAGCCCAAGCAACCCCAACCCCCCCCCCGTACCCTCCCCAACACCTCCCCCTCACCACCCCCCCTCCCTAGGCTAACCACCCACCCCACCCCAGGAAAACGCATCGCCCTCCCCACGCGCGTCGAGCCCAAAGTCTTCTTCGCCAACGAGCGGACCTTCCTGTCGTGGCTCAACTTCTCCGTCGTGCTGGGCGCGCTGGCCATCGGGCTGCTGAACTTCGGCGACCGCGTCGGCCGCATCAGCGCCGGCCTGTTCACGCTCGTGGCCATGGCCACCATGATCTATGCGCTGGTGACGTTCCACTGGAGGGCGAAGAGTATACGCCTGCGCGGGCAGGGCGGGTTCGATGATCGGTGGGGGCCCAGTGTGTTGGCGGTGGCGCTGTTGGCGGCTGTGGTGGTGAATTTTGTGTTGAGGGTTGTGGAGGGTTACGGGGACTCATGACATGGGGCAAGAGGTTGTGGGGGTATGTGTCGGATGGGTTACATACCTGTAGGACGGGTTGGGATAGTGCAAAGTTCAAGGCACTGGCTGGCTTTCTTGGCGTTGTGGTTTTTTTTAGCTGTTGAGTGTGTTGGGGTTGAACTCATGTGAAGGGCTTGCTGTTGGCACGGAAGCTCTGATCAACGCGCATCTGTGCAATGGGTATGTGTTTATGGGGAGATGGCAACCTAGAAACGCTTCATTGGGACTTCTATATGGGTATAAAGCTAGGCCCGTAGGCTATAAGCAACGCAGATCGCCTCGCCATGTAGAGCGCGGGATAAGCTCGGGAAAAATGTGGCCTGTTGAGATAATACCACCGGGCGAATGTGAACGAAAAAGGACACTGAACGATATTGACGACAGGTCGTGTGGTTGTTAATCTAGGCGTTCGTCTGTTCCCTGCGTAGGATCTTAGTTTTGGCTGTAGCACGACGATGAGTAGGCAGCACATACCCGTAGGCCTGCTTCAGCTCATCCACAGGTACCCTCGACATGTGTATGGTCATGACGGGCACCGCCCTGATCTTCTTTCTGGCTGCAATCTCTTCTGTCAGCGGGACAGTTGATCCGTTGCCATTCGGAGCAACCGCCGCGAAGGCGTCTTCTTCATCCTCCTCCGCGCCCCCTTCTGCATCTATCATGGCCGAATCTTCCACAGCGTTATTCAAATCCTGTGGTTGTACCTTAGACTTCGCAGCTTGCTCAGTCTCCCACTGTAGCAGCGTCTTCCCTCCGTCCGTCCTTTTCTTGGTCTTCTCTTTCAACTCAGTAATCTGACTATGTACTCTAGAGTACTGCCACCACTTCGCGCCCTGCGCCTCAAGCTCCCTCTTCGCAATCTCGACGACCGATATCATCTTGTTCGCAACACCGGCCTTGGCACTGAGGACGACGACGGCCGGTTTAGCGTCTTTGTTGGCCCAGCTGAAGGTCCCAAGTCGAGCCAGAAGAGTCTTGACTTTCGTCTCGATTTTGGAGGACGAGATGATGCTCATGGTGCTGAAGTCGTATTTGGCCCGAAGGGTCTGAAGGTCAGGAGGTAGTATCGAAACTGGAATGTTGAAGGTAAGGTCCTGTTCGAAATGCCAAGCGTGATCTTCCATAGTGGGGTCTGCGAACAGCGCGGCTTCGGAGGCTATCTGGTCGCCGACTCTCGCGCGCTTGCTTGGTCGATCTGATTCCTCGAGTGTGTCAACTTTTGGGATTGTGTTATCAAGGGATGGCTTTTTCGTCATCTTGTCTGCGGCCATGAGGGTTGATGGGGTGGGATTGACAGTCTTGCTGTGCGGTTCAACTTGTTGAGGTTCTCCGCCACGCTTGTGGCTCTTTTTGCGTGTCATGTTCCAGGCACTCCGTTGCTGACTTGAACTGAAGGTGAACGCAGAGCAATGTGACGATTCATCTGGAAGCGTAAAGCACAAGGATATTTCTGGAAGTAAGACTACAGTTCATACAGCAGAGAACAAGACACATTCATCAGGAAGAGTAGACAATGAACTCTTTTCTGATGTGCTCATCAATGACCCATTACACTGGTTCAGATTAGTTGATGTTAAAGTTATTGTATTCAATTTGGTGTTGCGGCTCTGGGACGGATGATCTGATAAGAAGACGCTTGGACCAGCCACGACAGATAGCATACGACACGCAAGCTGCCCGTTCACCTTATAAGGACTTATACCTTACCGTACAAGCCCTCCTTGTGGAAATACATAAAGATTTCTCCGTTTATCAGGGACTTGAATAATTTAGCAGTTGTAGCGATAAGCAATACCCTGTAATTGTTTCTTCAGTGTTGCCCTTTGTTTTACGGGGCGTCGTACTAAGGTACTGTGAAGGTAAGGTATCGCAACAAACACAAAAGTTGGTTGTATCTACCACCAATTAAAACGTGCTGCGTACCCCTCGACATGATTTGCCACCTTACTGTAAGAGTTACGCGAGATGCATTAGGCGGCAACTGTCCAACTTCTACGGCAACCTTTGCCGACGTGACACTTACAGTAAACTTGTACAGTACTTGCGTCTCCTCAAAGTATCGGTAGCGGCCTCCTCGGTCTCCCTCATTGTCAACACCACGAGCACCCAGCACCCAACAACTCTCACATTTCTTCTTTGGACCAACCTTTCGCTAAGGTGGTCTTGCAGTGCATCTTTGTCCTATTCTTATCATTAATACATGACACAATATCTTCTTTTGCTTGAATCAGCATTATAGTATTCACCTCCGGTCGCCCAACTCCACAATCAACACCGCAACGGCTCCTTCAATTCTCTACAATCATTAGATGCACGTTTCATGCAGACTTTTTCCAACTACTATTGAGACCGATTATCCACGTCGATCCTGGGTGTGCGAAGCTCGAAGCCTACGAAAGTCTCCTATGCGCGACATCCTTGGGATCGCGTTGAAAACCACCGAATAGAACTGGTTCGATGCGCTCTCAGTCTCCGTCGCCTAGCCGATAAATGCCGGACTGGATAACCTGGCAATAATACTGGGCCTCTGTGCGCGCTGTCGTATGCCATGTTTCGACTTTGGGGTTCGGGATCGGGGGCTGATAAGGTGGCATCGGAGAAGGCAAAGCTGGCAGGATTGAAGCCACTCCGTTCGTCGGTTACGAAAGATCCACTGGACAATTACATGAAGCGAAAAAGATCGGATAGCCAAGAGTCTGCGTCTCCCCAGTTCGAGCCGAGTCCATGGACGAATGGGTCGGACCAGATCCGTTGGACTGCCGGAAATGCTATGTCGACTCTCTCTCCTGCTCAAGATAGTTCAGTTACGGCTCCCCGTGAGGAAGCCGCCTTTGGCGACGCTAGGCATTCAAGAGTGGTGCAAGCGAATCCTGCCGCCACTATTGTCCCTGCCTCTCCAGGTATGCGAGTTGTGACCTGTCCAGTAGAGCTGGGAATCTCAACTAATACAGCCATTGCTAAGTAGATTCTGCCGAGCTCACGCCTCTTCAACAACAGATCGAAGCCCAATTCAGCCTCGAGATTCTCATGAAGCATAACGAACTCCGCCTTATAGATCAGGAACTTGCGAAATGTCAAATTGCACTGGAACAGCTTCGTCGATGCCAGATAATACCGTTCCCTGCCTCTTCGTTTGCGCCCGAAAAGATGCAGCAGGTCAGCAATGGCCAGGGGCCGTCCACGCAGGTCGGAGGAGGAACACAATCTCGCTACTCGGCCCCTTGGGGCGTTGCGGACGGACCGTACACGCGGCATTATGCCAAGTGGTTGATTCCTGACGAGGTATTCGATGGAAGAAGCAATGCACAGGACGTTCTGGAGGGGCCACTGTCTGCCAGGACGGTCGCGGAGGGTCGAGCGACCCGTGGGAGTTTCATCGACACCGGCTCCGTAGCTGGCAAATCTCGGTCACAGAGAGGATCGGCTGGGTCTAAGCTGCAGGCACTTTCCAGCGGTTATCCTCCTCCAAAGGACAAGGCCGGTCCCCTCATCCTCAAGCGCTCAACCGATGGGCAGCTTGTCAAGCTCGTGTGCCTCGATTGTCGGCGAGACAATTTCTCCAGCGCGCAAGGCTTCATCAATCATTGCCGAATAGCCCACAATAGAGGCTTCGCCAGCCACGACGCTGCTGCTATCGCATGCGGAGAAGAGGTCGTCACTGATGAGTCTGGACAAATGGTCATCGATACCGAACATGGCAGCGCTGCCGTGGTAGGATTCGTACATCCTCTGATACGGTCGGCGCATCTAACGAAGTCTACACCAAACACGTTTCCAATGTCGTCGCTGGGGCATGTTTCTGTAAGGGATAAGGGCGCACAAAAATCTAATGATCTGCTCGGAGCCCGCGAGGCTTTTTCCAAACCGGCCGTTACCGGATCTGAGATGCCGACAAACTTCAGAACTTCTACACCACTTGAACCAATTGCCTGGAAAGATAGCAAAGGAAACAACGCTTTTGTGCCGTCCGCGCAAACGCCCCATCTTTCCGCACTCATGCAGATGAAGGGACAAAGTGGGGATCTCCCAGAATTAATAAGGCAGGCGAAGACGAAAGTCGATTTAGATTTGGACTCACCGGAAGAGGAAGATAGCGATGGAGAAGTAGAGCCAGATGACCCCACAATTGCCGAGCGACACAGACCCTTCGGAAGTTTCGCCGGCAGTCGACTGCCCGTCCGAGCTACAATGTCGCCAGCACCGCTCGAGCGTCCTAGTAGCAGTAAAAGCTTCGAGAAGGGTACCCGCAAGCCCAGCTACCTCAATGGTATCGTACCTCGCTCGACATACGCCTCACCGTACGCTTCAAAACCTCCCACTTCTGAGCCGGACAAGCTACAAGGATCGGACCTGATGATGGAGGACGCGCCCACGACTTTCAACCTCAGCCCAAATACCGTTGAATCAAACCAAGCACCAAGCCTTGTGAGCGATGACGGCGATTACGAAGCTCATTCGGAGTGTGAGAGCCTGAGCTCTGCCGAGCCTGACGACGAAGACGGTTACTTGGGTATTGCGGTGGAGCACGAGGGAGAGGGGAGCGGAGCCACAGCGGCAGATCCAGAGCTTACGAACTCTACCAAGGCACATCCGACCAGGAGACCATCTGCGCTGAAAGGTACAACTTCGAGAGATGGCGGCGACGAGAGGCATGTCACATTTGTCAGCCCCACCAAACCGAGAGGCAGGAGGAGACCTGGTGTACGGAAGGGGAGCAAGTAATGACTTTGTATGATGATTGTTTGCGTGCAGTTTTGATAGATTCGGTTGGCATGGGGCGTATCGAGCGGGGCGCAGTTTCTGGTTAGGGGTTCAACTACGCTCTCTTCTCGGCATGTTTTGATAGACAGGTTGACAGTGTATGGCTGTAAAACAGGCAGAGCCGTCCGCTGCGTCTTTATCTTGACAGTCATACCGCTACTCATGATGAGAGATGAATACTTAATAGATCCAAGCTTGCAAGAACCTCCGTAAGTGAAAGATGCGTATGATGGCAACGAAATATAGGAGAGCCAGAAGAACAAAAGCTTTGCGTGAATTATCTCCTTGGCAGAAAGCACTGCCCATTGTAAGAAAAAGTATATTCTGTTTGAGGCCGGAGAAGCCAGTGTTACAGCATCACCTCGGGTACTCAGAAGAGTCCACAAAGCTTCCACCGTTTTTGACCTGAAGTGCGCGTAGCTCGCTCTTAAGATCACTGTTCTCCATCTCCAACTGTCCGATCCGCTCAGATAGAGCGTCGATCTGGTCCTTCGCACCCACGCTGAACTCCTCGATGATCTTGAAGACACGCCATAGACGCAGCACAACGATTAAAGAGCCGACTTCCTCCAGCACGCCCCGGAGGCAAACGTCGACGACGAAGCCCGCCACGATGACGAGGGCATCGAAGCAATGGAACCAGGATTTGAAAAAGCTAGAAGCCGGGATCAGAGACTAACACGATGCACAACGCACAGCAGGGAAGACTCACGGCAATCCAAAGGCCCAGACGGCAGCAAGCAGCTCGGTCATGAACAAGCACGAAAACACCAAGCTCACTATCCCCAGCGCCTCTTGCGCTTCGCCCCATCCTTTATCCGGGTGCTTCTGGTCGCAGACGAACAGGCTGATGACGAAGGCCGCGAAGATGCACGACACGTCTAGCGAGACGAGGAGCAGGACGGCGTAGTGACCGACCTTGGAGGTGAGGAACTGCTGGGTGCGCGTGCGGGTGGTGTGCAGGGAGGAGTGCTCGCCATTGGGCGCCAGCCAGTTGATGTGCTCGTGGATGTGGTCGTCGGCGGCGTCGGCTTGGGCGCGACGGTCGGCGCGCAGGAGCGGCTCTCTGTTGTTGCTGTTGCTGGTGCTGGTCATGCTGATGATGGCTGGGGCTGGGGTGGCGGAGTTGAGAGGGGGAGCGGAGGTCGGAGCTGGCTCAGTCGGGGTTGCAGCACCTCCTCGGATTCCAGGCGCCAAGACATATTGCTTTGGCGCTCATGCTGTGCGTCCCCATGGTTATGCGACTTGTTTTGAACGCTCGGTATGTCTTAAGTCGGAGTGAGTATTTGCTAGATTTGACGGTAAGGCACAGCCAACGCGGACCGTAATTGACAATGATAATAGTAAGTTACATTTGCGGGCGGCATTCACAGAGTCCCATTCGAGGCAAGGCGTCGCACAACTTTCGAGCTAACCGGATTGGATCACATCAAGGCCAGAGCTTGAGCACAAGGCTTCTTCAAACGTTCTACCTACCTTATCATTATTCAGTCTTTACTTATTCAATAAGATCTGTAAGACACACTCCGCCGTAGTATTCAGCTATCTCCAGGCTGTGTCGGTGCCATCGCGAAACTTCTTTGGCTATCTACTGGGGTGTGTGCCTGAGCTAGCCATCTCTCCCTTCACCGAGCATTTGTCCTAATCTGAAACTTAGATCAATCACCAATAATCAAGATGTCAGACCATGGCGACAGGCCAGAGGAGGATATTGTTGACGTCAATGACGATCCCGAAGATGATGAAGTAAGAGCTGGACCTTCCCTCCGACCCTCGGTCACACCCCTGCCAATAGAGCTGCGCTCGCGGCTCTTGCAAGCGGTCACATCGCCAGAGCCTGCAAGCGATATCATCAAGAGCTGTAGGAATGAGGACTAAAAATTGCGTTCTAGGAAGAGATATCAGCGATGAAAAGGAGGGTCGCCGAGATGGAAGCCGAAGCCGCCAAGCTGCGAGAGATGCAAGCCACGCTCGACCAGCAGAGCAACGATCTGCGAGAGGACAAGGAGGACATTGACGCGCGGAGCATATTCGTGGGCAACGTCGACTACGGCGCATCGCCCGAGGAGATTCAGGCGCACTTTCAAAGTTGCGGCTCCATCAACCGGGTCACGATTCTGTTGGATAAGTTCACTGGCCATCCCAAAGGGTTCGTCTCTCTCGAGCCCTGGATCTTCCGTTGAAGATCAATCACAACAACCTACTCGTCGGCTCTCCGATGTTCTTCGACTCTCAACTCTCGCTACCTGGCAAGAGATGGACCGCTAATGGGATCATGCAGGTATGCTTATGTCGAGTTCACCGAGCCAAGTCTTGTAGGCCAGGCTCTGGTGCTCAATGAAAGTTTGTTCCGTGGGAGAAACCTCAAGGTCAGTCATGGATTCGGGCTGGGACATCGTGGAGGTCTGTCATGCTGAAGTGATGCTCAGGTTGTACCCAAGCGCACAAATCTACCAGGCATGACGCGCGGAGGCCGTGGGCGGGGTGGTCCTCGAGGTGGAGGGAGAGGCGGCTATCCTCGCGGCGGTTATGCACCGCGTGGCGGTTACCGTGGAGGCTACAGGGGCAGGGGGCGAGGGTACGCTCCATACTAGAGGGGTGTCGCCGGACCACGTCGATGCAATGTGCTGCCTCCTAATACTTGGCCAATTTCATTTGTCCGGATTCGCCGTTGTTGGCAAGGCACGCAGGTCCTTGTTGGGTCTTTGACGGCGAGTGTATGATAGAGGCTTGATTCTCAAGGTTTTAAAAAAGAAAGGGAGTATTTCCAGTGCATATTACAAGCCGAAGGGTCCGACTTGGTTTAAGATCGTCGTGGGCTTTCACGTTCATTGAATAGCAGCACAGCCGGACACTGACGTGCCATCAGCCATTCTATAGTTTCAAGTGTACCAGGTAGGAGTAGTAGAGTAGTCTGGGAGTTGATGTTCTACAACGCACATACCTACTGTATACCGTAAGGGATGTAGCGGCCGGCGAAGCGCGGGGCAGAGTTTCTATCTTTGGCGGCGTGAGCGACTGGAAGGGAAAGCTTTAGCGGGAAGAGACATCATGTTTGTTGAGTGGCCCGAGCAACACCATCAATCAACCCGACACAGCAACACTTAAGCTATACTTCATCACAACGGTGCAGCTCTTAGGAAAGGTGCTCGAGGCCCATTCATAACGCTAGCTGTAGTCTTCTGCTGTCTCGGAACAGTCGTGCTATATATTGCACAGCCCCACCGGTTACTAACCACAATCAGTAGCATCCTGCATGCAACCTGAACACGCCCTTTGAGCAATCCGAGCTCACCCTCTCACGAAATATCTCCCTGAAAAGGTGGTGGATAACAACGCAAATCTCGAGTCTTGGCGCACTGTGAGCAAGGTGCAAGATGGACTCGAATCTACCAGCGTAAGACGCATCTTCTGTGCTCTCTTACAGGATATACAGGCTGATTATGGCCTGTAGAGAGCCGAACCTGAGGGTCACAAGTACGGGTTTCCAACGCGGGATATGAGGTTAAGCGGAACTGATCGTGTCTAGTCATCGCGGCTGATGGACTCTACAAGCGTGACCTCCTTAGTGAGATCCCTCAAGCCGACGAGAGTAGGACACCGCAGACGTCTGACTTGTGATGCTAGGATTTCCGGACCCTTTCGCGGTTGCCACCATAGGTGGCGAGCAGACAAGGACCACGTCCGTGATCAAAAAGACACTGAATCCATATTGGAATGAAAGCTTTGACATGCATGGCAACCCCGCGGCTCTCATGTAAGGGCGCTGCTGACAGGCTCCGTAGGCGAGCATCCGAAGAGAGCATACTTGCAATACAAATCTTTGACCAGAAGAAGTTCAAGAAGAAGGATCAAGGGTTCTTGGGCGTGATCAACGTACGGATTGGCTCGGTGATAGACATGGAGATTGGTGGAGATGGTGCTTCACTAACCCCCGGTGAATGTAGCGCAAGCAAACCACTGACTATATATGTTAGAAATGCTCACGCGAGACCTCAAGAAATCAAACGACAACCTGGTTGTGCATGGGAAGCTCATCATAAACCTTTCGACGAATCTCGGGGCGCCTATTGTACAACCCGGACAACACGCAACCACACGACCATCTATAAGCTCAGCCTCGAACGGCGCACTTGTGCCATCCCCGTCGACGCCAGTGGGCCCTACAATGGATACCTCGGGATTCGGGAACCCACCGCCACATAGTGCAAGTCCGGCTCCGGCCCGAACTCAGAGTTCGACAGCATCAGGAGCTTCTGCCGGTCCAACCCAGGCCAATGGCGGTCCGTCAGTTAAGGGCACCCGAAACTTTAGTTCCTTTGAAGACAATCAAGGAAGGTTACCTGCGGGGTGGGAAAGGCGCGAGGATAATCTCGGGAGGACTTACTATGTTGATCACAACACCAGGTCCACGACATGGACGCGGCCTTCAACAACCTACAGTGAGCGTGACCAGCGGACGCAGATGGAGGCCAATACACAGATGGAGCGGCGGGCCCATCAAAATCGCATGTTGCCGGAAGACCGTACCGGTGCCAGCTCACCAGCCCCGCAGGAGGTACCTCAAGGTGGTGGGAGTGGGGCAGGAACCACGGCCGGCGCCGTGTCGATGATGGCCACCGGGGCCACTACAGCTGGGACAGGGGAGCTTCCCGCTGGCTGGGAACAGCGTCATACACCAGAAGGCCGGGCTTATTTCGTTGATCACAACACCCGCACAACCACCTGGGTCGATCCCCGACGACAACAGTACATCCGCATGTATGGACAGAACACGAACGGGAACAATACTACAATTCAACAGCAACCAGTCTCTCAGCTTGGGCCGCTACCGAGCGGATGGGAGATGCGGCTCACAAATACAGCTCGGGTGTACTTTGTCGACCACAATACCAAGACTACAACTTGGGACGATCCACGACTACCGTCTTCCCTGGAACAGAATGTGCCACAGTACAAGCGTGACTTCAGGCGCAAGCTGATATACTTCCGATCTCAACCTGCTCTACGGATTTCGTCAGGGCAATGTCCCGTCAAGGTTCGAAGAGCTCACATTTTCGAAGACTCGTATGCCGAAATCATGAAACTCAGTGCCACCGACCTCAAGAAGCGGCTCATGGTGAAGTTTGACGGCGAAGATGGTCTCGACTATGGTGGTCTTTCTAGGTAAGCACGTCCTGTGGCATGATCCCTGAGGCCTTATCAGTGACTGACCAAAATCAGAGAATTCTTTTTCTTACTTTCCCATGAGATGTTCAACCCATTCTACTGCCTCTTCGAGTACTCGGCCCACGACAACTACACCCTTCAGATCAACCCTCATTCAGGGATAAACGACGAACATCTCAATTTCTTCAAATTCATCGGACGGGTGGTCGGACTGGCAATATTCCATCGGCGTTTCTTGGATGCTTTCTTTATCGGTGCTTTCTATAAGATGATACTACGTAAAAAGGTGTCACTGGCGGACATGGAGGGTGTGGATGCGGACTTTCACCGTAACTTGACCTGGACACTGTAAGTGAACGTGCTTGCTATCAAGGATATCAATGCAAACTGACGTATCTCAGCGAAAACGACATCGACGGCGTCCTCGAGCTGACCTTTTCCACCGATGACGAGCGGTTTGGTGAAACCGTCACCATCGACTTGAAGCCCAATGGGCGTAACATTGAGGTCACGAACGAGAACAAGAAAGAATATGTCGAGTACGTCATTTCGACCGCTTCTATACCGCGATGTAGCTGACAGGTGTAGTCTCATCACCGAATTCCGAATACAGAAACGGGTGGAAGAGCAATTCACCGCATTCGTGACCGGCTTCAACGAACTGATCCCTCCAGACCTAGTCAACGTCTTCGACGAGCGCGAACTCGAGCTGCTCATCGGCGGCATCGCCGACATCGACATCGAGGACTGGAAGAAACACACCGACTACAGAGGCTACACCGAATCCGACGAGGTCATCGTCAACTTCTGGAAGGTCAGTTACCCCCCCCCCCCCCATCCCACTCGGAGCTCAGAATTCCCAGCCAAATATCCTTTACTAACTCCACTTTTGTTTCATACAGTGTATCCGCAGCTGGGACGCCGAGCAGAAATCCCGCCTCCTCCAGTTCGCAACCGGCACCTCCCGCATCCCCGTCAACGGCTTCAAGGACCTCCAGGGCAGCGACGGGCCGCGGAGATTCACTGTCGAGAAGTCGGGCGAGCCGACGCAACTGCCTAAATCACATACTTGGTACGCTTCTCCTTGCCTCGTCTCTCGTTTCCCCTGTTGTTGCTCGATGCTAACGGGTCGTGTCATCCGCAGCTTCAATCGGCTTGATCTGCCGCCGTATAAGACGTATGAAGCGCTTAGCGGTAAGCTTACTATTGCGGTAGAGGAGACGGTCGGGTTTGGGCAGGAGTAGAGGCTGGCGGGAGGGAGGGAGGGAGTATGCGCATGCGTATGTTCTGTATACAGTAACGGCTCTGAATAAGGGGGTCGACACTTTAGTCTGCATGCTATCTTACCAGTGTCGTTATCGTTAGCTAAGGGGAGGGGTAGGCCAGGCTCAGGCTCAGGCTTGCGCTCTGTCGTGACTTCTGAGCGCTGGCTGGGAGGAGGCGGGAGTGGGAGGGACGTGTCGACTGAGATAATACCGTGTCGGGTCGTGTCGGGTCGTGTCGTGTCCTGTTGTGGGTGGATGGTATGCTGGGCTACAGGTTGTATATGAGTTACGAAGCGATCATCCACACGTTCATCGGGGCCTGATGAAGCGTCTCTGTGTCTCGAACCGTGGCTCGACTTGCCTGTTTATTTGTTTATCCAGCGCGGGTTCAGTAGTCCCCCCGGTGAGGACTCTCTCGAGCAGTAGATGGTATCTATCTATCTCTCCCCTTTACCTCCCTCTCGTAGAAACACTCACGAGGTGCGAGCCTTGTGTATCCCTGATCTAGGTCCGCCTGATATGCCGTCAAGGCAGTCACTGTACGCTATTGCTAGAAAGGAACACAATGCTCCCCCACCCATTTCCTCCGAACGCTCGGACTTCTCTCCCCATCCTCCCCATCCTCCCCTCTCTCGATTCATTCATTCATTCATTCATTCATTCAATCATTCGTCCATCCATCCATCCATCCGTCCATACCAACCCTGATGGTATGCCGGACTCAAGAGAGCTTTGTTCTTTTCGACCTTCGGAGCTGGCGAGGAGCGGTTGTTTCGCTTTCGGTCGGTGAATCGGTTAGTTTGTCAAGTCGGCGCGTTGTTGGAGGGCTTATTGATCGGTTTCGTTGGATCGTTGTCGATGAAGCAGCAGTTCTGTCGTGCCCGTTCGGTGACGGAGTCGGAACATGGCTGGCATCAGATTCCCCATCATCCTCCTCCAGTCCAGCCTCGCCACCCCCTCCCACCTCCTCCACCTCCTCCCT
>JAABUU010006400.1_pt1 | contig 12642 bp, 10 predicted proteins | sample 5559301 | NCBI WGS metagenome assembly JAABUU01 (sample SAMN10711884, study PRJNA513360) | rock metagenome | isolation source: Antarctica rocks | place: Antarctica: Victoria Land, Richard Nunatak white
CAGGCTTGGGCTGCTCTGTCAGGCCCAGGACGCCGCCGTAGAATGCCCGCGCCGCGTCTTCCTGACCCGCAGGCATGGCAAGCTGAACATGGTCAATGCCGAGTATTTTGGTCACTGTGCTGCCTGCTCTTTGCGCGTGTTGTCTGCGTATTGCCTAAGCGTTTCTCTTGCGTGCTAAGCGTGTACCAACGACGGAAGAAAACCGTCCGTCGTCGGTGTGCCGTAGAAACGAGTTGTCAGCGCCCTAGCGAAGCGTTGGACACGCCGGGGCTGTGCGCTCGCTTCGCAGAAAATTGGCGCTCGCTTAGATGCCGCGCAGGCCGCGCGCCATCGCGATCCGGCCTGTGCGCACCAGTTCCCGAATGCCATAAGGCTCCAAAAGCTTCTCAAAGGCATCTATCTTTTCGTTGCCGCCAGTCAGTTCAATTACGAAGGTTTTCTCGCTCATATCAATGACGCGGCCCCGGAACACGTCCACAAGCTGCAGCAGGGCCGTGCGGTTTTGCACTTCGGCATTGACTTTAATCAAGGCCAGCTCGCGGGCGACGATGGGGATATCCAAATAGTCTTGGACTTTGGAAACATCAATCAGCTTGTGCAACTGCTTGGTGATTTGCTCAACTTCCTGCTCATCGCCGTTGACAACCAGGGTCATGCGCGACACTTCGGGGTCTTGGGTAATAGAAACCGCCAGGGATTCGATGTTGTAGCCGCGCCGGGAAAACAGGCCGGACACGCGGGACAAAACGCCCGGTTTGTTGTCCACAAGGACGGTAATAGTGTGCTGCGACTGCAAGGGGATGCTGGTTCCTGTTCTTCCCCGCGCCTTTTTTCGGAAGGCGCGGGGAGCGAAAGCGTGGCCTGTTTAGGCTTGGGGCGCGGCGACAGTTTGTTTTTCCACGGGTTTCATAGGACTTGTCTCGCCCTCGTCCATGTAGACTTCACTCGCCATGTAGCTGTCCAAGGGGGTCATGTTGGGCGGGCGCTGCACGACCATTTGGGCAATAGTCCCGCCTGACGGAATCATCGGATAGACGTTTTCTTCCTTAGCAATCCTAAAGTCAAGCACGGTGGGACGGTCGGTGATTGTCATGGCTTCCTGCAAAGCGGCCTCTACCAATGAGGGATTGGAGCAGCGGATCGCACGCGCGCCGTAGGCTTCGGCAAGCTTGACAAAGTCCGGGGACGCTTCCAAGTCTACATTGGAATAACGCGAGTCCCAGAACAACTCCTGCCACTGACGCACCATGCCTAAGTATTGATTGTTTAAGATGCAGATTTTAATCGGCAGCTTGTAGATGGTGGCAACCATGAGTTCCTGAATGCACATCTGGATGGAGCCGTCGCCGGACACGCAGAACACGGGCTTGTCGGGCATGCCGAACTGCGCGCCGATGGAGGCGGGCAGGCCAAAGCCCATTGTCCCCAAGCCGCCGCTGGTGACAAACTGATGGGGGCGCAGGCACTTGTAAAACTGCGCCGCCCACATCTGATGCTGCCCGACATCGGTGACCACAATCGCCTCATGGTTTGTGGCAGCCCCGATCTGCTCAATTACCTGCTGGCCGTGCAGAACGCCGTCCTGGGGATAGTGCAGGGCGAAGTCTTGTTTGAGTTGCCCAATGCGTGCCGCCCACTCGGGGTGCTTCGCGGGGCGCACGACGCGCAGAAGCTCGGTCAAGATGGCTTTGACGTCGCCGACAATCGGCACATCCGCATTGAGCACTTTGCCGATTTCGGCGGGGTCCACGTCAATATGGATGATTTTCGCCTGGGGCACCCACTCGTCGGCCTTGCCGGTCACCCGGTCATCAAAGCGCGCGCCGACAGCAATCAGCAGGTCGCACTCGGAGACCGCATAGTTGGCATAGGCAGTCCCATGCATGCCGAGCATGCCGAGCGCCAGCGAAGATGTTTCCGGGAATGCGCCTAGTCCCTTGAGCGTCGTGGTGACGGGCGTTTCGGTCTTCTCGGACAACAGGCGCACTTCATCGGCGGCCCCCGAAGCAATCGCGCCGCCGCCGACATATAAAAGAGGCTTCTGGGCCTGGGCCATAAACTCGGCGGCCTTTTTGATCTGCCCGATATGGCCCTTGACCGTGGGTTTGTAGGTGGGAATGTCCACGCTGCCGACCGGCTGATAATCAAACTCGGCGCGCAGAATATCCTGGGGGATGTCCACCAAGACGGGACCGGGGCGGCCTGAGCGCGCGACATGGAACGCCTCGGCAATGATGCCCGGCAATTTGGTGACGTCTTTAATCAGCCAGTTGTGCTTCGTGATAGGCATGGTGATGCCCGTAATGTCCGCCTCCTGGAAGGCATCGGTTCCAATTAAGTTTGTCTTGACCTGCCCGGTAATTGCGACGAGGGGCACGCTGTCCATCATGGCATCGGCAATGGGCGTCACCAGGTTGGTGGCCCCTGGCCCCGAAGTGGCGAGGCACACGCCGACTTTGCCCGTGGCGAGCGCGTAGCCTTCGGCCATATGGCCCGCCCCCTGCTCATGCCGCACTAAGATGTGCCGGATATCGGGGAACTGCGCAATGGCGTCGTAGAGCGGGATAATCGCCCCGCCCGGATAGCCGAAGATCGTGTCCACGCCCTCGCGCTTGAGGCACTCCAATAGCGCCCGACTGCCTGTGATTTTCATAATGCCAATCCTTATATCGTCAATTATCGTTAATAAGCCAGACCCAAAAAAGCCCCTCGTCCACGGCAAGGGACGAGAGGCTTTGACGCACTCACGCGGTACCACCCTTGTTCGGAACCCTCTTGATTGTTCCCTGCTATGAAGCAAAAGCGCAATCAAACATTCCGCACTTGGAGCGCGATTACGGGCGCGAACCGGACGGCCCTACACGCCTGCCGTGCTTGCTTTCGCAGCACAAACAGGGTTCGGGCAGCCTGCTCAGAGGGGAGACCACAATCGCGCGCCTGCCGCTTTGCACCAGCCAGCGGTTCTCTAAAAAGCGGCGCGTTTGTGTATTGTCCTCGTCAACGCAGTTGATTTCAATTGTGGGGGCTATTATACCCCTGATGTTATGCGTGTGTCAAGCGTTATAGACATCTATGTTGTTAATTGTTTCGGCGATGCGCTTCTGCAAGTAGGCTCTGTCATAGTCAGGCTGCACCGGTACGCGCAGAAGGGGAAGATTGGCAGCGTGGCAGGCGGCATCTTTGACCCCGTCGCGCTTTTGTGCCTCGGCTCGGCGGTGCGTGGGGTCGTCTAGCTCAATGGCAAGCACAGGGCGCGTGGTGCTTTTGTCGCACAGCACAAAGTCAAAGTGCTTGGCGCTGATTTTGTTGAACGCGGCTTGGCTGAAGGGCTGGGTTTTCAGCACGTCGGCGACGCGCACTTTGCAGGCAAGATGGTACGTGCCTTGGCTGGCTTGAGAAAGCACATGGTGGAAGCGCTCTTCCGTGGGCGTCAGCAGCCGCGCCTGCACAACATAGGAAAGGTGGGGGCGGTGCTTTGCTTCCTGCCTGGCCTTGAGAAACACGGCCACGAAGAACACAATGACAATAACGGCTTCTAATAGCAGCATGGGCACGCTCCTCTTTTACTGGGACGCTTGACATCTTTCACTGCCATGCTTGACATCGCAAGCGCATGCCAAACGCGCTTAGGGCAGGCGCACCGTGACTGCAAGCGGCGGCGCGGCTTCGGGAAAGGAGACAGCCTGCGTCTTTGTATGCCCTTGGCTATCGCGCACCGCGATCTGGTAGTCGCCGTAAAAGACGCGGTGGGCATACGCACCCGCATGGTTTGTCGTGCCCGCTGCGCGCGTCCACCACTGCTTGCGGATCAGTGCCAGGAGGCGCGTGTAGGCGGGCTTGGGAGACATGTCGGCGCGCAGCAGGCCTGCGGGCGCGCCCAGCCATGCCCCCCGGTCGCTGAAGTCCCACCACGTAATCGCGCGCACCGAGGGATGGCTGAACAAAAGCGTGTAGAACTGCGCCACATACCGCGCCTGCTCAGCCTCGCCGGCGGCAGTGGTGGGCCAGTCTGCGGCGGCCTGTCCGTTGTAGTCCGGCGTGCGATTGGGGCCGCTGAGGACGGTGGTCTCGGTGAAGTGAATGGGCCTGCCGAACTTGCTGAACGTGTCGCATATCTGCCAGACCTGGACCAGCGGCAATTCTGCGCGGTGCATGTGGGACTGAATGCCGATAGCATCGGGCAATTTGCCGTCTGCCTTGAGCTTTGCCAGCAGCGCTAGGTTGGGCAGGCCTGTCTCGTAGTCATTGTACAGAAACGTCTCAGCAGTGCCCTTACCTGCCGTCCGCGCCCAGCCCACGGCGGTTTCCACCACCGAGGCGGGGCCATCGCGCCCCACCCAGGCAGTTTCGCCGTTGGCCGGGCGCACGTTCGCCGCCCCGCTGGCCTCGTTCACAACATCCCAATAGTGAATAGTGTCCTTGTAGCGAGGCACCAAGTCAAGGACGCGGGCATGGAGCAGCGGAATGGCCTTGTCGGGGCTTGTGGGTGCCCAGGCGGGCCACACCTGATGCCAGACCAGCGGGTGGCCTTTGGGCGTGATCTGGTGCGCCACGCACCAAGCCGCCATCGCTTGCAGGCGCGCATAGTCCGCCTTGCCCGGCTGCGGTTCAAATGCCCCCCAGTAAAACGGCAGCGTGGCGTAGTTGAACAGCGCGGTAAACTGCGCCTGGTACGCGCGCTGAGCAGGCGAAGGGTCGTCTGGGCTGAGCGCGAAGAAGTTGCACCCGAACAAAAACGCATGCCGCGTCTGCACGACCTGGACACGCGCACGGGGAACCGGCCTGCCGCGCGCATCCAGAACGCGGATTGTCAATGTTCCTTTGCGGTATCGTTCAATGCGCGCCTGCACCCGGCTGGGGGCAAGCGCGGCCTGCGCGGCGGCGATAGCCGGGTCTGGGCCAAGGTCTGTGACCGCGGCGCCTGCAATGTCTATCACTCCGGCCTGCTGCCCGCACTGGAAATGAGCGCTCAGCGTGCTTGGCCCCCACCCGGACGACACTCCCTGAACCGTGTATTCGCGCCATGCAGGGGCCAGCATCACCTTGTCTTGGCAGACGCTGTCGTAGGGAGCCGCGTTTTGCTCCACCGTCACGCGCAGGGGGCTGCGGGTGGCTGACCGTGCCCAAAAATGCAGCCGCACCCGGTGCCCGTTCGGGAGGGCGGCGGGGATGCCGCGCGCAATCTGAATCAGCCACAGCGGGTCACTGGGCGCGGCGACTGTCACCCGCAAAACGCTGCCGTCGCCCGGCGCGCCCATCGCGCTTTGCCTTGTCAGGGCCGCATCGCTTGAGCGGGGCGCGGACAGCGTCCACCCGCCGGGGGCCAGCAGGTCGGGCCGGGCGGCAGGCGAGGGACGCACGCTCCCCATCAAAAGCAGCAGCATAAGCAGCAGACGCGTCATGGCACTCATAGCAACTCTCATGGCCGGAGCCTCGCCCCGGCCCGCTGCCCACGCACAGGGGCGTGGGCAGCAGAGGACAGCCGGACAACGACAAGCTTGTCAGGGACGCTGAGCGTAATCTGCCCGTTTTTGATCGGCACGGGCGTTCCTGCCATGCCATCGTTGGGCACATACACGGCGGCGGCCTTGACCGCAAGCGGCACGGCCAGAGTGACAGGCAAGGCAGGCGGCGTCACGATGCGGTGGGGGCTAACGCCGCCATCCTCATCGGACACTTCATGCCACAGCACCAGAAAAAAGTCCCCATTGCGCTTTTGCAGCAGCAGGTGGTGGACATAACGCGTCCGGTCATAGTTGGCTGTTTGGCCCGACCCAGGCTCTTTGTAGCCAAGCACGGGGCGCACCGCCAGGGTATAGTCCAGCGTCTGCGGCGAAAACAAGCCCGCACCCTGGTCAGCAAGCAGGGTAATCAAATGCTTGACAGCGGCATAGGACGGCTTCGGCGTCAGGTTATGCCGCACCAGGCCAAAGTTTGCCTCGCGGTCACTTTGGTTGTCAAACTCATCTACGAACTCATACAAATAGGTGCGCACAACCCCGTGCGCAAAGTACTCGCACAGCAAGCGGGGGATATATTTGGCCTGCACAGCTTCGGTTTGGCCGTTCGTAAACGTGGAATAGCCGGTTTCCGAGCAGGCCATCGGCTTTGGCGCGAACGGCGGGGCGTAGACATCAAAGGCAAACGGGAACTCGTCCATGTTTGCCGATGGCTGTGTGCCATGCCCGATGTACCAATCCAGCGTGTCGTAGCCTGCCCGGTCGCTGAATGGATTGCCGCCCGGATAGGGGTGGAAGTTGCCGTAGTCCACAGCGCGTGAAAGCGCATGGGGGCCGTAGGGCGACTTGGTGCTGTAGTCGTAGGTCTTGCCCAGGGCCGGCCCGATCATCTTGAGCGATGCCGTTGCCGGGTCGGCCTTGAAGGCGGCGTACAGGTCTTTTTGGAACGCGACCACCCCGTTAATAATGCTCTGGTCGCCCCCCGCATAGCCCTGTCCGCGATAGCTGACCGCTCCGTAGCCGTTTTTGTCGCCGCTGTCCGACTTCTGCCAAAACAAGTCCGGCTCGTTTGGCCCCTCTACCCAGTCCACAGCATTCAGTCCACCGGCGTTTGCGGCTTTGATTTGGCTTTTGATCTTCCCGATGGTGGCCGGGCCGCCGTCCTCATTGTGGCCGGGGCCGACCGAGGGCATGGTGGTAATGCCTAGGGAAGCCAGGTCGCGCGCGCGGCTCAGCTCGCCCCGAACATGGCGGATGCCACTGCCGACCAGCAGCTTTTTGACCGCCTCGTACTGCGAGCCGTAAGGCGTATCGGGATAGCTCCAATGCGCGTTCACGCCGATGCTGTCTGCAAAGCTGTCCGCGCTGCGGGCCTGCTCCGGGGCCGCGCCCGCGCTTGCCGCGCAGAGTAGCCCCAGCCCAATCCCCACAGCCGCGCGGCCTGCCGGAAACAAATCTCTGCGCAAACTCCGGCCTGCCTGCGTCCTCAAACTCACCCATAAACTCATGGCGGCCCCCACTGCTGCGTTTCGCACGCACGCTGTTGCCTTAGAATGACTTTTTCAGAATGTTTCTTTTCAGAATGTTTCTTTGCCCTGCGCCTGCCGGTAGCGCATCACCTCCAACGCCAGGAACAGCGGGTCTAGATTGATAATGCTGCCCAGACGCTCCAGGCTTTTGGCAAGCGCGCGCTCCCCGGCATCGTCGAGCGGCAGGCCCGGCGCGGGCAGCAGGCTGTCCATGGTGTCTGAAATCAGGCGCGCGGCTCGCAGCACAAAGCGCGCCTGCCCCTGCGCGTACTTGATCGGCGCGGCTTTGTAGCCCTGCTGCAAGCGCTCGTTGAGCTTTTCCCACGAGGGCGAGGGTTCAGGGGCAGGAACATCAAGCGCTCCGGCGGCGGGGCGAGGCGAGGCAGGCGGCGGCGCAGCATTGGGCGCAGCCGCCGGGGCGGGGGCGGCAGGCGCGGATTGGCCGGTCACGGCGGGCTTTTGCGCCTGCCAGTCGGCCAATGTTGTGCCTTCAATAAGGCGCAGGGCCAGCACGCGGCCTGTCAAGCTTTGCAGGGCCTCTTCAATAGCCGCTGTCGCCTCGCTGCTTTCCAGATTGGAGGCGAGGTACTGATCGTCCGCCGCCAGCCCGGCGACAAAGTAATAGCCGTCAATAGCAATCGGCACGGCGGCCTGCATCGCCAGCCACACGGTTGCCATATCAATGGTGTCCCGGACATGGTTGAAGGCGCGCAGCCAAAGCTCGCGCACCGAAAGGGTTTCGTTGGTTTCCATAAAAGCTAGGTTCCCGGCGTTCTTGAGGCAAAAAGCGAGCAGAGGGCATGGCTGCTGCTGTGGCGTTGTGCTGTCATTATAAGGCATGCAAAGGCGCAAAGTCAACAACAAGCAAGAGGCCCGCACAGTTTGACCGGCGTTGTCTTAGCGGCGCATTGGGGTTTCCCTTTGATTTCGTGGGCGGCTTAAGCGCGCACCAACGACGGACGGATTTCTTCCGTCGTTGGTGAGGGCTGGACACGCCTTGAAAAAGCCAAAGCGACGGGAGAACAAAGCCAAAGCGACGGCATAACGTCGCGCTCCCAAGCCGGACACCGCCCAAAATCGCCGCCGGGAAAAGCAAGCGTCATCTTCTGCACAATTCTTATGCTATAATAGGAGCAAAGCAAGACAAAAATAACAGCAAAGCAAGACAATCACTTGCGCACGCAAACTGCTGCGCGTTTCCGATGGAGCAACCATGATTATCCCCGAAGCCGCCCCCATGCTGACCTGCACGGCGAACAATGACGGCTTTTTGTATGAGCTGGTTTTGCGGGCGACTGAAGGCCAGCCCGCGATTACCCAAATCCGCATCGGCCCCTATGCATTCCGCCCGGACTATCGGCCCCGGCCCTTGATGCTGGGCCTGAGCCGGGGCGGCCCCGAGTCGGCGTTCTGGATGCACAAGCACGTGCCGCCGGGCTGGTCTCGCCTGCGCTGGCATGTCGCCCTGGATGAGCCGGGCAGCCCGACTTATCTGGTTTCGGAAGGCGTGCTGAAGCCCGGCAAGCAGGGCTTGTTTCAGTTTGTCTCGCTGTTTGCGCCGGGCGGCATGCGGGCTGGTTTGGAAGTGCATCAAGGCCGCGAGCACAAGGACTGCGGGGTGACCGGGCCAAATTATGAACGTTTCCTAGAGGGTGACCACGGCCACTGACACCGGGGGTTTGTGTCGGCAAAGCCAGTCTGTTTTACGGCACAAGCCAAGACAAACAAAGCCTCGCCCGCCGTCAGGCAGGCGGGGCTTTTTGCCGAGCAGGAGATAGAAAAAGAAACACGGCGAGAACAGTGGACAGGAGCACAAACCAGTCGCCGTACCGCACATAAAAAGTCTGCGTATGGCGGGACTGCACAGGCACAGACACCACGGCAGGCACGAACAAATGGGACGAAGCGATGACGCGGCCCGCAGGGTCTAAAACCTGCGAAATGCCGGTAGCGGCGCAGCGCACCAGGTAGCGGTCGGTGGCGGCGGCATCCACCGAGGCCATGGCAGCATGCTGACCGGCGGCGGCGGTGCGCCCGAACCAGGTGTCATCGGTGGTGACAACGAGGAGATTGGCCCCGCGCGCGACCTGGGCGCGCATCAGGCCGCTGTAAGTAGAATCGTAGCAGATAGCCGCGCCAATCTTGCCAATCGGCGGCCCGGCATCCAGGAGGGGCTGGTGCGCGCCGCCCTGCGCCATGTCGTAGACAGACAGGTGCAGGCGTTCCAAGACGGGAAATGTCGCCCGGAGCGGCACATACTCGCCAAAGGGAACCAGGTGCCGCTTGCTGTATTCGCCCGCAATTGTCCCCTGCGGCGTGACAAGAAACAGCGTGTTGGTATCTTTCTTCTCGCTGAAAAGGTAGCCGCGCGCGCCGACCAGGGCGGTCTGATGGTTGAGAACAGCCGATTGCGCAATCGGCTGCGCAAAGCGGGGGTCAAGGCGCAGGTAGCCGGGAACAGCGGTTTCGGGCCAGACAGTCAGGGTCGCGCCCTGCGCTTTGGCGGTGCGGCTTTGCGCGGCAAATGTGTCCAGCACGCGCTGCTCGTAGGCGGGAGTGTCCAGCACGTTCTGGTTGATGTTGCCCTGCAAGGCGGCGGCCACAAAGGCAGGATGGAGATGCTCGCGGTTTAATGTGTGCCAGCCGGAGCCAAGCGCCAGGGCAAACACAGCAAGCGCGCCCGCAAAATGCGCTTTGCGCTTAGGAACTATTTCCCTGCGCCCGCGCAAAAGCTGCGCCAGCAGCACATTGACCAGCACCACAAGAAAAGACAAGCCCCATGGGCCTGTCGCTTTGGTCACCTGAAGCAAGGAAAGAATGCGGTGCTGCGTAAAGGCCAAATCGCCCCAGGTTGTCCCCAGGATGCCGAACTGACGGCCCCATTCCAGCACAGTCCACAAGGCAGGCAGGCCCCAAAGCCAGACTCCAAAGCCGCGCCGCGAAAGCCAGTGCGCGCCCCCAGCAAAGATAACAAGCCAGGGAGCCAAGGCAAAAACTGACCCCAGCCACGCCACGCTCCCCAGGACAGGCCCGACCGCATGCGCGGCAAACAGCCCAATCCAGTACATCAGGCCGCCAAAGAAAACGCAGCCCAGCACCGCCCCATGCGCTAGAGCCGCGCGCAAAGTGGCATGGGGAAAAGTCAGCAAAAAAGGGACAAGCGCGGCCCAAGCCAGCCAGCCCAAGTCGCCGTGCGGGAAGCAAAGGATCAGCAGCACGCCGGAAAGCGCGGCCATGCCAAACGAGAGGGGGGAAAACAACGCGCGCCGCGCAGGCAGGCGAGAAGAAGCAGCAATGGGGAGAGTAATAGCCAAGAAGATGCAAACCCTGCTATAATAGGAATTACTATGTTCCGAAAAGCCACACGCAGCGCGGCAGCTTGCGCCACACTCGCGGTCGTCAGCCTGGCGGGATGCGCCAAAAGCCCGTCTGTGCCCACCAGCGCAGTCGGCACGCAGATTGTCGTGTCCATGACCGTGCGCGGCGTCATCCGCCCAGACTACTTTTACTATGTGCTGTTCAGCAACAGCGGGGATGCCAGCGGCACAAGCGGCCCCATCCCGGTGGTCGCCCCGCCCTACGGCAACGGCTTTGCGGCAGGCACATTTACGCAGTTTGTCGTGGTGAATGGCGCGCAGGCCAGCGGCGGGGGCGGCAGCGCGGCCCCGGTCGGGTATGGAGTGTTCGCTGTCACGCCGGGTTCCAACCAGCGGTCGTTCACGCCGCTGCCGTCGCCCGTGCAGACCGCGACCGGCACGAGCACCATACAGTTTCGCATCCCGCTGTCCGAGCTAGCCACAACAGCCATTCCCGCCGCCAGCATTCGTTACCTGCAAATCAACTTTGTCAACACCAATACGGTGCCGGTAGACCCGAACTACACCGGCCTGAAGCTGTTTGACGCGCTGGGCGACAGCACGCAGTCGGGCGGCATCAACGACTACATCTCTATTGACGTGAGCAAAGCCGCCACGTACCAAAACAGCGACAAGGGCTTGGAAGGCCCAAACGATGTTGTCCAGGTCGGCAACGGCACATTCCAGGTAGTCAATGAGCCGGATTTAGACATCGTCAACTGGCAAGTGCAGGTGGTTGACTAAAGTTCGCTTCTGAAGAAAGTATACCCCCATGACACTGATTGTCCCGTTCTTTTTCGCCCATCAGCCCTTTCGGCTGAGGCCTGCCGAGCAGCGGCGCACCGACGCAGCCCTGCCGCCCAATGCTTTGGAAGACTCGTACTTTGATGACAAGCTGGACAGCGAGATATTCCACAAAGTCGCGGGCAAGTGCTATTTCCCCGCCACACGCATGATCTTGGACATGGTGCGCGAGCATCAGCACCACGATAAGCCGTTCCGGGTTGCGTATGGCCTGTCCGGCACGCTCCTGGCGCAGGCGCGGCGCTACGCCCCAGAATTGTTGGATTTGTGGAAGCAATTGGCCGATACGGGCCTGGTGGAGTTTACGGGCGAAACGTACTACCATAGCCTGGCAGGCCTGTTTGACGATGAGCGGGTGGAGTTTCGGCAGCAGGTGGAGATGCATCGCGACGCTATCCGCGAGCACTTCGGCGTGACACCCACCGTGTTCCGCAACACGGAAATGATGTACAACAACGCCGTCGCGTCGGCAGTGCAGAGCTTAGGTTACAAGGGAATTATCACCGAAGGCGTGGACTGGCTGATGGCAGGCTGGCGCTCGCCGGACTTTGTGTACCAGGCCACCTGCGGCCTGCCTGTCCTGCTGCGCAACTATAGGCTCAGTGATGATGTGGGCTATCGCTTTTCCAACAAAAGCTGGGGCGGCTATCCCCTGACGGCGGAGAAGTTCGCTGGCTGGCTGGCGGGCAATACCGACCCTCTGGTGCTGCTGGCGATGGACTATGAAGCCCTGGGCGAGCATATCTGGGCTGACACGGGCATCTTTGACTTTGTGCGCGCACTGCCCTCCCAGACTGCCCACTTCCCCCAATTAGAATACAGCACGCCCGCCGATGCCATCGCGCGCGTGCCGCTGGGCGGCGAGATTGACGTGCCCGTCATGGCGACTATCTCCTGGGCCGACCAGGAGCGGGATACTTCGGCGTGGCTTGGCAACGAGATGCAGCAGTTCTGCTACGAAGAGCTGAAGCGCATGGAGCCGATTATTCGCGCCACCAACAGCCCGGACTTTCTGCATGTATGGCGCTTGATGCAGACTTCCGACCACCTGTACTATGTTTCCAGCAAGGCGATGTCCGACGGCGATGTACACCAGTACTTCTCCGCCTACGGCAGCGTGGTGGAGGCATTTGTCCGCCTGCACACCGCCGTGTACGACCTCCGGCGCCGCGCCGAAGCCGCCGCTGCTGCTTAGCTTCAGTTCGCCGCTGCCTCTTAACCTGCCCTCGGCCCCGCACCTATGAAACGCCTGGACCGCTACCTGCTTGGCGAGATGATCCTGCCCCTCTTTGGGGGCATCCTGCTGATTGTCGTCATGCTGGTGGGCAATACCCTGTTTCCTCTGATTGAGCCGATAGTTAAAAACGGCATCCCGTTCCCTGTTGTCGCCAAGCTGGTTGTTTTTAACATCCCCACTCTGCTGACATTAACCCTGCCGCCGAGCGTTGCGCTGGCGGCGGCGTGGGCTGTCAACCGCCTGGCGCGCGACTCGGA
>JAABUU010006403.1_pt1 | contig 12639 bp, 13 predicted proteins | sample 5559301 | NCBI WGS metagenome assembly JAABUU01 (sample SAMN10711884, study PRJNA513360) | rock metagenome | isolation source: Antarctica rocks | place: Antarctica: Victoria Land, Richard Nunatak white
GCTGCAGCAGAAAGCAGCAGAGCCAGAGCCAGGTTGCAGTCAAAAGCTCTCAACAAGATATTGATAGGCCTAGGCACAGTGCTCAACATCCCAGACCCATCAGGCCAGAAAGCCATCTGGTTGCCCAAAACCAAGGTCAGATTTCTGGGCCTGCTCATAGATTCCAGCCCAGGAGTGCTTCTTGCTGCCTGAAGACAAGCGGCTGGACACCATGCACTTGGCTGAGACCATCATGCAACAGCCTCAAGTTTCCAACAGGCAGCACAGATGGCCGGCAAAATGATAGCAGCAGCCCCAGCTATTCAGCTGTCCAAGCTGTATGCTGGGGCTATGTATAAAGTCATGACTAGGGAGCTGGAGTGGGACACCATGTACCCATCTTCAGCAGCATTGCAAGCAGACATGGAGTGCTTCGAGACACCGTAGCAGCATCAGCTGGTGGCAACTGGTGGAAGATGATGCTGGTGGCAGGGGATGCATGAGAGTATGCGTGTGCTGCATACACTCCAGCTGGAGAGCTGAAGGGCAACCCCATTTATTTATGAGACAGACAGGTTTTGTTATGAGATAGACAGCCAAACAGGCTTCCACAGCGTCATGGGCATGAAGGGCAATGCTTCCACCTTTCCAGTTGTCAAAGAGCTGCGCTTGGTACGTGCTGCAGAGGATATGCAGATACATGTGGTGTGGAAACCAAGGGCGCATGCTAACCAGCAGGTCAGTTGATGGGGCGGCAGCAGCCTCTCAAAAAAATGCAAATTGGCTTGTGCTCAATACTAGAGTGGTTCAGTATGCAGGCAAACAAAAGCGGTGCATGCTCTCAGGTAGCTGACCAGTGTTCCAAAGTGGAAGACAACTCTGAGTGGGTCCTGCATGAGGAGGTGTTTCAGGATTTTTTTTTGGGACCCAGGGCTCCAGGGTCGCAAGCCTGCAATGGATGTCTTTGCTAGCAGCACAACTACCAAACTGTCAGAACCACATTAGTCAGCCTCTGGGCGCTAACAGCAGCCATTACAGCACATCATTGCATCGCAGGAATGTGCTTCCGATCACAGATGCGCCATGCAGAGCTAGTGACAGTATGGTGTGGCTTCTGTTCATGCACTGTCATGTTGCACTGCGTCCATGCCCTGCTGTGAGAGGCGGTCAGCATTAACAGCGGTCATTGCAGCACATCATTGCATCGCAAGGAAGGTGCTTCCAGTCACAGATGCGCCATGCAATGCTAGTGACAGTATGGTGTGGCTTCAGTGCATGCACTGCCAGCATGCTGCATGCTGCAGTGCACCCTTGCCTTGCTGAGAGAGGCAGTCAGCTTCTAGGCATTGACAGCAGTCATTGCAGCACATCCAGGACTGGTTCCCTTTGTCGCAGAGAACATTTTTTATATTGATAACGAGCTGGTGTTGAGGAGAGCTGTTGTCAGTAGCTACACAGTACACAACAGCTGGTGACACAGCTGAATCGGTGATGCAAAATATTACTGCAAACATCTAATGCCGAGTGTAGCAAAAAGAATGAGTCAAAATGACCTTGTTGGTAAGATTATATGCATGTATGTGCTTTGTAAGCGATATCGAAGATTACATTGATTGTTGCGTTTGACCCTTTGTTAATGATGGTATTTGATACAATTGCAAATACCCTTTTAACCCATGGATCACATAGTACACGGTGCAAGCCATCGATGCACTAGATCCCTCAAAAGTTGCAAACTTATGAAGCTTTCTGAACCATTGCTTGCAGATGTTGCAATGCACGCGCCACACACTTTATAACTTGATACATCTAGTAGGGTACTCAGACTGCTGAGTAGTAGCCAGACTGTGGCCATTGTCCATTTCATAATGCAAGCCCGTTTGGTAGTTGCATAGTTCCATTGTGAGCCCATGGACCCATGTTGCTAGTGCGTGCATGGGCATATCACAGCCAAGTTTACAGGTCACAGGACCCGTGCAGATTTCCAACTTGAGCCCGTGCAGCTAGTTGCATGCTGTTGCTACAGGTTGCTTTGGATGGTGCAGCTGCTGTATGGTGCTGTTGAATGTTGCTGCTGGTGCTGGATACTGTTACGCAAAGCTGCTGCTGTTGACTGTTGTTGAATGCTGTTGCTGGAGGCTGCTGCTGCTACTGGGGTTGCTGAATGGTGGTGGTGCTGCTGCTGCTGCCGATTGCTGCTGGATGACGTTGCTGAACGTTGCTGCTGCTGCCGCTGATTGTTGCGGAATGCTGCTACTAGCTGTGGCTGCTGTTACTGTTGCTGCTGCTGGCTGTTGCTGAATGCTGTTGCTGCAGGCTGCTGCTGAATGGAATTAGTGGTGCTGTTGCTGCTGCAGCTGCTGCTGGTTGCTTCTGAATGATTTTAATGAAAGTTGCTGCTGTTGTTGATGGTTGCTGAAGGCTGTTGAACGTTGCTACTGTTGGATGTTGCTGCCGCTGCTGATTGTTGCTGAATGCTGCAATTCAGTGTTGATGCTTAGGGGATGGTGTTGCTACTACTGCTGCTACTGGAGCTGCTGCTGCTGGAGCTGCTGCTACTGGAGCTGCTGCTACTGCTGCTGCTGCTGCTGCTGCTGCTGGAGCTGCTGCTACTGCTGCTGCTGCTGCTGCTGCTGGCTGTTGTTTTCGCTGTTGCTGAAAGCTGCTGATGACTGTTGCAACTGCTGCTGAAGCTTGCTGATGAATGGTGGTGGTTCTGGTGCTGCTGTTGACCGACGCTGAAAGTCGCTGATGCTGTTGCTGCTACTGCTGAGTGTTGTTGCTGTTGCTGAATGCTGTTGCTGAATGCTGTTGCTGAATGCTGTTGCTGAACATTCCTGTTACATGTTGTCACTACTGAATGCTGCTGCTGCTGCTGATTGCTGCAGAATGCTGCTACTAACTGTTGCTGCTGTTACTGTTGCTGCTGCTGACTGTTGCTGCATGCTGTTGCTGCAGGCTGCTGCTGAATGGTGTTGTTGCTGCTGCTGCTGCTGCTGCTGTTTGCTTGCAAATGATGTTGCTGAACATTGCTGTTGAACGTTGCTGTTGAACGTTGCTACTGTTGTTGAATGTTGCTGCTGCTGAACATTGTTGTTGATTGCTGCTGCCGCTGCTGATTGTTACTGAATGCTGCTACTCAGTGTTGCTGCTGTTGTTGACTGTTGCTGAATGCTGTTGGTGAGGTTGGTTCTACTGACAGTTGCTGGATGCTGTCACTGCATGTTGCTGCTGAACGGATGATTTTGCCACTGCTGCTGCTACTGAGCTGCTGCTGCTGGCTGTTGTTGATGCTGTTGGTGAACGTTGCTGATAACTGTTGCTACTGCTGCTGAAGGTTGCTGATGAATGGTGGTGGTGCTGCTGCTGCTGTTGCCGGTTGCTACTTATTGATGGAGGTTTGCGAGTGGTATGGAAGCCGCTCAAGGCTCTGAAAGAGCGAGAGTTTCCGCGACACTGACAGCTCATGCCTATGAAGCAGGTGACCAATACTTCTGCCGCTGGCTCGGAGTGATCCACAAAGGTGTTTGAGACGCCAGCTTTTGTTACGTGAACTACCACGCGCCAGAACGCCCCTAGTCAGGACATCGTAACCATGCTGGTGCTGAACTCGGCTGCCCAGCGGTCGCCCGGTTTTTTGGACGAGGCTGCAGCCGTTACATTGCCTAAGAGGCGTTACAAGATTATGTAATCGGCTTGCCCACCCAAAACGGGTAAAACCCGGTCAAGGCCCAGCCAAATTGCCCTGCCTAATAGCTACCCTGAAGACAGCTTATTGCCGGTCAAAGGCCGACCCCTACCTGGCCGCGAAAGGGCTTGGCTGGGCTGTGCCCACCAGCTGGTCGCCCGAATTTGGCTGGCCGATAGCTGCATTTTACCCGGAAATAATACACGATACGCAGGGGTGACGTGCCTGCTCCTAGTGGGGGGCTCTTCACCACTAGCTGCTATCGGCCAATCTCTATGTGTCTCGAGATGGGTAAGCCCTATCTCTGTCTACAGTCTAGCCTGAACGCGCTCGCTGAATACCGTGTTGGTTACTTCCTGTAATTGCAAAGTCACGATAGCCTGACATCAAGGTGGGCAGCAGGTCGTTGAACTCGCTGATATGAACACCAGACTATGTTTTCGTGACAGCGTATCTGCAGTCCACACAACAGAGTACGACACCAGATCGCTGTTTATCAAGTTTATGGTAACCGAGCGCAGCTGTGTCTGTGTGTGTGTCTGGCTGTGTGAATTTGTGTGTGAGAATTTGCGTGACGCCACACAAATTCACACACTCAGGCGCAACCTTCTGATTTCCGGGACGATTCGGTCCCGGATGCAACACCGTGCACCCGTGAGCAACACGGCAAGGGCAATGGAACAAACATTCCACACTCAGTATCGCTGCGACTAGCCAAACAAGTTTCTTGCAGACATGGATCCCTCAGCTTCAGCAATGTGCAATCTTTTGCGTGTGACCTCATGCTGACCGTCAGGTGACAGGCCGAGTCCCTCGCGAATTCTCGCACACCGATCTCACCTAATTTTGAAACAGCAAACCCAGAACACATTGGGTCTCCCGTCCTCGAAAGTTTACGTTTGATCAAGGCAGAGAGCACGGACCAGCGAAGTGACATCAGGTCGTTGGCAAGCCAGTGTACCACCGATCACTGTCCTTGACAATCATAGGATCCCAACTTCCGAGGTTCCGCGTTCCGCGGTTAAGACCCACTCGATTCGTTGAACGAGGAATCGCAGAAAAAGTCAACCCGGATGAGAACTTCTGTAACAAGCAAAACCTCGCAAGGTCGCCTGAACTGACCTAGCGCTTATCTTTACGGTCCGGAGTTTGCCCGCTTTGCCGGTGTTTCTATTCCGCGCGCAGATCCGATTCTTGGCAACCTCCTGAGCTGCAAACGCATAAGTGACTCGACGCCAACGACTTGCCAGCAGGCTCGATGCAGGTACTAATCGCAGCTGCTGACAAAGGTGTTAACACACATTGCACCTCCACCTGAAGAGCGTGCCAGCTCACAAGTCCAGCTTGATGCATCACACTGCAATGAGACAATGTCAACAGGCCTCACCTGTCTACAAACTTGTCCAGAGACCCTATACATGCAAAATAGCATTTCTGAACATGATTGTTGTTGCAGTCCACTCACAACCATGTGCAATCATGTTGTGGCATCACACTCTCTTGTCCAATAGTGCAAGGGCTGCACTCTCAACCATGCGCTTTTCTCAGGGTCCATTGCTTGTAGGTTACCCCTGGTCCATTCCCATATGGGAACTTTTATGATACCACCACTGACATGCAAGATGTCTTGGGCAATGCTAGAGCATCAGTGAGAACATACAGTCTCAAATCTCTGCAGCAGGAACTACGCAACTTGCAGTATGAATATGGCGAGGTGAGAGATAATATACTTCTAGACATGCCATATTGAGCTCCAGTAGGCTGACAAAAGAGCGCTGATGATGCCTTGTGTATGCTTCACTATATCATGCATCTCACACATAGTCTGTGTAACAATGTCTTGTGATGAGGCAGCTTGCTCATCTCACCCTCATACTGTAAGAACCGTTGATGTTGATCTGGTAATGCAGTCTCGCTGCTTTCTGCAGGCAGACATTGCTGAGCTGGTTTGGCGCTGCGCAGTGTATGAGCCTGATGTTGAGATGTTAAAGGCAAGCTCCTGCATGTGCTTATCAGCCAACCCTGCCAGCCTTTGTTTCCAGGTTTTATTGATTTGTACTCGAGCTGCTTGGTCCTCTGGCTTCACACTCAACAGGACTATTGCTGACTGTATGCCACTTTCAAAATTGTCATAGAGAACATTAGGTAAACGACAAGACAGACTGTCAGCCATACAAATACGTAATTGCAGAGTTTGTCTTGCCACCAACAGCTGTATACATGGTGTTGATTTCAGCTAACTCTGCTGTTCATAGAGACATACTGCATTTTGCCATGTAGGCTGTAGTCCTACCAGGTGGCATCTGGAATGAGATGTCACATGGCTGCTGGACTCAGCTTGAGCTGCCTGCGTGTTTGGCACACACCTCTGGGACCCACAGCAGGCTCCTGCTACATGCAGCTGTTATGAGATGCAGCAAGGAGAGCTTATACGAGGTTGCCGCTCTGATAGTTGACCAGAACAGGGCTGCAATCTTTTACAGGTAAGCCAGGTTTGCAGACACTCAGCTGCTTGCTTCATTTTGCTGATGGTCAACCTGTTTGCTTGAGACATAAGTGCACATGAAGCAGACCTCATGAAGTTTTTCTGGCTGGAACTGGCAAGAGCTCAGGGAGGCTGGACAACAGCCCTCTAGTACTCACAGCTCCCTGCAGCTACCTGTGTCTTTGAGGTCATTGCACATTTTGATGATTCCTTTATGGAATCTGATGCTTCATTGACTCATTTGTCAGGCCTGTGTGTCAAGGCGTGCAGCCTTTAGTGGCTCCCTGTGCAAAAGTTTTCATTTTGACAGCTGCATACCACCCATAGCATACTTTGGTCTAGTCAAAGCAGACTGTAAGCATTCATGCCATCCTTTGCAAGCATGACAAAGACATCTAGTGCCTGACTTTTGACTGTCTGTCGAATTGAACACAGGGACGAGGCATTTCGATGGAACCCTGTGCAGCTGGCCATTGCGTGCCGGGCATCTCATGCAATTGTGAATCTGTTGGCGCCTGCTACTGAACCATCTCTCTGGTCAGTGGGATTGACTCAAGACGCGACCCCGGTCCAGTTTGTTGAGGAGCTGTTGCGCCACTCAAACATGCGCCAGGATGTGCAGATGATCAGATACTGCCGAGACCTCCACCCAAAGCTTGTTGCACGCAGGTAAGGATCTCTACTGTCTTGCATGGTATTGCTTGACTCTGGCTGATCCGTGTGTTGTTGATTGGAGTCATTGCATCTGTCAGCCATGTCATCGGTATTAGAAATGCTGTGACATTGTCCTGGTTGCAGCATAGGCATGCTGTAGAGTTGCATGCTCATCGCTGCTGTGTGCTGTAGGGTGGAGGTACAACGTGCAGTTGAGGCAGAGCGTGCGCAGCAGGAGGCAAAGAAGCAGAAGAAGCAGAGACAGCAGGAGAGAATGTAAGCACCAGAGCAGACTTCAGTAGTGTGCACTGCATATTTCCTACCTTCCACATCTCAGCCGTGCAGTCTACTCGAAAGTCAGGCCTGCAGAAGAAATTGTATAATCAGTCAGTAACGTATGTATGCTTGTTTGTATAATCAGTCACAAACGGAATGTATGCTTGTTGCTCACATTGCTCCTGGCGTTTCTGCTGCAGGAGGCAGGAGGCTAGAGAACGTGAAGAGCGCATTGCCTCAGCCAGAAGCTTCCTTGAGAAGATGCCGGAACTGCTGACCAGCGAGCCAGACTCCGCCAAGATGATGGAGAACTTGAGGAATTGGGTCAGGGTGCTGGTGCATGCTGACAACCTGCAATTGCTCAAGGCTGACTCAGCGCTTGGCACAGCTTACAACAAGGGGCTGTGCAAGGCCTTGCTGGCTGCTGCTGTCCATGGCAGATCTGAAGCCATTCCTGAGTTGATGGGGGTACTCAGGTGTGCTACAGATCAGCAGGCTTCTTGTGCCATCATGCTGCCTGTTGATCTGCCACCCTCCTGACTAGCCTACTAACTTTGTTCTGGCTTGCACTGTTGCATGCAGCTTTGCTAGTGGTGCAGACGCGCCCTGCCAACATGACTTGTTTTTACAGAAGATTGTCGATGGTTGTCCAAGCACAGCATCCCCATTCTCACAATATGCTGTTGTTTCTTTGTCTCTCGCTTTGGCAGAGCTGTCTGCATCTATTGGCTTTGCTTTCAGTTGCAGCATAGCTGCAATATCTACCAAAGAATGTGTGCACAGCAATGTTGTATCTTCACAGTTCATCCTATTGATGAGTTGCAGGAATATCAAATGGGAGGAGTTGGTCATCTGGCCTCAGTTGCAGTCAGCTAGGGTTCATATGCTGCAGCAAGGCATTGAGCAGGGCCAACCTGCTGCTGTCCAGCTCATGCTGGAAATTGATCCCTCACTTGTGAGGAAATGTTCAAGGTATGTCATGCATGCCTCTGGACCCACCCTGCAGCATGCTGCACACGCAGCTGTTTGTGCAGCATGCCATACATTATGACCGCAATCCAAGCTACACTACCCTCTGTTTCACATGTTTCTCCAAAAGCCAACAGTTGCTTCAAAGACAAGCCACAATGTGCGTTGATGTATGTGCAGGCCTCCACTATGTGCAGCTGTAGGGTCTCAGAACCCCTTGGAGCTCGTCAACCTGCTCATAGTGCCCTGCAAGGTGTATCGTGGTGGTCTTGGTGTTGGCGAGCTGGAAACAAAAGCATCTGCGCTGGCTTATGCCATGCTGTCTGGCCAGCATGACGTAGTCAAAGCTGTAAGCACACAGGCTCTATTGCTGTTTGCTAGCAGCACACAGCGCTCTACTGTGCCGAATCTTTCTGTGTCTTGCTGTGACAGAACACACATGTCTGCATGCTGGCATCATCATTATGCTCAGACTTGACCCAGTTGTCAAAGCTGTGTAATACAGTATGCCAAAACAAGCTTGCTCAGTATTGCGATGATGCACCCTGTCCCCTGAACAATCACAAGTGTCATTTTGCATGAGAGGTCTGTGCCCCTTTCCTTCACCAGCAAAACACCCTTATCTAAGCATGCCTTGCTTGAGTTACAGATCATTCCATGGACACGGCTGAACACAAGATTCCAAGTCAAGCCTCTCAACACGGACAATCAGATAGCAGAAGACAGCGCTGTAAAGCCTCAACAAGCGGCAACAAACAGAGAGACCAAGCTGGTTTGGATGTATCCCTTGATGCTTGCAGTGGAGTTGAGGCAGCCAAGCTGGTTGAAACCCATGGCTGAATCTGCCGAGTCCTTCTTCCTGTTAGGCTCGGCAAAGCTCAGGCACAGTCAGATGCAGATGTCGTACACTGAAGCAGCAGCTCAAACAAAGTTCAGTCCTGAGGCCAAAAGGTCAGCCGCGCTGAGGCTTGCAGCTTGGGTGAATATAGCTCGGCCAGGACCTGAGAATGGACCAACAGCCTTGTACAGGTGAATGGCTTCATGGCTGCTCCGTCCTGCACAGCATTTCCTGCCCATTGCAGTTGTGTCCTGCGATTTTGAGATGCAGACATTCAATGAGCCAGTTTGACAATACTTAACGCTTATGCGTTACTGCCTACAGGAAGCAGTTCTGATTGCGCTCAGGCTTATCCTGACGTGACACATCTGTTGCAGGGCTGTGGAGCTTGCGGATGCTGACAGTGCAGAAATCCTGCTTGCGCTGCATGGTGATGCTCTGCAGATTGTCTCCATAGGAAAGGATACTACCACCACGCTGCACAAGGCCATTGAGATGGGTGATTCAAAGTTTGTGTCGCGCTGTACCGAGCTGTGGGTCAAGGATGCAACGACAAAACATGCTGCACCCATGAAAGTGGATGTCTCCTGCAATGGTGTGACTCCTTTGTTGTGGTAAGCCTTTTGTCTGCTTGAACTCCAAGGCTGCCATATGTAGCAGAGCGTATGTAGCCTGCCACACATCCTCACTTATGTATGTTGCTTGGCTTCAAATTGTACGTAGCATCTGATAGTACAGCTGCCCCTGACTACAAGTGCTGCCAGTAACAATTACCTTCCACTTTGCAGGGCTGTGCAATGTCAGCAGTTTGGGGTAGCTCTGGGGCTGCTGCATGCCGGAGCTGATCCATTGCACAGAAGCAAGCATGAGGGGATACTCAGTATGACCCCCTTGACAGCTGTTATGGACTCTATACCGCCAGGTAGCTGCAGCACATTAGCCCTGCATTTGCTTGCTGACTTATGTGTTCTGTAGCATTATGTATCTGTTGTGCATGCATGCAACCAACACATTGAACCAGACGCAGAGTGGCAAGTGCAATCACTCAAATCACACAAATCATGAACGCTCCACATTGAAGGTGTACAGATCTGCTGTGCTTCTTCCAGGCCATTGCAGCCCACCCTTGAAAAGCTTTTGCTCAAAAGTCTGGTTGGCCTGTGGTGCACAATGGCAAACATACCGCATGTGTCATATGCAGGTAACAGGTCCCTTCAACAAGGCGGCCTCAACCTCATCAGGCAGATGTTACAGAAAGCTGCAATTGCCAGGGCAGTGCCTAAAGCTCTTGCTGCAAAAGCAGACTTGCTAGCTGCTGAGAAGAAGGTCAGTGCTGCTTTTTGTCATTGGTTGTTTTTTGCTCCCTGCAGTTGATGCCAAGCTGCTTACATGTGAATGATTGCACTTCTCATGGCATGCATTCTCTGCACCTAGTGTGGCTCATGCATTTTGATTCGGAGCCAAGTGCTGCAAATCATTGTTTGCTGTGCTGGCTCCAACGTTTTTGCATGCCACTTCATGAGGGGACTTATGGATTTCTATGCAGATATTTCCAGAGCTAGGGCCTGCTCTTTTGTACCAGGCAGTCTTGCGCTCGCTGTTCAAGATTGCCTTCTTCTTTGTGGACAACGGCATAGATGTGACGGACTGCCCATCTTACACAGTTGACACAGAAAGAGTCGCATCTCCACTGCTCTTGTTGATTGAAGCAGCTCAGGTGCAAATCTCTTCTCATGCCACGCAATGATCCTTTTTGCACCTTTCTACAAGGTGCATCCTAAGCTGAACTCTGCCTTGCGGTGATATTGTGCTGCTACACAGTGGACGCTGTTTCGTCTGTGCTTTACACCACTTACTGAGTGTCCTGTATTTGCTCGCTTTATATGTTGCACTCCCAACAGAGTAATGGCACCCTGACCTGTCTTGTTTCTTGTTGCTAGTGTGAGAATGCACACCTCACAACAGGTTGTTTGGTTTCTGAAGGAAGACAGTCAGGATGCATAGGCTGATGCAACAGACGGCATCTTGATGGTGGCAAGTGAAAGCAGGAGCTTCAGCGTCCGGAAGATGTCAGCATCGATGCTGGATGCTGTCCTGAACACATGGAGCATGTCCAAGACAGCCAAAGCAGTTCACTCAGGCATGCACCCTGATGACCAGGAAACAATTCTGGAGTGGATGCTTGACCATCAAGATGTCACTATAACCAGGTTCGCTCAGGTGAGCAGCCAATCCAGGTGCCGTGCATGCTGTTATTTGGTAACATTGAGCGCCTGCTATGGTTCTGCCTTGCAGCCGTGATTGTTGGTATATTGTCACTTCCTGCAACATATTCTGTGCTGTCATTTGCAATAACTTCAGACTTCATTTCCTAGCTGCCCAAAGCTCAATGCTGAAATAACAGGATTGCTTGAGTAGTTTTCGTCTCTTGCTTGAGGCTGACCCAGCAAACTTCCAGCACAGTGCTCCTATGGTGTACATGGTATGTAAATATACACAGTCACCATCTGGACCAGGCCTTGTCATTTTTGTGTATGCAGAGTAAGGGTCAGCAGAGGAAGCTGGTGCAACTGACCATAGATGCCAAGAGCTTGAGCCTGTTGAAGATGCTGGTGATGGGTCCAGATCTGAAGCTGAGCTGCTCAGGGTGCTTTCTGCATGGTATTGTGGCAGATGCACCTTTGGAGCTGCTGGTCACTCTGATGAAGGCTGTTGGCACCGCCCTCAACACTCAGCACCCCATTCTGAAGACCTACGTCATTCATGAGGTATTACTGCATGTCACAAATGGACAGTGCCTGCTGGATGTTTGCTCATGCACTGTTGTTCCAGCAAGAACGACAGCTTTTGCATATGTCCTGCTGCAAGAATGGCAGCAGGTTCAAAAAGCGGCCATGATTGCCTGATGAGGTGTTCCAGCTTGAGGGGTGATGTGATGTCACGACATCTGATCAACATATGACAGGCATGAGTGGAGCATCCTTTGATGAATTTGGCAGTCTCAGTGCTAACAGTCATGTACTGGACACACGTCTAGCTGCTGACATGCACCGGCCGCACAGCGCTGGGGCTGTTGCTGCTACATGCCAAGCATTCAGACACAGGTGCACATGGTGGCATGTCTGCAGGCGGCAAAAGCAGGGAGGGCAGATGTGGTGCAGAAACTGATAGACCTTGGTGTCCAGCTGGCAGCGCAGGATGCAGCAGGAAATACACCTCTTCACATGGCCGTCAAGCTCAAGGCAAGCAAAACCTGGGTCTTTGAATGTGTGTCTGGTCAACAGCTACTTCGTTCTTCCAGTGTATGCCACCCGTGCCTTGTCCTTGTTTGCCTTGCAGCAGGTCAGCATCCTACTGCTAATGGGCACATGCTGCAGGTTTGACTGTACCATCAACCTACAATGTTTGATGCAGGATGAGGAGGAGCGTCACAAGATAGCCTTGGTGCTGCTTTCTGCTGCCCCAACCCTATCCCAGGTATGCTGCATCATCTTTTTGCATAGCAAAATGGCAGGCTATCAATCTTTCTGATCACTGTCATGTGTGTAAGGGCAGTGTGCCACAGTGCTCTGATGCACATGCCAGAGCTGGTCTTGTGAAACAATCCCGTAGCTCAGTGTCCACAGCGTCAGCTGCTGTCATGTGTGCACCAAGCTGTACAAATACACAATGTTACTGACATGGGTGTCTGAGCAACACATCTGATGACTGATAGACTGACACACATCATTGACTGTCGGCCGCCATTGT
>JAABUU010006405.1_pt1 | contig 12637 bp, 20 predicted proteins | sample 5559301 | NCBI WGS metagenome assembly JAABUU01 (sample SAMN10711884, study PRJNA513360) | rock metagenome | isolation source: Antarctica rocks | place: Antarctica: Victoria Land, Richard Nunatak white
AGGCAGTTTGCAGATATGCCAATGAATGCTTCCAAGCCCATGCTTTCGCACCTGTGGGCCTGCAGTCTGCGCAAACACTGGCGATGCCTGCAACAAAACTTGTCCACGTCACTTTTAGTAACAAATTAAGGGTCGGCGCTATCAGGTCGCGAACAACCAAGGTGCAAGATGCAGCCGAGTGAGATAACGTTGACTGGTGGTACCATGCATGCCGATCCAGCATTCTCGGACATACCACTAATAGCGCTGCTGCGGCTGCTGCAGCAATGCCGGTACGTGCAACAAACTTCTGTTGCACCTCCTGCTTGGCTGCGACTTGCACGACTCGCCTGGCAGGTCTGACAGCAGCAGTAGCAGGAGTTGCAACAGGAAGGATCTGAGCACGGTGGGACACAGATGTCATCGCCATGATTTCAAGACACAAGAATCAGCAGGAAGCGTGTTACTGCAGCTACCTCGAGTTACAGCACAGAACCGATGCGGGGTCTTGCGCTCGATTTGACGCGCCAGTCCCGTGGTATCAGCATCCTATCTTGAAGTCTTGGGACGGACCTCGGGATCAGTGCTGACATGTCTTCTCTATCATGACATGCAACCAGCTGTGCATGTGGTTAATGCAGTGTTGCTTTGCAGAGCAGTTCCCTTGATAGATTGGATCTCAGATACACGTTCCCAAGGATACACTGATTTGCAGAGCAGTTACACAGGCATCGCAGCACTTGACTGATAGTAGCATGCAATCATTTTGAGTCAGAATTGCAGGCAGGAAGAAAGTCTTCTATTGCATGCAAGAAGCTAGCGGTTGGTCTGCTGTCACAAATATTGGCATTAAGTCATGTTGGCATGCATGCCCAAGATGACCATGTATGCCTCATTGCCAGTGCAGAAGACAGGTCGTTACAAGCTCTGTAGCTGGTGTCTACATACTGCAATGCAAAATGCCCAGCGCATATTCGACCTACCAGGCCCGTCATTGCTAACATAAAAACAATGCTGAGACACTGAGCAAAGCTGGCTACAGGCATAACCGGAATTCACTAACGATACTGCCTAACAAGACCTCATCTGCCTAGTACTTGCCAGGCCATGTGCCAGCATCTCTCTGCTCATTCCATGAGTTGACCCACTCCATAGGGCAGATAGACCTATAAGCTTTCTGGTACATTTTGCATTCAGGGTCCTCCTCGCCCTTGTCATCTGGACCAATGCAGCGATGGTACTCGTTGTAGCGTGTGTAGCAATTCCTCGCCTGGTTGTAAGAAGGGAAGCGAGCATCATATGCTGCTGTCTTGACTGTGATGTCATGTGCTGGCTGCTCATCATCATCTGGGGTCTCCTCTGACTCCTCTGCAGAGCAATGCTAGAATGTCAATGACTGAAATGTAATGTGGCCAAAACCCAATGTAAGCAAAGCAGAGGTGAGAAGATGTACAATGGTGACATTGTGTTTGCAATAGGTGTCCTCAAGGATGTGATGTAATAGTATGGCATGCTAGTGAACAAGTTGAGGTATGACTCTGTCTGAGTTTTGAGTGCCACATGGCATGCTAGGAAACCGCTTGTGACAAGCCTGTACTGCCTTCCTGTATAGTTAAATACACAAAACAAAATGCTACCTTCAAGCTCAGCAGGAGAGTCAGAGGGTTCTTCCTTCTCTGCTTCACTGCTGTCAGGAGTATTCTCAAGCTCCTGTGGGCTCTGGCTAGTTGTTGCTGTGTCAAACTTATCCTTAGTCTGAACAAACAGCTCCCCATCCTCCAGAAAAGGCTTGTAATAGTCCTTGTTGCTCATCATGCAGTTTTGCAAGCTTGTAGTCTGCACAACAGCATCCATTTGTTTGCGGGGGTGGGTCAGTAAAAGACAAATATTCTCCCTTCAGAAGATTGCATTGACTGGTGTCCCATCTGCAGCCAGGAGCAGCGTCGTTGTGTGACTTACTCTCTCTCTGCACTCATCTGTGAAATCCGTGCCCTCCTTTCTCTCAGCATCAACACACTTGCTCCATTCCTGTGCATGATTTGGGCTGAGAGCACAAACTCATTTTTTGCAGAAGTTGAAGCAGCAGTCAGCATGCCATTTACTTGAAACTCTGGTTTGCAGCCTCCAGCCTTCATATATATGCAGAATCCACAGGTCTCGTCATCTTCACCATCTGTTAGAGGCAAACATTATTTGTGTTACCGAGGAAATACGGTAAAATTACTAAGTGATAGGTCTTGTTGCGAACGATAAGCATCACAGCCCTGAGCATGTGGTTACATCTTGACATTGCCAAATCAGGAAGTTGAATCAACGTTTTAGAAGGTGCTCACCCTCAACTTCCTGACGGGCCAGATCCGATGCTGCCGGGGGCTTCTTTTCCAAAGCACTCTCTGCAAGGACGACCATCTTGGTTTACCCTGCACACACTTTAACAGATGCCATCAGCAACGTCAACCACCAGCTCACGGCACAGGCTCGATGCACAAAGATCTCACCTGGCGTGGCCAGACGCCTTGTATATGTCTGTGATGAACAGATCGGAATTGGCGGTACAATGCTATGCAAGCGATGGTCAGTGGTTGCAAAGGGAGACATCGGCCGATCGCGATGTACACGTCGGCAGCATGCTGCAGCGTGGAATTCCACGGAGCACGTTGTCCTGGAGCTTGGCTTGGCGACACAGCGTCGCAAGCGGCCATGTTGATGCTATTACCTTTTTGACATAAGGTCCGAGAGTCTCGCTACACTTGAGGAAGACTGACAGGCCGCAGGCGTCATGCCCAAAAAGCCCGTGCGTCCGCTTGGCATGGTTAGGTCAAACGCTCCAGTTCCCTTCCTGAACCCTTTCACCGAAAGACACACCCGGGAAAACGAGAACAGAAAGCTTGTAACAGCTCTGCAGCATGCTAAACCAGCCATTGACAACAGCAGCCCAATGCAGCAACCCCACCTGCAGGACAACCGGAAACGAGAGTGGCTGTCCGACAGTGAGCGATACGACATTTGCACATAATACATCAATGCACACTTCAAGACACTACTCAGCTGCTTGACGGTGCGGCCTGGTGTTGCAGTGAAGTGTGCAAAGATTGAGAGGGAGAACGCTCTGCTGCTGGAGAGGTTATGTCTTATAGCAAGACCGCGCTCTCAGTTTGTGAAGCCCAAGACTTTCACGTGAGTATGCAGAGCAAGCCTGCAAAAGACAATAAGCACATCAATTCTGTGAAACATATTGAGCTTGTGCATGGTAGTCTTGCTTTTGCTGACTTTTCTAAAGCTGTATCAAGCTTGCCCCGTCTAAAGTCCTTATGCTGCCTGCAGACCAGGCATTGCTCTTGACCACCACTTGCGGCCAGTGATAGACAATGTAGAGAGTGACTTGCACGTGCCAGGCAACAGCTTGAATGCTGTAACACGCAAGCATGAGCACGACAGAATCATGACGGACAACCAGCACATTCTGCAGCGTATTTGCAAAAGCAAAGGCGCATACTCAGGTATGGCTGCTCACAAGTGCTGCATGAGCAACCCATTAGTTTTGCTCATGAGCATTGCTGTCAGACACATGCGTGGTCATGTCTCTGGTAATGTACGTTGCTGTATACGTCTACTGAACCTACCAAGTATAACACCTATGCATCAATTGCAGCGCAGCAGTGGCAACAGGAGGGTCAGCAACAGAAGAAGTATGCAGCAATCCGCCGGCGTGTGATGCCAGAGGACAGTCGCCCTGGTACATCACAGAGGACGTACAGAGTCAATCTTCACTCTAGCCCCGAGGAGATTTACAGAACATCTGGTCGGCCTGCTACAGCAGCTTCAGGTGTTAGGCTGAGGTCAGAGTGGACCCCAGCTGGCATATTGACAGAGCCCTCAGCACCAGCTTCAGCCCATGCAGCTGGCAGACCTATGACAGCAGCTTGATTATGGCAGCTTACAGAGGCATCACTGTGCCTGTGTAGCTTTGCAGCAGTAATGGGTGCTTGGCTGGTGATAAGGTCATCAGAAGATGATGCTGACATTGCTTGGCTTGAAGGCTATGCAGCACTGACAGCAATATCAGCTTGGGCGGCTTTGTCTTAGCTACACATGACAACATTTGATGTTCGGCCAGTTACTGTCACATTCGCTTGTTTTTTGGAAGCTCATCATCGCTCTGTCAAATGTCAGTGGAGCACTGCCAGAGGTTTGCAGGAACCGAAGCGCTTGCATGGTTGACTGTACATATGTGGCAATGTGGTCAGCACCTGTTACAGCTGTGCTATGATGAGGGTTAAACCTTTTATGGAAAATGATATTGCACCTTGTCAAACAGTTCTAGACAACCTGTTGCAGATCACGCGTGTCAGATATTGGGCATCATAGATGACGTCCTTGTGACACAGCTCCTGTAATTAAACTGAGAGCGCAGGCTGTGTAGGGTCGTACCCTAGCTGTACACCCAGCCACAGGATGTTATTTGCGATAGGTCTTCTGCTCTCCATCTCATCATCTTTTGTGACTCAAAACACTATGTTGATTCTGTGATGCAGCGGCAGATACCTGGCTGGATTGGTCTTCTGTGTACACAGCAGTGAAGTAAGTGCAAGTCTTTGAGAAGGTGTTGCTTCTTGGTACTCTTGAAGTCAGCAATGGTAGTAGCTTAAGCTCTATGAGTTGAATGGCCCTCCATGAATCTGACAGGCACAGCCAAAACAACTGCATGAAAGTGGACATAGTACATGGTAAGTATCAGAGCCAGTCAAGGCTCAGTTAGATGTATCTGCAGCAATGGTCTGCTTCCATCAGGCAATGTCATCTGCAGCATAGCATGACACTGTCCTAGCTCAGTGAAAGGCTCTGGAATGCTGATCAGCTGAGGAGCAAGATCAATGTTCAACTGCTGCCTGATGGCGGCTGAGATTGCTTCACTGCTGACTTGATCAGAGAGTACCCCATCTGCATCTATGCTACACTTCATGACCTGCATATTTTATTCTACGTGATGCTCACATATCAAGCAGCAGAGGAAACAGGTGCCAGCAGCAAAACAAGTTACATTGACCAACAGCATGCCACATGCTCGGAGGCTCACCACTGGTTGGCTGGTCAACATGCTGAGAATGGCTTGTAAATCTTCACCGGCTGCTGCGCTGCCCTCCTGTACTCACATGTGACCAGGTCATGAATTGACTTCAATCCTGTACATCTATGCTCAAACTGTGATTGTGGCTCTTGTCCCGGGCAGCAGACTAGTATACCGGCTCATTTTTTTGTGAGACTTTCTGGTGCCTATCTCTGGGCTTTGTAGGTGCTGGTGCAGCAAGCTGCCGGGGGTAAAGGAAATTTCGTGCATAGCCATGTGACACATCTACTTGCTGACCTTGCAGCCCAAGGTGTTCGACATCCTGCGAGATATGATGAATTTCATCTAGACTTGTCTGGACCTCAATACACGCTAGGTCTACAGGTGTATAGGCCTGTGCGTACCTCAAGAAGCGTTATCGGCAACTTGGCGGTGCTGGCCTTTTGTCCTCTTGTGGCGAGCAGTTGACTTGCAAACCGAAAACAAGACTCCGCCGCTCGGTTCTTTGACAACATCAAGTAGGTCAACACTGCAGATGTCTATATGCCAGTAGGTCAAAGGTTTTGACAGCACAACTGATGCAGCACTAGGCAAGGCACAGCCAGCACGCAGTCAGGGAAGGATTCTGAGGTGCGCCGAGCAAAACTACGGTTTCGAAGTCGCTGTGAGTGTCACTCATGACTCTGGCAGATGACTAACGATATAGCCAAAGCATGCAGAGCAGCAGGTGAACGCAGGCAAACGCAGGCTATGTAGAAAGCTGTCCTCGCCCCGACATTGGCCGGAGGTAGAGTGTATTGTACAAGGCTGTCTTTGCATGTCATACTGAGATCACGCGCAAACAATTTCGGCACTGCTGCTTGATCATGCAACAGGCCGTAGTCACGGAGCAAATCGTACCTGAAGCCTGGACTCTGTACTTCCCTGACGAAGGGCACTCGCCTGACGATAGACGGGCAGTGTTGCTGCAAGATCTGCTTCCACGCTTTACCTCGCTGTCGAGATGGCTTGCCGACAGGCTTCAGCCACAGCAAGTCACAGGCCGGCACCGGCTCTCCATCGGGTTTGAGGAGCTGCAGAAAGTGTGCAGTAGTTCTGAGTTCTCTGCTGCACTGGACCTTCAGCCGGTTGAAGCCCTCGCCTGCCTGGGCGCCGCTGCACACCAGGCAAGCAAGAGTGATCAGCTGAGACCTAGATTTGCTCACCTAGTGAATCAAAGCTTTCAGTTGGGGCCAATCAGGCAGGCTTTGTGTTGGCTGTGGGTTCAATGCAGATTCCGTCTGCTTTGCCTACTGGCTGTAGCTGACGCCTGCATTGATGGCCCAGGTGCTGTTCAATCCTCAGGCCCAGCAACTCTTACCTGAGGGCATAGAGCCGCTTAAGATTGTAGTGCGACTTGAGGGGCACCCGTCTTCCATGAAACACATCCGTCAACTCAAGTCCAGCTCCATTGGTAGGCTTCAAGAAGTGCATGCGCATGCTTGCATACGCCTCAGCCAAGAACCATAAGCAACATGTTTCATCATGCAGGCAAGATAGTTAGTGTGAAAGGGACAGTTGTGAGGATCAGTGCAGTCAAGCCTCTGATACAATGCATGACATTCACATGCACCAGATGTGGCAGTGAACACCAAATGCGCTTCCCTGAAGGCATCTATACTCCACCCACTGGCTGTAACCTTGATGGCTGCCGCAGCAAAAGCTTCAAACCCCAGAAGAAATCTGCGCAAAGCCTTGACTGGCAGAAGATACGCATCCAGGTATGCCTTGTGGGGTCTTGACTGCACCCTGTGAAACACCAGGCCTCTGTTGGTTGTGTGCTCAGATGGACCCGACTTCTTCTGCTCGACGCGGTTCATCAAGTAGCTCAAGACGCACCTTATCTTATAGCAAAGTCAGACATGTTTTGCACCTAAGCCCAACAAGAGCAGCAGCACACATTACAGCTGTACATTGTATCTAGTTTCTAGCTTGCATCCTCACCATGATGCAGGAGCTTTCCCAAGCTGATAAAGAAGAAGCAGGCCGGGTGCCGCGCACATTAGAGGTGGAGCTGACTCGAGATTTAGTTGACAGCTGTAGTGCTGGTGACGTGGTCACTGTTCTGGGCATCATCAAAGTTCTCAGCACAGATGCTGAAGCAGGCATGCTATCTCATATCCTGTCCTCAGTGCATGTGATCAAAGGCACAAGCAATGATAGGACTCTAGCATTACATGGATGGCTAGCTGCGACATGTACAGTGCATCATATGATGCAGTCCCCTCAGAACTGCAATATAACCTGCTCTCATGCATTTTGCATGACACCCTGCCTGCCTCCGGATCAAGATGTTGCATGCACTTGCAACCTGAATTGGCCATGCATCAGTCAAAACTTGACAAGTATGCAAAATGGTGTGGTCATCGGCTGCAGGTGGAAAGGGTAGTAAAGGCACAGCAGGCAAGCGCTCCTTGTTTCTGCTGTACTTGGACGCTGTGTCTGTAGTCAACCAGCGTGGTGCCAATCAGTCCTGCAAGGACACAACAGACCAGATCAGCCAGCCAGTCGACCACCTGCCCTCACACCAGGCAACCAGCTTCACACTGCGGGACCTGCATTTCATTGTGAAGTTTTCTCAGGTGACCATCCAATGCAGTCTGAAGGCTGCAATATTGCAGTGCTCTGTGCAATGTTGTAGCTCACTGGTACATGCCTTGTACTGCTCTGTCTCTTGCTTGAAGGACACAGCAAATGATGTTATGCCTCTTTGACCTCACTCAACTCTGGTTTGTCTAGTGTCCACCAACACGTAGCCCAAGGAGCTCACATCCACCTTGCTGCCGAAAGTTCATTGTCACTACTGACACACTGTTCTTGAACAGTGTGCTTCTACTGACCTCGACCTTTTGTGTTGCTGACAAGAAAGGTCGCTTCCCTTTTTTTTGATGAACCTTGGTCAAATGGTCGTAATTGACCTCTACGACCATATACAGTTTCTTAATGAATTGGTTGCTTGACTGCTGTGTGCAGGAGTACAGGGGGCAGCAGCTCAAGCAGCTGGTACATGCACTGTGTCCAGCAATCTATGGGCATGAGCTGGTGAAAGCAGGCGTGGTGTTGGCGCTGTTTGGAGGAGTACGCAAAGGCAATGATGACCTGGCGAGCGTGCCTGTGCGTGGGGACATTCACTGCCTTATTGTGGGGGACCCAGGCATAGGCAAAAGCCAGCTGCTGAAGGTATGGGTCTGTCCCAGGCTTAGCCCTTCTGCAGTCTTTTGTGCGCATGTTGATGCAGGATGGTGCACTTTCCCACTTCTGCACTTAGTGACCCAAGTTCTGCCCTTAAAATTCATGCCATGCTTATCCCTGTGCTGCATTCTGCTCCCAGCCTCACAGCTGTCAACCCTCTGTTCAATGTGGAACAAGTAAAGCATCACTTTAACAATGTTGAAGACTGTCAAAAGTATTCCAGAGGTGGTAAAAAACTGGCTCCTGTCACAAAGCAGTGACCAGAGTAGCCAATCCACGATGTAACTGCAGGACAATATCAGGCATGCTGAATGACTAGGCACAGTGTATGCATACAGGCTGCATCTGCTGCAGCCCCTCGAGGGCTTTATGTGTGTGGCCCTTCTTCCAGCAGTGCAGGCCTGACAGCCACAGTGGTAAGGGACCCCCTCAGTGGGGCCTTTGCCCTGGAGGCTGGGGCCCTGGTGCTGGCTGACAGGGGGGTCTGCTGTGTGGATGAGTTTGACAAGATCACTGCTGAACACCAGGTGGAGATGCTTCTTGTAACAGCCCTTGTCCAGCCCTGCTGTCTTTGTGGCAGTGCTAGGCAGCCCCACAGTGACAACTTCATGCAGGCCATCTGACTCAAGTCCGCCTGTAGAAGTGGTCACATGCTGCTCGTCACAGCAACCAGACCGTGCTTGCACCAGGCCTCAGCGTGTAGCCTAAACTTGTAAACATGTCTGTATTGTGGTCAGTATCACTGTTCACATCATTACCACTAGTCATATCAGTGTTACTAGTCATTTCGCAACTGCTTCCAATGCAACAGCATCCAATCGTCTGCTGTTGCCTCACCATCTTTCAAGCTTCCTTTCTCCCCCTCATTCAACATCCTTCAGTGTCTGTGTTTGCTTGTGAGCAGGCATTGCTTGGCCCCCTGGAGCAGCAGGAGGTGTGTGTGGCAAAGGCAGGCCTGGTGGCCTCCTTGCCAGCGCGCACCAGCTTGCTTGCTGCTGCCAACCCTGCTGGTGGCCAGTACAACAGAGCCAAGACGCTGCTGCAAAACCTCAAGATGAGTGCAGCCATGCTGTCTCGCTTTGACATCATCTTTGTTCTGCTGGATCAGCCTGATCAGAGGCGTGATGAGCGCCTGTCTGAGCATGTCATGGCCATGCACTCAGGTAGTGTCTCCAGCAAGAACACTGTTGCATCTGTTGCATCTGGTGCATGCTGTTGAACCATGGACAGCAAAATTGCTGCAGTGGCGACTGCGCAGAAGCAGCATGAGGCCACTCCAGCTGCATGCCTGGTAAAGCTCATGAAATGTGTGCAAAGAGTGGCCATGTCACCTGGCTCAGCACAAGATCACAGTCGGGCTCACAAACAGCATGATTAACCCATCTGCCAGTTAAAAAACTTGGAGTTGTCCGACAGACTGACCATGCTGAAGGCGCTGTATTGCATCTACAGAAAGCCTTGCATTCATGCATTCAAGAAGTGCAGGCAATGAATGGCTGCAGCTTGACTGCAGGACAGGGAGACAGGGTGAGGAGAGCTCATCAAGGCTCCTTGCAGACCCGCCCAGCTGCATCCCTTGCAGCCCTGGATTCCACTGCCCAGCAGCCAACACTGGAGGACAGTCTGAAGATGTACAGGTATCACTCTTGACATCCTTTGTACCATGGCATGACCACATTGACGCACGGCATTTCTGTGGCCCCTGATGTGATGTATGGACATTAATTTGCATGCACCAATAACATTGCGCTGGACTGGAGTGTACATTATTGTCTGGCCATGTGACTATACGCATGGCTTGAATTGCTGTGGGGTCCATCTCACTCAGCACAATTTGCAAGTGCATCAGGAGAAAGCAGAAGCATGCATTCATGCTATCATTGATCACATGAGAAATGTCTCTGAACCGGGGTGTGAGTCTACAGATGCAGCTCAAATTACGCTGTCCCTACAGATATGCATGATAGAACTAATGCGCAAGGGTGCAAACTGACAACGTGGGCCTGGGTATCAACTAACACTTTTGCAATTGCGGCTTGCAGTGATGAAGCTCATGATCCGGTGCCCATGCAGCTGCTGCAGAAGTACATTGCCTACGCCAGGCAGTACTGCCACCCTGTCCTGTCTGATGATGCCAAGCAAGTGCTGAAGCAGTACTACTGCAAGCTGAGACAGGACTCCCTGACATTGGAAGGAACGCCTGTGACTGTAAGTTCCTTTGTGATGATGACATGCACCTGCTGTGACATGAAGCTGTAAGTACGCTCTACCATAGCACCTGAAGACTGCTGCAACAGGATCTTGTGCTTGCTTTGTGTCAGCTTGTCAGATGACCTGACTGCGGCTCGGTGTTGCCTTCCATCCAGGTCAACTTCTTGCAAGGGTTGCATGACACAAAGTAGAGAGTTGGGGTGTCAAACTTGATTTGTGTGTATGTTGCTGTACGAGCAGGCGCGGCAGCTTGAAAGTCTGATAAGAATGGCAGAAGCCCGGGCTCGCTTGGAGCTGGTGCAGATTGTCACAGCTCAACATGCACAGGTGGGCATGTGTCTACTTGTATCTCATGCCTTTCAACATGCTAGCAAAGATTCCTGTCATACTGGCTGGGTTACTAATCTGAACTTGCTTGCTGCTCGTGATACACGGCAGGCACAGAGTTGACCAAAGCTCAGTGCAAAATTTGTTGAACATGCTTGCAGATCCTGTTGGCAGGCAGAAAGGCAACACAACTGGTGTCAATCAGGCTAATACACAGCAGTGCATAGCTGCAAGCGCACTCAAGTAGTCCATGACATTTGCTGCTGTACATCAGGAGGTGATAGAGATCAGTTCAGAGTCCAGGCGTGATGTGCAAGGTGCAGCTGCTGGAGCCAGCTGTCTAGACTTCAGGGTCCCAGGCGGTACCAGAGCAGGCAGCAAGCAGGTACTGCCCTCCCAGCCTGCCCCTCTAGCAACCTTGCCCGTTTCAATCCCAGCTTGTGTGCATGCTAGAGAGTCGCGTTTCCTAACTTCCGTTTGTCCCATTCCTCTTGCAATTTTGCATGTCAGCCCTCTTGCGTACTTCCCTCCGTAGGGCGTGATGCACGCCCAACATGCACAACTATCATGACACTTCCTATTCCTGCTCTCTGCATGATGTGCATGTAGCGGTGCCTTCCTATTTCCTTTGTCATCGCAGGCTCACGCAAGCAATAGTATAGCATCATATCTTGTTGGCTTGGCCAGTGCATGTGTCTCTGCAGGCTGAAGCACGGCGTTTCTTGTCAGCCTTGGGTCGCCGTGCAGAGCAATGTGGCAATGCCTTCAGTGTCCACCAGCTTTTTGACTTGTCTGACCATCTCCAGCTGAAGGTCCCCGACATGCGCCACTTCATTGATCAACTCAATGAAGCTGGTATGCTCTGCTGACCTTGCATTGTCATTCTTGCATGTGCTTTCAGAGGCCCATGGAGCATATTGTGCTACTTTGCAACCTGGATATTGCAGTGCACTGAATAGTTCAGGCTGTCCTTGGAGAGCTATGCACAAAAGTCCCATGCATGGTGTTGTGCAAAACTTCCAATGATCCAAGCTATGCCAGTGGCAGTATGACATCCTTTCTGGGTTTTGCGCAGGTGAGTTGCTGAAGAAGGGCCCTCAGACATACGCATTGCGATCCATGCCGTCAAGTGCTTCGCAGCAGATCAGTAGTCAAGTCAGCAGATTTTCAGCGATGAGTCAGTCGGCAAGTCAAAGCTAGCCATTACAATGTGCGTCACAAGTCACACTGCAGCCAGCAGTCATCATCTGGCCGGCAGATTCACGAGTGATGTGCAGCCCTCAGTGCCTCATGTATAAACCGCTGGTCTGGTCCTGTTTGCAAGCTTTATGCAGTTATGTGAAGCCTCCTTCTCTGGATGTGCAAGCCTTACTTCTAAGTCCATGTTTGACACTGTTTGACATGCTTGACTAGTCAGCTACATGATGATGCTTGTGGTCCACACCTGACTTTACAGTGGTATTACTTTCTTGTTCAAAAAACATCTCAGTGGTAGTGTAGACGGTTGACATAGGACAGCAGTATGCCAAATCCTGACTGGATGTGGTTTTTATAGGCTGTCAACTGCACATCTGGACAGCATGGAAAATGTGTGCAACGCAGCAACAGCACTTAGCTTGCTTGCAGACTTGGCTTGCCATCTTCTTCCTCAAGTTCCGGAACTATGGCGGTACGTGCGTCTGCAATGGTTTGCCATCTGCGCAGTGCTGCATTCATGGCCTCGTGTTATGGGATAGGTAGCTGGCTAGACATGGCCGCCAATGTCGCAACACGACCTCCAAGCATTGACCGTATAGTCTCGACCACAGGCTGTAAAGATCG
>JAABUU010006406.1_pt1 | contig 12635 bp, 13 predicted proteins | sample 5559301 | NCBI WGS metagenome assembly JAABUU01 (sample SAMN10711884, study PRJNA513360) | rock metagenome | isolation source: Antarctica rocks | place: Antarctica: Victoria Land, Richard Nunatak white
CCACCGACCCTCCCTTCTTCGCTCGCGGGTGCTTGGTCGATCCTCATCGGACCATAGCACCGATCGAGCCGACGAACGCCCTCGTCCGCCAACGCCCCGTCTACCGACGACGGACCACAGACCGGACTGCCTCCCCACACCCTACCAGCTGCCGACCGCCGACTAATCTTCTGCCGACTGCCGACTGCCGACTGCCGACCGATACAGCGCCACGAACACCTCCGCCTTCAGGCTCGCGCCGCCGACGAGCGCGCCGTCGATCTCCGGCTGGCCGAGGTATTCGGCGATGTTGGCGTCGGTGACACTGCCGCCGTACTGGATACGGACCAGCGCAGCCCCCGCCGCATCGAAGCGCGCGGCGAGCGCGGCGCGGATGCCCCCCGCGATCCGGTTCGCCTCCGCGCCGTCCGCCGCGCGCCCGCTGCCGATCGCCCAGAGCGGCTCGTAGGCGACGACGCACTCCGCGAGCTGGCGCGCATCCACATCGGCGAACGCCGCCGTCACCTGCGCGGCGATGTGGGTATCGGCATCGCCCGCGTCGCGCGTCGCCAGGTCTTCCCCGACGCAGACGATCGGGCGCAGGCCGTGGCGCAGCGCCGCCGCCGCCTTCGCGGCCACATCCGCGTCGGTCTCGCCGAACCCTTGGCGGCGCTCGGAGTGGCCGACGATCACGTAGCGGCACTGCTGCGCCAGCATCGCCGCCGAGACCTCGCCGGTCAGCGCGCCCGCATCGCTGGCATTGCAATTCTGCGCGCCCAGCGCGATCGCGATCCCGTCGAGGTATTCCGCGACGATCAGCAGCCACGGGAAAGGCGGACAGATGACGACCTCGCCCGCCCCCTCGTCGCGCCCGTCCAGCCCTTCGATGATCTCCTCGATCAGATCGAGCGCCTCATCGTAGGTCGTGTTCATCTTCCAGTTGCCCGCGATGATCGGCACGCGCATTGGCACCTCCGTTTCAGTCGGTAGTCCGTGGTCGGTAGTCGGTAGTCGATATGCTTAGGACTTACGCAGTTGAACGTGGATTCACGCCCAAATCGCACCTTATTCGTGCTCAACTGCGTAAGTCCTAATGCTGAAGAGTATCGCCCATTCCCGACAACGCGCCACTTCTACGGACCACGGACCACGGACGCCCGACTATTCCTCGTCCAGCGCCGCCACGCCCGGCAGCACCTTGCCTTCCAGGAATTCGAGGGACGCGCCGCCACCGGTGGAGACGTGGGAGATCCGGTCGGCCAGCCCGCTTTCCTCGATCGCGGCCACCGAGTCGCCGCCGCCGACGATCGAGAAGGCGTCCGCGTCGGCGACCGCCTGCGCCACCGCGCGCGTCCCCGCCGCGAAGGGCGCGACCTCGAAGACCCCCATCGGGCCGTTCCAGACGATCGTCCGCGCCCCCGCGATGATCGCGGCGTAGCGCGCGACCGTCTCCGGGCCGATGTCGAAGATCGCCTGGTCGTCCGGGACCGCGTCGGCGGCCACCGTCCGGCGGGGCGACTCGGCGTTCATCGCCGCCGCGACGACCACATCGCTCGGCAGGGCCAGCGTGACGCCACGCTCCCGCGCGCGGTCGATGAGTTGCCGGGCGAGATCGGCCTTGTCGGCCTCCTGCAACGACTTCCCGACGTGGTGCCCCTGCGCCGCCAGGAAGGTGTTCGCCATGCCGCCGCCGATCAGCAGCGCGTCCACCTTGTCGAGCAGATGCGCGATCACGCCGATCTTGTCCGACACCTTCGCGCCGCCGAGGATCGTCACGAACGGACGGGCCGGGTCGCCGAGCGCCCGCCCGAGCGCGGACAACTCGCGCTCCAGCAGCAAGCCCGCGACGGCGGGGAGATAGTGCGTGATCCCCTCGGTGGAGGCGTGCGCCCGATGCGCGCTGCCGAAGGCGTCGTCCACGTAGACATCGCCGAGCGCCGCGAGCCCGCGCGCGAAAGCGGCGTCGTTCGCCTCCTCCTCGGGGTGGAAACGCAGATTCTCCAGCAGGACCACGTCGCCGGGTCCGCGCCGCCCGACCGCCGCCTCGATCTCCGCCCCCACGCAATCGGGCAGCAGCGGCACCGCAACATTCAGCAACTCACCGAGCCGCCGCGCGACCGGCGCGAGCGAATACTTCTCGTCCCGCTTGCCTTTCGGGCGGCCCAGGTGTGACATCAGGGTCACGGCGGCCCCGGCCTCGCGCAACGCCCGGATCGTCGGCAGCGCCGCCGCGATCCGCGTGTCGTCGGTGATGCGATCGCCGTCGAGCGGCACGTTGAAGTCGGCGCGGACGATCGCGCGCTTCCCGGCCCAATCGATGTCGAGGATCGTCCGTTTGCCAAGCGGGGAAACGTGATTGTCACTCATCATCGCCTCCTAATCGTGCATCGGTATGGAATTAATTGGTCAATCGCTGATCGCGGCTTGTCAGGCGTGGGATGCCGGTGGACTGAAGTACCCCGGAGGGCAGCCACCACCCCGGAGGGCGGCCACTACCCATGAAGGGCACACCGTACCCCGGAGGGCAGCCGCTACCCCTGAAGAGCAGCCACTACCCCTGAAGGGCATACTAACCCCGGAGGGCAGCCGCTCCCGGCTGGCTGGCCTGCGGCCACGCAGTACCCCGGAGGGCAGCCGCTCCCGGCTGGCTGGCCTGCGGCCACGCAGTACCCCGGAGGGCAGCCACTACCCATGAAGGGCATACTCTACCCGTGAAGGGCACAATGTCCGCCTGCGCGGACTCGTAAACACCTCCTTGGGAGGCTTTCAGAAGGACGATCACGCTGGTCATTTCAATCTCTCTGCCGACCGCCGACCGCCAACAACTAACCCTTTCTGACTACCGACTACCGACTACTCGCCGGGCATACTCCGCCCATCGAACGGCGGAGCCTTGCGCTTCAGCAGGTCCACCACCTCGGCGGCGGCGGACGTGGCGAGCGCGGCGAGGTCGGGGAAGCGCACCGGGTCGGGGGTCTCGCCGCCGACGCTGTAGCGCCCATCGGCGAAGAGTTGCACATCCAGCCCCAGATCGGTCACGCGGATCTCGTCGCCGTCCGAGATTGCCGGGGTGTGGATCGGGCAGTACCAGTAGGGGAAGCGGCGGGCGCGCGTCGTCACCAGGATGCTGTAGGGGTGATCGCGCCAGAGGTGCAGATCGCCGAGCGCGGGCCAGTGCCACGGCTCCGGCCCCGCGATCGGCTCGCCTTCCGCCACGCGCAGGACGATCGCCACGCCGTCATCGGTCAGCGTCTCGGCGGCGAAGGCCCAGCTCGTCCCGCCCTCCGGCGCGACTCCCCGCACCGTCATCCGTTGTCCGCGCGTCAGCAGCTCCGCCATCGCCCTCACCCCTCGCCACCCACGCGACTACGCGAAGTCCTGCTACTTGGGAACGGCACTCGGCCTTGAACAGGGCCACCTCACTCAGCCCCGCCGCGTTGGCGGCACGACGATCTCGACCGTCCACCCCGCATCGAGCCAGAGGCCGACGGTATCCGCCCCGAGTTCCCACGAACGCAGCAACGCCAGCCCCTGACGGATCTGCGCCCGGTGTTCGTCATCCGTGGCCGGGTTCCCCGCGCAGTCGTGGTGGCCGCAGAGCGCGACGAGCCGCGAATCGTGCGCCGCGATCGAGAAGCCGACATTGCGCCGCACGATCGCGGCCTCGTCCGAGTCCCCCGCCGCCAGCAGCTTGTCCGGTCCCGGCGCGGAGATCACATCGACGTAATCGAGGCCGTAGCGCGCCCGCATCCAAAGGATCGTCGGGCGCTGCACGCGGCCATCGATGCACGCGATCAACGTTCCGAAGCGCAACTGCGCCGTCATTGTTCTGCATCCTTGTCGTTACAGCGGCAGCCGAAAGCGCCCGCCGCACGGCCCCGCCCCGGCAAGCGCAGCGGTGATCGGGGCCGTGCGACAGGCGCTGAACGCGGACGCTTAATCGTTGAAGCCGCGCGCGGCGATGAACGCGGCGAGGTCGGCGACGCGGCAGGAGTAGCCCCACTCGTTGTCGTACCAGGCCACGACCTTGATGAGGTCGTCGCCGATCACCATCGTCGAGAGGCCGTCCACGATCGCCGAGCGCGAGTCCGCCCGGAAGTCGGAGGAGACGAGCGGCTCCGCGGTGTAGCCCAGGATCCCCGCCAGGTCCCCCGCCGCCCGTTCCGCGAACGCCGCGTTGAGCTCCGCCACCGTCGTGGGCCGCGCCACCTGCGCCACGAAGTCGATCAGCGAGACGGTCGGGGTCGGCACGCGCAGCGCGAAGCCGTCGAACTTCCCCCGAAGTTCCGGGAGCACCAGCGCCACCGCGCGCGCCGCGCCGGTCGTCGTCGGGATGAGGTTGATCCCGGCGGCGCGCGCCCGGCGCAGGTCCTTGTGCTTATTGTCCAGGAGCCGCTGATCGCCGGTGTAGGAGTGGACGGCCGTGACCAGCCCCTTGACCACGCCGCACCGCTCCAGCACGACCTTGGCGACCGGCGCGAGGCAGTTGGTGGTGCAGGAGGCGTTGGAGACGATGGCGTGCCGCGCCGGGTCGTACGTGTCCTCGTTGACCCCCATGCAGACGGTGAGGTCCGCCCCCCGCGCCGGGGCGGTGATGATGACTTTCTTGGCCCCCCCGGCCAGGTGCGCCCTGGCCTTGGCGGCGTCGGTGAAGAAGCCGGTGGCCTCGATCACGATGTCCACGCCCAGGGCGCCCCACGGCAGCCGCGCCGGGTCGCGCTCGGCCAGGATCTGCAACTCCTGCCCGTCGATGGCGAGGCCGCGCTCGGTGCGCGCGATCTCGCCGTCGCCACCGGCGAACGGCCCGTAGACCGAGTCGTACTTGAGCAGGTGCGCCATCGTGTCGATGTCGCCGAGGTCGTTGGCGGCCACGACCGCGAGCTCCGCGCCGTACTCGCCGTGGAGCGCCTTGAGGACGGTGCGCCCGATCCGACCGAAGCCGTTGATGCCCACGCGGACTGCCATCGTGCGTTGCTCCCTTCATCGCGATGTGCGTGCTATCTCTATTCGCCGATACCGCATGTCGTGTGCCGACAACGCGCCGTGCCGCCCCCGCCCATTAGCGTAAGACAGACACTTTCTGGGGAAGGGTAACACAGCCCCGCCGCCCTTGCCCGACCGCCCGTTCGACCTGTCGGCAAGGCAGAAAGGGGACGGGGATCGCCGCAGAGACGCAGAGACGCAGAGAACGAACGAGAGGAAAAGGGGACGGAACGGGAGGCACAGAGACACAGCGGGGGACGGGAGAGCAGGGAACGAGAAAGGGGGCGGGAGAAAGAGAGGGGATACTCCGGTCCGCGCAGGCGGACATTGTGCCCTTCACGGGTAGAGTATGCCCTTCATGGGTAGTGGCTGCCCTCCGGGGTACTGCGTGGCCTTCATGGGTACAGTGTACCCTTCAGGGGTAGCGGCCGCCCTCCGGGGTACTTCAGCCCAACGGCACCACCCATGCCCAACGGTCATCCCATGCCGATGCGGCCCTCACCCCGGCGCTCACGCGCCACCCCTCTCCCTCTCAAGGAGAGGGGCTTCGTTGCAGGGGTGGGCGGAGGCATGGAGAAACCCTCACCCCCGGCTCACTGACGCTCGCCACCCCCGCTCCCAATTCTGGGAGCGGGGGACGCGCCGCTATTGGCACTATCGTTGTGGCATAGGCGGATGGCGTTGTGGTTATAACCCTCCACAGTCCCCGGCGGGGACTTCGTGGCGGCGTAGCCGCCCTTCAGCCGGGGCAGTGTGCCCTTCAGGGGTAGTGGCTGCCCTTCACGGGTACAGTGTGCCCTTCATGGGCAGTGGCTACCCTCCGGGGCACTTCAGTCCAACGGCAACCCACACGGGGGCGGCATTACACTCCCAACCCGCGCGACACCTACTCAGAGGCTGCTATCCGGTGCGCCCGCGAAGAACGCGGCGACCGGCGCACGGAACGCCAATGTCGGCGAGACGAGTTCGTCCCCCGCCAAGAACTGCGCCAGTTGCTCGTACTCGCCGCGCGCCTCGTCGGGCGCGCTGTAGACGCGGACGCCGCGCTCGGCGGGGTGCGCGATCCAGTATTCCGGCACCCCGGCTCGCGCGTAGGCACGCCGCTTGATCTCCAGATCCTGCGCCGCATTCGAGGGCGAGAGGATCTCGATTAATAGCGCCGGCACGCCGTAGATATGGCGGTCGCGCAGGATGTCGAGAGCGGCGGTGGGGATGAAGAGGAGATCGGGCTGCACCGGATCGCAGCCCGGCATGAAGAGCCCGATCGGCGACCAGAGGGGCACACCGAGGTTACGGCTATCGAGTTGCTGGAAGAGGGCGAGGAAGATCTGGCGGGTGATCCACTGATGGAAGTTGCTCGGCGCGGTCGTCATGTAGAGTACCCCGTCGATGACTTCATAGCGGTTACCATCGTCGGGCAGCCGCGCCCACCGCTCGCGATCCCAGTTCGCCTCATGGGAGCGCAGGGCGAGTTCGATCCCCTTCGCAATGACCGTCATGGCCGCACCTCACCAGCAGTTCCATCCATTCGGCCTAATCATAGCACGCGCCTACGGCAGCGCCCGTGCAGCGAAGATGCGGCACAGCCGCACGCATCGTAAGGGTCAAGAAGCAGGGACGAGGAGTGCTAACCGAAGAGTCGCCGCACGGCGGGCCACCCGGCCCGGCGCATCCAGGCGGCAAGAACCGGGGCGATGAGGACGAGGACAGCGAGGGCGACGTAGAGAACGATGTCCAGCGCCGCGATCGCGCGGGCCAGACCGCCGAAGTTCGGCCAGCCGAAACGCCGCAGCCAGAAGAGGCCGAGTTGTGCCGCCAGCGCCAGCAGCGGCACCAACGGGCGTTGCCGCGCGGGGACGACCCAGGCGGCGAAGGTGGCGAGCGCCGCCAGCGCCAGCGCCGAGCCGAGCGCCGCCAGCGCCTGCCGCTCCGCGAAGGGTGCCGGGGTCACGAAGAGCCCGGCGAGGATCAGCGGGGCAGGCAGGAGCGCCAGGCCGCTGAACGAGGGGGCCTGGCGCCCCAGCGTCACGGCGACGATCACGATCGCGATCGTCGCGGCGAGGATCAGCAGCCACGCGATCCCCAGCGGCAGCACCGCCAGCGGGTCGGAATCGCCATTGACGCGCGCGAGCAGTTGGCCCCGCAAGGTCGCCGCCGGGACGAGCAAGGCCAGCGCGGGGATCAGCGCGATACCGGGGTGGGTCCAGGCCGGGTAGCCGCAGCGATGCGCCGCCAGCGCGCCCGCCCCCAGCAAGGCCAGCAAAACGACCAGGACCGGGAGGGCCGGGAGGGCGGGGAGGACCGGCAGGCCACCGGCACAGAGGATCAGCAGCAACGCCGCCAGCAGGGCCGGGAACGCCGCCGCGAGACCGAGCGGCCAGTATTCCGGCCCGAAGGTCGGATTCGCGCGCGCGCCGACGGTCGGCGGCTCCGGTGCCTCTTCCGGCGGATACAGGTCTGCCGCGCCGCGCCGGAAGCGCTCGGGGGTTGTCTGCCGCGCCGTCACCATCCCGCGTCCCTCGCCATCATCGAATCGGCTATAGCCCCGCACGCGCCGGGCCGGATCGGGGGGAGTATAGCGTATGCGCGGGTGGCCCGCCCCGCACGACGCCGCTGGTACGAATGATGCTTTATTGGCTCGATAGATAGGGGCGAACGCCGATTATTCGATAAAGCATATTACTTGATATTCTTTCTCAGATAAGGGTATCATTCCATCCAGGCCCAGCCGGTGCCGATGATCGAGCTGGAACTTCCCGAACGGGGACATAGGCAACAGGAGTATTCGCATGGCAACCACGGCCCAGAAGACCGCGCCGAACGGCCAAATTCGCACCTACCCCGCCCCGCCCCAACTGGCGACCCCGACCGATCTCGCCCCCGAGGATGTCCGGGCGGTGGTCGAGGCGGTGAACCCGCTGATCGCCGACGCCTTCGCCCTCTACGTCAAGACCAAGAACTTCCACTGGCACCTGTCCGGCTCCCACTTCCGTGACTATCACCTCCTCTTCGACGAGCAAGCCGACACGCTCCTCGCCGGTATCGACCCGCTAGCCGAGCGCGTCCGCAAGATCGGCGGCACGACCATGCGCTCGATCGGCCACATCGGGCAGACCCAGACGATCGCCGACGATAATGAGGAGTTCATGGCTCCCGGCGAGATGATCCAGCGCCTCCTCGCCGACAACCGCCACATCGCGGCGGCGCAGCGCGCGGCGATCGACGTGTGCGACGACCCCCACGACACGCCGACCGGCAACTTGCTCCAGAAGATCCTGGACGAGACCGAGCGGCGCATCTGGTTCCTCTTCGAGGTTGCCCAAGGACTCGACAACACCAAGTAGGCGCGGCGACAGACGGGGTACACGGGCGGGGCACGGCGGCGTGCCCCGCCCGCGCCGTGCCCAGGTGGGGCTGCCCCCCGTCCCCGGCGGACGGGCGCTTCCCGACGTGCCGGACCACCGCTAACGCGCGGCATCGTCCGCGCCGGACGCCAGCCGGACACGCCGCCATCGCCCACAACAAGAAAACCGAGGCTACATCAGCCTCCCAGGACGCGCATCGCGCCCCCTCCGGCCAGCCGCGAGCGACCGCCCCGAGAAGCTAGCCGACCTCCACACGGTCGAGGGCGGTATCGGCGAAGGAGGCGGGATCGTTGAGCGGCTCCAGGTGCGTCAGGATCGTCACCGGGCCGAGGGCCGCGCGCAGGTCGCGCTCGAACTGCTCCAGCAGCGCGTGGCCACGCCGCACCGACCACTCGCCCGGCACCAGCACATGGACCTCCACGAAGCGGCGCGTGCCCGACTCCCGCGTCCGCAGCGCGTGGAACTCCACCGGCTGCTCCCGCGCGTAGCGATCGAGGACCGTCCCGATCGTCGCCCGCTCGTTGGCGGGTAGCGCGGTGTCCAGCAGGCCGAGGGCGGAGCGCCGCACCAGTTGCAGCCCCGCCCAGACGATGTTCACCGCCACCGCCAGCGCGATGGTCGCGTCGAGCCAGAGCCAGCCGGTGAGCGCCACGCCGGCGACGCCGATGATGACCCCGGCGGAGGTCCAGACATCGGTGAGCAGATGCCTGGCGTCGGCCTCCAGGGTGATCGAGCGATATTGCCTGGCGGCCTGGCGCAGTCGCCAGGCCGCGCCGAGATTGATCAGCGTGGCGAACGTGGAGATCGCCAGACCGAGCCCGACCGACTGGGGCGGGGCCGGGTGCAGCAGCCGCCCGACCGAGGCGTAGGCGATGCTCGCCGCCGCCAGGAGGATCAGCCCCCCCTCGATGCCGCTGGAGAAATATTCGGCCTTCTCATGCCCGTAGGCGTGCTCCTCGTCCGGCCCCTGATGCGCGACCGTCAAGGCGACCAGCGCGACGACCGCCGCGACGAGGTTGACGACCGATTCGAGGGCGTCCGAGAGGAGACCGACCGAGCCGGTGAGCGCGTAGGCACCGCCCTTGAGGCTGATCGTCAGCAGCGCCGCGACGATCGAGAGCCAGGCGAAGCGTGCCAGCGAGCGACGCGGCGGCTGGGGCTGGGCTGCGCGGGTCATCCTACCTCTCCCTGCGATGCAAAGCGCGGTGCGGTGTTCAACGGTGCGGTGGCGGTGGCCTCCAATGGCGTCTTCGCCATCACCCGGTCAGCACGCCGCCCAACAGGGTAGCCGCATAGTGTACTACGCCCGGACGATCGGAGCCGCTTCGCACGGGCCGATATTTGGCGGCACCGCGTAGGAACGCGCGCAATGAACTGGCCCGGCGCAGGCGCGCGACCGGCAACAGACACGGCACGCTTCGCTCACCAAAAGGGGTGAAAAGGGGTGGGATTGAAACAGTTGCGACGCGGCTGCGGCCCGTGGTGTGGCCTGCCGCGAGCCGTCAGGAGACCCGTCCTTCGACGGCGATTACTTTTCCGCCCGTCTCCCGCGCGCGCACGACGCTCAGCACGACGAGCGGGTGGAGCGCGAGCGCGGCGACCAGGCTCAGGCCATGCGCGCGTCGTGCGGCCCGCACCTCCGTGCCGATCGCGCGGATGCTGTACGCCCCGAACGGCAGGAACAGCAGCAGCGCTGTCGCCAGACCCGGATTGTAGCGGCGCGACCGCAGGGCCGATGCGAGGTGTAACCTGGCGTTGACCACGGCGAGGTCGAGGGCGAGCAGCCCGGCAGACGGCGCGATCGTCGCCGCCGGGGCGGTCGCGGCGGTATCGCTGCCCCAGATACCGACAACATTGGTCAGGAAGGTGTTGCGGTCGGTGAGGCGACCGACGGTCGGGGGCAGGGGCGCGTTCAGCTCGCGCTTGAAGGCCCCGTGGCCGTGCTCCTCGTACTGGTGGAGCATGTCAGGTAGACCAGCACAGTGGCGCGGCCTGTCCATCGCCGCACGAGCGGGGCGAGCACGAGGAACCCGGCGGCCAGCGGCAGACCAATCCGTGACCAGGACGTGTCGCGCATGAACAACGGCGATTGCCGCGCGCTGTTGGCGTCGTCGCGCATCGTCGCCCTCCTGCCTATCCCACACCTGTCAGCGCGCATCGTACTACGCTTCAAATATCGCCGCGTCAAGCATTGTCGCGTATGGTGGTGCAGGATGACACGCCACGGATCACGGACAGCGGGGAAGCGCACGCGGAGTAGCGGGCGACGCCGCATGTCTGTCGCCGCACCGCTTCCCAAGTCGCACCGCGACAGCTGCCCCGCACGGTAAGGGCCGGTGTGGCCCTGGTGGGCGTGTTGCCCGCCGCGCCCATAACGCACCATCGGCCCCCGTCCGCCACAGCGCACCCTTCACCGGTTGTCCTTCGTCCTCGCGCCGCCCGCCCCGCTATACTGCTCGCGCAAACGCCACACCTTGCGAGCGCACCCCGCGCGTGGCTAACGAAGCAGCGCCGACTCGCGGCGGGACAGGCGGAGGCGAGCGCATCCCGCGCGCGTGGCAACGAAACCGAGGAGCACGATGGCGGTACTGCGCGAATTCTGGGCGAGCTTTCGGGCCGGGCTGCTGAGCGGCCTGCCGGGCGGACAGGATCTCGCCCATTTCCTGATCCAGATACTGAAAATCGTGATCATCTGCGCGGCCACCCTCTGGGTGGCCGGGCGGGCCAAGAACTGGTCGACACGGCTGCTCGGGCGGGCGCGCGTCGCCCCCAACGTGATCGCCCTGCTCGGTAACGGTGCCTTCGTCCTGGCCCTCCTCTTCGGCATCTCCTGGCTCATGGCGGCCCTCGGCGCGAACTGGGCGGCGGTCGTCGCCTCGCTCAGCGCGATCACCGTCGCGCTCGGCCTCGCCCTGCAAGATATCCTCAAGAACTTCGTCGCCGGGATCTACCTCCTGATCGAGCAGCCGTTCAAGATCGGCGACCGCGTCACCGTCAAGGGGGTCGGCGGGCAGGTGGAAGGGATCGGTATCCGCACGATGGTGCTGCGTACCGAGGAGGGGATGCGGGTGATGGTGCCGAACAACACCGTCTTCACCGAGGTCGTCACCAACCGCAGCGCCTACGACACGCGCCACGTCGCCCTCCAGATCGCCGATACCAGGGTGGAGTTCGACAAGATGAGCGGCCTGGTGGACGCGGCGCTCGCCCCGTTCGAGGGCATCGTCCACAACCCCGCGCCCAAGCTGACGATCCAGAAAGCGACCGACGAGCTGGCGACGATCGGGCTCGACTACTGGTATCGCGGCGGCGACACGCCCCTGACCGAGGTGATCGAGGGCTTGCAGGACCGCTTCCCGGAGGCGACGATCACCGTCACCGCCGCCGATGGCATCCAGGTGGGCGCGGCATGAATGACTGGCAGCCAGGACACGCGCCGCGCCGCCTCGGCATCTACGGCGGCACCTTCGACCCGCTCCACCACGGCCACCTGATCGCCGCGACCGAGGTCCGCGCCGCGCTGGGACTCGACGCGGTCGTCTTCATGCCCGCCGGGCAGCCGCCGCACAAGCGCGACCTGACGATCACGCCCGCAGACCAGCGCGTCCGCATGATCGAATTGGCGATCGCCGGGCACCCCGGCCTCGCCCTCTCGACCCTCGATCTCGCGGCGGATCGCCCGGCCTACACCGCCGAACTCCTCGCGCGCCTGCGCGACGTGTGGGGGCTGGGCCACGAACTCTTCTTCGTCCTCGGCGCGGACGCCCTGCGCGACTTCCCCGGCTGGCACGCGCCGGAGCAGGTCGCGGCCCTGGCGCAGTTGGCCGTCGTCGCCCGACCGGGGGTGACGGTGGACCTCGCGGCGATCGCCCGCGCCATCCCGGCCACGGCGGGGCGGCTCCACCCCGTCGCCATCCCCCTGATCGATATCGCCTCGCACGACCTGCGCGCGCGCGTCGCCGCCGCCCGCCCGATCACCTTCCAAGTACCCCCGGCAGTCGAGGCGTACATCGCGGCGGCAGGGCTGTATCGCATGACGAATGACGAATCCCCCGGAGGCATTGCGCCCTTCATGGGTGGGAGCCACTGACGAGTGACGAATAGGGGACGGAACAGGAGGCACAGAGACACAGAGAGGGACGGGAGGGAGAACGAGATAAACGAGATAATGGAGTGTGGTGCCGATACAGGGTATGCGCCAGAAAGAAGTCCAATCGCTTCCTAGAGGCAATACCGTTTAGATAAGGACGCCGATGTGGGTGCGTAGCCGGAGGTTTCCCAGTACGGACGCGACACCAGCACGTCGCG
>JAABUU010006408.1_pt1 | contig 12633 bp, 19 predicted proteins | sample 5559301 | NCBI WGS metagenome assembly JAABUU01 (sample SAMN10711884, study PRJNA513360) | rock metagenome | isolation source: Antarctica rocks | place: Antarctica: Victoria Land, Richard Nunatak white
GCACCGGGGTACCCCCTGGTAGAGTGGTAGACATTCTCACAATCTGCACACGATGTGCTTTCCACATCTCCTGAGGGCAGCAGTATATTGAAGTGTGGCGGGCTGGTTGAGATGCAGTCAGGCAATTGTCAGGCAACACAATTGAGTTGTCAGAGCTGCATGGCCTTATTGGGGGGAGATGGGGTGGTTTTATGTCAAGCTGCTAGCAAGCACCACTACTGATGACTGAAGAGCAAGGCTGCCTCACATCAAATGAAGTTGGCAATGCTGTGCAAGCTGAATTGGGGAGGAATGTCCGACGCATGTAGCTTGCAAAATGCCTAGATTTGCAGATGATGGGCGCATTTATGGGCAGGTACATAGGCTGAGTGTGCTGCATGTATCTGTCGTGCAATCAAGTGCCTCAGATACCTGTTGTGACTTTGAACACCAAAGAATCAAGCAATGAGTTTGATGTTAGGAGTTAGCCTGACGTTCGAGCAACAAAAGCAAGAGTCCCATCTGACCAACAGAAAGGCCAGTGCAAATGCGGCGTCAAATCTATCCAACTGGCTCTAACACATATCATGAGTCACATCATTGGAAGGCATACGAACGCATTACAAATGTTACAATGCAGCTCACATGCGGATGTGATGAGCCTGCTTGCAATGCTAGCTGTGACCTTTTCACCAACCCCGTTACAACAAAACATCTTATGTACCATACATGCTAGCATGCTATATTGTCAATTGCGTGCATGTGTGCCTGCAGCAGACAGATGCAAGGAAGAAGAAGGAGGGAGAATTTGGGCGCCATGCGGTCCAGAAGATCTACTGCAGAGACAGACATGTGCTACCAAGGATGACTAGACACACAGACAGAGATGAAGCACCTCAGGGGCCATGTAATCCAGGGTGCCCACTCTGGAGATGGGGGCTTGTGCATCAGTGTTGATGGCCAAGCCAAAGTCTGCCAGCTTGACTTCATACTCCTCACTCAGCAGCAGGTTCTCTGGCTTGATGTCACGGTGCATGATGCCCTGCAGACCCAACCACTTCTCTGGTCAGCTGATGCAGCCCTTGGACTCTCCCGCCAGACATTGGCGTTGGCCAGTGACAATTTGTAAGCACATTGTTCCTTGCTCACACGCAATTCTACATGCTTTTGTCCTGATGCATGACTCCTGCACTCGTGCTGTAATTTGTCAGGCTTTAGCTTGTGAGCAATTTTTTTGTGGCAATGTCTTCGTGCCTGTAATGAGGTGCAGAACGCCTGCATTGGACCAATGCAGGCAACACTGCTAGAGCTGACATGACCTACCTTGTCATGCATGTGCCCCAGGGCTGCCAGAACAGGCACCATGACTTCACCAGCCACCTGATCTTCTGCCAGGTAGCCCCCGGCTTGGGCCAGCTGAGCATACAGGTCACCCCCAAGAGCAAACTCTTGCACCACATAGATGCCTTCCTTGTCCTCAAAAGCTGCGTAGATCTGGACTATGCTTGGGTGCTGAAGAGATGCTTGCAGCTCAATTTCACGAGCCACCTGTCAATGGAAAGGAAGAGGCTGAATGTGTGGTGTCTCCTGTTATATAGTGAATCGTAAAGTCTTGTGCCAATGGTCTATATGTCTGATTTAGACTGCCGGCACAGAAGCGCAATACAGCAAGATACATGTGTATCTACAGGGTGCATCTTGCACATTGTGGATTGCATGACCATGCTGCAGTACATAGGGTGTGCAGTCTGCCACATGATTTGCCTGTCACATAGATCATGCTGACATACAGAGCTATGCACTCACGGACTGCTTGGCGCCTTGGAGTACCGGTTGCACTAGGTGGCAACACAACAAATGCTGGGAGAGCACAGACTGGGGTGAGGAGCCTCCTACAAAAGAAACATGTTGCTGGTCTGTGCATGCATGCCTGCCTTGTCCAAGTATGGAAACAATACCTGGCGTGAACTGATGAGGTTCATTCTGTCCTTGTGGTATGACTTGACAGCCACATGGATGCCACTGCGAACATCAACACAGTGCAGCACCACAGACAAGTGACCCTCTCCCACTTGTTCAATTATCTCAAAGTCTTCAATTGACCTGCAGGACGGAGCAACAGTGTTTTGAAGCGGGACCAAGATCAGATACATTGAGTGCAGCTATCCATGGAGTGTACACAAGTTGCAGTGGCATAGGCTGTACCAAGGCTGTCCGGCTGGTCGCTGCAACTCTTCCGGGCATGTTGCCGTTTGCAAGATAGTTCTGCTGGCTGAAGCGATCCTGCATTGCATGGTCATATTCACTAAATGCGAACAGAGATGCAGCCAGAGTCTACACAGAATAGCAGTAGGGAGGCTGCTCTGAGCGGCATGCCTTCCAGACGCTGCTGCTGACTCCCGTTGTGTCTTGATGCCCGGAGCAGATTTTGCAGACGTTTGCACTGACAAGGGCTCTGATCTTGAGGGCGACATAGATCTAGGCTGAGCTTGCGCCATAGTGCTGGCAGGCTTTGCGGATGGCTGCAACGGATGCTGGTGGTTATCGGTGCAAAATGCTGGCCGGCCGCTCGGAAGTGCGTGCGCTTGAGTCGACGCTTATGGTTGCTGTTGATGTCTGCGATTGACGGCTTGACTGCTGACTATAGCTACAAATAACGGCGTTCGCCTAGACTCCTTCCGGCGTGTATGCACCTGATCGCGTCGGGCGCCAATAACACCAGCGGATGTGTAAACGAACCTTGGTGCCAGGATCTGCAATTGTATGCCTGCTGCGTAGTTCGTTTGCGGCTAGCTGAACGCCACTGTACAGCGTGAGCCGAGCGGCGACTGCTCGTGCATGAACCGACATTGCCCTCCTCGCGAGATCGGAAGAAAGAACGGATCAGAGCCATTGCTCAGCCCTATAGGGCGAACAATGACCTAGTGCCTTTTTTACGGAATACCCTGAGGCTCATTTAGGCGTGATTTCGCCTGACCAAGATCGACGTAGTCAGCAGATGCTTCCACAACTCAGATTTTGGGCAACAATTTTGTTGAAAGCTGCAACCATTTGCAGCTGACACACAAGTGTATGCGTGCTATGGGGCCTTACGGCACAGCGCTGGACTTCCGGCAAATCAGCCAACACCAGATCACCTCGCTAGGTCGCAAGCGTCCTCGCAGTCAACGAAACAGTTGCATACGCAATGCAGCAGTGAGTATGCAGTCTGAAGTGCAGCTGAGGCATGGCCATTCTCAATGACACCCTCACCTCTTACATGTCTACCCGCAGACTCTGGAAGCGCCACAGCAGACCCGGTCACTTGGGGAGATCACCCGGCCACAATTTCCTATATTGCATCAAGAAGTTAACGGCAAGCCTTTGATATACCTAGATAATTCAGCGACGTCACAGAAGCCGGACCAAGTCAGACAAGCAATGGACAACTACTATGGGGCCGCAGGCTACAACTCAAATGTGCACAGAGGTGTCCACCATCTAAGCTCAAAAGCCACTGCAGCATATGAGCAGGCCAGGGACAAAGTAGCAAACTTCATAAATGCACGCAGCAGCCGGGAGATTGTGTTTGTCAAAAATGCTACTGAGGGTCTGAACCTGATAGCAAACACTTGGGGTACAAAGAATATCAAAGAAGGGGATGAGGTAAGCTCTTCAACAATGGAGCAACTCTGCGTGACAACTTCACCTTCATGTTTGCATTCCACCATCAATGCTTACATTGGCAAGGAAAATGAGATGCATGCCCATGCGCAAAAACCTATTGCTTGAGCTGCTGTATGGAAGACATGCTTTGAGCTCATGCTTGCAGTAGCGATCTGATCACCTCAGCATCATGGTGACAAGCATGCCTTCTTTGATCTCAAATATTGCTTATGCTGTTGCGTACGTACTATCTTTGTCACACAGTAGCAACAGCAGGTGAAGGTGTGTTGCTATATTTCTTGCAGATCATACTGTCTGTGGCTGAGCATCATGGCAATCTAGTGCCTTGGCAGTTGCTGGCTGCAAGGTCAGGAGCGGTCCTGCGCTTTGTACCTCTCACACACGACAAGTCTGAGCTAGATATGGCGGTATGTCTTCTTTCGGCACCCTGCATTGCCTGCCTGCTTGATCAAGGCTGTTGCGGTGTCAGTACACAATGGCATCGTGACATGCAGAGTGTTGTGACATGCAGAGTGTCATGACATGCTGAATGTGGTGACATGCAGAGTGTTGTGACATGTCATGTGTGCTCGTAAACCACAGTCGTGGCCTGATCAGTGCTAATTTGCATCACCTTGGGTTCTTCATTGTGACAAGGGTAACATACATTGCGACACAGGTAACATACATTGGTGGGCACAACACATGAGTTCACAAAGCACTGCAAGAGACTCATCTTTGACTGCATGGTGTGTACATCCAGGAGTTCCATAAGCTAGTGAATTCAAAGACCAAGCTCGTCTCCCTCGTACATGTCTCAAATGCGCTGGGTACAATCCTGCCAACACAGGAGATTGCTGAGGCAGCTCAAAGGGTGAGTCACACACATGCTGCACCTGTCTTCATAGGGCTTGCTGTCAGTCAACTCTTCAGTAGTTGTGATTGCAACCTATCTGTGGTGTGTAATGCTATTTATGAAGTGTTTGCCCTGTTCCGTCCTCATCACTCCCTTCTTGAGTCAGTGCTGCTGCACTCACAAGCACTGTCAATCATTGTTGGGTATAACAGCCTGCTCTGCAGTGTTAAAGCAAAACCTCCTTGAGCGGCTGACGCATCATGTGCAGGTTGGAGCAAAGGTGCTCTTTGATTGCTGCCAGTCAGTGCCTTGTAGACCAACTGATGTACAACAGCTTGGGGCTGACTGGATTGTGGGTGCCGGACATAAGATGTGCGGACCCACCGGGTCTGCTTTCCTCTGGGGCAAGTATGTCTTCTGTCTATATTGTACAACTGGGACTTTGCCTGCTATTCAGACACTAAGTGGTGAATGGAGCATTTGAGCGGTAGCACATAGGCCCAGAGTTGCATGCGGAATTTGCACATCTTACCCAACTTCAACACAGCCAAGGCAATAGCTGCTTACAAGCAGAAAGGTGGCCCCAATGTACATCAAGCCCATGTTGGAGCATTTATACTGTGGGACTGAACAAACTCCTTGCTAATGTGCAGGCTTGAGGTGCTGGAGCAGATGCCGCCCTTCCAGGGTGGTGGAGAGATGATCCAAGATGTGTATCTTGATCACTCCACCTATGCAGAGCCACCATCACGCTTTGAAGCAGGTACTCCTGGCATAGCAGAAGCCATTGGCTTAGGAGTTGCCTGTGACTATCTCACAGATATTGGCATGGAGAACATACATCTTTATGAACAAGAGTTGGGCGGCTACCTGTATCAGCAGGTATAATCTTTATGTTACTCATCTGAGAAATTTCTGTTGGTTTGGGCATTGGGAGCTTCAGCCTGCAGACTTGCATCACAAAGATGTTAGTTGCCTCCCATGTGCATGGACTTGCAAGCTCAAACAAAGATGCTGCCCTGTATGCTGTTGCATCAATTCTGTGTTTCAAGACTGTTTGGCACAGCAGATAGCATGCTTACGAGGGCTCATCAAGTGATGATGCTTGCAACTTCATTGGGTGACATGCTGCTAGCACGCAGTAAGCTCATGACCTGCACAGTAATTTGATCAAGTCTGTTGACCAGATTGCAATGGACGGGCAATCAATGAGTGACTGTTTTGTGCAGCTGAGCTCACTCAACAAGCTGACAATCTATGGCCCACAGCCAAGCAGAGGAAGAGCAGCCCTGTGCAGCTTCAATGTTGAAGGGCTGCATGCGACTGATATCTCAACTCTACTAGATCAGGAAGGTAAGCTTGTGTCTGTCGAGCATATGAGCGCTGGTTTACTTCTGGCTGTGCCTTGACGTCCAGGTCCTGAGACCTCTCCCAGTCAGCCATGTGCAAAACAATTGTTTGACTGTGGCGCATGTGTGCCCTCAGCTCAGCAGCAGACATTTTCCATTGGAAACTTATCAGATGCACCGAAATTGCTTTGCATGTACGCTGTTTCCATGCACCCTTCATCTTGTCTCTGGGTGGGTGTGCAGGTGTAGCTGTCCGGTCAGGGCATCACTGCACGCAGCCGTTGCATAGGGCATTGGGCATCGCTGCATCTGCTAGAGCCAGTCCTTACTTGTACAATACACAGAGTGAAATAGATAGTTTCATTGAAGCGCTTCAGAGCAGCATCAAGTTCTTCACAGACATGGACATGTGAGCCCTTTGTGGCGTGATGGCTTTTGATTTTGTATGATAGAACTATGCTTACCACCTTATGGCATCACCTTCTGGTCAGTCCTTATGCTGGTTGGTCACTGGTCCAGGGTCACTGGTCCTGACAACATCCATGCATTGATGGTGATCAACGAATCATGCTAGGTTGGTCATGTTGCTTGCCTTTTTAGTGGAAAATGCTATTTCATTCTTGACAGACTCATCATACACCCCAGCCTGTGAGGCTGTACAGTCATGCTTCCAAGTGTCAGAAGGACACAGACATGACTGACTTAGTCTAAAGGGCCCGCCGCTGCACTTCGGCCGCAGCTCCTCTTGGTAATTTGAGCTGTGTCTGCCACGCACAAGCGGCCCCCATTGCGCAACAGCAGCTGCCTTTGTCCGCCTCGAACGCAGACGTCCCGCCGACACGTCTCAGCATGCTAGCATGGATGGGGGGCAAACGCAGCAAGCTCAAGCACGCAAAGAAGCAGCAGGGGCCCGGCAGACGCAGCTTGCACGATAAGCAGGCAGCAGAGCACGCAGCATCAGTTCATCGAGCCACCAAAGACAAGCGCACAGAACATCCTGCCCAAGCCGGTGCGGAAGGCGTCCCCAGCAAGAGAGCACACACGGCAACGACGACGATAGAGAACAAAGCTCAACCTGCAACCCTACTGTCAAAACAAAGCTGTAGCTCGTCCAGCTGCCAAATTGACCAGCTTCCAGCAGACACTGCGAAGAGTGTGCTTGTGAGACAAGGTTCAAGCCAGTACTGTCAAGCAACCAGATGTGATGAAGATAACTGTGGACAGCCTGAGAAGGGCAGTGTCAAACAAAAGCCCAGCAAGATAGCAAACAAAGCATCAGTATCTTTGGACTTGCAAGCAATAGAACTTCCCCACTGAAGTCACGCTCATTGCATAGCAAGATATGTGCCCTTGCCTGACTGACCACTGGCATATCACATGAGCAAGCTTCCAGTGCTAGAACTTGCTGACGGTGTTCTACATCGGAAGTGTAACAGCCTTGATTTGACACAGACCCTGCACATGTGCAACATCGTGACAGCGTCTGGAGAGAAATGCAGACAGTGGTCGGTATGGGGCAATCACATTAGATGCACAGCTGCACATGTGCTTGTAACAGACTAGCACTGTGACGACGAGCTTAAGATTGAAGCTCAGGGTCGCCAAACAGACATGTCACTCATTCCCAGGCCTGTAAGTGGGACGCCGCCACTGTACGTGTGTGAGTACAGTATGTCTTGAGGCTCAGGTGAAAAGTTGAGCACGGCAGCCAGCTTTGCTGAGTGAGTCAGAACAACATAGCAAGCTGCGTATTCATCAACCATACACCAAATGTAAACAGTGTTGCAGAACCTGTACACCTTACCGGTAATGTAGGTTTGAGCTCAAAGTTCTTGTGGTCAAGTTCTGACTAGAAGAAGCTTTCAATGCATTGCGCGGCCTGACAAACCTTGCATGACTGCATATTCTATCAGACTCTCCAAGATCCAGGCATGTTACGAGGCAATGCATCCAAGAAGACTGACAGCGCAGGACAGTTCTGCCAGGACTCTGCCAGGACTTGATTGATTGATTGAGGACTCCAACACACCAATTCATTATCCTCGTTTATAGTAGCACGACGCTTCGGCCCAGTTTCAGCTTGCACGCTTCGTTATCATCGCGGTCGAGGGCTTCGAGACCTCTAGATGTACCAGTAGCACAGTCTCAATTTCAGACAGTCTGGTCGACCTGAGGTATGAACATACGTAACATACCTCGGGCCGCAGGCGTGAGCCACTTCGAGCAATCAGCTCAGATGACCCCGCACCTGTCTGTCATGCTTCGCTGTAGTTTGGACAAGCCTGCTTTGCCAAAGCCTAAGACTACTCTCTATCAGCGGCCACCTAGCTTTCATGAAGGCTTTCCCATCAGTGCTTTCCAGTATGCAGACAAACAGCCTGACAAGAGCTTGGCTGCTCCCGTATACTCAAACAGGCCAAAATCGATGTTGGCAGAGGAACTGATCAACGGCAAAGTGATTGGAGAGGAACTAGCGCCCCTTGGCAACCGAGTTGACCCCTTTGACCAGGTCCTGTTGGCCCAGCAGTCGTTACAAAAGAGGCGCGAAATGCTTGAGGAACATGCTTGTGGTAGGTCGTCTGCAATAGCATTTGGCTTACCTATGTCTGCCTAACCTTTGTAATTTCTTGTCTCAGCTGCCATAGGCCACAGGTTCCCTGAAGGATACTGTACCATACTGTAAAACTGCAGGTGCCATGGCCACAGAGCGCACTGAGCAGACCAGTGCATACCACAGACATCAGGCGGCAATTTCCAAAATTCTTGGACTGCGAGACCAGCTGATGGACTGCTTGCAAGGTAGGTTTGTAACACAGTGCACTTTTGCTTGCAGTATGCCTGACAAGCAAGCTCATCTTTCAGCAGGGAACCAGGCAGAGCATACATTTAGGTCTAAAAGAAACACATTTGACTTGCAGGCAAGGATGAAAACACTTTGCCTGCTGTGCCTCAGTCTCCAGCATGCTCTCTGAATGTCTCAGGAACTTCTGCAGATGCCCACCAAGGTAGGTCCAATGCACATAACAATACATGCTCTCACGTCTGCTAGGCAAATGAAATGTGTGTGATCAAGACCACATGGCAGGAAATCACTTCCACAACACCTGCTGGTCTTTTGCCAACAAATCTCTGACCTCCTTCAGAGCGACAAGGACATTCCATACTTGAACACGTCTGCAATTCTGCCTTGAAGAAGCCATTCCTCTGCTGCAGGCGATGTCGGGCTTTCAGCAGTACCTCCACCTCAACTGCCACCCATCAGAACCAGCCCAGAGCGCTTCATGCTGATTGGCCCCCCAATAGAAGTGAGCCGGTCCTATGGACCCCTGCCCCCTCCACCCCTCTCAAGCAAGGCTGCCACACCAGGCTCAAGCCCCCTTCACTCCCACCAGCATGAGCAGCTGTGCTCTTTGGGTCTGGACACCATGTCTGGCATTGACTTCCAGGTAGCAGTTCCGGTGCCTGCTCACCCAGCTGCACCCATCATAGCACATGCAGCTCCTGCCCAACAAGTCAGCTGTGAGGACTCAGACACAGCAACTGCTGGACAGACTGCTGTGCCAGGTCAGCCTAAGTCGCGCCGTGTGCGTTTTGACTTTTTGGTGGAGTCTGAGTCTTCTCCTCAAGGGGTCAGTCTGCTTGGCAGAAGCCTGACTCCTCCTGCTCATGCCTCCATGTTACCTCGCCACAGCCTGGATAGCATCCAACTTGATGACGCCCTTGTTCTGGAAGACTCCGGTCCTGCTGGCACTGGCAGACCAAAGCGCAAGGGCAGTCCACGCATCAAGTCCAGACGATCCAGGTTATCAAAGCAGCGGCTCCCTGCGCCGCTGCACACCCCCCTATTGCCAGATGCTGTACCAGGAGGAGCTGGTAATTCTTCAAGCCACCAGAGTCGCCTCGGTCAAACCCACAGCAGCAGTCATGACACAGCTGCAGCGGCTAGCACCCCCCTACACAGACTGAAGAGTGGACTTTCAGCTGGTTGGCAGCAGCTGTGCAAGGCAGGCAGGAGAGTGATGGCTGTTGGACAGAAGTTGTGCAAGAAGCTGCGCTGGGCATTTGGTATGCAAGCCGAGCAGCAAGCACAAAGCCTGCTAGCTGAGCACCAATCAGAAGACCTCAGGGCTCTTGCAGTCCAGCCCCAAGGGCAGTTGGGGTTCCTGGCTGATTCACCCCAGCCTCACAGGGCGTCTCAGGCACAGCACCAGGGCAGGTTGCTGCGCTGGCGCATGTAGAAACCCCTCCCTGTGCCCCTGCGCCTCCCAGAAGGGTCATGCTCAGATGCATGCAGCATTTAAGGCATCAGCTTTGGAGTTCACTTTAAAAGTCACTTTAGATTCCTACAAGTCAGTTGCAGCTGCAAGAACGCGACTTTACCTGAAGTCTGTGATGTTCGCAACAGCTGCAGCCTTACTTGAGGCATTGCAACTTGCCATTCAGGGCAACGATTAGTGTGAGATCGCATCTCAGATGTTGCAGACTTTGAAGTCAGCTAGCTTCTCAGCGCCGCTGTGGAGTACGTCGTGCCATCACAGTGTGCAGCGCATTGTGAGCTTCGCAGCTGCCATCAGACTATTCCAGCTGCTGATGTGCTGAATGCATCAAGGTAGGGTCACTTGCACACACATTCTCAATGTGCAGCAATATGCCTCATGCAGCCCTCAGTTTATGCCTATGCAAATAATATGAAAAAACAACAGTCACAGTACCACTTTTATCAGGTATAGCTTTGTGAAGAAACCTGTGTGGGGAGTGATTTTCAGTGGTGCTTGCAGGCATTACACACAGCACGTACATCAGCTGCCCATTGCAAGGCCAGTCTTGCAGTAGCAATTTAGGATCTGCCTTTTCCCCCATGGCCCTCGTTGTCAACACGATGAGCAGAGCCAAGGAAGCAGTTTCTGGACAAGGGCATGCAAGGAGCTGATCAACAGTCCTAGAGGGACCTAACTTTTGGTCTAGGCACAGGCTTGATAGGTGATGGGACAGGCATAGGGCCCCAGTAGGGGTCTGCACAGAGCTGCCATCAACCTGTCTTTCATCACCAATCCAGTGGTGAGTCACTGCTGTCTTCCCCACTTGGTGCCACTGGCTGTAGCCCTCAGCTGCTGTGCTGACTGGACTGTTGTATATGTTGTGCTCACCACATGCTGTGTCACAGTCCCACACACGCAGGACACGTCTTGCAGATCCTGAGTCTGATCAAAACCTTCAGCTCTGTCAGAGTGCTTCCAGCAGACGACCCATGCATCAGCTTTACACATTGCTTGTGCTGCAGAGCCGGATGCAGGACAGAAGAATGGACTCATGACTGGATGCCAGTGCATCTACAGTCCTGGGTTATTGTATCAGTGCTGAGGTCAGAGTGACAGTCTACCCTATTACATCAACATGACTAGTCTAACTCCCATTTACCGGTTTCAGTCCCGGTTTCAGTCCCGGTACCAATGCCAATCCCAGTTTTTGATCTGGGTCACAGCCAAGCATCAGCCAAGCATGAAGATGCGCTCAATGCCAAGCATGAAGATGCAGCTGGTGCAGCACTCTGCATTCAGACACTGCAGAGCTCATTGCTGGTGAGACGCACCTCAGCTGTGGAGTTGGTTTGATCATTCGCATAGAGTTGTCCACTACTTTTGCTCTGCCTGACCAACTTCAGCACATTTGCAAGACTGAAGAATGCAGGCTTGCTTTCATGCTGGCATGCTTGTATGTGTTTGTGTAACGATGGCTGTCTGATTTGTAACAGGTTGCATGTGCATTTGGCATTCAGTCTGTGCAAGACCTGTGTCTTGTGCTTGCAGAAAGCAGGAGCTTTCATGCAAGCAGTGGCAGAAGCCATTCAGTGCTACTGGGAGTACTGTGCGGCATTGAGACATCCCCATGCAAACACTGTGGAGAGGTCCAGCGCTTCTCTACTTCATGCAAGGTATGTTCATGTGCACCTTGAGACCAATTGTTGTTGACAGTGTGCATTGTGCACAGCTGTGTCAAAGCTTGGTCTGAAGGTATAGGGCCTAAATCCTAAACCCGCATGCATCAAATTAACCAGCACACAGCTCTATATTAGCTCTCTGTCTGTGTCCTTTGCTGGGCAGTTATTACATGAGATTGATCACACTCATCAGCGGCCACTCATGCTGAAAACTGTATCTGGCAGTACTCGCATCATGTCAAACACATGCGTACTGATATGAACTGGCCTGCAGGTTTGTTCCTTTTGGAACAGCTTAATCAGCCAGAGGGCTAGAGCACAAAAGCAGGCAGGCGTTGCCATGTCCGTGTGATTGTCAAGTAACATAGTACTGGATGCATTGCTCTGTCAATCCTAGGCTCAGTTCCATCACCAAGAAGGAGGTACTTTCCTTGAGTGAGGTAGACCATAATTGGTCGAATCATGCTGTACATCTCAGCTTTAGTCCCACCACTGACGAGATACCAATGTTGAAGAGCTGATCTCTTTTTGTGCTGCACATTGGAGTTAAACAACCGTGTCGAGCATGCCTTATAACTCTGACATGGGATGTGTGAAGTCATTTGAGGCCTCATTACATTATATTCTGTGTCGTACGTTTGCTATAAGATATTGATAACCGCCACGATGGTCAGTCTTCCCTGTCAGCTGACACAGATGGTCTCAAGTACTCGTTACAATCCTTTCTTTGAGTAACTGCCAGGAATTGCTTTGCTGCAATGATACGCAATCAAATGAATGAATGAAATAGTCGACAAACTCTAACAAATGGCTCACTCGGCCTACATACAAATCCTGTACCAATCATCCAGAACACAATGGTAGGG
>JAABUU010006409.1_pt1 | contig 12631 bp, 8 predicted proteins | sample 5559301 | NCBI WGS metagenome assembly JAABUU01 (sample SAMN10711884, study PRJNA513360) | rock metagenome | isolation source: Antarctica rocks | place: Antarctica: Victoria Land, Richard Nunatak white
CGTCCTGGAAGTTGGCGAGCACGATGCCGCACTCAAAGCCGCTGCTGACCTCGCGGACATCGTCGTTGAAACGGCGCAGGCTGGCGATGGTGGTGTCATAGACCACGGTCCCGTCGCGCACCAGGCGCACCCGGGCCCCGCGGGTGACCCTGCCCTCGGTGACATAGGAGCCCGCGATGGTTCCGATCCGCGAGGCGCGGAAGGTCTGGCGGATCTCCACGCGCCCGACGGTGTCCTCCACCTGATCGGGCTCGAGCATGCCCTGCATCGCCGCCCGGAGCTCGTCGATGGCGCGGTAGATCACCGAGTAGCCGCGGATCTCCACCCCCTCACGGTCGGCCACGGCGCGCGCATCGCCCACGGGGCGGACGTTGAAGCCCAGGATGACCGCGTCGGAGGCGGCGGCGAGCATGACGTCTGACTCGTTGATTCCCCCCACGCCCCGGCGAATGATGTTCACCGTCACCTCGTCCTGGGGGAGCTTGGCGATCTCGTCCTCGACGGCCTCCAGCGAGCCCGAGACGTCGGCCTTGACGACCAGCGCCAGCTCCTTGACCCGACCTTCCTGGGCGAGCTTGAACACATCCTCCAGCGACACCTTGCGTCCCGAGCGGCGGGCCAGAGCCTCGGTCTTCAGACGGTTGGCGCGCTCGCCGGCGAGTTGGCGGGCACGACGCTCGTTCTCCACCACGCGCACGAGCTCGCCCGCCTCGGGGACCCCGTCGAAGCCCAGCACCTCCACGGGCTCGCCGGGAGGAGCCTGCTTGAGCCGCGCGCCCGTGAAGTCGTGCATGGCCCGCACCCGACCGAAGTGAGCGCCTCCCACCAGGGAGTCCCCGACGCGCAGGGTGCCGCGCTGGATAAGGATGGTCACCACCGGGCCACGCCCCGGGTCGAGCTTGGATTCGATGACGACGCCCGATGCCTCCGCGGCGGAGTTGGCCCGCAGCTCCTCGAGGTCGGCGACGACGGCAATGGTGTCGAGCAGGTCGTCGAGCCCCTGGCGCGTCTTGGCACTGACGTCGACGAACTCCACCTCTCCGCCCCACTCAGAGGGCTGCAATCCCCGCTGGGTGAGCTCGGTACGCACGCGCTCGGGCCGAGAGCCCTCCTTGTCGACCTTGTTGACCGCGATGAGGATGGGCACCCCGGCGGCGCGCGAGTGGTCGATGGCCTCGTCGGTCTGGGGCATGACGCCGTCGTCGGCGGCCACCACGATCACCACGATGTCGGTGACCTTGGCGCCCCGGGCGCGCATGGCGGTGAACGCCTCATGACCCGGGGTGTCCAAGAAGGTGATCGGCCGATCGTGGTGGCGGATCTGGTAGGCACCGATGTGCTGGGTGATGCCACCGGCCTCGCCCTCGGCGACCTGCGTCTGGCGGATGGCATCCAGCAGCGAGGTCTTGCCGTGGTCGACGTGGCCCATGATGGTGACCACCGGGGGCCGCGCCACCAGGTCCTCCTCGTCGTCAGCGTAGACGGGCTCGGCCTCCACCTCGTCGGCAGCGTGGACGATCTCGATCTCCTTGTCGAACTCGTCGGCCAGGACCTTGATGGCGTCGTCGCTGAGCGTCTGGGTGAGGGTGGCCATCTCGCCGAGCATCATCAGCTTCTTGATGACCTCGGGCACGGCGACCCCCAGGTACTCGGCGACGTCCTTGACGGTGGAGCCCGAGTTGACCCGGACGAGGTCTGTCGCCTCCTGGGCCTTGGTGTCCAGGGGGGCAATCGTCTCGTCGTAGGTGCCGCGGCGCCGACGTCCTCGCCGCGGTCGGCGCTGAGGCTGGTTCGCCGGGCCTCCGGGCTGGCGGCGCGAGGCCTGGGAATCGATGACCACCCGGCGCCGGCCGCCGGGGCCGGTGCCGCCGGGGGCACGCTCGCCGGTCCGTGAGTCTCGGGTGGGGCGCTGGCGGGAGGCATCCCCGGCCGCAGCGGGCGTGTCGCCCTCAGCCGCGGTGGCAGAGACGGGAGCGGGGGGTGACGGGCTGGGAGTGGGCGGCGGGAGGGAGACGGTGCGGGGCCCCAACCGCTCGGGGGCGTTGGAAGTCGAGTCGCTGGCCGGCAGCGGGCGGCCACCCCGAGGGCCGCCACCAGGGGTGTCGCCGTCGACTGGATGCCCAGCACCGGGTGGCGCTTGGGCTGGAGCGCCAGAGGACGCAGCCGCGGAGGGCGCAACTGGTGGCGGGGGAGCCGAGGGGGCAGCCGGCGCGCCGGAGGGCGCAGCAGGCGCGGCGGCGGACGGGGCCGCAGGGGCGGAGTCCGCTGGGGGAGCGGGAGGGGTGGGGCTGGCCACTGCCTCGGCCGAGTGGCCGTTGCGTCCGGCGCCGTTGGTCTGCAGCGCCTGCAGGGCGACCGCCTCGTCGACGCTTGACGCGGCGGCCTTGGCCTCCACGCCGGCGTCGCGCAGCCGGCCCAGCAGTTCCTTGGAGGTGATCCCCTGCTCTTTGGCTATCTCGTGGACGCGTCGTCTGGCCATCAGGTCCCCAATTCTAGGGTTTCCGGTGAAACGTTCACCCGGCGGCGAAACGAGCGCGCCAGACCTCCCCGCCGGGTGGCCCGGACCAGGCAGTCGCCCGTGGCGCACACGTAGGCGCCCCGTCCCGGACGCCGAGCGCCGGGGTCAGCGACCACTTCGTCGCCGCGCAGGGCCAGACGCAGAAGGGTCGGCTTGGGGGCGACGCGACCGCAGCCGACGCACCGGCGGTGGGGCACGGCGCGAACTATGGCGCGGGCTCCGGCGCCACGGGCGCAACCGGTGCGTCCGCCGCCGCGATCCCCTCGGAGGGCGACGGCGCCGCCGAGATCTCGCCGGTGGGCTCTCCGGTGCCCAGGGCCGGCTCCAGACCCGCGTCCGACGCGGGCGAGAGACCGACGGGCTCGGCGTCGGTCTCCGGGGCCCCGGGCTCGCCGGGCGCGGGAGCGACCTGGTCGGTGGCCTGGTGGGCGAGGGCCTGGTGGGCGTCGATACCGCAGTAGCGTGAGCCCGGGAGCGAGGCGTTGGGGCAGCGGCGTCCGTTAGTGAGAATGGCGGCGCAGCGACCCTGCACCTCTTCCTCCTCATACCCGTGCTCGGCCTCCTCGGCGGCGAACTCGGTCTCAGACTTGATGTCCACCCGCCAGCCGGTCAGGCGGGCGGCCAGCCGCGCGTTCTGGCCCTCCCGGCCGATGGCCAGCGAGAGCTGGTCGTCAGGCACGATCACAGTGGCCTGCTTGGCGTCGTCGTCGACGAGGACCTCGCGCACACGAGCTGGAGACAGGGCCTTGGCCACGAAGCGGGCGGGCTCGTCGTTATAGGGGATGATGTCGATCTTCTCGCCGCGCAGCTCGGAGACGACCATGCGCACCCGAGAGCCGCGAGGCCCGACGCAGGCGCCGACCGGATCGACGCCGTCGGCGTGGGAGACCACGGCGATCTTGGAGCGATAGCCCGGCTCGCGCGCCACGTTGGCGATCTCCACCAGGCCGTCGGCGATCTCGGGCACCTCGAGCTCGAACAGCTTCTTGATGAGCTCGGGATCGCGGCGCGAGACGATGATGCTCGGACCCTTGGTGGAGGGCGAGACCTCCTTGATGACGGCCTTGACGCGCTGGGAATGGTCATAGCGCTCGCCGTCGACCTGCTCGGACTTGGGCAGCAGGGCCTCGACGCGCTCCCGCAGGGCTACCAGCGTGTAGCGCGAGTCAGACTGCTGGACGATGCCGGTGATGAGCTCGCCGACGCGGTCGCGGTACTCCTCGAACATCATGTCTCGCTCGGCTTCGCGGATGCGCTGGAGGATCACCTGCTTGGCAGTCTGGGCAGCGATCCGGCCGAAGTCGTCGGGGGTCACGTCGCGCTCGTCGATCTGGTCGCGGTACTCGGCGAACTTGGCGGGGTCGATCTCGGGATCCTCGGGCTCGCGCATCTCCCCCGTCTCGGGGTCGATGGTGGTTGCCTCGTCGATAGTCTCGACGATGAGATGAGCCTCCAGACGCTCGGGGATGATCAGCTCGATGACCCGGAAGTCGGCGGTCTCACGGTCCATCGCCACCCGGGCGTACTTGGCCGAGCCGGGCTGCTTCTTGTAGGCAGACAGCAGCGCGTCCTCCAGGGCGACCATCAGCTTCTCGGGCTCGATGCCCTTCTCGCGCGCCAGGGCGTTCATGGCCTCGAGGATCTCGCGTGACATGACGGCTACTCCTCCACTAGGTGGGATCGGTGGATGGCGGCATAGGGGATGGCGATGACGCCGTCCTCAGCCGCCAGCGTGACCTCCTGATCGGAGGCGCCGACGAGCTCACCGGTGAAGCTACGACGAGCCTCGGAGGCCGCACACGTCGCCGCCCGGGGCTCGCGCGTCCGCACCCGGGCGCGGCGTCCGACGAAGCGGCGAAAGTGGGCGGGCTTGGACAGCGGTCGCTCTCGCCCGGGCGAGGAGACCTCCAGGGAGTAGCGCTCCCGCAGCTCGACGAGGGCGTGGGTGACGCGCTCGCACAGGGACAGGGTGACTCCCTGGGGATGGTCGATGAAGACGCGCAGGACCTGGGCCCCGACGACCTCGACGAGCAGTACGTCGACCTCGGGCTCGGCTCCGGCCAGGCGCTGCTCGACAGCGGCTTGCAGCGTGCTCATCAACTCCCTCCTGACGCGAAAAAAGTGGGCGGGCGCCCACTTCGGTACTGCTGTCGACCCAGCGGGCCGACGCGAAGCTGTGCCACGAGGATAGCACCGCCCCGGGCCCCGAGTCCGACGGCGACCACCGCCGTCGGCACCGTCTCAGGCGCCCGTGTCGGCCGCCGCACGCAGGCTCTCGACCACGTCGAGGATGGCGCCGGCAACCTCGGTCTTGGAGGCGCGCGCCACATGGCGCTCAGTGTCGGCGGTGAGGATGGTGACCTCGTTGGCGTCGCCTTCGAAGCCGACGTCAGAGCGCGATATGTCGTTGACCACGATCGCATCGACACCCTTGGCGGCGAGCTTGTCGCGGCCGTTGCCCATGGCGTCCGGGCCATGCTCGGCGGCAAACCCCACCAACGTCTGCCCCGGACGGCGGCGCGAGCTCAGGCCCGACAGGATGTCCGGGGTGGGCTCGAGGGTGAGCGCCAGCTCGCGGCGCTGGCCCTTCTTGAGCTTGTCGGCCAACGGGCTGACGGGACGGAAGTCGGCGACAGCGCCCGCCATGAGCAGCACGTCGCAAGTGGGGAAACGCTTGCCACAGGCATCCTCGAGCTCGGCCGCGGTGCACACATCGACATGACGTGCCCGAATATCGCGGGCCAGAGCGACGTTGGCTGACACCACCGTGACGTCGGCGCCCCGGGCCAGTGCCCGCTCGGCCAGTGCGTAGCCCATGCGTCCGGATGAGCGGTTGCCCACGAAGCGCACGCTGTCGATCGGCTCACGCGTGCCTCCGGCGCTGATGAGGACGCGCACCCCGGCCCAGCTCGCCTCCGGCGAGCGCTCCGCGGCGGACGCGGCCATCGCCGCCTCACAGACCTCCAGGATGCGGGCGGGTTGGGCCAGGCGCCCGACTCCCCACTCTCCGGGTGAGCCCAGGCGCCCGACGTCGGGCTCGACGACGCGCACGCCCCGGCGGCGCAGGACGTCGAGGTTGTGGCGGGTGGCTGGGTGGTCGTACATGCGATCGTTCATCGCCGGGGCCACCACCACGGGGCCGGCGGCGGCCAGGGCGACGCTGCACACCAGGTTGTCGGCGAGTCCATGGGCCAGCCGGGCCAGGGTGTTGGCCGAGGCGGGGGCGATGAGGTAGGCGTCGGCGTTGGCCGCCAGCTGGAGGTGGGAGAGGGGCTGGTGGGTCGGCGGTGCCTGGCCGGGAAACGCGCCCCGGGCAGGGTCATCCTCGAACCCGTCGCTGAGCACCGGGGCCCCGGTGATCGCCGCAAAGGAGGCGCCTCCCACGAAGCGTCGACTCGCCGGGGTCTGAATTACGCGCACGGCGTGACCAGAGGCGGTGGCCAGGCGGACGATCTCCAGCGCCTTGTAGGCGGCGATGCCGCCGCTCACGCCGAGAAGAAGACGGGACATGGGTAGGGGGCGGGGGCGCGGCGCGCCGCGTCAGCGCCCGCTATGGGATGGCAGTGGGCCCTCAGCGGTAGTGATACTTGAGCTTGCCGGCGGCGACCTCTTCGAGGGCGATCGTGAGGTAGTTCTTGGAGCCCGTCTCCACCATGGGTGGGGGAAACTCGTCGAAGGTCCCCTCGCCCAGATTGTGGTAGTAGGAGTTGATCTGGCGGGCACGCTTGGCCGCCACCAGCACGCTGGCGTAGTTTGAGTCGACGTTGTCGAGCAGTCGGTCGATGCGGGGGGAGATCACGAACGGGCCCTTTCGGTACCTGGGGGCAAGGCCGGGAGTCTAGCCGCTCACCGTGTTGGCTGGCGCGGGCCGTCGCCCAGCCCGCGCCCGGCGATGTGAGCCTCGACGATGCCCACCAGCCGCGCGCCGGCCTCGGTGAGGACGTCGTTGACCACCACGTGGGCGAACTCGTCGATGGCCTTGAGCTCCTCTTGGGCCACGGCGAGACGCGCGTCGAGGTCGGGCCCGTGCTCGGTGCCCCGGCCCTCCAGACGCTGGCGCAGGGTGGCCGGCGATGGAGGAGCGATGAAGACGGCCACGGCCTCGGGCATGGCCGCGCGGACCTGGCGAGCGCCCTGAACCTCGATCTCCAAGACGACGGACACACCCCGGAGGCTGCGACGCTCGAGCTCGGCGCGCAGAGTGCCGTAGCGGTGGTCGGCATAGCGGGCATGCTCGACGAAGTCACCCGCGGCCACCCGGCGCTCGAACTCCTCGGGGGACATGAAGTGGTAGTCGACGCCGTCGCGCTCCCCGGGGCGGGGGACGCGAGTGGTGGCCGAAACCGAGAGCTCGAGACCGGCCACCCGTGACATGAGCTGGCGGATGAGCGTGCCCTTCCCGACCCCCGAGGGGCCGGTCACCACCAGGACCAGGCCCCGGCCCGCATCCGTCATTGCCGCGGCCCTCGCGGTGCGCCGCTCGCTCACCGCCCGGGCGCGCCTACCGGCGCAGCAGCGAGACGAGCTCGGCGCGCTGGCGCTCAGACAGTCCCCCGATGGTCTTGCTCGGGGAGATCCGGCAGTGGGCGAGCATCTTGTTGACCTTCACGCGTCCATACTTGGGTACGGCCTGGAGCATGTCGAACACCTTGGCGGTCTCGACGTAGGCCGGCGGGTGCAGCAGGAGCTGATGGATGGTCTGCCGGCCGCCCTTCAGATCGCGCTTGAGCTGGGCCCGCTGGGTGCGCACCAGGTTGGCGCGCGCGAGCGCGTCCATGCGCTGATTCAGCGACCGTTCGGGGGCGGTCGACTGCTTGGCCAAACTGTCCACGGAGACTGGCGCCATCGTCGCCGAGTCTACATATCTACGGGCGCTGATCAAGCGTCACGTCACGAATTCAGCTCAACCTCGACCTGAGCTGCACCCTCCTTTACCCTAGTCGACTGTTTTTCCGCGTTTTGCAGGTAATTATTAGTGCTTGGCCGGAGCACACGCACCGTCACCGGGCGTCGGCCGCCGTCGAGGTGGCCCGTCCCGCGTGAATCTCCTGCAGTGAGCGCACCTCGGGCAACCCGGCCCGACCCGCCCGAATAGCGCGTGCCGCCGCCAGGGCTCCCGCCAGGGTGGTGATGCAGGGCACGCCTCGGAGCACGGCCGAGCGGCGGATCTCCCATCCGTCGGTGCGTGCCCCCGAGCCGGTGGGGGTGTTGATCACCAGGTCGACCTCGCCGCGCTCGATCGCCTCCACCACGTGGGGTGAACCCTCCCCCACCTTGTTGAGCACCTCCACGGGGATCCCCGTGCGCTGCACCGCCTGGGCCGTGCCCCGGGTGGCGACGATGCGAAAGCCCAGATCGGCGAGGTGCACGGCGATGCCGGCGCCCGCCGCCTTGTCGGAGTCGGTGAGGCTGATGAAGGCCGTCCCTGCCTGGGGCAGAGCCGCTCCTGCCGCGGCTTGAGCCTTGGCAAACGCGGTGGGGAAGTCGGCGGCCACCCCCATGACCTCGCCGGTGGAGCGCATCTCAGGCCCCAGCAGCGAGTCTGATCCGGCAAAGCGGTTGAAGGGCAGGACGGCCTCCTTGACCGAGACGTGCTCGAGGGCCATGGGGTCGGCGGGCAGGCCGAGGTCGGCCAGGCGCTCGCCGAGCATGATGCGACACGCCATCTTGGCCAGGGGAATGCCGATCGCCTTGGACACGAAGGGCACGGTGCGCGACGCGCGCGGGTTGGCCTCGATCACCGACAGGCGCCCGTCGGCGTGGACGGCGAACTGGACGTTGAGCAGACCCACGACCCCCAGCTCGAGGGCCAGGCCCCGGGTCTGCTGGGAGATCAGCTCGAGCATCTGCGGTCCGAGGGAGTGCGGGGGCAGCACGCAGGCCGAGTCTCCGGAGTGGATGCCCGCCTCCTCGACGTGCTGCATGATCGCGCCCACCCAGGCCTGCTCGCCGTCACACAGGGCGTCGACGTCGACCTCGATGGCGTTCTCCAGGAAGCGGTCGAGGTAGATGGCGCGCCCCGGTGAGGCGGTCGGCGCCGTGCGTCGCAGATAGTCCTCCAGTCCCGCAGGGGAGTAGACGATCTCCATGGCGCGCCCCCCGAGCACGTAGGAGGGGCGCACGAGCAGGGGAAAGCCCACCGTCGTGGCTGCGCTGAGCGCCTCCGCCACGGTGTGGGCGGTGGCGTAGGGCGGGGCGCGATAGCCCAGCCGGTTCAGCAGCGCCCCGAAGCGTCCGCGGTCCTCGGCGTCGTCGATGGCCTGCACGTCGGTGCCCAGCAGGGGGACGCCGGCGGCGGCCAGACCGGCGGCGAGCTTCAGTGGGGTCTGGCCTCCGAACTGCACGATCACCCCTTCGGGGCGCTCGATCTCGATGACGGCGAGGACGTCCTCGAGGGTCAGCGGCTCGAAGTACAGACGGTCAGAGGTGTCGTAGTCGGTGGACACCGTCTCGGGGTTGCAGTTGACCATCACCGCATCTCGCCCCGACTCGCGCACGGTCATGGCGGCGTGCACGCAGCAGTAGTCAAACTCGATTCCCTGCCCGATGCGGTTGGGTCCCGATCCGAGGATGACCACGCTGGGCCGCGATCCCCGGCGGACCTCGTGGCGGGGACCGTCGGGCCCGGGGCGCTCGGATCCCGAGTAGTAATAGGGAGTCAGGGCGGCAAACTCTGCGGCACAGGTGTCGACGGCCTTGTAGGTGCGCTGTCCCGCAAAGACGCTGTCGGGGTCCTCGGCCACCGCGCTGAGCTCGTGGAGGAACCAGCGGTCGATCATCGTGTGCCGGTGCACCTCGTCGATGGAGGCGCCCCGGCGCAGCGCCTCGAGCAGGAGGTCATAACGATCGGCGCCGGGGCGTCCGAGGCAGTCCAGCAGCTGCGCCACCGGACGGTCGGTGTCGGGGGCGGCGTCGAGCTCGCGGCTGCGCATGGCCTTGACGAAGGCCTCACCGAACGTCCGCCCGATGGCCATGGCCTCGCCCACCGACTTCATGTGGGTGGTGAGCAGGGCGTCGACCCCGGCGAACTTCTCAAAGGCAAAGCGCGGCCACTTGACCACCACGTAATCGATGGCCGGCTCGAAGCTGGCCGGCGTGGCCGCGGTTATGTCGTTGTCGATCTCCTCCAGGCGGTAGCCCACCGCCAGGCGCGCGGCGATCTTGGCGATGGGAAAGCCGGTGGCCTTGGAGGCCAGGGCCGAGCTGCGCGACACGCGCGGGTTCATTTCGATGACCACGATCTCGTCCGTGGCCGGGTTGACGGCGAACTGGACGTTTGAGCCGCCGGTATCCACGCCAACCGCTCGGATGACGGTGATCGCCTGGTCGCGCAGGGCCTGATACTGACGGTCTGAGAGGGTCTGCTGAGGGGCGACGGTCACCGAGTCACCGGTGTGCACGCCCATGGGGTCGACGTTCTCGATGGAGCACACGACCACCACGTTGTCGTTGCGGTCGCGCATGACCTCGAGCTCGAACTCCCCCCACCCGAGCACCGACTCCTCCACGAGGACCTGACCGATCGGCGACGCGCTCAGACCGCGCGCCACCACCGCTTCGAGCTCTGACTCGTCGCGGGCCACCCCTCCGCCCTGGCCGCCCATGGTGAACGCGGGACGCACGATCAGAGGCAGGCCGATGTCGGCCACCGCCGCGCGGGCGTCGGCCACCGAGGTGGCGATGGCGCTACGGGGCAGGCGCAGCCCGGCGCCCTCCATCGTCGCACGGAACAGGTCGCGGTCCTCGGCCCGACGGATGGCCTCATAGCTGGCGCCGATGAGCTCCACCCCGTACTCCTTCAGGGTGCCATCCTCGGTGAGCGCCTTGGCCAGGTTCAGCGCGGTCTGGCCCCCCAGCGTGGCCAGCAGCGCGTCGGGGCGCTCGCGGGCGATGATCTGGGCCACTGGGCCGGGCAACAGCGGCTCGACGTAGGTGGCGGTGGCGAACTCGGGGTCGGTCATGATGGTGGCCGGGTTTGAGTTGACCAGCACCACCTCATAGCCCTCCTCGCGCAGCACCTTGCACGCCTGCACGCCCGAGTAGTCAAACTCGGCCGCTTGGCCGATGACGATCGGCCCGGAGCCGAGGATCATGATGCGCGAGATGTCGTGGCGGCGCGGCATCAGCGCTGAGCAGGCGATGGCTTGGAAGGCGCCATCGAGCCGGTGGGCGAGCCGGCTCCCATCTGGGAGAGGAAGCGGTCAAACAGGTAGAGGGAGTCATGGGGGCCGGGGCCGGCCTCGGGGTGATACTGGACGGTGGCGCCCACCACGTCGCGCAGGATGAGCCCCTCGACGGTGCGGTCATAGAGGTTGAGATGGCTGAGCTCGGCCACCCCGAAGTCGGTGTCCCAGCGCACAGGATCATCGCTCTCCAGGCGCCCCACCCCATCCGGGCCCATCACGGCAAAGCCGTGGTTCTGGCTGGTGATCTCGATGCGCCCGCTCGACAGGTCCTTGACCGGATGGTTGGCGCCCCGGTGGCCGAAGGGCAGCTTGTAGGTGTCCAGACCCACCGCCCGGCACAGGAGCTGGTGGCCCAGGCAGATGCCGAACACGGGCAGGACACCGACGAGCTCGCGCAGGGTGTCGACCACGTAGCCCAACGCGGCGGGGTCGCCGGGTCCGTTGGCCAGGAACACCGCGTGGGGATCGTCGGCGAGCAGAGCCTGGGCCCCGGTGTCACAGGGATGCAGCACCACCTGCGCCCCGCGCAGGCGCAGATTCGCGATGATCGAGTCCTTGACGCCGGTGTCGAGAACAGCCACGCGCACCCCGGCGTCGGGACCGGTCGGCGCGAGCGTCACCGCCTGGGCGGGCGTGACCTCGCGGGCGAGATCGGCGCCGCTCATGCCCGGCTCGGCAGCGATGAGTAGGGCGGCGTCTCCCGGTTTAATATCAATGGGAAACAGCCCCCCGCGCATGGCTCCCCGATCGCGGATGTGGCGCACCAGCGCCCGGGTGTCCACCCCGGTGATGGCGGGCACGCCGCAGTCGCTGAGCCAGTCAAGCCACCCCCGCTCCGCCCCGGGGGAGTCCTCGGTGTTGGTGGCCGCGCGCATGATCACCGCCCGGGCGTGGATGCGATCAGACTCCATCGCCGCCTCGCTGACCCCGTAGTTGCCGATGTGGGGATAGGTGAAGATGACGATCTGACCGGCGTAGCTGGGATCGGTGACCGACTCCTGATAACCCGACATCGCCGTGCTGAACACCACCTCACCGGTGGCCGGCCTGGCAGCGGCGCACGCCACCCCGTCAAAGCGGGTGCCATCCTCCAGGAGCACGTAGGCGTCGGCCGCGGGCATGCTCATGCTGCGGTGAGAGATGGCGTTGGGTCGCGGTGGGCCACCGCGCCGGCGCAGATGGTGAGCAGGACGCGCGAGGTCAGCCCGCGTCCGGCAAACGCGCTGTTCTGAGAGCGGCTCACGTAGCCGGACTCGCCGACCTCCCAGCGACGGCTGAGATCTGCCAGGCAGAGGTCAGCGGGACAGCCCACGGCGATGCGGGACACGGGCACGTCGAGCACGGCGGCGCCGCTCGTCAGTCGTGTCACCAGGGTCGTCAACGACAGCAGGCCGGGGACGACAAGGCCTGAGTAGAGCACCGAGAAGGCGGTCTCCAGGCCGGTCGTCCCCATCGCCGCCTGCTCGAAGGGCACGTCCTTGTCCTCGCGCGCATGGGGGGCGTGGTCGGTAGCGATGGCGTCGACGGTCCCGTCGCGCACGGCGTCTATGAGCGCCCGACGGTCTGACTGCGCGCGCAGGGGCGGGTTGCATTTGCGTCGAGTGTCGAGGTCGCATACGTCCTCGTCGCAGAGCAGGAGATGATGGGGGGAAGCCTCCGCGGTGATCGCCACCCCGGCGCCACGGGCACCGGCCACCGCGGCCACCGACTCGGCGCACGACACGTGCTGGATGTGGATGCGGCCTCCCTCATAGCCGGCCAGGGCGGCGTCACGGGCGACCATGGTGGACTCCGAAAGCGACGGTATGCCGGCGATCCCCAGCGACGCCGACACCGTCCCTTCGTGCATGGCCCCCTGACCCGACAGCGACGGGTCCTCCTCGTGCAGGGCGAGCACGCCGCCGCACAGGCGCTGGTACTGAAGCGC
>JAABUU010006410.1_pt1 | contig 12631 bp, 16 predicted proteins | sample 5559301 | NCBI WGS metagenome assembly JAABUU01 (sample SAMN10711884, study PRJNA513360) | rock metagenome | isolation source: Antarctica rocks | place: Antarctica: Victoria Land, Richard Nunatak white
GAACGCCGCCGCTGCGGCCGCAGCCAGATGGGATGCCGGCGCGACGATGACGACGGAGGAGACGTCGGGACACTCGGCCACCGTGACGAGGACCCGGGTCAGCAGGGACTGGCCAGCAAGGAGAAGGAACGCCTTGGGGACCGTGGCCCCGAGCCGGGTCCCCGACCCTGCCGCGACAAGCACGACTGCGACGGGACCGACGGAACCCACAGGGGTCAGGACGCGAGGACCTCGTCGAGGATGGCCTCGGCCTTGTCCTCGTTCGTCTTCTCGGCGAGCGCCAGCTCCGAGACGAGGATCTGACGTGCCTTGGCGAGCATTCGCTTCTCGCCGGCGGACAACCCGCGGTCCTTGTCGCGCCGCCACAGGTCGCGAACGACCTCGGCCACCTTGATGACATCGCCGGAGGCGAGCTTCTCGAGGTTGGCCTTGTAACGGCGGGACCAGTTCGTCGGCTCCTCCGTGTGAGGCGCCCGCAGCACCTCGAAGACCTTCTCGAGCCCTTCCTGCCCCACGACGTCCCGGACACCGACGAGGTCGCAGTTGTCTGAGGGGACCTCGATCGTCAGGTCGCCCTGGGCGACCTTGAGCTTGAGGTAGAGCTTGTCCTCACCCTTGATCGTTCGGGTGTTGATTTCCTCGATCAGTGCCGCCCCGTGGTGGGGGTACACGACCGTTTCGCCGACCTTGAAGACCATCTGCTGTTTCCCCTTTCGAGACCCCGAGAATACCACGGCGCGCCCCGGGACCGCGAGTCTCCACCGGCCGTTGTTGCAGGTCAGAGCCTCGACAGCGGTGCTGCACCGGACGTTCCGGGCCTTGACAACAGACCGGTTGGCATGCAACGCGCGGAGTAGGACTTGACACGCCACCTCACCGGCAGCCGTCTGCCGGTGAGGGTTGCCGGGGGCGGGGTCCGGACAACGGGCGCACCGCTGTTGGCCCGACCGATAGGCTGACCGGGTGAAACGGCCCGTGACCCCCACCCTGCGGATGCGCCCATCGGCCGTTGGCGCCGCCCTGTCGCTCGCGCTGCTCGGTGCCTGCTCCACCCAGTCACCCCAGCAGACGGCGATCCCCTACCAGCCGGCCGACGGCGTCGCTGCGAGCATCGGGGTCGTCCAGGCTCGTGATCTGCTCGTCGTGTCGGCCAAGAAGGACGCTCCCGGCCTGGTGTCCGGGTCGGTCGTCAACACCGGCACCGACGCCGTGACGGTCAGCTTCCTGACCCGCAGCGACTCCGAGGCGGGTGCGGGTCAGGGCGTCCCCGTCCAGCTCAAGGCCGGCGAGCAGAAGCGCCTCGAGGCCGTCCAGCTGGCCAAGGTGCCGAACGCGCCCGGCGACCTGACCTACGTGGTCATGCAGACCGGCGCCGGTCAGACCCTCGTCAATGTCCCGGTCCTCGCACCGACCGGCTACTACGCCACCCTGACGCCGACGGCGGCCCCCACCACAACCACCAGCACCGCTACCGCCTCGGGCACCACCACGGCCGCCGGCTGAGCGCCGCCGGCTGGCCGGCGCTCAGCCGCTCAGGCCGCCTCGAACTTGTAGCCCAGCCCGCGCACGGTGACGAGAAACCGCGGGGTGCCCGGGTCGGGCTCGATCTTGGCCCGAAGGCGCTTGACGTGGACGTCGAGGGTCTTCGTGTCCCCGACGTAGTCGCTGCCCCACACCCGGTCGATGAGCTGCATCCGGGTCAGCACCCGACCCGCGTTGCGCAGCAGGATCTCCAGCAGCTCGAACTCCTTGAGCGGCAACGACGTCGGCGCCCCGCCGACGGTCACCGTGTGGCGTTCCACGTCCATCCGCACGGGGCCCGCCTCGAGCGTCAGGGGCAGCAGCTCCTCCGGCTCGGCGAGCCGGCGCAGCACGGCCTTGATCCGCGCCAGCAGTTCACGCGAGGAGTACGGCTTCGTGACGTAGTCGTCCGCGCCGATCTCCAGCCCCACGACCTTGTCGATCTCGCTGTCCTTGGCCGTGAGCATGATGACCGGCACCGACCCGCGCTGCCGCAGCGCCCGGCACACATCCACCCCGGGCAACCCGGGGAGCATGAGGTCGAGGAGCACGAGGTCCGCGCCGTTCTTGTCGAACTCGACCAGTGCCGCCGGGCCGGTGTCCGCGACGGCGACCTCGTAGCCCTCCTTGCGCAGCAGGTAGGACAACGGGTCGGAGTAGGACTCTTCGTCCTCGACGACGAGGATGCGGCTCATCGGACCTCTGCTCCGGCGGTCGAGGCGGTGGCTGCGGTGGAGGCTCCAGGCTCCCCGGACAAACCGCGCGCAGGGAGGACGGCGGTGGGCACCTCGTCGGTATGCCGGTCCTCTGCGGCGCGCCGCCGTCCCACCGCGGCCGAGGGCAGCCGCACGGTGAAGGTGGAGCCGCGCCCGGGTTCGCTCCACACGGTGACCTCGCCGCCGTGGTTGGCGCAGACGTGCTTGACGATCGCGAGTCCCAGGCCGGTGCCGCCGGTGGCCCGTGACCGCGCTTCATCCACCCGGTAGAACCGCTCGAAGATCCGCTGCTGGTCGACCTGGGGGATGCCCTGGCCCTGGTCGGTGACGGCGACGAGGACGAGGTCGTCCTCGCCGCGGCTCACCCGCACGGCAACGCGGGTGTGCGGGTCCGAGTAGGCGATGGCGTTGCCGACGAGGTTGCGGATCGCGGTGATGAGCAGCTCCGGCTCCCCCCAGACGAAGCATCCCGGGGCCGTGACGAGGGCCAGGTCGACCCGCTTGTCCTCGGCCGCCAGTCGGGAGCGCTCGACGGCTTCCCGGGCAGAGGCCGACAGGTCGACGCGCTCGGGCTCCTTGAGGGTGTCCGCGATCTGGAGCCGAGACAGGTCGACGATCTCCTGGACGAGGCGGGTCAGCCGGGAGGACTCGACCTGCATCCGCCGCGCGAACCGGGACACCGCCTCGGGGTCGTTGTGCGCGTTGAGGACCGCCTCGGCGAGCAGGGCCAGACCCCCGACGGGAGTCTTCAGCTCGTGCGAGACGTTGGCGACGAAATCGCGGCGGATCTCCTCGACGCGGCGGGCGTGGCTCTTGTCCTCGACGAGGAGCAGCACGTGGGAGCTGCCGAGGGGGGCCACGCGTGCGGCAACGACGAGGCTGGGACGGCCGAGGGGCCCACGGGGCAGCTCGAGCTCCGACTCCCGGATGACCCCGTCGCGGCGCACCTGACGGGCGAGGAAGAGCAGCTCCGAGTGGACGAGCTCCCCGCCGCGGACCAGCCCGTGCGAAACCGCCGCCGGCGAGTTGTTGACGACCGCGTCGGCGGAGTCGAGGACGATCCCGCTCGAGCGCAGGACGGCGAGGACGTCCCCGATGCCCTCGGGCAGGGACGCCGGCTCGGTGGTGTCGGGCAGCCGTCGCTGCTGGCGGTCGGAGACCCGCACGGCGAGGACCGCGAGGCCGGTGAGGACCATACCGGCCATTCCCCCGAGCACTGCGGCGGTCGTCGCGTCCACCCCCTCAGCCTACGGGCGCCCGGCCCGGTCGTGGACCGCACCGGGCCGCGCCGTGCACGGGCGTGCCGAGTGTTCACCCCACCGCTGTTCTCCGTTCACCGGGAGATGCGACTCTCGCGCTGCCCGCCGCCACAGACCAAGGACATCTTGATGCGCAACGCGTTCCACGAGAACCTCGACACAATCACCGACCAGCTCGTCGAGATGACCCGCCTGGCGGGCTCGGCGATGGGCCGGGCCACGACCGCGCTCCTCGACGCCGACGTCCACCTGGCGGAGAGCGTCATCGCGGCCGACCAACAGCTCGACGAGATCCGCGCGGCGCTCGACGCCCTGTCCATCGACGTGCTCGCCCGCCAGCAGCCCGTGGCCACCGACCTGCGGGTCGTCGTCACGTCGATGCGGATGAGCTCGGACCTCGAGCGGATGGGCGACCTCGCCCGGCACGTGGCCAAGGTGGCCCGGCTGCGCTACCCGCAGAAGGCGGTCCCCGCTTCGCTGACCTCGCACATCCTGGAGATGGGCCAGGTCGCGGAGCGGATCGTCGCCAAGGCGGGCTCGGTCATCGCCTCCAAGGACACCGACTCCGCGATCAGCCTGGAGAAGGACGACGACGCGATGGACGACCTGCACCGCCGGCTCTTCGCCAGCCTGCTCGCCGACAAGGCCGACTTTCCCGCGGAGACGGTCGTCGACCTCACCCTGCTCGGCCGCTACTACGAGCGTTTCGCCGACCACGGGGTCTCCGTCGCCCGGCGGGTCGTCTACCTCGTCACCGGTGAGTTCCAGAGCGAGTCCCAGGTCGACCACGAGGAGCAGGAGGAGGCCCGTGGGCGCACCACCGACCTGCCCGGCGCCCTTCCCGGGGGCTCGACAGCCCCGGCCCACTAGCGCTCCCAGTGTGTGTGCGCTCCCAGTGTGTATGCCGGGCAGGGGTCAGCGGCCCTGGTTCGCCACCGCGGCGGCCGCCTCCGCTGCGGCTGAGGGGTCGAGGTAACGGCCCCCTCTCGTGACCGGCGTGAAGTCGCCGTCCAGCTCGTAGAGGAGCGGCATGCCGGTCGGGATGTTCAGCCCGGCGATGTCCTCGTCGCTGATGCCGTCGAGATGCTTGACAAGGGCCCGGATCGAGTTGCCGTGAGCGACGACAAGGACCACCATGCCGTCCCTCAGGTCATCCTGAATCTTGTTCTCCCAGTAGGGGACCAGCCGGGTGACGACGTCCTTGAGGCACTCGGTCGCCGGCATCGCGTTCCCGAGCCCTGCGTAGCGCGGGTCGTCGGCCTGGCTGAACTCGTCGTCCACGTCGAGAGGCGGCGGCGGGGTGTCGTAGGAGCGGCGCCACAACATGAACTGCGTCTCGCCGAACTGCTCGAGCGTCTGCTTCTTGTCCTTGCCCTGCAGTGCGCCGTAGTGCCGCTCGTTCAGCCGCCAGTCGCGGCGGACCGGGATCCAGTGCCGGTCGGCCCGGTCGAGGGCGATGTTTGCGGTGCTGATCGCCCGGCGCAGCAGCGAGGTGTGGACGACGTCGGGGAGCAGTCCGTCGGCCGTGAGGAGCTCACCGCCCGTCACGGCCTCGGCCCGGCCCCGCTCGGTCAGGTCCACGTCGACCCAGCCGGTGAAGAGGTTACGGGCGTTCCACTCGCTCTCGCCGTGGCGGAGCAGGACGAGGGGGTAGGTCATCGCGCCAGCGTATCCAGCACCCGGGGAGGCCGAGCACCTGTCGACTCCGGGTCAGGTGTCCTGCTCGAGCAGGTGGCGGAACGCGTCCAGGTTGCGCGTCGACTCACCGCGCGAGACCCGCCAGGCCCACTCCTTTCTCATCGACGACAGGAAACCGAGGGTCAGCAGCTCGTTGAACGGTGAGTCCGCCGCGTGCAGGACGACTCCGAGGAGCCGGTCGAGGTATGCCGCGTCGACGGCCGGCGTGGGGACCTCGCCCTTGACGTAGACGTCACCCGAGGTGTCGATCGCGTAGGCGAGCCCCGGCATACGGAGGTTGCGGCGCAGCAGGTGTCGGTAGAAGGCCTCGTGGTTCTCGTCGGGGTTGCGGATGACGAACGCGGACACCGACGTCGTCCGGTCGCGGACGACGAGGGAGACGAGCGTCGTGAGCTTCTTCTCGCCCGGGAGGGTGAGGACGAGCTCACCGTCGCGGCCACCGAGCTCCCACTCGATCCCGGCCTCGGCGAGGTAGGCGCTCACGACGGCGGAGCAGGACTCCACACTCACGGCGTCACCGTCGTCGCCACGCTGGGGAGCAGGCTGCCGTCGGCAACGGGTGACCGGGTCTGCGCGGACCGGGCCTCGGCGTAGACCTCGAGCAGGCGCTCGGTCGTGGTGTCCCAGCCGAAACCGGCGGCGTGTGCGACGGCTCGGCGGGACAGCTCAGCCCTCCGGTCCCGATGCAGGAGAAGGCTTTCGATGGCGTCCGCCCACTCGCCCGTCCCGTGGGTCGGCACGAGGAGACCGGCGTCGCCCACCGTGAACGGGAGGCCGCCGACGTCCGCGGCGACGACAGGTGTCCCGCAGGCCTGCGCCTCCACGGCGACCAGCCCGAAGGACTCGCTGTAGGAGGGGACCGTGACGAGGTCGGCTGCCCTGTACCACTCGACCAGGGTCGGACGGTCGACCGGCGGCAGGAACCGAACGGACGCGCTGATCCCCAGCTCGGCGGCGAGCTCCTCGAGCTGGCCGGCGCGAGCCAGGCCTGTTCCGCTCAGGCCGCCGAGAACGCCCACCACGAGCTCACCCGTCAGGTCCGGGTGCCGGTCGAGCAGCTCGCGGGCGGCTCGCAGGAGCACGTCCGGGGCCTTGAGCGGCTGGATGCGCCCGACGAACAGGACCACCTTGGCGTCCAGTGGAAGGCCGACGGCCGCGCGGGCTGCCCGCTGGTCACCGGGACGGAAGAGGTCGAGGTCGACCCCGGGGGGAACGACCCGCACCTTGACAGGATCGGCGGCGTAGAGGTCGATGAGGTCGCGCGCCTCGCCGTCCGTGTTGGCGACGAGCCGGTCCGCCGCCTCGACGACCTGCGCCTCGCCGATCTCGCGTCCCGCCGGCTCCGGGGTGTCGTCCGTGGCGAGGTGGAGGTTCTTGACCCGCGCCATGGTGTGCATGGTGTGCACGAGCGGAACCCGCCACCGGTCCGACGCGAGCCAGCCCACCTGCCCCGACAGCCAGTAGTGCGAGTGGATGACGTCGTAGTAGCCCTCCGGCCGGGCCGCCTCCGCGCGCATCGCCCCGGCCGAGAAGGCACAGAGCTGACCCGGCAGGTCCTCCTTGCGCAGCCCCTCGAACGGGCCGGCCGTGACGTGCCGGACGAGGACACCGGGGCTCATCTCGACGACGGGAGGCTGCGCTGCGGTCGTGGCCCGGGTGAAGATCTCCACCGCTCGCCCACGGGCGGCCAGCTGGCGCGCCACCTCGGCGACGTAGACGTTCATCCCGCCGGCATCGCCGGTCCCCGGCTGCTCGAGGGGCGAGGTGTGGACGCTGAGCATCGCGATCCGGCGGATGCTGTCGGCGCTCGTCACCTGGCCTTGCCTCTCGCTCCAGCCGTTCGGCCCGCGACCTGCCCGCAGCCCACCCGGCCTCGTTCCCTGCCAACGCGCCGCTCCGGAGGCCCATTCCCCGCCGGGCACCCGTATGCCGTGCGCCGGGCCTTGGCTGCACGGCATACCCTCGGTGGGTGAGGCCTGAGCGGCCCGTGGGGGTGATCACCCGCGGCACGACGAACCCCAACCGGCTGCGGCGGGTGGACCGCTGGCTGGCCGGGCCGCAGGCGTGGCGGCTGCGGCGCTCGCGGCAGCCGCCCTTGGTCGTCGACCTCGGCTACGGCGCCTCGCCGGTGACGGCCGTCGAGCTGCACGACCGGCTCCGACGGGTCCGACCGGACGTCGAGGTCGTGGGTGTCGAGATCGACCCGGAGCGGGTCGCGCTGGGCCGGGTCCTCGAGCGGCCGGGGCTGACGTTCCGGCGCGGGGGCTTCGAGGTGCCGCTGGACGGCGGCGCCGGTCCCGTGATGGTGCGTGCGTTCAACGTGCTGCGCCAGTACGGGGAGGAGGAGGTCGCGGGTGCCTGGCAGCGGGTCCTCGAGCGGCTGGCCCCCGACGGGCTGCTCGTCGACGGCACCTGTGACGAGCTCGGCCGCCGGAGCGCGTGGGTCGCCCTCGACGCGACCGGCCCGCTCAGCCTGACCGTCTCGCTGCGGCTCGCGGGTCTCGGTCGTCCCTCGGACGTCGCCGAACGCCTGCCCAAGGCGTTGATCCACCGCAACGTGGCGGGCGAGCCCGTGCACGAGTTCCTCGCGGCCTTCGACGCAGCCTGGCTGCGGGCGGCGCCACTGGGGACGTACGGAGTGCGCCAGCGCTACCTCGCGGCGGCGGGCTCCCTTCGGGTCCGGGGCTGGCCGCTCCTGGACGGCCCGAGCCGGTGGCGGCTCGGTGAGGTCACCGTCGGCTGGGACGCGGTCGCACCTCGTGCCGGCTCGACCTGAGTAGCACAGGTGCTATAGTGCCCTGATGGGAACCGTAGGGCTTCGAGGACTCCGTCAGGACGCATCGGATCTGGTGCGCCGGGTCGAGGGCGGTGAGGAGATCGACATCACCGTCTCGGGCCGACTCGCGGCACGCCTGGTTCCGGTCACGCCGAAGCGGTGGCAGCGGTGGGAGGACATCGCCGACACCTTCTCCGGACAGCCTGACCCTGACTGGCAAGGCGACCGCAACCTCATCGACGAGTCCGTTGTCGATCCGTGGGAGCGCCGACGGTGAAGGCGATCCTCGATACAAGTGTCCTGATCGCTACGGACGTTCCGTCGTTGGAGGGAGAACTGGCGATCAGCGCCGCAGCGCTCGCCGAACTACATTTCGGCGTGCTGGTCACCGCCGATGCTGCGATCCGGGGTGAGCGGCTGCGCCGGCTGTCGGTGCTTCAGCGCAGGTTCACGGCGCTGCCGGTCGACGAAGCGGTGGCCACCAGCTACGGACAGCTTGCTGCTGCGGTTGCGGCTGGGGGCCGCCGCCCTCGATCTCGAGTGATGGATCTGCTCATCGCGGCTACCGCGCACGCCCACTCCGCGGCTCTACACCCGCAACCCTGGCGACCTCGGGGGCATCGAGCACCTGCTAGAGATCGTGTCCGTTTGACATACCCACCGCAATCGACCCGTAGAGAAGGGAACGTCGCGGTGGGCCGTCAGGTCGACGGCGACGTTGACTGGCCGCCGCCGTCCTGGCGGGCGTAGTCGTCCTCGAGCCGCTCGATGTCCGACTCGTCGAAGTGACCGAAGGCCACCTCGAGCAGCCGACCGGGGACCGTCCCGCTGTTGCCCATCCGGTGCAGCGCCTCGTGCCGCACCCAGACGACCTCTCCCGGCTGCGCGGTCCAGTGCCGGTCGCCGACCCAGATGTCGATGGGGACGTCGAGGACCTGCCACATCTCCCCGCGGTGCTCGTGCCGCTGGAGGGACAGGCGGTGCCCCGGCTCGACGGTGATGATCTTGACCGTCACCGCCTCGTTGGAGACGAGCTGCTGGAACCTGCCCCACGGGCGCTCGGCGACAAAGATGTCGAGCGCCGGGTTGCGGGTGCCGTGCTCGTCCTCGTCCGGGCTGTGGCTTGCGCCGGGGTGCAGGTCAGGCGGTTGCGTCATGGTTCCCCCTCGAGCGGTCGGACTGAGACACCACAGTGTGCCGCACAGTGCGGCTCAGCGAGCTGTCAATGAGGTTCGCAGAGCGGTCAGTGAAGGTGAGCCGGTCACCAGGGACCGTACGGGCCCTGCTTGGATCGGCCCCTGCCGGACACCTGACGAAGGGCGGGCCGGACGTCGACGAGGTAGACGGCTGCCGCCACGAACGCGATGATGCCGATGAAGTTCAGGACGTTGAGGACGAAGATGACGCCGATGGCCAACGCCACCGCGAGCACGATGGTCCAGAAGGTCTTGGTCCGCTTCCCTGCGGCGACGAAGGCGTCCGGCCGGTGCCGCAGCACGTCGAGAAGGGCAAAGACCTCGCAGCCCAGCGCAAGGACGCCGAGGACGAGCATGAGCGTGCTCTGGATGCTGCCGAAGATCACCATACTGACCAGCCTAGTTCGAGGTGGCCCGACCGGTGTCCGTCCCGAGCGGGTCAAGCGTCGACGATGAGGGTGACCGGACCGTCGTTCACCATGGAAACCGTCATGTCGGCCCCGAAAGTTCCCGTCGCGACCTCGAGGCCCCGCTCGCGCAACGCGTCGACGAGTGCCTGCACGAGCGGCTCTGCCACCGGCCCCGGCGCGGCAGCCGTCCACGACGGACGGCGCCCCTTGCGGGCGTCGCCGTAGAGCGTGAACTGGCTGACGACGAGGACCGGAGCGCCGACATCGACGACCGCCTGCTCCGCGCGCAGGATCCGCAGCTCCGCGATCTTGCGGGCCGTGCGCCCGACCTGCTCGGGCCCGTCGCCGTGGGTCACCCCGACCAGGGCGACCAGCCCGGGACGGGTGATCTCACCCACCACGTCGCCGCCGACGTCGACCCGGGCCGACGTGACCCGCTGGAGCACGGTGCGCACCGGCCGACCTTCTAGACGCCGGCCGCGACGACAGCGCCGACGGGTTCCCCGTGACCCAGCACCGGTGCCGACTCAAGCTGGGAGAGCGCGGTCGGTGCCTCGACGCCGAGTCGCCGCAACGCTGCGGCGAGGACGACGCCGTTCGCGCGGGGGCTGCCGTCGGCGATCTTGACGGCGATGCCGCGCCCGTCCGCCAGCCCCACGGCATACACCGACTCTGCGCCGTCCTTGGCGATGAGGCCCGGCACCTCACGGATCAGCGCGGTGACCTCCCGACGGGTGCCGCCGAGGTATGCCGGACGGGCCCGGATCGCGTGGGCGACGCGCGCGGCGGGCGCACCAGCCGGCGACGAGGCGATGCGACCGAAGGCGCGGGCCAGGCCGGTCAGTGCGAAGCCGTGGGCGGGAGCGCCGCAGCCGTCGACGCCGACGGCGACGACGCGTTCGCCGCTGAGCTGCTCGATCACCCGGCCGATGTCCTGCTGGAGGGGGTGCCCGGGGTCGCGGTAGGTGGCGACGTCCCACCCGTTGACCACGCAGGTCGCGAGCATCGCCGAGTGCTTGCCGGAGCAGTTCTGGGCCACTGACGACCTCGGCTGCCGGGCGACGACCCACGCCTGCCGCTCGGCCTCGTCGACGGGGTAGTCGGGCGTGTTCTGCAGGTCGCTCTCGTCCAGGCCCGCTCCCGCGAGGATCCGCCGGGCCGCCTCGAGGTGGAAGGGCTCGCCCGAGTGGCTGGCGCAGGCGAGGGCGAGCTCGTCGTCCGGCAGGTCGAGGCCGGCACCCACCATGGCGAGCGCCTGGAGGGGCTTGTTGGCGGAGCGGGCGAAGACCGGGCCGGACGGGTCGCCGTGGGCCCACTCGACGTCGCCGCCGGGCGCGGTGACGACGACGGTCCCCCGGTGGACGCTCTCGACGAATCCGGAGCGCACGACGTGGGCCAGGACCGGTGCCTCCGTCAGGGCCGGCGACAGGTCGGTGCGCGGGCTGGGCAGGGCGGTCTCGGCGGGCACGGCGTCAGTGTGCCAGAGGGTCGGCAGCGCTGGTCAGCTGCCGACCTTGTCGGCGCCGGCGACCGACGCCTTACGGGCCCGGGTTGCCGTCTTGCGGGCCGTGGTGCTGGTGGCCCTGGCGCGCGAGGTGCTGGCCGCGGCGCCCTGGCGAGCGGTCGTCGCGGACTTCCGGGCGGCGGAACGGGTGCGCCTGACGGACTCCTTGCCCTGGGCGGTCGTCGTGTCGACGTCCTCCTGGATCGTCCCGACAAGGGTGTCGGCCGTCTTCGCGAACTCCTGGCGGCCGGTCGCGAAGGTGGCGAGAGCCGACTGCTGGGTCGCGGCGACCGCATGCCGAGCGGTGGTTACCGCGCCCTTGCCCACAGCCACGGTCTGGTCGACCTGGGCCAGCAGGTCCTGGGTGGACCGCTGCTCGCGGATCCTCCTGACGAGCTCCTCGCCGCGCGCCGCAAGCGCGTCGTACTGCTGCTGCGCCTGGCCGGCGATCTGCAGGCCGCGACCGAGGAGGTGCGCGGGGGCGCCCTGGACCTGCTCGGCCGCCTTCTCCGCCTGGGCGGTGAGCTCCACCCGGAAGGCCCGGGTGTCGACGGCCGAGACGGCCCGTCGGGTGGCCCCGGCCTGGGTGCGGGCGTGGCAGACCTTCTCGATCGCAAGGTCGGTCACCCCGACGGCGGCGAGGACGGGGCTGGCCTCCGAGACGGTCTTCCTCAGTTCCTGGACAAATGCCATCACAGTGCTCCTTCTGTTACTTCTGCGGTTGCTGTCGCGGTTGCTTGGTGGTCCGCTGGCGCGGCGCGACGTTGGGAACGGTCTTCCGGGCGGTGCGGGCGGCGGCGCCGTCGTCGGTGCCGACGGTGCGGGCGGTGCCGACGAACGACGAGTACACGTCGGCGAGGACCGCGCGCTGCCGGTCGGTCAGCTGCGGGTCCGCGCAGATGGCGTCGAGCACCCCGGTCCCGTCCGACGAGGGCGGCGAGGCCTCGTCGAGGATGCCGGCGTGCACGTAGAGCGTCTCGGCCGAGACCTGAAGACCCCGGGCGAGCCCCTGGAGAATCTCGGCGCTGGGCCGCTTCAGTCCCCGCTCGATCTGCGAGAGGTAGGGGTTGGAGATGCCGGCCAGGTCCGAGAGCTGGCGCAGCGAGAGCCGGGCGGACTGTCGCTGCTCGCGCAGAAACGCTCCCAGGTCGGGCGCGGTCAGCTTGCTCATACCTCCATGATGCTTGCTGTAGTTAGCAGATTGCAAACTGCGGCCAGCGTGACGATGAACACATCCGGGAAGCGTCCGAACGGATGCAGGCACCACCGGTATGCCGGAACACCGCTCACCTACCGCGGCACCTTGCAGCCGCGCCGCAGACGACCCGGGGGACGAGCCCAGGGACGACCCGGGGGACGGCCCGGGGACGAATGACGGGACCGGTTCCGCCGCTCACGCTCGCCGGCATACCGAAGGCGGCTTCGCTCCCGTCGTTCGTCCCCGGCCGAGAGACCGAGCCGGCGGCCGTCCAGGTCGACGGGGCGCCGAAGCTCTGGACGCCATGGGCGACGACGCCGCAGGGAGCAGGCCACCTCGGACCGACGAAAGCG
>JAABUU010006411.1_pt1 | contig 12630 bp, 7 predicted proteins | sample 5559301 | NCBI WGS metagenome assembly JAABUU01 (sample SAMN10711884, study PRJNA513360) | rock metagenome | isolation source: Antarctica rocks | place: Antarctica: Victoria Land, Richard Nunatak white
CATCTCCGATCAGGTCATGGAGATTGCCTGTGGCCTGCACAATCTGCGTGTCTCCTGCCGACACCCGTTTACAACGCTCGACGTGCGGGACTTCGTTTGCCCCGCTTAAACCCGATAATGTCTATTACACGAGAGCAAGCAATACTAATCGCTCGCGAAGAATGTGAACGGAGAGGTTGGTCTGTCGTTGAGCCAATCAGAGTAGAGACATCTGCAACTCGTTTCAAGATACTTGTTGATGGCACATTTCTAAATTCGCCATGGGTCGAAGTCTCAACTGAGGGTGGCGAGGTTCTCAGGGTCGGTGTTCAACCTAGATAATAAGCCGCTCAATATCTTGATCTTGTTTCGGCTGAGGTCGAGGCGCGGCGTGGAGCGCCTTCCAGCAAGTCATTCCAACACTCGTCGGTGTCACGTTCAAGGTAAATCAAAGCTATGATCCTTCGCCCCCTTCTCCTCGTCTTCTGCCTGCTCCTCGCCGCGCCCTCCCTCCGGGCGGCGGATCGGGACGACCACAACCTGCTGGCGGGCGGCGCGTTCGGCCTGACGATGCCCCATCCCGGCGACGCCGTGATGACGACCGTTCCCGCCCCGGACTTGCCCGGCGGCGGGGATGCGCTCCACATCGTCGTGCGTACCCCGGCCGCACCGGATTACACGCTCCAGCTTTCGCAGCCGGTCCCCTACGCCCTGGCCGACGGCGCGACTCTGCGGCTGCACTTCTGGGGCCGCTCCCCCACCCGCAGCCCCATCCGGGCCGTCGTCGAGAAGGCCGCGCCCAACAACGACAAGGCGCTGGCACAGAGCCTGGCGCTGACGCCTGCGTGGAAGGAGTACGCCTTCACTTTCACCACGCCCGCCTACGGCCCCAACGGGGCGAACGCGCATTTCGTGGTCGGGCAGCAGGCGGGGACGGTGGAACTCGCCCGCATCACGTTAGAATACTACGGCGTCAGCCCCCAGCCGCGCCCCGCCGACATCGGGCGGGACCTGTACGGGGGCCAGCCGCACGACGACTCCTGGCGGCCGGCGGCGAACGCCCGCATCCGACGCTACCGCATGGGCAACCTGATCGTCCGCGTCGTGGACGCGCGGGACAAACCCGTTCCAGGGGCACTCGTCCACGTCCAGCAGACGCGCCACGCCTTCCACTTCGGCACTGCTATTGCGCCGGAGCCGCTGTTCGCCCAGACAACCGACGGCGAGAGCTACCGGAAGACCCTGTTGCGGGACTTCAACTACGTCGTGCTGGAAAACACGCTCAAATGGGGGTCGTATGGCGGCCAGGGCTGGGCGCCCTCGGACAAGATGCTGACCTGGTGCCTCTTTTCCGTCATCAGCCCGAACCCGGAGACGAGGCCCTCGGACAAGATGCTGACCTGGTGCCGGGCCCACGACCTGCCCGTGCGCGGCCACAACCTGTTCTGGCCGAGTTATCTATGGCTGCCCGACGACGTCAAATCCCTGCGCGGGAAGGCCATGCGGAACGCCGTCCACGACCACATCCTGGACTATGTGGCGAAGACGCGGGGCCGCGTCGCCGTCTGGGACGTCGTCAACGAGGCCGTGACCAGCCATGAGGTCTCTGATGAGGCCGGCAAGGACCTCATCGCCAAAGCCTTCGTCTGGGCGCACGAGACCGACCCGAAGGTGGGGCTGGCCTACAACGACAATACCATCTTCGACACCGGCGGCGGGACTCAGGGGACGCGCGACAGGGACGTAGACGCCCTCCTGCACTACCTGATTGACGAGCAGCACGCGCCCGTGTCCGTGCTGGGCATCCAAAGCCACATGGGCTTCGGCGGCAACCCCCTCGTCCCCGCCCCGGTCCTGCTCCACAACCTGGATCACTGGGCGACCTATAAACTGCCCATCGAGATCACCGAGTACGACGCCAGCGTTCAGGACGACGCCGCCCACGGGCGTTATCAGGACGAGTTTATGACGGCCATCTTCTCCCACCCCCAGGTCATGTCGTTCGTCCAGTGGGGCTTCTGGGCGGGCAGCCACTGGTTCGCCAAGGAGGGCGGCGCGATGTACCGCGAAGACTGGACGCCGCGCCCCGCCGCGCGGACCTATGAGCGGCTAGTCTTCCATGACTGGTGGACGGATAAGACCGGCCACACCGACCAGGCCGGCGCGTATCCCCTCCGCGCCTTTTTAGGCGATTACCGTATCAGGGTGACGCGCGGCGGGCGCACCAAGACCGTGGCCGCCTCGGTGACGAAGAACGAGAACCGCACGACAGCTTTGAAAGTGGTCACGCCATGACACGACCCCTATGGATCGCTTCGCTCATGCTCCTCGGCCTCCTGCCCGGTTTGGTGCAGGCCGCCACCCTCGTCGTGGATCAGAAAGCCGTACACGCCGCCGACACCAACCCCGGCACGCGCGCCCGGCCCTTCAAGACCATCAGTGCGGCGGCCAAAAGGGTCAAGCCGGGCGACATCGTGCTGGTCCGGCCCGGCGTCTACCGCGAGTCCGTGTCGCTGACCGTCTCAGGGGTGAAAGGGCGGCCGATCACCTTCCAGAGCGAGACGCCCTACGCCGCCGTCGTAGACGGTGCGGACATTATCACGGCATTTCAACCCGTCTCGCCCGGCGTCTACTCGTTTGCCGCGCCTGATCTCGCCAAGCCCGCCAATGACTTTGATCCGGGCGAGCAGGTCTACGTCAACAGTGAGCCGCTGGAGCGGGTGACGGACCCATCTCACCTCTCGCCGGGGACGTTCCTGCTGGACTACGCCGCCCGGCGCGTCCTGCTCGCGCCGCTGGAGGACCAGCGGATCGAACGGGTCCAGGTCGCCTACGCGCACCGGGACGGGCAGTTCGCGCCGGGGGCGTCCGTGGACGACATCCACATCAAGGGGTTTACCATCCTCCACAACGCCAGCCCATTCGGCAGCCGCTTCGGCATCCTGATTTCGGGCCGCCGCTGGCGGGTGGAGGATAACCACATTCTCTGGTCCTCCTACGCCGGCCTGCGGATGGAAAAGAGTAAGGACTGCGTCGTCCGCAACAACGTCGTGGACTGGTCCGGCGCGACCGGCCTGGGCGGCTTCGCCAATGCCAATCTGACGTTTACGGGCAACGTCCTGCGCCACGGCAACTGGCGCCGCCAGGACACGGGCTTTGACGGCGGCGCGGGCAAGTGGGTCTACACCTACGACTCGCTGTTCCAGGACAACGAGTGCGCCTTCAACAACGGCTTCGGGCTGTGGTTCGACATCGCCTGCGGCGACAACGTCTACCAGGGCAACATCACCCACGACAGCGCCCAGAACGCGGGCCTGTTCACCGAGATCTCGTGGAACACGCAGTACCTGGGCAACATCGCCTTCAACAACGACCAGGGCCTCATGGTGGGCGAAAGCTCCGGCTGCCTCTTGAAGCACAACGTCTGCTTCAACAACGGCACCGGCCTGTACATGCGCGGTGACGACCGCCGCCTGACGGCCACTGAGTACGGCTATCAGAGCGTGGACAGCTTCCGCAAGCTTCTCGCGGACAACATCCCCGGCCTCGACCCGGCCCGCCTGGACACGATCAGCCGCGAATACAACACCTATTGGATCGTCCCGAAGGCTCACCAGGTCAAGGACAACACGATTACCCAAAACCTGTTCCTGGACAACAACCGGGGCTACTACGAATGGCGCAACTACGCCAAGCCCTCAGCCGTGGACGCGGACATCGCCAACGCCTCCGACGACAACATCTTCTTCGGCACGCGCCCCGACTCGCTGTTCACCTACTCGGATGGCTCCTATCCCAGCCTCGCCGCCTGGCGGCAGGCGTCCGGGCGGGACCGGCGCTCGGTAGTCACCGACCCGCGCGACCCGGCCACGCCGCCGCCCGCCTGGGTGTTGCCGTCGCGCCCGCTTTGGGCCAAAAAGATGCGCTCGTGGGACGAGATCACCGGCTTGAACCTCGGCCTGGTCAAGACTCCGAGCGCGGCGGAGCTGAACGGGCGGCTGATGCGCTCGCCGGACATCCAGCCCTTCGACATGGGCGACCCGGAAATAAAGGCATACCTGCTGTCAGTCGGAGGGCAGCGGACTCTGGCCTTTTGGACCACGCAGGTCGCCGCCCGACGCCCCGTGCGAGTCCGCACCGGCAGCGCGCAGGTGGTGGTGGAAGACGGCTACCTGCGCGCCGCTCCCACACGGGGCGCGGCCGTCAGCCTCATGGCCGGGTTCCTGCCGACCTATGTGCGCGGCGTCGGCGCCCAGGTCGCCGCCCTGCCCGCGACGGCAGTGACCGTGACGGGCTTCAGCCTCCCCGGCCAACCCGTCACCGCCACCGCCCATTTCCTCAACGACGGGCGAACGCCGCAGTCGGTGACGGCGGATTTCCAGGCCCCGTCCGGTTACTCGGCCGCCCCTGCCCATTTGTCACACATTCTCAGGCCGGGAGAGCGCTATGAGCCGGTCGTGACGCTGACCCCGCAGGGCGAGGCCGTACATGGCGCGGCCCAGGTGCGGATGGAGGCCCAGCTAGATGGGGAGACGGTCACGCGCGTCGCCGCCTTCACCGTCGGCGAGGGTGCCGGCGCCATCCCCTTCACCAACGTCCCGCCCGCCCTCGACGCCGGCCCAGGCGCCTGGGAGGCGCTGGGTAAGGCGGCGCTGATCGGGACGATTGCCGGGGCGGACCAGTTCGCGACCGGCGACAAGTCCGCCTGGAAGGGGCCGCAGGACCTGAGCGCCCGGATTTACGCCGCATGGACAGCGGACGCGCTGCTGGTCGGCGTGGACGTGACTGATGACACCGTCGTCCCGGCCCCGCCGGGGGCCGCCCCCTGGGACTCGGACGCCGTGGAAGTCTGCATAGACGGGCGCGGGGCCGCATTCCAGTACCAGAAGGAACCGACGGAGGGGGTGTACCAGATCGGCATTAGCCCCGCCGATCCCCCGGTCGTGCGGGTGCTGTCCAAGAGTCCTGTGGCGGGGCTGCAAACAGCGTCTCGGCGAACGCCCGGCGGCTACTTCATCTCCCTGCGGGTCCCGCTGACGGCCCAGAACTTCCCGGCCGGCGACCTACGGGCGGGCCGCCCCCTCAAGATGTCCGTCCTGCTGGACGACAAGGACGACCCCCAGGCCGCCCGGAAGAACGTCTTCGGCTGGCATGGCAGCCCGAACGGCGCGAACTACGCCGACACGTCCGGCTGGAAAACAGTGATCTTAACGGGTAAACGCGGATGACGCTTCTTCACTCCCTGCGAACCGCCGCAGCCGCTGCGGCGCTGGCGGCGACGGCCTGGACTGCGGCCGGGGCCGCGACCGTGTATGTGTCCCCGGCCGGCGGCGACGGCAACCCCGGCACGGCCCGGCAGCCGCTCCGGCACATCCAGGCGGCGGCGGACCGAGCCGCGCCCGGCGACACCGTCCTCGTCGCGGACGGCGACTACCACGAAGCGGTCCAGCCCCACTCCGGGACGGCGAACGCCCCGATCACCTTCCGGTCCCGGCATAAGTGGGGCGCGCGAGTCGTTTCCCCGGACGCTCGGGGCGCGTTCCACTTCTATGGCGGCGCGCAGACCGGCGCCGTCTGGCCTGCCGGCGCCCCCGGCTATGTGGTGGTGGATGGGTTCGACCTGAAAGGTGCGGGCGACACACAGAATAGCTCCGGTGTCTGGGGGCAGTGGGCGCATCACCTGGTCATCCAGAACTGCCGCCTGCATGACAGCGCCCTGTCCGGCGTCGCCTTGGGCTTCGTTGACTACATCACCGTCCAGGACTGCGTCGTGTTTAACAACTGCCACACGTCCAATTACGGCGGCAGCGGCATTTCCCTCTGGAAGATTCGCCCCTATGATCGCGGCGTCGGGCTGCACAACCTCATCGCCCGCAACGTCGTTTACCAGAACGCGCAGACGACCAGCGCGCAGCACTCGGACGGCGACGGGATCATCATTGACACGTCGCACCTGAACCTGTCCGCCCTCATAGAAAACAATGTGGTGTTCGCCAACGGCGGCGCGGGAATCCTCAACGACGGCTCGGCCAACGTCACGGTCGTCAACAATACCTGCTATGACAACGGCGCCGACCCGAAGCTCCACTACCCGGAGATCATGATGACGAAAGTCACCTGGGAAAAAGACCCCGCCGAGGACACGCCGCCCGCCGACTGCTATGTGGCCGCCAACATCGCCTACGCCCGCAGCGGCCACCCCGCCATTCAGATGCTGTCCACCGGAACCGACACCGCGGTCCGGGGCAACCTGCACTGCAACGGGACCGGAGATCAACTCGGCCCCAACAGCCACAGCGACTACCAGGGCGATCCGCTGTTTCTTCGGCCGGGCGACACTCCACCGGCAGCCGACTTCCACCTGCGCGCGGGCAGTCCCGCCATTGACGGCTCGATTACTTGCCCCGCCACGGATAGGAATCTCACTCGCCGCCCGCAGGGGAAAGCCGCCGACATCGGCGCGTATGAGCGGGCGCCTCGCGACAAAACTGCGCCCGAACTCACCTCTTCACAATGGCCTGCCGGATCAGCGCGACCTCGTTCTCCCGGTGCGGCCTCCCCTGCCCATCCAGCAGGTCGTGGAACCACACCGGCGGCGGGGCAGCGCCTTCGGGCGATCCCCACGGGAAATGGGTCTGCGTCCGCCCGTTGACCAGCCCCCAGAAGAAGCAGCCGACGTTCTCGCGCCGGAAGACGGGCAGGTGCGTCTCGAACCGGCTGCCGAAAGTCCGGCTCATCCATTCCGTGCAGAAGACGGGCCTGCCATTACCTTTCAGCCGCGCGAGCGTCTGTGCGAGCTGCCCGGCGTCGGCGTACTCGTGAAACGTGACCACGTCAACGGCGGCCAGAAGGAAGTCGTTGATCTCGCGCCGGTCCTCGTCCCATGCCCAGACCCCGGACATCAGCGGCTGGGCGGGGTCGGCCTGCCGCGCCCACTCGAAGGCCGCCCGGAGCAGCGGCAGGCTGCGCGCCCCGCGCCCCTCATTCCCCGGCTCGTTGTATAGGTCCCAGCCCAGTACGCGGTCGTCCTGCCCGAAGCGCGACACGAGCGCCGTCACATACTCCCGCAGGCGCGGCCAGGCAGTGGGATCGTCCGCGCGCTTCGGCCCAGGGCTGGGAGTCCACCCGCTGTTGTGGACGCCTGGAACGGGCGCGGCCTGCGGACCGAGATACGGCTCCCGGCCCGCAAACGCGCAGTCGTCAAAGAGTATGATAAGGGTGGAAATGCCGTGGTCATCGGCGATGCCGAGGAGCTGATCCAGCCGATCCGCTAGACCGTCCGGGTCGGCGTCCCAAACAAGAGACTGCACGAAAACGCGGCAGCAGTTGAGGCCGATCTCCTGCGCCCAGCCTAGCTCGCGCCTGATGGTTTCCGGGTCAAATGTCTCCCGCTGCCACATCTCCGTCGAGTTCACCGCCGTCGAGGGCAGGTAATTGAACCCGCACAGCCACGGACGGCTGCCGTACCAGTCCCACGCCTTCTCCGCGCTCCACCGCGCGTCGGTCGTTCCCCTCATTCTGTTCCTCTGGCTTCGGGAAAGTCTGTCACGCGCAGATGCCCGCTGCCATAGGGGATCAGCGTGACCCGCTCCAGGGGGTTGACCGTCGCGACGACCCCGTCGGGCGGCGGGGCGGCGCAGTTGCGGTGCATCTCCCACACGGAAACACGGCGGGCCGGGGCGGTCAGCGTCACGGGCGCGGCGTCGGGAGCAAACGGAACCGAGCCGACTGGGGCTTCTCCGACGGCGATTTCGCCCTCGCCCAGCGCCAGCCCATAATTCCAGGGCGTCGTCGGGTAGACCTCCCAGTCGGCGTGGGGAACATCGCCTTTGAGCAGCCGGAACTCTTCTCCCATCTGGAGCGAGAAGACCAGCGGCCCGCGCAGGAGGCGCACTGAGTCCTGGTAGCCGCGCTCGGTGCGGATCATCATCGGCAGGTTCAACGTCAGGGCGGCGCCCTGCCAAACGTACACGGTCGTGAAGGCGCCCGGCTCGGCAGGCAGGCGCATTGAAGAATCGAGCTGAAATGTCGCCCCCGCCGCCCAATCGGGAATGCGTAGGCGTAACGGGAATGCGACCGGAGCCGATGTGCTGATAGTGAAACGTATCTGCCCACGAAATGGATAGTCGGTCTCCTCGACGATCGTGACCGGGTGGCCGCCCGCGACCGTGGCATGAACCTCGCACGGCCCGTAGACGATGGCGGCCAGGCCGCCGTCCGGTGTTCCCATCCACAAATGGCTGACCAGTTTCGGCCAGCCCTGGTGCATGTTGGCCGTGCAGCAGCCGAAGTGGCCTTCCAGGCTGAACAGGTTCGCGTCGGGGCCGTTGTTGGTGTAGATGCGCTCGCCGTCGGGCGCGAGTTTGCAGACAACCTGATTGGCCTGCTGGACGTACTGCCGCGCCCACATGTCCGATTTGAACGGAGCCGGCAGTGCATTAAAGGCGATCCGCTCCAGCCGGTCGCCCAGGGCGGCATCGCCGAAGGCGGACAGAAGCAGTTCCAACGAATACAGGTACTCCACGACGGCGCACGTTTCGGTCCCCTGGGACGGGTTCAAACCCGCCAGGCTTTCATCGCCGGAAAAGACGCCCGCCGCCTGCCCATGATAATGGTCCAGGGCGGCGATCCACTGCTTCGCCGTTTCCGCGCCATCCGCGTCACGGGGAAGGTGGAGGGCCGGCTCTTTCAGGGCCATGGCGTGGTTGACGACGTGGTTTTCCAACGTCCACTGCGGCCGCTTTTCCGTGTACCGGAAGTCCGCGAAATGCGCGGGCCAGTCGTACCCCTGCGCCTGCGCCTTGCGGGACAGGTCGAGCAGCCACGGCTCGCCCGTCCGCGCGTACAGCCACTGGAGGCTGACGGACAGCTCGAACCAGCGCATCGCGGCCCAGCTTTCCAGGGGCCGCTCGTCGAGCAGCGTGTCAATGCGCCGCAGGACGCGCTGCATGGCCGGGATGATGCGCGCGTCCCCGGTCGCCTCCTGCCACTGCGTCATCGCCTTCAGCAGCACGAAGATCGGCCACGGGTCTAGAACGTGCTGCCCCGACCCGTCGTGGTTGTCTTCGGTCACGCCCAGCCAGCCATCCGGGTGCTGATGGTCCAGGATGTAGTCCATCCAGCGCTGTACTTTGGCCCTCAGCGCCGCGTCGTCCAGAAGAACGGCCAGCGGCACGACGCCGTCGAGCCAGTAGGGGCCGCGCTCCCAGCCTTCATCCGACCCGCCGATCCATTTGCTCTGGGCGACCGACGGCCAGAACTCATCCAAATGCCCGCTCAGTCCATCGGCCTGAATGCGAAGCTGGTCGCGAAGCCAGCCGAGCGGACGGGTCGCGCCCAGGGGCAGCGGCGCCAGGGCAGGCGCGGGCCAGGCGGAAGGCATCTCAGGGGTCGTCATTCCGCGTTTCCTTGTGTCGTGATCGTGTATTCTCGTGCCTCGCCGTCAGAGAGAGTCTGCGCGTCCCTGAGCGCCAGCGTGCCGAAGCCGTCCAGGGCCAGCGTCTGGAACGTGAGGCTGCCCTGGGTCATGGTCAGCGTTACCCGCACTTCCCCCGCGCCCGGCGTCTGCTGGCATGTGCCCCAGGCGGAACCAGACGACCAGAACCAGCGGCAGGGTTCGGGGGACGCGGCAAAGCGCAGGGTCTGAGTGACGGCGGAATAATGGAAGCCGGTCAGCGCCAGGGTCGCCGCCCAGCTTGCCATCGCGCGGGCGTAATGGTGGCCGCACTCGGCCTCGTCAAACGGGCTGCGCTTCAGGCCGTCGTAGCGGGCGCGGATCGCCTCGATCACCGTCAGGCCGTCCTCGGTCATGCCTTCGTACAGCATGTGGACGGCGGCGGTGTATTCAAAACCCGTCATCACCTCGTTGTAGTACGGGAACGGGCGCTTGGGGCGGCGGCCTTTGGGATAGGCCGCCATCAGCATCGCCGCCTCGTCGCCCAGGGCGAACGTCCGCAGGTGGTTGAAGTGGCCGTGCAGGCTGGGTTGGAAGTTCCAGCGCATCAGGCTGTGCAGTGTCTGCCGGACATGTGCCGGGTCCAGGAGCGGCCCCAGCCCGCAGATATGGGCCATGTATGGCCCGACGAGTTGGTCTATCAGGCAGCCCGCCCCAAGCTGCAATTCCGGGTCGGCTAAGTTGGCCGCGCCCGCCCCAAGCCGCAGGCCGGGGGCGATGTCCGCCTCGCTGGGGATCGGGCGAATTTCGTGCTCGTAATAGTCGCCATTGAACAGGTGCGCGTCCATCCAGAGACGCCCGCGCTCGAATAGGGCGCGGCAGGTGGCGGCGAAGTCCGCCTCACCGAGATGCCGCGCCATTTCTTCCATCGCCCGGAGCGCCCCCAGATACCAGCCGCCCATCTGCGGGTTTGGGCCGTAATACTCCACGTCCATCGTGTTGTGCTGGCAGCCTTCCATGACCCCATCTTTATCGGCATCCCAGCCGCCTTCGATCCAGCAGAACTCTAATGCCTTTTTAGCATAGGGCCACAGGGCGCGCAGCCAGGCGTCATCGCCCGACAACTGCCAGTCCCGGTACAGCTTCATCAAACAGCCCATCTGCCCGTCCGCCGCTGCCAAGCCCTGCTCCGACGCCCGCGCCAGGGGCAGAAAGGCCCGGAACGACATCAGGCCATCAGGCCGCGTGGCATGGCGGAACTCGACATCGCGCATAGAGCGCGATAGGCCGCCAAACAAAAATGCCGTCGCCTGCTCGTAGTTCCAGACATGCGTACACGACCCTTCGCAGCAGCCGCTCTTGTCCCCGCAGCCCTCCCAGCCCAGGAAATGGCCGTCGGCGATCCGAAACGAGGTCTGGCTCCGCAGGGTGCTGAGGTTGAACAGCGCGGCCTCCTTGACGACCGGGGGCAGATCGCTCTCGCAGAAGGAGCGGACGAAGGCCAGCGTGTCCGCTTCCAGCGCGGGCAGCGCGACCCCTGTGCGGGCCGCCACGTCCCAGGCGTCCCGATACTGCGTCGCGTAGTGGTTGCCGACCCAGTTCGGATCGCCGCAGTCGCCGTCCGCGCAGCAGGCATCGCCCTCCGAGGCTGCCGCCGGATTCCATATCATGCGGTTGGGGAAATGCCAGGTCAGCAGGAACGTGATGTCCCGCGTCTCGCCCGGCGGCAGCGTCAAAGACGCGGCGAGCGAGGCCGTGGGCGTGTCGCCCGTCCCGGACCGCTCTTCCAACCGGCCGTCGTCCGAAAAATCGTCCCAGAAGTCCAGCAGGGTGTCGCCCCAACTGAGATTGGGCCAGGCCGTTCGAGAGGAGATGCCGTCTTGGGCGGTCGTCGTCAGCGCCAGCGTCCCCCACTGCTCCGCCCCAGCCGGGACGCCGTCCGAGCGCAGGAACAGCCCCGCCAGACCGTCCCGCTGCCGGAACAGGTTGACGTTCTGCTTCGGCGCGGTCACGGTTCCGTCGCTGCCGATGAAGTTTTCCAGGCTGCCGCAGACGGACACGTCTAAAGTTTGCTCAGACGTGTTGGTCAGGACATAACGTAGGACGGCGACGGGGATGCCGCTGCGGTCGGCGTCGGCAGGGATCAAGGGGTTAAAGGCTTGCAGGCGGACCGCGACGGGAACGTCCGAGTCGGACAGAAGGACCTGCCCAAACGGATACGCCGCCTCGAATTCGCAGTGCCGGAAGCGCGGCAGGCCGTGGTTGCGCGCGGGGCTGCCGAAGCCGCCCTCATAGGCCGCCGGCTCGACCGACCCTTCCAGGCAGCGCGTGACCGCCTCGCCGCCCTGGGGCCGGGCGTACAGGGCGAAGAACGCGCGGCCCGGCGCAAAGCCTTTGGCGGGCCGGTTGACGACCTCCCAATCGCGCAGGTCGCCCCGCCCGCCGAGCGAAACGGTCCCGGTCCCGATGCCGCCGAGCGGCAGGGCGATTCGGGCGAGGTGGTTTGCATCATACCGGGCCAGGACCGGCCAGTCGCGTGTCGGTGTCATGCGGCCTTAGTTCGCGCCCACACCGCCGGTTTCCTCCGCCGATCCGCGCCCCGCGCCCTCTGTTCACCCATCCGAGCGTCATGGAGGCCCCTTGATTTAGATTAGACCTCTTGCGTAATTGTTAGTGGTCGAGTCCATGATTGTAAATGGCCGCAATCAAGTTGAAGCGCAGGCCAAAACGCTTTAAAGCGCAGGCCAAAACGCTTCCGACGGTTGCGGTAACGCTCGGAGAGAATGCGGAAGATTTTCAGGCTACGAATAACATGCTCGACCACGAAGCGTTCACGCGAGAGCTGGCGGTTCTCTTGTTTCTGCTGGTCCGTGAGCGGGTGAAGTTTGCTCCTCTTGTGCGGTATCTGGCTGTTGCCGTGCAGTTTGGTGATGCCTAAATAGCCGCTGTCCGCCAGGCACTTTGTCTGGGGCAACAACGCCGTCCGGCTTTTGCCGAACAGCTTGAAGTCGTATTGAAGTCGTGTCTCTTGCCGCTACTGAAAGCCGTTGCCACTATCTGCTTAGTTCTGATGTCTGCGACTAGCTGTGCCTTCTGCGTGTGACGCTCTGTGCCTTCTGCGTGTGACGCTCTGTGCCTTCTGCGTGTGACGCTTCTTCTTGCCGCTGTAAGAACGCCGCTGCTTTTTTGGGGACGCTCCACCGGGCATTCCGTGGCGTCAACAACGACCACCTGATACTGAGTATCGCTTTATACTG
>JAABUU010006413.1_pt1 | contig 12624 bp, 13 predicted proteins | sample 5559301 | NCBI WGS metagenome assembly JAABUU01 (sample SAMN10711884, study PRJNA513360) | rock metagenome | isolation source: Antarctica rocks | place: Antarctica: Victoria Land, Richard Nunatak white
CGTCCAGTCATCGTCCGACCAGCGACGAGTACGTTCAGGACCGTTTCCTCCACGCATTGCACAACGGCTTCATAGAGTGCGTCCATCTTGCCCCAGGGCAGGAATTCGAGCACACCCAGCACATCGGGAGACGTTTGGCTGTCGATGGAGCTGTCCAGTGCCCCGGCGTTGGTTGCCGAGAAAGCTAAATGATGGCCCGGGAGATCCCGAACCGGCAGCGAGGTGACCGCAACCTGCTCGGTCGGTAGGTGGGCCTCGTCTTGGCGGATTGCTCGGGGCCGAGACGGGTCCCATCACCCTTGCAAGCGACAGCTTCCGCAACCGCCCACAGACGACGCCACCGTCGACCGCTGACCGCTGACCGCCGGGTCAGTGTTTAACGCCTTGACGGTTGCAGCGTTTAGCCGTTAAACTTAGTGTTGTGCGGGCGAGGGAAGTCAACCGGGTCATCGAGGTGCACGGCGGTGAGCATGTGCGGACGGTGGGGTCGCACAAGCGGTACCGGGTCAGCGGCAACAACACCACCGCGAGCACCGCGGTGCCGCAGCATCCCGGTGACATCCCGACCGGGACCTTGCGCAAAATCCAGAAAGACCTGGAACCAGCCTTGGGAAGGAAGTGGTTGCTGTGAGCACCAGCTACGAGGTCATCGTGACAAGGGAGGACGGTGCCTGGTTGGCGGACGTTCCCGCGGTCCCGGGCGCGCACACCTTCGCCCGGACCCTGACCGGGCTGCGCAGGTCGGTGCGGGAGGTCATCATCGTGATGGAGGACTTGCCCGACGACGCCGAGGTCGCCATGGTGTTCCGGTTCGACGTCGACGATGAGACGGTGGCGGTAGCGGCCAGACTGGGCCAGGAGCGGCGCGCGATCGCCGCCCGTGAGGCCGACGTCATAGCTGGCACCGCCCGATCCGTCGGGGACCTCATCGAGCACGGCTATTCCGTGCGGGACGCCGCTGAGCTGCTCAACATCACCGCCGGGCGGGTATCTCAACTCGCGAACCGCTAGTACCAGCGTGCCCACCCACTGATCTCGGCGGCGGGCGGTTTCGAATCGAGACCCTTATTCGCTCCAGTGACCAATGTCGTCGTCATGATCACAACCGTTAGAATCTAGAGCGTGCTCGAAGTCAAGCAGGCGCCGTTACCACCCGACGAGCCCGCGCCCGAAGCGCCGCTACCCCAGGCTGGCATGAGTATCGCCGCAGCTGCCCGCCGCAGCGGCGTCAGCGTGCACACACTGCGCTACTACGAACGCGCTGGACTGGTCGTCACACGATCGACCGAACCACAACAGGCCGCCGGCGCTACCACCGCCTCGACCTGGAGTGGATCACCGTCTGCACCAGGCTGCGTGCCACCGGAATGCCCATTAAGGCGATCCGCCGCTACGCCGAACTCGTCCGCGACGGCCACGGCAACGAGCAGGAACGGCTTTCACTGATGCAGGCCCACCGCGCTGACGTGGTTGCCAAGATCGCCGAATTGCAGGACAACCTCCAGCTCATCGACCACAAGATCGACGTCTACCAGGGGCGCCTCGCCGCCGGCGACGCCGACAGACTATGGGCACCCCGCCGTCGAGCCAAAGCCTGATAGCCGATGCTCAGTCGGGACATGGTTCGGGCTGGGCTGCGCCGACAGGCATCGAGCGTGCAGCACCCCAGAACTCTTGTATGCGGTCCTGCTGGATCCGATATATCGCGAACTCGAGGGTCTCGACGGAGCGTCCGGTTCCGGGTGGCTCGAGAGGTGTGTGGTCCTTTTGTTCGCGGGCGACTAGGCGTGCGGCGATCCAGGGAGTACCGTCTCGTGTACAGGATCGCCGATGACGAGATCCGCACCGCGGCATGTCGATATCACTACGAGGGCTGAACCAACGCTGCCCGGTTGAGAAACGGACAGGGCGTGCCGCCGCGCTTCAGGCCCGGCTGAATTGCCCGCTGATCTTGTTCGCCTCGTATGACGCTCCGTCACCAGAGACCGTCCGGTGGTCCAGCACATCGACGGGCCCATCGTAGGGATCCCCGCCCGTCGACGAGCGGGTCGTCCTCGATTCGGGCCCGAGCAGCCGCCCGGTCACCCAGCGCCCCGTTCGCTGGACACTGATATCGGCTCCGGTCAGTCAGGCTCTGGGGACGTGGACACGGTGATTATCCGTCGCGGAGGGCTTGCCGCCGGTCGAAGGCCCAGAGTGCGATGGCAAGCGCGGTCCGGTCGGCGAACAGCAGGGGGTCGTGGCCGATGACGTGATGTATTCGGTCAAGTCTGTGCCTGACTGTGTTCACGTGCAGAAACTGACTCCTGGCTGTTGCCTGAAGCGAGCCGTCCAGGCGCAGGAAGGTTCGCAGGGTCTGCACCTGATTGGTTCCGTGCTGGCTGTCGGCGGCGAGCAGGGGACTGATGAGCTGGTCGATGAACGGGAGCAGCCGATCCATTGGCTGTTGCTCCAGGAGGCCCTCCAGGCTGGTCAACGCGCCGGGCCCGACCGCTCCGCCGCGACGGCGGGCGAGCCCCAAGGCCGCCCGCGCCTCCGCAGTGGCTCGGGCGAGGGAGCCCAGTTCGGCCTGGTGACTGTAGCCGCAGGGCAATGTGAGTATCTGCGCGACTGCGACCACGCGATCCTGGCGCTCGGTGAGAGCGAGTGCGATTCCGGGCGTCACACCGATCAGGCTGTCCTGCAGGTGCAACGCCAACAGCGGTGCCGCGCTGGCCGGCCACGCCGAGAGCACCAGCGAGCTTTCGGTGAGGCCAGTTTCGGCGAGCATCGGTCGCAGTGCCAGCGGATTGGCGAGCCGGTCACCCACCAGCAGCAGCAGTTGTCCGACTCGTTCCCGCTTCAGGGCCTGCTCCGCATCGCGTTCGTGCCGGGCCAGTTCGAGGACCGGGCCGAACTTTTCCAGTAGCGGGGGCGTGGGCGCGGGTTCGGTGCCGGACCAGGTCAGCGTGCCACCGCTTCCGACATCGGCCGTGACCAGCAGCACCGGACCGGTCGCGTCCTCACCGGCGGCGAAGACCTGCCCGTCCAGGGTCAGCTCGACCCGCCCGCCGAGCGATCTGCAGAGGATCTGGAGCAAAGCCGACAGCGGGGCCTGCGCCCGCACGCCGGTCAGCAATTGTGCGACGATCTGTTGCGCCCGACGGTTTTCGTCCAGTCCGGCGTCAACGCGGCGGTCTGCCAGGTACTCAGCGATTGCCAGGAACGGCACGCCCAGCGGGGCGGCGATGAGCGGCAACCGTCCGCAGCAGGCTTGGGCCAGGTCTTGCGGAACGTCGTCGTGGATGTCGCCAACCCCGAAGCAGATTCCGGCTGCCCCGGCGTCGATGACCGCGGTCGTGAAACTCTGGCAGGACTCGGCATCGGTGAGTGAAGCACCGACGGTGCAGACCAGTTCCTGGCCGCGCAGGTAGGGGCGAGGGTTGAGGAGCTCGGTGGTGTGCGCCCATCGCACCGTGCGACTCAGCGATTCCGCGTCCACGGCAACAGACCGCAGCCGCAGCTCGACAACCGCGAGCAGGGCCCGCAAGGTCGTCTGCACAGCGCACACCCCCGGATCACGCCAAAAGATAGTACGTTGTCGGATCATACAAGCTCGACCGGTCCGTTGTGTGGATTGTTAGCGCGCACGGTCGAAACTCTTGCCCTGGCTGAGCCGGCGTGGACTAATCGACAGCTACACCCGGCCTGGAGGTTCGCATGCAGCCCAGCGCGATTGTCACCCATTCCGATCATGGCCTCAAACGCGAGTTCAACCTGTGGTCCTCGTTCGCGTTTGCCTTCGCCTTCATCTCACCGATTGTCGCGTTGTACGGAATCTTCGGCTTGGCTATCACGGCGGCAGGCCCGCGCTTCTGGTGGGGATTCTTCGTAGTGTTCCTCGGCCAACTGCTGGTCGCCTACGTCTTCGCCACCCTGGTCTCCCGGTGGCCGATCGAAGGCTCGATCTACCAGTGGTCGCGGCGGCTGCTCGGCAGCGGCTACGGCTGGTTCGCCGGCTGGGCCTACACCTGGACGCTGGTCATCGCGATGGCGACGGTCGCGCTCGGCGCGGGCGGGTTCATCGCCAACATCGTCGGAATCACGGCGCCGACCGGGACCCAGCGCGCAAGCATCGCGTTCGTGATCCTGCTGTGCGGCACCGGGTTGAATCTGGTCGGACGACGGGGGCTGAAAGTGTTCATGACCGGCAGTATCATCGCCGAGGTGGTCGGCTCGCTCGGGCTGGGCACTTGGTTGTTGGTGTTTCACCGGCACAATTCGTTGGGCGTGCTGATCCACGGGGTGCCTGGGTCCGACCAGGGTTACTTCTCGCTGTCCGGGCCGTTCCTGCTTGCCGTTGCGTTCATCGGCTTCTCCTTCGTGGGCTTCGAGAGCGCCGGCGCGATCGCAGAGGAGGTACACGAGCCACGCAAGAACCTGCCCAAGGCGGTAATCTTCTCGCTGTGCTTCATCGCGGTTGTGGTGGTTTATGCCAGCCTGGCTATCATCCTGGCCATCCCGGACCTGCCCGCGGTCGCTGCCGGGAAAGTGGACGACCCCGTCTACTCCACCCTGACCAGCGCGTTGGGCGCCGGTATCGCTCGGCCCGTCGAGATCCTCTTCGTCATCGGATTCCTGGCCAGCTTCCTGGCACTGCAGACTTCCGCCTCGCGCCTGATCTGGGCATTCGCCCGTGACCGCGCGCTTCCTGGTGCGCGGGTCCTGTCCGGACTGAGCACCAGCCAGCGGCTGCCGCGGGCCGCACTGCTGGTGACCACGGTCGCTGGTTCCGTGCTGTTCCTGCTCAGCAATCTCGCCACCAACGTCTACACGATCATGGTCAACTTCTCCTCTGGCGGCTTCTTCCTCGCGTTCCTGTTCCCGCTCGTCGGCTTCCTGGCGATCCAGCTGCGCGGGACCTGGCGGCCCGGACCGTTCACGCTGGGTCGTGCCTCACTGGTACTGACCGCGGTCGCGACTGTCTGGGTGCTGCTCGAGTTTCTGAACATCTCCTGGCCACGACACGTCAACCCACAGCGTTATCTCGACTGGTCGGAGTGGATCATGATCGGTGTGCTCGGCCTCATCGGCGCGGTAACTTATTTCTCGGTACGGTCGCGGATCATCAGTGCTGCTGCCATCGACCGGGTAGAGGAGGCGGACGAGCTTCTCGACGTGACGGCTGCGCGGTCATGAGAGCAGAACCCCGGACGGCGGTGGTGACCGGCGCGGCCAGCGGAATCGGCGCCGCGACGGTGGCCGAGCTCAGCCGACGTGGCTGGACGGTCGCCGGTCTCGACTTGCACACGGCGGAGAACTGCGCCTATTCGATCGCGGTGGACGTCTCGGATCCCGACACCGTGGCGGACGGGGTGCGGGCCGTCGAAGCTCGACTCGGCCCGATCGGCTGTGCCGTTTCGGTTGCAGGGTATTACGAAATGGCGCCGGTGTCGCAGATATCCCCGCAGCAGTGGACCCGGATGCTGCGAGTCCATGTCGGGGGACTGCTGAACGTGACCCGTTCGGTGCTGCCGGGCATGTTGGAGCGCGGCTCCGGCTGCGTGGTTGCCGTCTCCAGCGAGCTGGCTGTCGGGGGCGGCAGCGAGGAGGCGCATTACGCGGCGGCCAAGGGAGCGATCCTGGGAATGGTGCGCAGCCTGGGCGCCGAGGTCGCGGCCGCGGGGGTCCGGGTGAATGCGGTGGCCCCTGGTCCGACGGACACGCCACTGCTGGCCCCGGATTCGCCCTGGCGTGCGCCGGACTACCTGCAGACCCTACCGCTGCGGCGCTTGGTCACGGCCGAGGAGGTGGCCTTGTGTATCGGCTTCCTCGCCGATGACGCGTCGTTCTGTGTCGGCGAGGTCCTCAATCCGAACGCCGGGGCGGTGATCTAGATGACTGGAAACCAGCGGCTGGACGGCAAGGTGGCGTTGATCACCGGAGCAGCCCAGGGCATGGGAGCATCCCATGCCCGCCGGCTGGCCGCCGCGGGCGCGAGGGTGGTCGTGAACGACCGAACACCCTCGACGGCCTTGACCGAGCTGGCACGAGAGCTCGGCGGCGTGGCAGCGCCGGCGGATGTCTGCGACCGTGAGCAGGTCGCCGGCCTCATCGACGGCATCGAGCAGCAGCTCGGTGCGGTGGACGTGCTGGTCGCCAACCACGCCTACATGAGCATGGCGCCATTCCTCGACTATGACCTCGACGACTGGTGGAAGGTCATCGACACCAATCTCGGCGGGACCTTCCAGCTGATCCAGTCGGTGCTGCCCGGCATGCGTCGCACAGGGTCCGGGCGCATCGTCGTGGTCACCAGCGAGTGGGGTGTCACCGGCTGGCCCGGCGCCACTGCCTACGCGGCATCGAAGGCGGGGCTGATCGCGCTGGTGAAGACCCTCGGCCGCGAGCTCGCCCCCGAGTCGATCATCGTCAATGCGGTGGCCCCGGGCGTCACCGACACACCACAACTGCAGGTCGATGCCGATGACGCCGGAATCGACCTTGCGCAGATGCATGCCCGCTACGCCAAGGACATCCCGTTAGGCCGAATCGGACGTCCGGAGGAGATCTCGGAAGTCGTGGCTCTGCTCGCTGACTTCCGGCTCTCGGCGATGGTCGGTCAGATCGTGCAGTCCAACGGCGGCTCCACCCGGACCCGAGCGTGAAACGCCCGCAGCAGATCGTTCTCGAAGAAGGGCAGAAGTGACCGAACAGCACGCACGTTATCCCGATGGGATCGTCGGACAGGTCGACGGTATGCAGGTTCCCCGGTACGCCGGTCTGACGACGTTCGCCCGGCTGCCTCGGTTGGAGGACGTCGCAGACTTCGACGTCGCGGTGGTCGGCCTGCCGTTCGACACCGGGGTCACCTATCGCCCGGGAGCCCGGTTCGGGCCGTCGCACATCCGGCAGGCGTCGCGGCTGCTGCGCCCTTACAACGCGGCACTGGATGCCGAGCCTTTCCGGACCGCCCAGGTCGTCGATGCCGGGGACATCGCGTGCAATCCCTTCGACATCGCCGATGCTCTACGCCAGATTGAGGCGGGCCTGCTGCCACTGATCGGTGATGGTCGCCCGGTGCTCAGCCTGGGGGGCGACCACACGGTGGCCCTGCCAGCACTGCGTGCCGTCAATGCCGTGCATGGACCGGTGGCGCTGGTGCACTTCGACGCCCACCTTGACACCTGGGACACCTACTTCGACGCGCCGACCACGCACGGCACGCCGTTTCGCAGAGCGTCCGAGGAAGGCCTCCTGTTGAAGGGTAATTCGGCGCACGTCGGCATCCGCGGTTCCCTTTACGACCGCAAGGACCTCCTCGACGACGCCGAGCTCGGCTTCACCATCGTGCACTGCCGCGACATCGAACGTGTTGGTGTCGACGGGATCCTGCAGCGGGTACTCGACCGGGTCGACACCGCATCGGTGTATGTCTCCATCGACATCGACGTACTCGATCCGGCATTCGCGCCGGCGACCGGAACTCCCGAAGCGGGCGGTATGACCAGCCGCGAACTGCTCGCGGTGCTGCGCGGGATGAGTGAGCTGCGTTTGGTCGGTGCCGACATCGTCGAGGTCGCACCCGCCTACGACCATGCCGAGATCACCGCGGTGGCTGCCGCTAACCTCGCCTACGAACTAGTCACCATCATGGCCACCGGTAAGCGATGACCAGTCGGCCCGCCGAAGCGGTGGGGTGGCCCGACGGCAAGTCCGCGGCGGCCACCTTCAGTTTCGACATCGACGCCGAGTCGGCTGTCCTGTGGCGGGCGCCGCAAAACGCACACCGGATGAGCGTGATGTCCCACCAGTCCTACGGCCCGCTGGTGGGTGTGCCCAGGCTGCTGCAGCTGCTCGACAAGCATCGGATCCGGTCGACGTTCTTCGTCCCGGGCTACACCGCGCATCGCTACCCGTCGGTCGTGCGTGACATCGTCACCGCAGGCCACGAGATCGCTCATCACGGTTACCTGCACGAGCAACCCACGGGCTTAACGCTGGCTGAGGAAGCTACAGCGCTCGACCGTGGGCTGGACGCCCTTGCAGACACTGCAGGGATCAGGCCGGTCGGCTATCGCGCGCCGATGTGGGACCTGTCCTGGCACACTCCCAGTCTGTTGGCTGAGCGCGGTTTCCTCTACGACTCCAGCCTGATGGATTCCGACTTCCCCTACGAACTCTCGATCTCGCACGATGGCTCGCAACGCTCGATCGTCGAGATACCGATCCAGTGGGCGCTCGATGACTGGGAGCAGTTCTGCTTCCTGCCCGACGTGTCCGGCAGTGGCCTGATCGAGACGCCGGCCAAAGCCCGCGAACTGTGGGAGGCCGAATTCGAGGGCCTGCGTTCGGTCGGCGGTTGCTGGGTGCTGACCAATCACCCCTTCCTGACCGGACGTCCCTCACGCGCCCAGCAGCTCGACGAGTTGATGGTGCACGTGCTGAGCTGTAACGACGTGTGGGTCGCCTCGCTCGATGAGATCGCCTCGCACATCCGCGGGTTGGGCCTCACGCCACGCTCCATCGCCTTCCCTGACGGTTTGGCTGATGAGAACTCTGACGGTTGATCGGCCACCTTCCGCGAGATGTGCACCCCGGAACGTTGCTGCAGAACGGGCAGGCCATGTATCTGAACGAGGTCATCCAGATTGTCGGCTCGCTTCTGGTTCTTGCGGGATTTGCCCTGGCGCAGAGGGGTGTTATCGATCAACGATCGCGTTCCTACCTGCTGCTCAATCTGCTCGGCTCCGGCGCTCTGGCGGCCGAGGCGATCCTGGAACGTCAGTGGGGGTTCCTGCTGCTGGAAGGGGTGTGGGCGATCGTCTCCGCGCTCAGCCTCAAAAGCACGTTCAGGCGGCGACCCGCCCAGCGCTGACGAGCCGGCGTGACATCACCGGGGACTCGACCCGGGACGCCACACCGAGCTCGGCGGCGAGTTCGGTGCGCCGCGCTACTGCCAGACCCGATTGGTACTCGCAGGTGTGGGTCCAGATCCGGCCTTGCCGCTTACGGCAGCCCGTCGCGGCCCGATACCGCGGCTGGCAAGCCGGACCAGCGCAGCTCATTCGTCGATAACCGGCAGTCGTATCGTTGCCGTCCGGCGCGACGCCATCGATGCCGAGCCCGATTTGTGCGCCGGCTTCCACGGCGAAAACGATGCGCATGGCTGGGGCACCTCCGACTGTGGCGGGCGTGACGGAAGCCGGGGCGGGTTCCGGCCAGGGGAGTGTCATCTTGTGAGCAGTCTTGGCCGACGGGGAATACTCTATGAACCACCAGAGCCGCAGCGGTGCCAGTCGCCTGGGAAACCGCGTGCGGCGCGGTTGGCCTGCGGCACGGCAAGGTCATCACAGTCACAAGCCGATCCGTCGGCCGGCTGTCGCTGCGCGGATGAAGGCGGTCTTGCCCCGGGTGTAGTCGTCGTAGTCCGGGTCATGGGCGTGGGCGGCGGCCAGTTCGCGCTTGAGTTGCTCATAGGCGATCCGCAGGTCCGCCTCGGGGCGCAGCCGGTCGCGGAGGCAGACGGTGCGGCGTCCGAACGGGGACGCCACCAGCCGCACGTGCAGGATTGCCGGACAGCCCGGGTTGTCAATGTCCGAGGTCGTCTGCACGGTTGGCCTGGGCGTTTGCGGGTGAGTGCAGAGGAGTGCGGACATCTGGTGTGTTCATGGTCGTGTGCACGAATCTGCGTCGAGTTCCGTGCTCCTGTGCACGAGTCCTCCCGGCTTACTGCGAGCTGGGCCGCGCCGATCTGGTGTGAGACCGGGTCGTCACCAGCCGGTTCGCTGTCAGGCGGGGGTTCTCACAAATGGTCAATTGTGCGAGTTCTGTGAAGGGTCGATTGCGGTGTCTGTTCGCCCAGGTCGCGATTCGCACAACACCTCGCATAATTCCTCGGTTGTGACAGTGGGTTCTGCGAGGATGCGGGGATGGAGTGCGTCGATGACTTGCTGGGCCCAGCACCACGATTCGGTGTTGACTGGCCCGTGGGTGCCGGTGTGGGAGTCGGTGACTGCGATCAGCTCCCGCAGGACGTGGGACGTGCACAGCTGGTGGCTGAGCTGGTCATAGCAGTCATAGGGTGCCCAGGCGTCGTGCACGGCGACACCAGCGAAATGGGGCACGATCCCGACGGCGTCCATGCCTTTGCGGCCCCGGTTGGCGTGGGCGCTCAGGTGGGTGAACGCAGCGGTGGAGGCCGAGTGCAACCAGAACAGCTTGCCCTTGACCCGGAACCCGGTCTCGTCGAAATGGGCGACGTCGGCGGCGGCGACCTTCTCGGCGACCCGGTCCATGAACCCGTCCAGTCCCGCCCCTGCGGCCGCGGTCGCCGCCCCGACCGTGCCTTCGGACACCGGGGTGTTGAACAGTTCCGACATTGCGGTGGCGGTCCGGGACTTCGACAGGTACTGACCCATGTACAGGTACACGATGACCACGAGGATCCGGGGCCCGTACTGCACCGGGGCCCGTACCCCGTCGGGGGACTCGGCGCCGGTCACCGTGCCACAACCGCAGCGCCGGGACACCAGCTGGTGTTCGGTGACCCGGATCGTGATCGGCGGCAGGTCGACCACCTGCCGCCGCGCCACCCCGACTTGCGCGGCGCCGGCCAGGGTGTTCCCGCAGCCGCGGCACCATAGCGGTTCGTGGCGGATCACCTCATCCGGGTCGGCCACCTGCTTCAACGTGCGCCCCACTACGACCGGGCTGCCCACCGGGTTTATGACCCGACTTGCCGCGCAACGACTTCGGGTTCGGCTTCGCCAGCCCGTCACTGGAGGGCGGCTTCGAGGAGTTGGCCCGCGGTACTGGTGGGCTCGCCTATTCAACTGTCGTGGGTTCTCCGCGGAGTCCAGCTCGAGGGTGACCGTAGGTGGTCTCCGGCGGCGTACCGGCTCCAGGTGCCTCCGGCCTGAACCGCCAGCTTGGCGGTGGTGACCGGGTGGTAGCCGAGGGCATCGGCGACGACGGGGGCGGGCATCGCCAGGACGTGCTGGCGGATCGCGGCGGCTCGGCCGGCGACGGTGGGGATGCCGATGCCGTTGATGTTGCGAGTGTCTCGGGGTGCATCGGCGGCCCGGCCCGGGGTGTCCGGGTCACCTGGGTCGATGGAGCTGACGATGGCGAGTCGCAGACGGTCACGAAGGCGCAGGCGGTGCGTTACCGCTCGGGGTCGAGGATGGTGAAGTCGGAGATCTTGGATGCGGTGTGCGCGGTGACCGGATTCAATCGGGACTATGCCCGCAGGGCGCTGAAGGCGGCGTTGACGCCCCGGGTGGTGAAGCCCCGGACCCCGAGACCGCCGAAGTACGACGCGAAGGTTGTCGCGGCACTGGAGAAGTGCTGGGCGGTGGTGAATGCGCCCGCGGGTAAGCGGCTGGCCCCGATCCTGGGCGAGCTGGTACCGGTGCTGCGTCAGCACGGGGAGTTGGACATCGACGAGGGCACCGCGGCGCTGCTGATCGCCATGTCCGCGGCCACCATCGACCGCCGGCTGGCCTTCGCTCGGTCGACGCTGGTCCTCAAGGGCCGCTCGCACACCAAGCCCGGCTCGTTGCTGAAGTCGCGGATACCGATGCGGACCTGGGCCGATCACGACGAGAACACCCCGGGCTTCGTGGAGATCGACCTGGTCGGGCATGAGGGCGGCAACTCGCGCGGGGAGTTCTGCTTCACCCTCACCGTAACCGACATTGCCACCGGATGGACGGAGAACCGGACGGTGCGCAACAAGGCACAGATCCACGTGTTCGCGGCCCTGACCGACGTCGTGGAGCACCTGCCGTTCCCGATCCGCGGGATCGACTCCGACAACGGTTCGGAGTTCATCAACGACCAGCTGTTCCGGTACTGCCAAGACCAGCAGCTGACGTTCACCCGCTCACGCTCGGGCAACAAGAACGACGGGGCGCACGTGGAGGGAGAAGAACTGGACCCACGTACGCCAACTGGTCGGCTACCTGCGTTACGACACCCGGGCAGAGTGTTGCTGCTCAACAAGATTATGGCGCTGCAGTCGCTGATCGGTAACCATTACCACCCGCAGCAGAAACTTCCTCTCCAAGGTCCGCGACGGTGCGAAGATCACCAAAACCTACGACACCGCCACAACCTCGTACGCCCGCATCGCCGCCCACCCCGATGTCATGGCACTGCCCAAACGTCGGCTGGGCACCATCCACACCTCGTTCAACCCCGCCGCCGTGCAACGCCAGATCCAGGCGCTGTGCGACGAGCTGCTCACCCTGGCCACCGCCAAAGGCCAGCCCACCCCGAACCCCGCGTCAGCACCCCCACCACCACACGGACCTTTCCCGATGAGGCGAAAGGCGCTGATGGGGCGTCACTTCGATCCACTGGTGCGCTCGCAGCGCCCATTTTGCAGTCAAATGCCCGCATCTGAGGGGCATCCCGCCTGGTCTCAGTACCGCGCAAGGAGATGCCAGGGCAGAATGCGTGGCATGCCGAAAAAGCCGCCCCGAGCCTCGACCGGCCGCATCCGCGACCGCGGCACTATCGCCTTCTGGATGTTTATCGTCCTGGCGGTCGTCGCCGGCGCCGTCATGTACCGGGCAGCAACCACCCGCGGCCCCTCGGACACGGGCTACCGCTCGTCCTACACACCCGCGCAGGCCACAC
>JAABUU010006415.1_pt1 | contig 12622 bp, 2 predicted proteins | sample 5559301 | NCBI WGS metagenome assembly JAABUU01 (sample SAMN10711884, study PRJNA513360) | rock metagenome | isolation source: Antarctica rocks | place: Antarctica: Victoria Land, Richard Nunatak white
TCCTCAAGAAGATCGTCGATTACGCCGGCGCGCAGGGCCTCTACGTGATCCTGGACGACCATCGCTCGCGTGCGGGCTGGGGCGGCCAGGACAATGGTCTGTGGTACGACGCAGCCAACGGCTTCCCGCCGTCGTCCTTCATCACGGACTGGCAGCATATGGCCTTGCTGTTCACCGGCGATCCCGCCCTCACTGGCGTCGACCTATTCAACGAGCCGCACTCCTTCGGCCATCCCGCCACCTGCGCCGCCTACCTGGCGGGACACGGTTCCTCATGGGGTTCGTGCGGCGGGCAGAGCAACCCCGACACCGATTGGCGCGCGGCGGCGGCGCTCGCCGGCAATATGATCTTGCAGATGAACCCCAACCTGCTCATCATCGTGGAGGGCACGACTTTGGCTCCCGACGGCGCGGGTGGAGTCGATCCCAGCGATTGGGGCACCAACCTGGCCGCCGCCGGCGCGCAGCCCGTCGCGCTGACGATGCCCGGCCGCCTCGTCTACTCGGTACACGAATACGTGTGGCACGAGCCTAACGTCGACGCGGCCACGATGCAGGACCGCTGGACGCGCCTTTTCGGCTACCTGACCAACCCCGCCGCCTCGTACGCCACTCCGGTGTGGATCGGCGAATTCGGTACTTGCGTCTACGACGCCTCCTGCGTCAGCGATCCGCGACCCGGCCAGCCCGGCTACTGGTTCGACGCGCTCGTGCGCTACCTCAATACACCGACCTACCCCGACGCGCCGCCCTACGGCTGGAGCGTGTGGCCTCTCAACGGCACCTCGCCCGACGCCTACGACTTTAGCCAGCACGCCTGGGTACGGCGCGCCGGCGATCCCGAGCCGTATGGCCTGCTCAACACGTCCTGGACCGACACAAGTATACCCGCGCTACAGAGCGAACTGTTTAGCGGCGTGCAGTTGGCCGCGCCAGCGACCGATGACACGACCGCGCTAACGGCTACGGCGACGGCTACCGATACGACGACGGTGAGCGCGACGACCGCCATCACATCGTCGTCCGCCGTGTGGCCGCCGCCCGCCGCACCGACCCCCATCGGCCGCCTCACGCCCCCACCCACGGCCACCCCCGCCAAGACGACGACTCCCGTTCGCATCGCCGGGGCCGTGCCGTGGAAGGGCATTGCCGTGCCGCCGTCCTCGCGCCGGCCCGCGTCCTATCCGCTCACGGCGCGGCTGACACTGCCGCGCGCGACGACCGCCGCGATCGGGCGCACGTTGAGCTACGCGGTTGTGCTGACCAACATATCGTCGGGGACGGTGCGCTTCGGCGCGGGCTGCCCGGCCTACCGCGAAACGCTGGCCATCCCCTCGGGGCTGCGCAACGTGCAGCCGCATACCGTGGTGCAACGGCAGTACTTGCTCAACTGTGGCGGCGTGCGGTCCATTGCGCGCGGCGCGCGCATCACCTTCGCCATGTCCTTCGACGTCCCGGCGTGGGTCTCGCCAGGGCCGCAGTTGCTGCTGTGGTCGCTGACCGGCTCTGGTTCGCCAGCCCGCGCGGGGGCCACGGCGCCGCTCACCGTCGCGAAGTAAACGACGCCCCTGCCCTGGGGTCGCCGGCACTCGCTGCGCTGCCTGCCGGCAAAATGTAGCTGGGCGCGCCGTGCGCGACGAGCTCAGCTACCGGAGCGGGCGAGAGGTGGGTCGATGTGCGCATGGGCGGGATGCTGGGCGGCGTGCCAGCGGCGCTCCTTGGCCCCGCATGTGCGGTGACCACGGCCTGGCAGAGGATTTCAACCACCGTGCCGGTGCCGAGGTGGCCCGGATCAGGAGCGTAGCCCGGGTTGGTCTTGACGACCACAATGGATACGCTGTTGCCGCGGATCTCATCTTCGTCCTCCTGCGTGCTGTCCAAGGCGTTCGCCTGGCCCGACCGCATCGTCACAGCATGATTGGGACGCTCCTCCTCGTCGTCGTCCGTGATCTTGCTGGCGACGATCACCACCATATACGCTGGCACGGTGCGAGGCGGGGATGCGTCGTCGCCGGGGGCGGCCATCCACCTGGTGCCGCAAGTGGGAGGCATCGTGCTCAAGGCGCCGGCAAAGCCTTTGAAGGCCGCTGGCGCCGACCCGCCCGTGAGCCGGTTGCGCGTGGACCACTTGGCGCCCCACCATGTGACGGGTGATCCCAGCGATGCGCTCTGATCGCCCAGGACGAAGGACCCGTGCGCCAGGTAGGTAACGGGGAACGGTGTCCCGGTCGCCGTAGCCGTCGGGATCGGCGTGCGGGTAGGAGCTAGCGTATATGTCGCGGTGGGCGGCGGTGTGCGTGTGACTGTCCGCACCGGGTTGGGCGTCCCGGTCGCCGTGCTGGTCGGGCGCGGCGTACTGGTGGCCGCGCTGGTCGGGCGCGGCGTACTGGTGGCCGCGCTCGTGGGCGTCGCGCTGGGCTGCGGCGTTCTCGTGACCGTGTTGGTCGGTGCTGGCGTCACCGTCGCAGTGCTCGCGGGCGTCGCACTCGTGGTCGGCGTACTGGTCGAAGCGGACGTCATAGTCGCCGAGGGACGCGCCGTGCTGGTGTTCGTCGGCGTCGCTGTATTCGTACTAGTTGGCGTCGGCGTGTTTGTCGGTGTGCTCGTTGGTGGCACCGGCGTAGTGGTCGCTGTACTCGTCGGAGGCTCCGCTGTGGTCGTGCTTGTTGGGTTTGGCGTATTAGTCGGAGGAGGCGGCGTGTTCGTTGGCGGGACGGCTGTATTGGTGCTGGTGTTTGTGGGCACTGCTGTGGTCGTCGATGTAGTCGTCGGCGTGTCGGTCGATGGTGGAGCGTTGCTCGTGCGGTGGATGGCAAGACCGAGGACGCCACCGTCGCCGGTCCCAAAGAGGGCGACGAGCTGTCCGCTCGCGATGTCGAACCTCGAGACCTCACCGTTGTTCGCGTTGCCGACCCAGAAGGACCGCCCATCCGGGTCGAGGGCCACGGCGTACAGGTACTCATACCCGAAGGATCGGTTGTTGGTGTAGGAGATGAGAGTATGGCCGCTCGGATCGAGGCGGTAGACCTGCTCCGACCCGATCGTGTAGCGGCCCGATCGATCGGCGACTTCGCAGACGGCCAGCACCTCCCCGTTGGACCGCACGGCAAGGGACGAGCAGGGCGCCGTCACGTCCGTCGTGAAGTCGGCGAGTTGCGCGCCCGTGCAGACGTTGTAGCGGCCGATGTTGGAGATCGATGGGCCGCCGGGCGACGGCGTACTGTACGTGTAATACAGCGAACATTGGTCGGAGGCCATCGCCACGGACGTGATGCCCTGCCCCAGTGTCCGTGGCGTGTACGACGCGAGGAGTTGACCTGTCGCGTCGTACTCCGCCAGGAAGGACGTCCCGGCGGCCGGCGCGTTGAACGATTCCAGGCCGACGTAGACGTGGTGCGCGGCGTCGACGACGCACGAGCTTGGGTAGTAGCTGAAGCTGCCGCCCCAGGCATAGGTTGGGTTGCCCTGGGGATCGAACTTGGTCATGCCGCTGAGCTCGAAGTTGGGCTTGTAGAGGGCGCCGTCGGTGTCCGCGCACAGACCGCCCGCGCTCTGGCTGTTTGTGTTGGCGTCACTGCCGCCCGTGGGGTTGAGGGTTCCCAGGTGTATGCCAAGCGAGTTAAGCTGCTCGACGAAACCGGTTCCGCCCACGGCGAACACGGCGTCGTCCGGTGTCGGCGCGGCTGGCGGCGTGGCGACCGTCGTGGGACCGGGAGGAGGTGGAACGAGGGAGGCGGGACCGGCCACGACCGCGAAGCTGGAACCCACGGACGCCGCGATGGACGTCACGCCGCTCAGCGTGCCCGCCCTGATAGGGTCGGTGGCGGGGGCGTACCCGCCGTTTCCAAGAGAGCCGTCCTGGTTGTCCCCCCAGGCCCACACCGAGCCATCCGCTTTGAGCGCCAGCGTGTGCCCACTATCGGCGCCGGCCGCGATGGCCGTCACCCCCGCGAGGTTGGTCACGCGTACCGGGGTGGCGCTGCTGCAGCCGGTCGGCGCATAGACGTTGCAGGTGAGGTTGTGGTCCCCCAGCTGGCCGGACGTGTTGTCGCCCCACATCGAAACCGAGCCGTCGGAGGCGAGGGCTGCGCTGAAGGATGCCCCTGCGGCGATGGCCGTGACCTTGCCGAGCCCGCTCACCGGAGCGGCGAAGGGGTGGAAGTAAGAATCGCTGGTCCCGTTGCCGAGCTGCCCTTGGGAATTGTTGCCCCAGGCCCAGACCGTTCCCGCGGAGGTCAAGGCGAGGCTGTGGTCGCCACCGGCGGCGATAGCGCTCACCCCGGACAGCCCGGCGACCTGGACCGGGATCGTGGTGCAGGCGTACGATGCGGCGCCGCCGCCGACGTTACAGGCCTGAGGGGCGACGTTGCCGACCGCCCCGTTGCGGTTGCCGCCCCATCCCCAGACCGTGCCATCCCGCGCGAGCGCGAGGTCGTGGAAGGTCCCCGCGGCGATGGCGACCACGCCGGGTAGGCTGGTTACCCGCACGGGTGTGTCACTCTGACAGGTCTTGCTCGCCGTGTCGGCGGTGCAGACCGTGCCCGTCCCCAACTCACCGTCCGCGTTGTCGCCCCAGGTCCACACCGACCCGTCGGACTCCAACGCCATGCCGTGGTCTTCAGCCACGGCGATCGACACGACGTTGGCGAGGCCGGCTATCTGCGTGAAGGATTGGCCATACGTCTTCCACACCGTTCCATCGTTCTTGAGCGCCACCTCACCGACGGTGTTAAGGCGACCGCTTACGACGGCGACCACGTTGCTCAGTCCGGTCTGGGGGACGGGGGTGAGGTTTGGCGTGTATGCGTTGACGTTGCCTGGATCCTTGCCCCAGGTCCAGATCGTCCCCGGTCCCGGGGTGGGCGTGGGCGACGGGGTGCTCGTCGGCGTCACGGTCGCGGGGGGCACGGGCAACGGGTACTCCACCGCTCCGCGGTTGGCCGCGTTGTCGTTGGCGAAGGCGTACACCGCCCGCTCCACGCCGGAATCCACCGTGAGCGTGCCGGTGTACGGCTGGAAGGTCGTCCCGTCCAGGGAATAGAACAGGTCCTTGACGCCCGATCCGTCGTCATGTGCGGCTAAACTGACCTGCAGTGCGGGGGACTGCCCGGCTGTGGTCACAGTGATGGTGGGTGCGGTCTGGTCGTTGGCCGCGGCCCCGGTCAACGCGACGGTCGGGGTGAGGACAGTGTCGGGCGTGCCGGTCCCGGCGCCGTCGTACCGCAGGGGACCCACCCCGGCGTCGGTGAACGTGATCGCGACGGAGCGGCTGATTGGCACCACCGCATCCTGGTACCGGATCGCCCCCGTCGCCGTCGCGCCGTCCCCCTGCAGGATCTCCGCGAATAACGGCTTGCCGGTACCCTCGAACGTGACGGTGTAGGCCCCCGTCGCAGGCAGCACGATCTGCCGCGCGGTCTCCCCGGTGGTGTAAAGGCTTGCCCCCGGCACGCTGCCCCCCAGCGTCGTGCCGCTGATCGGGGCGGTGCTGTTCCCGGCGGCGTCGCTCACGGTGACGCCCGCGCCCCCAACCACGGTGACGTAGTTGGCCAGGTGGGATCCCACGGAGGCCGCAGCCGCGACGGCATGGCGCGTGGACGATGTGGAGGCCGCAGAGGCTATAGAGGCCGCGGACCCGCAGGCAGACGAGATCCCGCCCTGGAGCAACTCCTTCACCGTGGCGAGCACGACGGGGTTTTTCGTCATTCCGTTGTGCTCGCTCCCATCGTCCTGCTGCGCGTTGGTGCTGATGATTGGGCACAACCGCGCATTGGGCGCGTTGGCATTCACGGTACCGGCCACACGTTCGGCGCTCAACCGAGGAACGGTCTTGTCGCCGACCGTGAAGTGGAGTTTGAAATCTTCATAGGGGACGCACGTGGTCATACGGGTGTTCGGTCTTGTCGTACAGTAGGTGTCATAGACCGTTTCCACTGAACCGATGGTATCCGTGATATTCCGTATGCCATAGATATGGTAGTTCTTGATGAGGGACGTATCCCCGCTCCAGTCGTCCTGCCCCGGGTACGAGTGGAAGGCATCTCCGTTCGCGCCGGGGTAGAACTGGCGGATGGGGGGGGTGCTGTCGGATTTCCCGTAGAGGTTGTTGAGGGTCGCGATGAGCTCGTCGTAGCTCAGAGCGTAGGGTACGGTGGGTGGGTTGAGGTGCGCCCAGTCCCACCCATTTTCTACCACGGTGGGGCCGTCCAGCATCGCGTGGTACAGCCGACTGGGCAGGAGTTCGTGCGCCCCAGGCAACGACCCCGCGATCGGCTGGAGCGTGCCCGCTAAGATGATGGGGGCGAGGCCGAAATCGCCCGTCGCCAGCACATACACCAATTTCGGTGCGCCCAACCAGGGGGCGCCGATGGTGAGTAGCCGTTGCACGCTGTTGTCGGTCGGATGGTCCAGGATGTACCGGCGTGCCTGGAGGCTGCCCATACTGTGGGTCAGGATGTCCACCCGTGCGCCCGGGTAGAACTTGTGGACGCAGGCGATGTAGTCCGCGATCCCGGCGTCGCTCAGCGCGTTGCTCTTGCGCCAATCGTACGCATAGGGGAACAGGGTGGGGGGATGGGCCTTCTGCCCGTCGACGTCGCAGCCGTCGTAGGTGCGACGTTGCGGGTCACCGTTGACCTGGTACTCGTGGTACCCCAACGTTGTGTTCAGGTAATCCATTAAGGTCCCGTAGACGTTGAACCCCGCGAACGCCGCGCCCGTGTTCTCGTTCAAGGGGCCGCACGTTTCGTGACGGAGCGGCCCGGTCGCCACGATGCCGGGGGACGGTATGTAGTCGGGCGTGCGGTAGAGGCTCAGGACGTGGTGGTTGATGGTGCAGCCCAGCCAGATCTCCTGGTTGTTCTGGCTCGTGTCGACCAGCTTGCTGCCCGCCATCCCTGGGATGAACAGGAGCGGGGATCGGGCCGGGGAGAACTCCGAGGTCGAGCCGTTGGCGTTGGTCGCGGTCGCGCTCAGGTACGGGTAGGCGACGACGTCGTTGCTCTTGACCGTCAGGGTGAACGCCCCCGTGTCGTCGGGTCGCACGGCGCCCAAATATTTCTCGCCGTCGCCGAACCCGTCGACCCCGACGGTGGTGTTCGCGTAGACGTCGACCGTCGCCGCGCTCGGGTCCACCGTGGTGAGGATGCCCGTGATGGTCGCTTCCCCTGAGGTCGACAGATCCTTGGTCAGGCTCAAGGGCGTGTTCATGCGTTCGTTCGGTCCACCGGTCCCGTTGTCCTGCGTGTTCAGGGTGACGCCGTTCCCTCCGAGGTCGATGCCCGCTTTCTTGTTCCGATCGATCTCGTTGCCGCGGATGGTGTTGCCCACGGTGGTGGCGTCGTACGAGGAGGAGCCCACCGTCACGCCCGTGTCGGCGTTGTTGCTGATGCGGTTGCACACACCGACGCAGTCGTTCGCTGGATGCGGGCCACCGATCATGGTGTAGGACGCCCCGTCTTGCACCACGATCCCCGACCCGCCGTTGCCCAACCCCGTCGAACGAACGGGTCCGACCCCGATGTTGTTGCCCTGGACCGTGTTGCTCATGGTTCCGGCGTCGCTCAGCAAGATACCCTCGGAGGTGTTGCCGCTGATGACGTTGCAGGGACCGCTGCAGTCGGTGGTGACCGACGCCACCGGCGCGGGGGTGTCGGTCGGTCCACCGGGGGTGTCGGTGGGCGCGGGAGTGTCGGTCGGTCCACCGGGGGTGTCGGTGGGCGCGGGAGTGTCGGTCGGGGTGGGCGCGGGGTTGGAACCCGACCAGTCGTAGGCCAGGTTGGCCAGGTTGGGCGAGCCCCACCCGGTTGCCTGGTCCCATCCGACGCCCGCCGCGTAGCCGTTGCTGCCGGTCGTCACGTCGTGGAAATCGCGCGCCGCGGTGGCCGGGTCATTCGCCAGGGCGTAGAAACGCGGCGCGGCGAACCCCATCGTCCCCTGGTCCGTGGCCGCGAGGGATCGGTTGAGATCGGCGGCGAAGCCGGCCCAGAGCGGGGCCGCCAGGCTGGTGCCGCCGATCGTGTACGCGGCGCTGCCCACGTAGACGTAGGCGCCGGTGGCGGGGTCACCGGCCGCCGCCACGTCGGGCTCCGCACGCCCCGGGCAGGTCGCCGCGCCCACGCCCGTTTGCCACGCGGGACGCGCGAAGAGGGTCGAGCAGCCGCCGCCCGAGCCGGACCAGGCCCCCTCGGAGCCGTAGGAACCGGAGGCGGTGGTGTGGAGCGCGGTCCCGCCGACGCTCACGGCGTAGGGGCTGTCCGCCGGGAAAGCCGGCTGCCCGTTGCCCCCCGAGTTGGATCCGTGGTCCCCGCTGGAGAAATAGAAGGTCGTGCCCACGCTGGCGGCGTGCTGCAACGAGGCGTTGACGTTGGCCACGAAGGGGTCCGCCGCGCTGGTGGGCTCGTCGGCGCTCCACGAGTTTGACACGACGTGGAGGGACGCGTCGTTCGCGGCCGCGTTGACCGCCTGTTCCAGCCCGGTGTCCGTCAGGGTACAGTGCCCCGTCGTCGCGCTGTCCGTGCAGGGGGACAGGTAGTACGTGAGGTGGCTGTTGGGCGCGACACCGTGCGCGTATTCCGCGTCCATGGCCGTCTCGATTAGGTCCTTGGTTCCGTAGGCCCCGCCGCCCACCGTGACCCAGTCGATGCCGTTGGAGCCGGTTTGGCCGGCGACTAAGGCGGGGCTTCCGGTCTTACCTGCGAAGGTGTTGAGGTCGCTCTGGGCCACGGGCGCACCCCAGAGGGTTAGGCCGATGCTCTGCCCGCTGCCGTCGCCCACCGCGCTGGCGTTGTAGGCGGCGCGGAAGTCGCCGGGGGTGTACCCTCCGGCGCGCACCTGCGCGGCGCGGCGGCCCACGGCCCGCTGTGGCTGGAACAGGTGCAGCGTCGTGAGCCCGCTGATGCTCCGGATCGCCAGATCGGACGGGATCTGTGGATCGCGGTCGTTGGATTGGAAGGTCCGCCCGGCCGCGCGATAGTCGTTGATCGCGACGCCGAGCGCGCGCTCGACCTGGAGGGTCGTCCCCCGCACTGTGACCAGCAAGCGGTCGGGCGACACGGCGCGCACGCGCAGCCCGGCGTGCTGCGCCCACGCGCGGACCGCGCGCACCTGAGCGTCCGTCGGGGCGAACCGCGCCACGTACTCGGCGTTGCTCAAGTAGCGACCGTAGCGCGGGTTGCCGGGGATGTTGGCCGCCGCGATGAGGGCATCCAGGGTCGCGGAGTCGCGCACGACGAGGCCCAGGTCCAGGATGAGCAGTGCCTGCGGATCGTGCCGTGCCCGACGCGCCACGGCGCCCCGCACCACCACGTTGGGCGTTTCGTGCGAGAGCGTATGCCGGGGGGACGGACGGGGCCCTGGGAGGAGCGGTCGGGCTGTGGGCGGGGTCGTCGGGGCGAGGAGAACCGTGCCGAGGGGGACGTCCCCTCTGACGACGCCGACTGCCGCGGATCCGGGTCCCGCCACGGCGGCCGCGGCCGGCGGCGCGGGCAAGGAGGTTGCGCCACGTTCGCCGCCGATGGTGTTGTGGCTGGCGCCCTCCCCGATCCCCACGGCCGCGTACCCGTTTCCGCCGTTGGCCAGGGCGGTTTTTCCGGTCGGATCCAGCCCGATATAGTCCCCCGCGACGGTGTTGCTCATCGTCTGGCTGCCCCACAGGAGGACGCCGTTGGTGCGGCTGCTGGAGATGACGTTGCAGGGGCCAACACAGTCGGTCCCCAGGTGCGTGCCGCCCACAACGTTCCACTGGGCGCCATCGCCCAATTCGACGGCGACGTAGTCGCTGCCTCCGTTGGGCAGCGCGACCGATCCCCCCGCGTCGATGCCCACGTAGTTGCCCGTAACGGTATTGGTCATGGTGTCGGATCCGTCGAGGACGACGCCCTCCTTGCCGTTCCCCGCGACGACGTTGCAGGGGCCATCGCACGCCGCGCCCGTGCGCTCGCCGCCGATGGTGTTCCGCTGGGCGCCCCCGTCCACCAGTACGCCGATGCCGACGGGGGCGTTCGACACCGGGAACGCCCCGCTCTCATCCACGCCGATGAAGTCGCCCGCGACGGTGTTGGTCATGGTGCCGGATCCGTCGAGGACGACCCCGTCGGTCCCGTTGCCGCTGATGAGGTTGCAGGCGCCGTCGCACACCGATGAGCCCGCGGCGCGCGTCCCCCCGATTGTGTTCTGCTGGGCGCCGAAGCCCACCAGCACCCCGGAGAATGCGTTGTTCACGTCCGTCGCCCCGTTTCGGTCCACGCCGATGAAGTCGCCCGCGACGGTGTTGGTCATGGTGCCGGATCCGTCGAGGACGACCCCATCGGCTCCGTTGCCGCTGATGAGGTTGCAGGCGCCGTCGCACACCGATGAGCCCGCGGCGCGCGTCCCCCCGATTGTGTTCTGCTGGGCGCCGAAGCCCACGGCGACGGCGGCGTAGGTCCCCGCGCCGTTGGGCAACGGCGCGTTGCCCGGAAGGCCCACGCCGACGAAGTTGCCCGCGACGGTGTTGCTCACCGTCCCGCTGTCCCGCACGTTGATCCCGTTCCCGTGGTTGCCGCCGACGAGGTTACAGGGGGCAACGCAGGCCACCCCCGTGCGGCTGCCGCCGACGGTGTTCATCGCCGCGCCGGATTGCACCTGGACGCCCGACCCACCGTTGGGCACGGTGATGGCGCCCGTCGCGTCCAGGCCGACGAAGTTGCCCGCGACGGTGTTTCGCATCGTTCCGGCGTCGCTCAACACGACGCCGGCCTCGCCATTACCGCCGATGACGTTGCAGAACAGCCGGCACGCGCCGGGGACGGGGGACCCAGAGTCCGCCGGGTGCGGCGCGGCCGGCGACACCGATGTCGTGGCCCCACCCGCCACAGCCGTAACGTGCGCGGCGGGCACGGCGACCGCCGACACGGGGGACGCGGGGGTAGACCCATCGTCACCGATTAGGTTCTGCGTGGCCCCGTTCGAGACGGACACCCCCGAGTTGGTGTTGGTCATCGGTAGCGTGCCGCTCGGGTCCAGGCCGATGACGTTGCCCCGGAGCGCGTTGCGCATTGTGCCCGCGTCCTGGAGGGAGACACCGTTCCCATCGTTGCCGCTGATGACGTTGCACGGACCGTCGCAGATGGCCCCCGCGCGGGACCCGCCGACGGTGTTCATCGCCGCGCCCTGCTCGACCAGAACACCGGACCCGTTCGGCATCGTGATGGCGCCGGTCGCGTCAAGGCCGATGAAGTTGCCCTGGATCGTGTTGCCCGTCGTCCCGACGTCCCGGAGGTCGACGCCCGCGATGCGGTTGCCCCCGATGACGTTGCACGGGTCGATGGCGTCGCCGCACCGCAGGCCCACCCGAGGTCCGCCAATGGTGTTGTTTTGGGACCCGCCCGCGATGGAGACCCCGGTGTCGTTCGGCACGGTGATGGCGCCCGTCGCGTCCACACCGATGCTGTTCTCCCGCACCGTGTTGTCGTGCGACCCGTTCCAGATAAAGACGCCCGCTTGCACGGCCTTCTGGTCGGGGCTGGCGTTGCCGGCGATGACATCGCGTGCGATCATGTTGTTATAGGCGCCGTCAACGATCTCGATGCCGTTCGTGCCGTCGTGGTGCGATGTCGCGCCATCGGTCGTGGTGCCGACGTAGCTGTCGACCACCTGGTCGTCGTGCGCCCCAGGGCCCTCTAACGAGAGCCCGGCGATGGCCACATGTTTGAGCACCACATGGTCGGTGTCGATCACTAAGGAGGCGAGGGCCGCGCCGGGGGGGGGGCCAGCACCACGCCGGGCTTGCCGCTCCCGTTCACGTCGCCGTCGATAGTGGTGTTCGCGCCGTGCAGATACAGGGTGGACGGGAAGGAGATGACGGAACCGAACGGCACATCGAATCTGATGGCATAGGCGTCACACGCGTAGTTCGGGTAAGCCACAGAGTTATCGATGGCGCTCACCGCCTCCGCGAGCGAGATCGTCCCGTCGGGGCCGGGGCCGGCCAGCCCGAGCAGCGCCCCGACGACGACGCCGCCAGCGTCCGTATCCATCAATGTTGTATCAACGGTGATAGTACACGTTCCCGAGAACGGGGTGTCGGGTCTGATTGATGTGGCGACACTCCAGCGGGCGCTCAAAGGTACGCTTATGGCGGCAACCCCGTGTGTCGGCGCGGCTATCTGGCCTGCATCCGATGGGCCGGATAACCCACGATCCGGCTGCACGGCGCGTCCGCCCCTCGCCGCGGCACGCCTTATCCCTCCGACGGGCCGCGCCGCCATCGCGCGCGGCACAATCGACGCCGCTATACGCGCGGCTATGGATGTGGTGCGATGTCGTGCGCCCACCGACCCCTGCTGTCCATACACTGTGGCGTCGCTGTTATACGTGCGCCGCAGGCGGCGTACAGTTATTCTGGGGCCAGGGCGCTGGGCATGGGATGCTGGCCGCGGTCCGGCGGTCGGGCGGCGCACACCCGCGCGATGAGGTGGTGTTGCAAGAGTTCTGTGGCGTGCCGGTCGGGCGTGCCCGCCTAGTACTACAACGTTAGGTGGCCGCGATCCTGCTGTAGCTCCTGGCGGGAGGAGATAGAGATGGACACGATCACGACCGCGACGCCCATGCAACTGGTCCCGCCGCCTTCGGGGCGGCCGCC
>JAABUU010006419.1_pt1 | contig 12611 bp, 22 predicted proteins | sample 5559301 | NCBI WGS metagenome assembly JAABUU01 (sample SAMN10711884, study PRJNA513360) | rock metagenome | isolation source: Antarctica rocks | place: Antarctica: Victoria Land, Richard Nunatak white
TGTACGCCAAGTGGTCAGACCGGCGCTTGCGCGAGACCATCGGGCGGTGGTAGCCGGTGGGGCGCGTCCAGACGGGCAGTCGTCCGGTCGTGCCCCGTCATAGCGATATGAACGGACACGGCGCAACCCCTTCATGACCCGCCAGAGGCACACCATGAACGGAGCGGCATGCGTTTGCCAGCGCACCAGCATCGGGGAAGAGCTACTGCCGGGTGAGCGACATCGTGGCGCCTATCCAAGCGGGGTGGCAGCCGCCGTGACAATCCGATGACCACTTACGCCAACGGATGATCATGCACCGTACCGTATGGACATGCATGGGCGGATGACATCCGACGGCGTTAGGATGGGCTACGCATCGCCCTGACGACAGCAGGGTGCGGCCGTCAGCGATGCGCGCATAGCTCGTTTTTGTAGGCGGCGGCACGTCTGATTTCACGCATGGAAGGACCGCGGCAGGGGCCAATCATGGCCCGAAATCGTCCCACCGCCCGCTGCAAACGTATTGTTTTTACGCACGAGTCATGCTAGCCCGTATCAGAGCAAGCACGCGATCACAGCTGCAGACGCCTCGCCCACGACCAGCGCCATTGTCGTGGGCTGGAGGTACAGAACCAGCCGGAGAGTGTGGCAGGTGAGGAGTGATCAACTCCGAGGACGGCGAGCGTGGAGTGGATGGGAGGTGTTGTATGTCGGCGGTGCATAAGGACATCGACGCCCTTGCGTCGTCGCGCGTCGTGCGTGGGACTGGCAAACAACTCGGCGGCTTCAAGAAATTCCTGCTACGGGGGAACGTGGTTGACCTGGCGGTGGGCATCGTGATCGGGGGAGCCTTCGGCGGCATCGTGCAGGCCCTGGTCAAGGATATCATCACCCCGCTCATCAGCATCGTCGCCGGGCGGGGCGCAGTGTCGGCGTTGACCATGACCATCGCGGGCCGCCGCCTCCTGCTCGGCAACGTCCTCGACGCGGTTATCTCGTTCGTGCTGATCGCGGCGGTGGTCTACTTCCTGGTCGTCCTCCCGGTCAACAAGCTGATGGACCAGTATCATCCGGCTCCGCAGCCGGCCCCGACCAAGGACTGCCTGGAATGCTTGAGCTCGATCCCGCAGGAGGCGCGGCGCTGTCGCGAGTGTGGGGCGCAGCTGGCGCCACCGACCGAGGAGGTGGCCGCGGCGATGCGCTAGGTGGCGGCCCCCTCGGGATCGGACATTGCCGACCATGCGGCACGCGTGTTGTCCGAGCGTCTGGCTGGGACAGATAGATAGACAGACAGACAGGAGGCATCCCCTCCGTCCCTCCGTCCTGGCGCTTGCCGACGATCTCGGCCCAGGCACGATCGAGACGGTGCTGGCCAAGGACGACGTGGAACTGGGGCTGGAGATTGTGCTTTGACGGTATCCTTTGCAGAGTTTGTGTAATCTAACCTTACAATCAGCATTGCTCTCGTGCGGTTCCTGGTTAGGGCATGGCGCACCTGCGCCATCGGCATTTTGCAGTCTGTGTTCGCAGTAACGATCAAAGCGCCCCGTTGCTCTTGTAGTAAGGGATGCCCTGGCGCTGGGTTACGACGCTAGCGCGCCGTCCCCGAATCCCGCGGCTCGGGCCGTGCTACTGCGGCGCCTTCTTCGCCACGGTGGCGCTCAAAGGGCGCTTCGGCGCGCTCAGCGCTGGGGCCTGTCTGCAATCGCATTTTTAGCTGTCCTGGCCGAAAACGCGGTCCGGCCGTCGCACGGCTCCGCTACGTGTCTCATCGGACGTGTTCTATCCGTCCGTTGGCTGTGAGTATACTCAATTCTGTTTCTCCCCAATATGCTCAGTTCTTTTTCTCTCCAGTGCAGGCTGAGCGATAAGTGCAGATGTAACGTCTAAAAATATCGGTGCCGAGCATGTCTGATGACGCAATCGTGGCGGTGCTGGTGTCACGGCGTTGACGTTCCAACGACGGCACTGGCTCAGGTCAACTATGTATGAGTACGCAATCAAGTAGCTCCGATGTGCTCTACCTGCCACGTGTTAGAACAGCCATGGTACACGTTGCCATGCCTGCGGCACCTGGATGGATAGGGCGATTGGCTGTATTCACCACTGATTCTCAGTGCCGAATACACGGGTCGTGGAACTCTGCCAATTCGGCTACGGTAGCCGTTCTGACGACTTCGCCATCGGTATCACATGTCAAGTATCCGCATTTTCGCCGCTCAAGGCGCCAAAGGGAGCGTGGCGGCAGGCACATGCTGCCTCTAGGAGCCCATGGCGCCCGCACATGGCTGTCGCTTCACCATACGCCTTACGCGTTCGCGCAACACAATAGGTGCTGGGCCAGTTCAAAAGCGGCAAAACTGCGCTTGACAACGGCTCAAAACCCTTAACTTGTAGAAAAAGACCTTAGCTTCACTTTAGGCACGCGACTTGCAATATATGTCACCTTAGGGGGTGTTATGCTTCGCCCCACTAGTTGAGAGGCGAGCTACATGAACGTTTTACAGAAGATTCGTGGCAACCCGGCGCAAGAGGCGGGGAAAGACACCGCGAGTACTGTAGCTCAGACTATAGGAGGTCAAGATACGATGGACAATCCGCAACAGACATATTTCGCTGTGTTGGAAGGGGTTCCCACTCCTGTGTGGTATTGGCTGGGCATCGGCTCTATCGTGGCGTCGCTCATCCTCAAACTGCAAAAGCGGGATCAGGACGCGCTGTTCGTCGGCCAGTGGCCGCCCACGTTTTTTATCGTAGCGCTGCTCCTCAAGCAACAGCGGCCGAGCCAAGAGGCCTAAGCCCCACTCAATCGTCAGGCGGCGACACGTGCTCTCGCCGACTCCGGCATACGTCAGGTGACCGTATCGCGCTTACTGAAGCGTGATACGGTCATTCCGCTTAAGGCGTGCCGGGTCATGCTTGTCGAAGCAGACGCCCATCGCTTCTACACGGCCTCTGACCTCCGTGATTGTCATCTTCGGGATCTGCGTTCATACTGTGAGTGCAGGCGCGTGGAGCACCGCCGGCAGAGCGGGCAGCGCGCTCGGTGGCGCGTACCAACGATCTCCAGATGGAGCGTCGCCCCCTCCCGCCAGAGGCGCGCAACTCGCACCCCCGCCACCCCTGGAACGAACAGGTTGGTGAGCGTGGTGGCCATTTGAAAGACCCCTCCTGTGTTCTCGTGTCCCCGTGTGCGACAAATCTGTACCTGTTGTACCCTGCGTGACAGATGCGGGTGCGCACCACTTTTTCGCGCTAGGCGCACCGGGGGCGGCTCAATGATCCTCGCCGCCAGGGGTGATCAGCGGCTGGCTTGTGCGGACGGTGCGTGCAGTCCTCAACCGAAGCGGGCGCGCGACGCGATGGGGGCGTGGAGGCGGGTGGAGTCGTCACGCGACCGCACACGGGCGGCGTCTCCGGTGGGCTAGCTTGAGCTTGAGCTTGGGCCACCTGGACGCGGGCAACCCGGCGATCGGCGCTGGCGACACGGGCCGCGTGCCGCTGTTGGGTCGTGATGTGCGGCCACGCCTCGGCCCAGCCATCACCGTAGGCCACGGTGCGCAGCGCCACCATCGGATTCACCTGCGCGCGCTCCCAGTGCATGCCCGCCCCCTTCAGGCGCGCTTCCACGAGGAGTTTGTGCGCGCTTTCCACACTCCCGCTGCCCAGCGGATAGTTGGCCGCGCGGAACGCCGCGTAGCATAATTGCGCCGCCCGCGGCTCCAGGTAGGTCAAGCTATCGCCCACCACCTCCAGGGCCTGCGCGGCCGTTTCCTGCCCCCGCACTCCGGTCAGCGGGGCGGGCGTCGGCCCGCTCGTACGCTCCGCCGTGACGGTCCAGACCAGATGAGGGTGCGCCCCCGCGGCCACCGACGCCAACTCCGTCCGCAGGCGCCGCAATTCGGTCAGCACCAGGGCCGGACCCGCGTCCTCCTCTAGGAGCGCGCGCCGCTGGTGCGCCAGCCACGTCCGCGCCGCAGGCGTGTCCCGCCCCTACACGGCCGTCGCCACCTTCGCCACGTAGCCCAGCGCATGCGGCCAATCCAGGATGCGCACCGCGTCCGGGCGGTGCCACGCGATGAAGTCCTGAATCCAGGGCGCCCCGTCCCCCACCGCACAAACCACCCCCGCCCGCGCCGTGCCCCGCCGCTGCGTTTCCACCAACGCCAGCCGCGCGAACGTCTCATGGTCGGTCAGGCGTGAGAAGTACGAGAGATCCTGGGCGTGGACCGTGCGCTCCCGGTCGCGGCGTGTCTGGACCTCCCGCACCACGACCTCGCCCAGCGCCAGCGTGCGCACCTCGGCCCAGACCCCGCCCACCAGCGGGACCATCGCCCCGTCCACGCTCAGGTACTGCACCGCTGGCCCCTCCGGTGGCGCCGGCAACTCCCCCTCCAGCAGCGTCACCGCCGCCGTTTGCACCGTCACATAGGCCGCTCCCGCCCGCTCGGTCAGCCGCCGCACCGTCGTCCCCCCCACCTGGACCCCCGTGAAGTGCGCCATCTCGCGCCCGGCCCGCACGAAACTCATCCACGTCGCTAGCCGCACCACGCTCTCACGCAGATAGGGCGTTAGGTGGCCCGGCGCCAGCGCCAATTCCTCATCCAGGGGGGAAAAGCCCCGTCCCGCAGGAGGGGCAGACCGCATAACTGCGCGTCAGCGTGATCTGCCGTTCGTACGTCGTGGTCAGCCGCCGCGTCTTGGCCCCCCGCGCCTCCACGCGCGTGCCACAGGCCGGACAGGACGGCCGTTCCTCCACCGGCAGCGCCTGCACGTCGGCGTGCTTACTCGCCAGCGCGAGGTCCTCCAGCATGCGCACGCGCAGCAGCGCCAGTCGCTCGTCGAGCGTCCGTTCAATCTCTTGCAACGTTGCGCGTGGATGCGCCGCCCGCCCGTCCGCCAACCCCGTGAACACATCCGCCGCCGTCACCGGCCACGTCTCCTTGCCTTGTCCCCCGCCCATGCTCGTCCTCCTTGTCTCACCGCCTTCTGTTGCCTGCTAGTCTACCCCTTTTCCTCCGCGCGAAAAAGTGGCGCGCACCCGACAGATGCGCGCCAGTTGTGCCATACTGCAAGAGCAGGTATGCTAGCGACTGCACGATCATTGTGAGGGGGACCGCTGATGCGCCCATGGTGTCTGCCTACACACAGCGTCCGTGACCCCGTGGGGAGGCGCTGATGCAAGATAACTCCCCCGCGGACTACGGCCAGATTCTCGCCGCGTATGTCCATACGCATAGTGAGGATGCCCTGTATCGCGCCTCGCGGCTGAGTCAGGTCTGTATCGAAGCCGGCCTCGGGCCGGAGGACATCATCGCCTTGCACTTTGAGGCCCTCGATCCCGTTCTGGCCATGCTCGGCTATCGGGACCAGGCCCGTGCCCATGGCGATGCCCAGCAGTTTCTGCTCGAAGTGATGATCGCCTACGGAGTGAAGTATAAGGAGTATCTCGAACTCAAGCTGAGTGAAACGCTGCGCGATGCCCATACCCGCGCTGCCCGCGACCGCGAGCGTGTCGTGGAAGCCGAGCGCCTCCAACGGGAGAAGGACGAGATCCTGGGCGTCATCGCCCACGAACTGCGCACCCCCATTACCGCCGTCCAGGGCAACCTTGAACTGGCCACCCGCGTGTTAGGGCGCGGCGAGGTCGGGCCCATCCCGCGGTACCTGACGGCGGCGCGTGAGGCGCTGGAACGGCTCTCCCGGCTCAGCGCCGACCTCGTGGAGGCCAGCCGCGGCGGCGTCCCGCACATCGACCTCGCGCCGCACGACCTCGGCCCCATCGTCACCCAGGCCTGTGCGTGGGTCCGACCCGCGGCGGCGAGCAAGGGGATCACGGTGCACTATGACCATCGGGGCGCGCCCGTGACCGTGCAGGCCGACACGGATGCCTTGTTGAGCGCCTTTGGCAACCTGCTCTCCAACGCCGTGCGCTACACGCCGCCGGGAGGGCAGGTGTGGGTGACCTCGGGCAGCGAGGCCGCACAGGCCTGGGTTGAGGTGCGCGATACGGGCATCGGCATGGCGCCCGAGGTGTGCGCGCGGGTCTTCGAGAAGTTCTATCGCGGCCCGGAGGCGCGCACCATGGAGGCTACCGGCCTTGGGCTGGGGCTCGCGCTCGTGCAACAGATGGTCGAGGCCCATGGCGGCCGCGTGGAGGTCGCGAGTACCCTCGGGCAGGGCAGTACGTTCCACGTCATCCTGCCCCTTTCTTTCTATCCAGATGAAGCACAGGAGGCCCCCGATGACAGAGATGGCGACGCCGGACCCGCAGCAAGCCGCGCTCATCGCACAGCAACGACAGACCATTAGCGAGCTGGAGACACCGGTCATCCAGGTCTGGGACGGCGTCCTGGCGTTGCCCATCGTCGGCAGCCTCGACACCGCGCGCACCCAGCAAATGAACGAAACGCTGCTCCAGCGCATCGTGGACACGGGCTGCGAGATCGTTATCCTGGACATCACGGGGGTCCCCCTCGTCGACACCGCGGTCGCCCAGCATGTCCTCGAGACCGTGACCGCGGCCCGCTTGCTCGGCGCGGAGGTCATGCTCGTCGGCCTCTCCCCGGCGATTGCCCTGACGCTGGTGCACCTGGGGCTGGACCTGGGCGGCGTCATCACCCGGACGACCATGGCCAAAGGACTGGCCTTGGCCTTCGCGCGGCTCGGTCTGGAGGTGGTCCCCCGCTACGCGGCAGCCGACCACCCGCCGGAGCGTCTGTAAATGGCCCGCATCCCCCTCGTTCATCTGGGTGATCTGCTCCTGGTGACCGTGCTCGAAGAGGTGCGTGATAGCGACGCCCTGGCGCTCCAGCACAACCTGCTGGACACCCTACAACGCACGGGCGCACGGGGCGTGTTGCTCGACCTGACGGTGGTCGAGACGATCGACTCCTTCCTGGGCCGCCTGGTGAGCGAGATAGCGGTCGGGGCGCGGCTGATGGGCGCGGCCACCGTCATCGTGGGGCTGCAGCCGGCGGTGGCGATCACCCTGGTCGAGTTGGGGCCGGACTTGCGCGGTATGCGCACGGCGCTGAACCCGCAGAAAGGGCTGGTGGCGCTCCGCCAGCTGATCGCGGCGGAGGAGGGGCAGGTCCGGCGTCATGTCACCTGAGATACGCCTGCCCCTCGCGGGGGAAGAGGACCTGATCGCGGCCCGTCAGCGGGCGCGCGCGGTGGCCGGCGAGGTGGGCTTCGGCGCCGTCGATCAAAGCCGCATCGCGACGGCCGTCTCCGAGTTGGCGCGCAACGTGCTGCGGTACGCCGAGGGCGGGCGTGGCGAGGTGCTGATCCGCGCGGTCGTGGCGAGCGGTCCGGGCCTTGAGATTGTCGTCTCCGATGCCGGACCGGGCATCGCCGATGTCGCGGTGGTCATGCGTCCGGGCTATACCTCAGGCCGGGGCCTGGGCATGGGGCTGCCTGGGACCAAGCGCTTGATGGACGAGATGGAGATTGAGAGCGCGCCGGGGCGCGGGACCGTCGTCACCATCCGGAAATGGCGGCGCTAACATGCCCCCCACGGACGGCGCTACCAGGCCCCCCACGGACGGCGCTAACCTGCCGCCGCCCCAACGCCTCCCCGTGGTGACGTCAGCGGATGTCGCGGTGGCGCGGCGGGCGGCGCGGACGCTTGCGACGGCGCTGAGCTTTGACACGGTCGCGGCGGAACGTGTCGTCCTGGCGGTGTCGGAACTGGCGACGAACTTGGTCCGCTACGCGCGGCGGGGCGACGTCATCCTCTCGCCCCTCACGACGGCGCGCGGTCACGGTCTCCAGGTGGAGAGCCGTGACGACGGGCCGGGGATCGCCGACCTTGGCCAGGCGTTGGAGGACGGGTTCAGCAGCGGGGGGGGGCTCGGGCATGGGCTGCCGGCCGTCCAGCGCCTGATGGATGAGGTGACCATCGAGACGGCGCCGAGCGGCACCCGGATTGTGGCGCGCACATGGTTGACCCGCCGCTAGCCATCGCCGGGGTGAGCCGGCCCTACCCCGGCGAGACCGCCAACGGCGACACCTGGACAGCGCAGTGGCACGGGGGCGTCTGCCGCATCGCGGTGATCGACGGGCTGGGGCATGGTCCCGCGGCTGCCGTAGCCGCCGAACGCGCCCGTGACCTGCTCGCGGCGCATCCTGCGCTGGCGCCGGAGGAGGCCTTACGGGCCTGTCACCAGGCGCTCCATGGGACGCGTGGCGCGGTGATCTCCATCGCGCGTATCGACCTGGAGACGCGCCAGGTGATCTACGCCGGGGTCGGCAACGTTGAGGCCCAACTGTGGCAGGGCGGGCGCACGCAGCGGCTCGTGGCGCAGCGGGGGATTGTTGGCGTGACGCTACCGACCCCGCGACCGGTCGCGTATGCGCTGGAGCGTGAGTGGCTGTTGCTGTTGCACACCGATGGGGTGAGCGCGCGCTTCAACGTCGAGCGCCTCCGAGAGGCCACAAGCCCGACGCCGCAGCCGCTGGCCGCGGCGGTGCTCGCGGGCTGGGGACGAGACACCGACGATGCCACCGTGGTGGTGGCGCGCCCCCGGGTGTGAGCGCACTCGCGCGAGCCGGGCTGCCGCGGCGGGGACAGGCGTGAGTTGCCGTGTAGGCGCCAGCCGGCGTCCGGCTTGTTGGGCCCCTGCCCGCGCGTAGGCCCGACAGGCTCCCCCTGCGAGCTACCGTGCTAGCGACCGACGAGCGTGCGCTGACGCGGGCAGGGGGCGTGTCTCCACCCGCTGTGCAGCGTGGTGGGAGTCGTCATTCACCAGCGGCGTCCAGGCGGTCCGGCGGTCGCGCCCGGTGTTCGCGCCGCACGAGAGAGCGCCGGGTGTCCCGTCGCGACTCGCGACCACGGCACGTTCCGTGCGTTAGACGAAGGTCTGATGCCCTTGGTGGACAACGTAGGCCCCGGAAGGCGCTGGCGACGATGGGTGATACGGTGCTGGTCGTTGAGGACGACTACGCGATAGCGGAGATGATCCGGGAGGCCCTGGAGATCGAGGGCTACCGCGTGCTGCATGCGATCGGGGGTGTGGCAATCGCGATTGCACGCACGGAGGCCCCTGCGGTCATCCTTTAGGACATCCACATGCCGGGCATGGACGGGCCGGAGGTCAGCGAGCATCTGCGCGCCGACCCGGTGACGGCCACCATCCCCATTGTCTGCATGTCAAGCCATGTGGCGCGGACTGGTGTGCCGCCTGAGATGCGCTATGACGACCGCTTGGACAAGCCATTCGCGCTCGATGCGCTGTGCGCGACGGTCGCGCGGTGGGTCAAGCACAACCACCCCCACCCGTAGCGGAGGAGAGGGCTCTCGCCGCGGGTGGGTCGTGGTGGTCGATGATGGTGCAGGGGGTGGAGAGCGCGGAGACGCGATCCAGGACCCAAGAGCCAGGCAACGCTAAGCGCCCCAAGGCACGGGCGACAACCAGGGTGCGGTGATCGCCCGCATCACGCCTAGCGACGAATAAGCTTCCCAGGCTGAGTGACCTGATAAAGGTCCTCCTGTCCACCCGCCCGGCCTGCGGCCCCGCGGACGCGCAGACGGCGACGCTGAGGGCCATAGGGGTGGGTTCACAACCGCGGCGTTACGGCATCCCGAGTTGGTCACTGCTGTGTCACCGACAACACTTTGGTAGCAGAAGCAGCGTTCAAGATATCGGCGCCCACCACGTGCGTAGCCATGTTAACGGTTGTTCGCCAATACACCCAGCGCCGCCGATAGGCCGTGTACTCAGGTTCCTCGCCGCTGAATAACTATTCACTGCACCACGATCGTCAATAGCTCCCAGTGTCCGCTGATGTGCTTCTCATGTGTGGGCCATTGATCACGGGGAGAGAGTAGCGGGCACAGCGGAACGGACGACGGCGTTAGCGGAAGTGTCGTCAGTACCATGGCCGTCGGCGTGAAAGGCTTTCGCCGAATGCCTTCAGTGCCATGGAAGCGCGCGCTGTGACCTTTGCGCCCAAGTCGCCATGTAAACATCGGGCGCGACGCGTGCGACGCACACATTGCGCCGCGCATGCGCGGCGCCTCACATGGATGTCGATATGGTGGTCCCTATCCGCGCCGGTCTCAAGATCCCTGGGCTGACGGTCGGCTTGCGCGTTGGGCACGTGGGACCACCGGGTTCAGAACACGACGCCCGTGCAGGCTGACCAATGCCGATGCTGGCCCTTCCTCACCGATGCTGACCCGTCCTCGCCGTTGCTGAAGCGCGTGGGTCAGAACAGCATGGGGCCGCCGGCAGCCCCCCTGTTGCCTATGAGCGTCGATGCGGTCAGCTTTGCCCGATGATTTCATAGACGACCGGCGGTTGGTCGAACTCGACACCGGCCGCTTGAAAGGGGGACAGGAGCTCACGGATCGGCGCAGCCTCCGCCACGGCCTGCGCATGCTGCTCTGTATCCCAGGTGGTGATGGAGAGCAGCCGCCCAGTGGTGCGGTCGGCGCCGTTCATCATGCTCTGGAACCCGGGAAGGCTGCGGTAGGCGGGGAGAAGCTGCTCTTGGGCGAGGCGTGTCAACGCCGCTTCGTTCGCCGGGTTGTAGCGGGCGGACAGCACACGAACATACATAAACAACCTCCTGCCTTGTCGGCATCACTGATGACGATGCGCGGCCACCACGCCGTGAGCGGTCGGGCTCGCTGGTGTCAACGGTAGCACAAGAGCGTATCCGCTGTCAAAGCGGTGGTATGAGCGCGTGTCTACGGTGCTGAGAGCCGCGCACAGCGGTCACACCGCGCCACTATGGCACCGGCTGACGCTGGACAGGTCCATCCCGGCCGAACGCGCCGCGCGCGATACCAGCGCGGATACAGCACATCCTGCGCGAAACGCAGGCCGATGATCGCCCGGTCACGAAGCCCTTGGCGCCCCCATCATGGTAGGGTAGACGCCGCACTCGGCAGCTCACGCCCGGTGACATCCTCACGAAGCGGTCGTGCCTGGCACTTGTATAAACAGCGGGCGCTTTCCATGCGACGCACACATGGCCCCGGATGCATGCGTTGTACCCGGCAGAACGACGCGCCAAGAAGCGCCGCATCGGCACGCCTCAATGACGGCGAAACACTGCCCTGCCCGCGCTGATGCCACCAGCTACCTACTGCGGCGCTTGATACGTCTGCGCGCCGGCCTTGCCAAGGACCATTGTCAGCTCCTCTGGTGTGAGCAGCACGGTGGTCTTGATGTCTTTGAGGTGGCCGGGCGCGGCGAGGCTGAGGCTTATGGCCGCGGCCGTTTGGTCGTCTGGGGCCTCGACGAGGCACAGGATATCGTGCTCCCCGAAGGCGTAGTACAGGCCGTGCAACGTGCCGCCCAACCCTCCGACGAGCGTGCGCACGCCGTCGGTGCGGTTTTGCGGATTCTTGAGTAGCGTTGTCCAGGCATCGTGCGTGTAGGATGCCTGGGCCAGATAGTAGGGCATCGTTCTCTCCTCCTTGTTGGTCGCTCTTGGTGTGTCTTCTGTGTGTCGTTCCGTATGGTGGCGCTCTATATGGGCGAGCAGGGCGCTTCCACTATACTGTGCCGCACCTTGAGCTGTCCACTGGGCCGACCGCGATCGCGCAGTCGGCCGATTGATTGTGGCGGGTCAGTGGGGGAGAAAGCTCATCCTGGTTCACCGTCCCCTGCTACGCGATACCCTAGTAGCGCACGAGACGCTGTAGGATGGAACCTAGAGAGTCCGGGCCGATCAACACTTCCCGGCCCTTTTCTCGTTCCCATGTAAACATCGGGGCGACGCACACATTGCCCCGTATGTTTGCTCTTTGCCCAAAGGAGTGCATCGCACAGGAAGGAGTGCATCGCACAGGAAGGAGTGCATCGCATTGGATTCTTTGAGGCTGTTGCAGGCATTCGGCGAAACGCTTTCACGCGGCATATACAATATGAGCGGCGCCTCAGTAAACGCAACGGTCCACTCCGGCGTTCCCGCAACCCGCTTCGCGTGACCAGTATAGTACGCTGCGCATGCTTCTTGGCGCGCACTTCCTTGCCAGTTCGCGCGGCGTGAGCGTGGCATCACTATGGATCGAGGTTGAGATCACGGCTGCTTCATCCTTTGACCGCTCCTAATGTCAATCCGCGTGCGGGGTGCTTCTGCACCAGCAGCCCCATGACGATCATGGGTACCATGATGATTGTGGCCGCCGCGCTGCTGCCCCCCCAATCCACCGATACAGCGCCGATGAAGCCGGAGATTGTCACCGGCAGCGTCCGGGTATTCACGTCGGTCAACACGACAGAGAACAGGAACTCATTCCACGAGAACAACACACACAGGATCGTTGTCGCCGCGAGGCCCGGGGCGGTCAGCGGCACGGCGATGCGCAGGAAGCTTCCGAGCCGTGAACAGCCGTCCACCTGTGCGGACTCTTCCAATTCGATCGGCAACTCCTGGAAGAAGCCTCGCATCATCCAGATGACGAAGGGCAGGTTGATCGTGCTGTGGGCACGGAGGCTTGTCTTCATGTGACATACCCTTTTCTTCCTGTGGCCCGGGACCGGTCGATCCCGGGCCTCTGCGAATATAGCGACGATAAGCGCATCGGACGTGTACGCGATGAAACCCTCCTTTCCCGTCATCAGCTCTCCGGGCGTTTAGGCAACCGCCGATTCCGACAGGCTAGCGAGACG
>JAABUU010006423.1_pt1 | contig 12605 bp, 11 predicted proteins | sample 5559301 | NCBI WGS metagenome assembly JAABUU01 (sample SAMN10711884, study PRJNA513360) | rock metagenome | isolation source: Antarctica rocks | place: Antarctica: Victoria Land, Richard Nunatak white
AATCGCTTGCCTGACGTTCTTGTGGCTATTCTTGAAGCCGCGCAGTCTTGCCTCTCCAATTTCAAGAAACAGAATGGCCCCCCCAAGTTTGGGGAGCATGATTAGGAAGAAGACCGTTGTCATTGCCCTGTCCTCTCTTACTCTGGCTCCCCAGAATTGGGGCGGGGGGGCTCTTCCCTCTCCTCCGGCTCCCCAAACTTGGGGGCTTCTTTCCCTACAACAGATAAACCTAATTATGCCCGTTAAATACATTCCCTACATTCCGAGTACCATTGAAGGCCAGGCAGTTCTGGACAACATCACGCGCACCCGCCGCGTGCTGCGCTACCAGGACAACGGCCAGGTCTATGACCATATCCGGCGCGGCCTGCCGCTGTATGAAACCACCGAAACCGAAGTTGTCGGCGGGCCGTCGGAGAACCTTCTGCTGCGCGGCGAGTGCCTGTCGGCGTGCGCGTACCTGAAGGACAACAATATCGCGCTGGACTTGGTTTATATTGACCCGCCGTTCGCGTCAGGGGCAGACTATGCCAAGAGCGTTTACCTGCGCCGCAACCCGCACCAGGCGGCGGCGGTGGCTCAGGCGGAGGAAGAGTTGGAACTGGATGAGTTGCGGGCGTTTGAGGAGAAGATGTATGGGGACATTTGGAACAAGGAAGATTACCTGAACTGGATGTTTGAGAACCTGACGGCGATCAAGGCGGTGATGAGCGAGACGGCGAGCATTTACGTTCACCTAGACTGGCACATTGGGCATTATGTCAAGGTGCTGATGGATGAAGTCTTTGGCGAGGGCAACTTCCAAAACGAAATTGTTTGGTCTTATGGAGGTCGTGGAGCAAAAGCTATTGCCGGGCAGTTCCCACGTAATCATGATATTATTTTCTATTACGTGAAAGACATAAGCAACGCTTACAAACACTCCTATGCCCAAAAGAGAACCCACGTCAATTCTGCCGCTGATGTCGGGTACAGATTGGACACAGAAGGCAACTGGTTTAAAACTGCGCCTCGTGGTGACTATTCCGATGTAAGCATTGCTAAACTTAGAGGTGAAGGAAGAATACATGATACTCAAAGTGGCGGCATACGCATAAAGTATTTGTTGAAGCGCGAAGGTGAACACATCATTGAAGACCAGCTTATCGGTGATGTATGGACAGATATTGCTGACGCAATGCACTCTTCTGCTTCTGAAAAGGTTGACTACGCTACCCAAAAGCCTGAAGCACTGCTGGAACGCATCATCAAAGCCTCGTCCAATGAGGGAATGCTTGTGGCTGACTTCTTCGGCGGCAGCGGCGTCACCGCCAAAGTCGCCCACGACCTCGGCAGACGCTTCGTGCATGTGGATGTCGGCGTCAACAGCCTGCAAACCACCCGCGACCGCCTCCAAGCCGCCGGAGCCGCCTTCCGCGTGCTGGACACACAGGACGGCGTCTCGCTGTTTCGCAACCCCATGCAGACAATGGACAAGCTCAAAACGCTCATTGTCGGGCTGACAAGCGAGGCCGGGCTGGACAAGTTTTGGGAAGGGGCCATCCAAGACCCCAAGCTCGGCACCATCCCCGTCTACCTGCCCAACCTGCTGGACCATCAGGCCAAAGTGCTGGACACCGCCATGATGCGCACTCTCCTGCACGATGCCCTGCCTGCCCTGCCCGACAGCATCAAGCAGGTGCGCGTCTACTTTGTGGACATCTACGACCGCGCGGGCGTAGAAAAGTTTATCAAAGAAGAGAACGTCACGGAGATCAAGATTGAACTGCACGACCTGAAAGAGATTTTAGATGAAGTCGTGCTCAACGACGACATAGAATACCAAGCCCGGCCTGTGGAAAGCGGCGGGCACGAGATTGAAATCCTCCGGTTTGCCAGCGACCGCTTGCAGCAGAAGATTGAGGAATACAACCAGAAAAAGGGACTGACCGGCAAAGCGAAGCCCGCGACACTAGACCTGGACGCCGTGGCGGACGGAGAAGCCGCCGCGCCGCGCAAGAAGACTCCGTTTACGCCCATTCAAATCAGTCCCGACGGCCTGGAACTGATTGAGTGGGTCAGTGTGGACTGCACCAACGCCGAGGGCACATGGCAGTCCGATGCGGAAGTAAAGATTGATAAAAAAGGCATTGTCATGCGGGACGGCCAGAAGACCAAAGCGTTTTGGGACGCCAAGATCACCAGCACCCAAACGCCGCTGCGCCTGAAAGTCCGCAACATCGCTGGGGACGAAAGCATTGTGCCGGTGCCGTCAGTGGCGCGGGAAACAGAGTAGGGGTTGGGCAGCGATTGCAAAGCACTGCCGAATGTGCTATAATAAACACAGAGTTTCAGGAACCAACCTTCTGAAAAGAGCGGGCGTGTGCCCGCTCTTTTCTTCATGTTTTAGCAGAGTGCCGCTGGACCAAAGGCGCTGAGGCGGCGGCTGGGAGCGAAGACCATATGACAGGCGACTTTATTGAAGCCCTGCGGCAAATCGAAAAAGAAAAAGAAATCCCTACCGCAACCCTGCTCAAAACGCTGGAAGTGGCGATGGGCAAATCGTATAAAAAACTGTACGGGCTGGACCAAGAGGTTGCTATCCACATTGATGCTTCCAAGCCCACGCCCAAGTTCTTTTGCGACAAAATTGTAGCCGAAGACGTGCTCGACGACCATGCCGAAATGAGCCTGGTTGGGGCACGGCGCATCAATCCCAATGTGCAGGTCGGCGAAACCGTGCCTGTGGAGCTGTCGCCGGAAACGTTTGGGCGCATCGCCGCGCAGAACATGCGTCAGATGATGATGCAGGAGTTCCGCGAAACCGAGCGCGAGAAAGTCTTCGACGAGTACAACGCCAAGCTCGGGACGATTGAAACCGGCATTGTGCAGCGCCAGGAGATGGGCAATGTCTATATCAACATCGGCAAGCTGGAAGCTCTGCTGCCGCGCCAGGAGCAGGTGCCGGGTGAGCCGTACCGCTTTAATGACCGGATTAAGGTATACTTGCTGGAAGTCCGCAAATCTACGCGCGGGCCGCAGGTGATTGTTTCTCGCTCGCACCCGAGCCTGATCCGGCGCTTGTTTGAGCTGGAAGTGCCGGAAATCGCTGACGGCTCGGTGAGCATCAAAAGCGTGGCCCGTGAGCCGGGAGCACGCTCCAAAATCGCGGTTGCCACCGAGGACGAGAAGATTGACCCTGTGGGCGCGTGTGTCGGGCATCGGGGTTCGCGCGTGCAGGCGGTCGTTTCCGAACTGTACGACGAGAAGATAGACATTGTGCGCTGGAGTTCCAACATCCAGCAGTTTGTCGCGGAAAGCCTGTCGCCTGCTAAGAGTGTCAAGGTGTTTGCCAACGAAGACAAGCAGTCGTGCCTAGTCTTAGTGCCGGATGCGATGCTGTCGCTAGCAATCGGACGGTCAGGGCAGAACGTGCGCCTCGCCGCCCGCCTGACGGGGTGGCGCATAGACATACGGTCGGAGTCGCAGGAAGCCAAAGAAGCGTTCACGCGGGCGGCTAAAGAAGTAGAAGCGGAAGAGCGCGAGGAAGCGTTAGGCAGCGCCCGCGAGGCGACCGAAGAAGACGGTGCGGCAGTGATGCCCACCGACGAATCGGGCAAAGCCGTTTCTTACGGCGACGAAGTTCTGATTACGGCGGATATGCTGTCCGCCTTGGATGACGAAGAAGAGTAAGGTCGGGAGGCGCTGGGAACGTTCATGTGTCTGGCGAGGTTAAGAGTATGAAGCCGTACCATACCCCTATCCGCATGTGCGTGGTGTGCCGCCAAACCTCGGCTAAAAAAACATTGCTGCGCGTCGTCCGCCGCCCCGAAAAGGACGGCGGCGGGCTGGCCGCAGATCCGACATTTCGCGCCAACGGGCGCGGAGCCTACGTATGCGCTTCGCAAGAGTGCATCCAAAAAGCGATCAAGCAGAAACGATTTGAGCGGGCGCTGAACGTCCCCTCTGCGCCGCCGGATTTGGCGGACGCCCTCATGGCGCATTGTGTTGCCGCGCCCCTCTCGGAGTTGTCATCAGGAGCAGCCGCGCTATGAATTGACCCAAAAGAAAAGGTGATTGGATTTTATGTCTGGTGTGCGTATCTACGATTTAGCCAAAGAACTGCAAGTTTCCAACAATGATGTCCTGGACGCGCTCAAAGCGCTGGGCGAGGCGTCCAAAACGCCGAGCAGCGCAATCAGCGACGACCTTGCGGGCGCAGTTCGCGGGCGCTTGGCTCCTGCTGCGCCTGCCGTCAATGGTACGGCGCGGCTTGCGGCCTCTTCCAATGGCAACGGTGCAGCAAAACCTGCCCCTACAAACGGCGTGTCTCCTACAACAAGCCCTATGCCTTCCGTCGGCGCTCCTGACCCCGCCCGCGTGGTGGAAGTGCCGGATGTTGTTTCCCTCAAAGACTTTGCCGCGCTGATCGGCGTGCCTGCCCCTGATATTCAAAAAAAGCTGATGGGGCTGGGCGTTTTGGCCTCGCTGAACCAAAAGCTCAGCCCGGAAGTGACATCGCGGCTTGCCAAAAGCTACAAAGTAACAATCAACATCGTTGCTGCCGGTGCGCCCAAGGCTGCTGCTCCCGTGTCTGGCACGCCCGCCACTCCTGAAGCCCCTGCCGCGCCTGCCATACCCAAAGTTGCTGTCGTGGCCGCCAAGCCCCGCCAGAAGCCTGCTGGGCCTGTTTCCCGCCCGCCCGTCGTAACCATCATGGGCCATGTCGATCATGGCAAAACTTCTCTGCTGGACGTGATCCGCAACGCGCGGGTCGTGGACGACGAGTTTGGCGGCATTACCCAGCATATCGGGGCTTATCAAGTTGAAGTGGAAGAAGGCGGCCAGAAGCGCAAGATTACCTTTTTGGACACGCCCGGCCATGAGGCATTCACCGCCATGCGCGCTCGCGGGGCGCAGGCCACTGACATCGCTATTCTGGTGGTTGCCGCCGATGACGGCGTCATGCCGCAGACGATTGAAGCCCTGAACCAGATACGCTCGGCAGGCGTGCCGATGATTGTCGCGCTGAATAAGATTGACAAAGAAGGCGCAGACCCCACGCGTGTGCTGACGCAGCTCACGCAGTACGATGTCATGCCGGAAGCTTACGGCGGCACTGTCCAGACCGTAGAAGTCTCCGCCAAAGAGAATCTGGGCATTGACGACTTGCTGGCGACAATTGTGCTTGTGTCCGATGCCGAAGTGGAGCCGAAAGCAGACCCGACCGCCCCCGCAACAGCAACGGTTATTGAAGCCGAACTCGACCGAGGGCGCGGCGTTGTGGCAACTATCTTGGTTGACCAAGGCACGGTGAAGATGGGCGATGCCATCGTTGCGGGCAGCAGCTTTGGGCGCATCAAAGCCATGACCGATGACCTAGGCAAGCGCGTGCAAGCCGCCGCGCCTGCTACGCCGGTTGTCATTCTGGGCCTGAACACGGTTCCCATGGCTGGCGACCGCCTGGAAGTGGTCAAGAACGAGAAAGCCGCACGCCAGATTGCCGAAGAGCGCCGTGCCGATGTGCGCGACGAGCGCCTGACAACGCGCCGCCCGGTGACTTTGGAAGACCTGCAAAAGCAAATCAAAGAAGGCGAGTCCAAAGAACTCAATCTTATTATTCGGGGCGATGTGCAGGGGTCGGTAGAAGCTATTCGGCAGTCGCTGGAGAAAATCCAGCATCCCGAGGTGCGTGTCAAGTTTATCACTTCGGGTGTCGGGTCGGTGGGCGATGCGGACATTCAGCTTGCTGCCGCGTCCGATGCGTTGATTGTCGGGTTTAACAGCCGTGCCGAGCCGTCTGCGGTGCGCATGGCCGAAGCCGAGCATGTGGAAATTCGCGAATACAAAGTTATCTATGACTTGATTGATGATGTGAAGAAAGCCATGGCGGGCCTCCTAGACCCAATCTACGAGGAAGCCGCCTTAGGCACTGCGGAAGTGCGTGCCGTCTTCAAGCTGCCCAAAGCGGGTGGGACAATCGCGGGTAGCTACGTGCAGGATGGCAAGATTGTGCGCGGTGCCAATGTGCGCGTGCATCGCGGCGGTCGCATGATCTTAGAGGGTAAGGTGGGCACGCTGCGCCGCGAGAAAGATGATGCCCGCGAGGTAGCGACCGGCTATGAGTGCGGCATCCTCATCCCCGGCCTTGACCCGGAAGAGGGCGACAAGATCGAGTGCTTTGAAATGCGCCGCATTGAGCGGTCACTTTAATCTCTCTCCGGCCCAAAACTAAGTCTGGGCCAACGACTATGACTATCGGCTTGCTCACAGCGGAGCTAGGTATAGGCGAGGCGCAGTCGCTCAAGGACAAGCGCCAGGTGCTGAAAAGCGTCCTGGCGCATTTGCGCAATGCATTTAATGTTTCCGCTGCCGAGGTTGGCGACAACGAACTGTGGCGGCGAGCAACCATCGGCATCGCGGTTGTTGCCAACAACAATGCGTTTGCAAACCAAGTGCTTGACAAAGTCATTGACCACCTGGAAGCCGACCCCCGAATTGATGTGGGCGCGTGTGAGATCGATCTGCTGTAGTCGCCAGCTGCACGCGTACCAAAGGAACCTACTATGCCCGGCACACGCAAGCAGCGCCTGCAGGAAAGCCTGCGCACAGAACTCTCGGATGTGATCCGGCGCGAGATGCGCGACCCGCGCTTTCGCAATGGCCTGCTGTCTATCACGGAAGTGGAAGTCACGCAGGACCTCAAGCATGCGACGGTCTATGTCAGCGTCCTCGGCGATGCCGAGGCGCAGCAGGAGGAGCTGAAAGCCCTGCGTGGAGCATCCTATGTGCTGCGCGAGGAACTGAAGCGGCGCCGGGTGTTTATCAACGTCCCTGACTTGTCGTTTAAGTATGACGATGCCATTGAGCGTGGCAACCAGATGTTTGAGCTGCTGCAGCGTGTCAAGCAGGAAGACGAAGCCCGCCCCAAGCCGCCGGAAGAAACAGGGGATGCTGAGGACGCGCCTTAATGCCGCTGCCGTCTCTCGCCGCGCCATCGCCGCTCTCGGTCACGCTCCCCCAAGCCGCTGAGGCCATTCGCCGTGCGCACCATATCGTGATGGCCTGCCATGTCAGCCCGGACGGTGATGCGCTTGGCTCCATGCTGGGCTTGGCCCTTGCTCTTGCTCCACTCGGCAAAAACCTGATCCTGCTGTCTCAAGACGGCGTGCCTGCCATCTACCAATTCCTGCCTCAGAAACAACTTGTCCAATCGGTGACGGAGTGCGCGCATTTTGACCTCGCCTTGGTGCTGGATTGCGGTGACCTAGCGCGCGTAGGGGATCGGGTGCTGCCGCTGATTGCCCGTGCCGAAACCGTTGTGGACATTGACCATCATGCCGTAGCAGGAGCGTTTGGCGACATTCAGGTGCTGGACACGCAGTCGGCGTCCACCTCCGAGATTGTTTATGCATTGCTGCAAGCCATGCATCTGCCCCTGACGCCGCAAATTGCGACCTGCCTTTTTACCGGCGTGACGACCGATACCGGCTCGTTCCGCTACCAAAACGTTTCCCCGCAAACCCTGCGCATTGCCGCCCAGCTTGTAGAAGCAGGCGCGCGCCCCGCCCTCATCTCCGAGCATGTGTTTGAAAACAAGACATTTGCGGCCACGCGCCTGCTGGGTCATGCGCTGTCGTCGCTGTCGGCCACCGCTGACCGGCGCATTGTCTGGGCGCACATCACCGCGCAGGACTTCCTGGCTGTGCAGGCCACAGATGAGGACAGCGAAGGCATCGTTGGCCCGGTGCGGGGCGTGCGCGGAGCGGATGTGGGCATCCTGTTTCGCGAGATGCCCACGCAGGAGGGCAAGCCGTCCATTCGCATTTCGCTGCGCTCGCGCCCCGGCATTGATGTTGCCCTCGTTGCGCAGCAGTTCGGCGGCGGCGGGCACGCGCTGGCGGCGGGCTGCACGCTTTCTTTGCCGCTGGCCGAAGCCGAGCGCGTCGTCGTAGATGCCGTTCGGCTGGCTCTGCCTTCCCTATGATTTTACTGCCTTTTCTATGATTTCAGGTGTCCTCAATGTGCATAAGCCCCTAGGCATGACCTCGCATGACGTGGTGGGGCAGGTTCGCCGGCTGGCCCACCAAAAACGCGTTGGGCACGCCGGAACGCTTGACCCGGACGCCACCGGCGTTCTGCTCGTGTGCCTGGGCGCAGCGACACGGCTGAGCGACTATCTGGCTGATGAGGGCAAAGACTACCGGGCGACTTTAGCTCTCGGCGCAACCACCACCACGGAAGATGCGAGCGGGGAAGTGCTTGCCGAGGCTGACGCCTCCCATCTTACCCTGACCGATTTGCAGGCCGTCCTGCCGCGCTTTGTCGGCACGATTTTGCAGACGCCTCCGATGGTCAGTGCGGTGCATCATCAAGGACAGCGCTTATATGCGCTGGCCTGGCAAGGAATAACAGTAGAGCGGGAAGCCCGGCCTGTGCGGATTGACAGTATCACTCTGCGAGACTGGACGCCCGGCGCGCGCGCTTTGGCGACGCTGGATGTGTCGTGTGGTAAAGGGACGTATATTCGGACTTTGTGCGCCGATATTGGCGACGCTTTAGGCGTGGGCGGGCACATGGCCGCCTTGCAGCGCACGCGGGTGGGGCGCTTTGCCCTTGCCGATGCCGTGCCGCTGGATGCGCTCACTTTTGACACGCTGCCCGCCCACCTGGTTTCCCCCGCCAATGCTTTAAGCGAACTGCCTGCGCATGTCGCCCATGACAAAGCGCGCGAGGACATTCTGCATGGACGCGCCGTTCCAGCCCTCTTTGACGACGATTTTGTTGTCAAAGTGCTGGACGCGCAAGGCCAGCTTCTGGCCTTGGCGCGGGCAGGGAATGGCCTGCTTAGCCCTTTCAAGGTGTTTCCTCCCGACTGAAGCGGGTATGTAGTATCTAAATGACCCGCCACTGCCTCCCAAGTGCCGAGACTGCCATGCTGCAAACCATCCACGGCCTGGAAAATCTTCCCGCCCCCCTGCACCGCACTGCCGTTGCTATCGGCGTGTTTGATGGCGTCCATCGCGGGCACTGTGAAATCCTGCAGCAGACCGCCCGCGAGGCCCGCTCGCTGGGCCTGATGCCTGTCGCGCTGACGTTTGACATCCACCCCTCCGCCCTGTTTGCCCCCGACACCGCTCCCCTCCATATCGGCACCCTTGCCCAGCGCGCGCACTGGATGGACACCCTGGGCGGCGGCATTGCGCTCATGGTCGTGGCCCGGTTCACGCCCGAGTTTGCCGCCCTGTCCCCGCAGGCCTTTGTCGCAGATGTGCTGGAAGGGCAGCTTGGCGCGAAGCACATCTTGGTCGGGGCCGACTTCTGCTATGGCAAAGGGCGCGCGGGAACTGTTACCACGCTGCTTGGGGCGGGCGCGCGGCAGGGCTTTGCGGTCACTGTTGTGCCGCCGCTTTTGCACCATGGCGCGCGGGTCAGCAGCACGCAGGTACGCGCCCTGGTGGCCGAAGGACGCATTCCCGAAGCCGCCGACTTGCTCGGGCATCCGTTTGTCGTGCAGGGCAATGTCGTGCAGGGCAAAAAGCTGGGCCGGACACTGGGCTACCCCACTGCCAATCTTCAGCCGCTGCTCGCCCGCCAGGCGCTGCCCGCGCACGGCGTGTATGCCGCGCATGCCCACCTCGCAGATGGCCGCGTTATCCCTGCTGCCGTTAGTGTTGGCGTCAACCCCACCACGGATACCGACGACCTGCGCAAGATTGAAGCGTTCCTGATGGACGGCTTTGCCGAAGACCTTTACGGCCAAGCGCTGGCCCTGGAGTTTGTCGCCAAAGTGCGCGAGGAAGCCCGGTTCCCCTCGCTGGATGCCCTGATGGCGCAGATGAAGCAGGACGTGGCACAGATTGCGCGGCTGCTTTCTCCCTCATCCGTGACTGAGTTCTGAATATAGTTTTTAGTTCTTAATATCGTTCTCAATGTGGGTACAAGGCGCGTATGGAAAAATGGACACGTCTTTTAATTGTTCTTGCGACTGTTTTGCTCTTGATTGCCTTTGTTGGGGTAGGTATCCGGCTGGGCATGGTCATCCACCACACGCTGCTGCTGTTTGCCCTGGGCGGCTTGGTGGCTTATGCGCTTGATCCGTTGGTGGAGAAGATACGCGGCAGCCGCTTTGGACGCAAGACCAGCGTTTCGGTGGTTTTTGTCAGCCTCATCGTCATTTTGGGCGCAGGCATCTGGCTGCTGGGCGACGATTTGGTGCATCAGGTCACCTCTTTCAGCCGTGACTATCCCCAGTATCATGCCCGCGCTCTCACTTTAGCAGGCACAATTGATTCCCGGCTTGCCGCCCGCAACATTCACTTCAGCCTCACCGATACCCTGCAAAACCCCCCTGCCGACATCAAAGCCTACGCCGCCACTGCGGGCAAAAAGGTCGTGCCTGCCCTGCGCCATCTCGTCACCGACATCGGCGAGTCTTTGATTGTCCTGCTCATCGCCCTTTACTTTTTGCTGTTCAGTGCGGAAATGCGCCAGAAGTTTAACGCTCTCCTGCCGCCCGATTTGCGCTCTCGCACCGAGCTGTGGCAGACTGATGTAAACCGTATCTTGGGCGGCTTTGTGCGAGGCCAGTTGATTATTGCTGTCTTGATCGGGGCCGCCGCCGCCGTGGGTTGCCTCCTCATTGGCATTCACATCTGGCTCATAATCGGCTTGATTGTGATTGTCGCCTCGCTTATTCCCGTCTTTGGGCCATATCTGGGGGCCGTGCCTGCGATTATCGCTGCCCTTGTCGGGCCGACACATTTTCATAGCCCCGCTGTTGCCGCTGTCATTGTGCTGGTCTTGTTTGTCGTCATCAACGAAGGCGGCTCCAAGGTTCTCTATCCCAAGCTGGTCGGCTCTGCTTTGGGCCTGCACACCGTTCTGGTGCTGTTTGTGCTGTTTGCCGGGCTGGAAATTGACGGCATTGTCGGCGTCCTGTTTGCTGCCCCCGTGACCGCGCTCGCCATCGTCAGCATTGTCCACCTGTATCGCTTCTGGCAGGGCCTGCCGGACGGCCTCCTGTCCAATGTCGCCCGCATTGAGGGCCAGGAGCAGGAGCACGCCGCGCTGCCGTAACCCACAGCCCCTGCGCGGCTGTTGTGCAGGCATTGCGGCGGCATTCTTTCGGCTTTTCCAGCCTGTACCAACGACGCAGCAATTTGTTCCGTCGTTGGTATGCCTTGAAAAAGCTGTTGCAGTGCCCAAAGCAAGCTCAAGAGACGGCATCACGGGCGCTTTGATCAGCCGCCTTGCCGAAAAGAACAACCCAAAAAACCCCAAGGAGACTTTATGGACATTCTGGCACTTCTGCTGCTCGGTACGCTGGCCGGGAACGAACTCGCCGTCGGGGCATTTGTGCATCCGGCTTTGACGCGCCTAACCGACGAGCAGCATGCGGCAGGGGCGCAAAGCCTCGCGCGGCTTTATGGCAAAGCAGGGCCGCCCTGGTATGCCGCCACGCTGATTGCTTTAACTTTGTTGGCCTGGCGCAAAAAGGCCGGGCAGCCCGGCAAACCCGCGCTTTCTGCCTCTGCCGCACTCTTGCTTATGTCGCTCGTGCTGACCATTCTGCGGCTGGTGCCCATTAACGCCCGCGTGGCGAACTGGGATTTGTCCAAGCTGCCGCCAGATTGGAAAGCAGACCGCGCGCGCTGGGACAAGGGGCACGCAGTGCGTGTCGGCATTTTGCTTTCGTCTCTCGCGGCGCCGGCTTACGGCTCTGCGCGCAAGTAGGCCCTGCCAAGCAGCGCAAGGCTGCAAAAAGCAGCCGGGAACAAGTATCATGCCAGCCTTTTTGTTCGTCAAGAAGACTTCTTTCACGGCACTTTTTGCCGCCATATCCACCCTGTTGCTTGCCTGTGGCATGGTGCGGGGGCAGGCTGCGCCCGCGTACCGAAACCCAAAAGCTCCGCTGGAATCGCGTGTTGCCGACCTCTTTGCGCGGCTGACGCAGGAGGAGAAGCTGAGCCTGCTCAGCGGCACGGCTTTTACGACCACGCCCATTCCTCGTCTAGGCGTGCCTGCCATGAGCTTTGTGGATGCCGGGCAGGGCGTGCGCGGCGGCATGGCAGGCACCCTCGGCCCCGCGACGCTGTTCCCCGCAGGCGTCACCATGGCGTCTACGTGGGACCCGGCTCTGGTCGGGCGCATTGGGCAGGCCATCGGCGAGGAGGCCCGCAATAAAGGAACCGGCGCGCAGGTGCTGCTTGGGCCAGCCGTCAACATTCAGCGTTCGCCGCTGGGCGGGCGCAACGGCGAGTATTTCAGCGAAGACCCGTATCTCGCGGGTCAGCTTGCCGTCGGCTACATTCAGGGCATGCAAAGCACGGGCGTTGCCGCGTGTATCAAGCACTTCGCCTGCAACAACGAAGAGGCGGACAGGTTTGCCGTCAATGTCCATGTCGGCGAGCGCGCCCTGCGCGAAATCTACCTGCCCGCGTTTGAGGCAGGCGTCAAAGAGGGCCATGCCTGGACTTTGATGTCTTCCTACAACCGCGTCAACGGGCCGCACGCCTCGGCTAGTGCGTACCTGCTCACGGATGTTCTCAAGAAAGGCTGGGGCTGGGACGGCATGGTCACATCCGACTGGGGCGGGGTGCATGAAACCGCCCCTGTGGTCGCGG
>JAABUU010006424.1_pt1 | contig 12604 bp, 11 predicted proteins | sample 5559301 | NCBI WGS metagenome assembly JAABUU01 (sample SAMN10711884, study PRJNA513360) | rock metagenome | isolation source: Antarctica rocks | place: Antarctica: Victoria Land, Richard Nunatak white
CCCGTTGTGTTGGCTACTTGGCTCATCCGGGCAATGAAACTGCGCGGATGAGCCAAGTAGCCAACACAGCACCGATCGACGATGCGATTGGGGCCCGTTTGCTCGAAATCCTCCTCGATTATATGCTCGCCGAGGCCACGCGGGGCACGGTCCCGCTGCTCGACGACACCTTCGATGGCGCCCTCTCGGACGACGAACGCGCGGTCCGGGACATCCTGCGGGAACTCCAAACCAAGGTTCCAGAGGCGATCCGCCACACGCCGGCCTGGCGACCCGTCGCCGAGCTACTGGAGCAACTCGGTGGACCGGCGCCTCCGCCTTTGGACGAGTAAGCGATGCCTGTCGTGCCCCGTCCTCATCGTTGGACACACCGACCAGGTGCGCTCAAACCTCCACCGTGCTGTGCTGCACGATCCACCGTCGGGAGGCGTCAGGTCGTCGTTGCCGGGACGATACACGCGACGCATGCGCGGCTCAAAAGCGATTCGCCCGTGGGATAGCGGTCGCGCAGCGCGTCGAGTTGCGCGTCGTAGGACCCTTGATCGAAGGGGGCGCTCGCCTGCGCGCGGATGGCGTCGTGCAGGATAGTCGAGAACTCGTGCGAAAACGTCAGCACACGGAGCGCCTCCAGTACGCCCGTGTCGGCGTTGATGAGGAACGTCGTGAGCAGCGCGCCTAGCCCGGGCCCAAGCGTCGGCGGCAGGCCGCGACGCTCCGGCCGAACCATCCACCACGAGTAGGGAGCGTCCGACCAATCGCCCTCCGTGCCAAAGCGATAGAGGAAGAGAATGACGTCGCCCTCGACGACTAGCGCGAAGGTTACCACCTCCGCATCGACCGCGGCTGTCTCTTCCGGTGTCGGCTGCGAGAAGAACAGGCGCAATTGATGCCATCCGTCCTGATAACTGTATTCCGCGCCCTCGCGCCAGCGCGTCCTGCCCGCCGCGAACGGCGTGCCCACTTTATAGTTGCGCATCGCGTCCCTCCTGGCCCTGGCAGGAGGCTACAATCCTGCCGGCGCCTTCATCATTGTATCGCGCGGCACGAGAGCGGAAATAAGATGTGCATGCGCCCCTGAACTCTTTCACCAAAACGGTGCGGACCGTATTTCCTCCCACACAGTTCGTGTGTTATGTGGCCGAGTCCAGCACGATCGTGGGATCAGACGGTTACCTGATGATTGCCCTACCTGCAGAGAGCGACATCGCAGAGATGCAACTCTACCTGTGTCCGGCCACCGAACGTGTTACGGGTCAGCCGGGCAGCGATATGCACACGTTGCCCTGGGCGCACGTTGCCCACATCCTGCCCTCGTCGAAAGGCGATAGCATCGATGATACCGCTCCCACTCTCGATCGTGAGCTTGGCGTGCGTGCGCTCCGCGCCGACATGCCGACAAGACACGATGCGGACACCCCTCCAGGCCAGCACCGGCACAGCGTTACCAGAGCCGCAGGGCTCGAGAGCGGTCAACCCCTCGTACAAGTCCGTCATGGCCTCGTGCGTCAACGACGCGGCCTCCAGACACGCATCGATGGATAGCGTTAGGGGCCCCGGTTCCGGGAGGGTGTCGCGCGCCATGTCAACCAACTGCGCCCGTAACGCCGGCACGGAGTGTTCCGCGATGCTGAGCCCTGCCGCACGCGCGTGGCCACCGAACACGTCGAGCAGGCCGGCGCAACGCGTCAAGGCATCGTGCAGGTGGAAGCCGTCCGGCGCACGCGCCGAGCCGCGACACATCCCGTCGTGGCCGCGTCCGAGGACGATGGCCACACCGCCCGTCTCCTCGACAATGCGCGCGGCCACAAGCCCCAGGATGCCACCCGGCCAGTCCTCCGTGACCACCAGGTGCACGCGCTGTCCCAGATCGACCATCGGGACCGCCGCAGCGTACGCCCGCCCGACCAAATCCTTGCGCTCCCCATTGAGCCGCTCGAGATCGGAGGCGAGCGTCACCGCTTCACTGACATCCGCTGTCAACAACAGGCGCGCCGCCAGGTTGGCGTGAGCAAGCCGACCCGCGGCGTTCAGACGGGGGGCCAGGGTGAAGGCGATGCTCTCTGCCGTCAAGGTGCGGGCGACAACACCCGCTCGATCGTAGAGCGCGCGCAGGCCGGGTCGGGGCGTCGACTGGAGCGCCATAATGGCCGCGCGCGTGAGCACGCGGTTCTCGCCGTCCAGTGGGGCAACGTCCGCCACCGTCGCGAGGCCGACAAGGTCGAGCGCCCGTCGTCTGAAGGCGCGCGCATCGGACCTCCCATCAACAAGGGCTGTCAATAGCTTATAGGCCAGTCCCGTCCCACACAGGCCCGTATAGCCATAGGAGCACTCCGGCTGCGACGGATTGATGAGCGCCATGGCCTCGGGCAGTACGGCGTCGGGCTCATGATGATCGACCACGATGACGTCGAGGCCGCGTGCCTTCGCCTGAGCGACCGCGCGCACCGCTGTCACCCCCGTATCAACCGCGATGACCAACCGGGTCCCGCGGGACGCCAACTGGTCAAGCAGATGGATATGGAGCCCGTGCCCCTCGTCACGCCCTGGAATGACGTAATCGACATCCGCGCCGAGCTCGCCAAGCGCCTCGACCAGCAAGACGGTCGCGCCGACGCCGTCGACGTCAAAGTCACCGTACACCGTGATGCGCTCCCGGCGCCGCATCGCCGCGCGGATGCGTCTAACCGCAGCCTCCATGCCGTGGAGGAGGAAAGGGTCGCCAATCTGGGACGCCTGTGGAGTGAGATAGGACGTGAGCGCTGCCGGGCGGACGCCGCGCGCGTAGAGCACCTGTGCCACCGTGGGCGCTAGATGGTGGGGCGCCGCGGCATAAGCGGCTGTATCGGACGCCGACAGCGAGGGGCCGAATCTCCACCGATACTTGAACCCCTGCATAACACACCCACTCCCCATCCGTCTCGTGCGGATCTGTCCGCAGACGTTGAGTCTACCAGCGCCCTCGCCACCTCCGGAGTATTTATCCACCTCCGTGTCTCGTTCTTGCCCTACATGCTGATTTAGCCGCTACTCTCACGCGACCATCTGTGCCAGCACAGAGACCGCACCGGCACATGGCCGCCGATGACCGCCTGGTGGTCATGCCGATGATGCACAGCCTTCCCGCCCCCTGGTATGTGTGTAGGGGAAGTGGGCCATCGGTGATCTTTGGGGCAGGCGACCCGCGCGTGTGGATCTGGACATCGGCAGTGCACGCCAGGATAGTCTTTTGTCGGCACACACTGCCTGCAGCAGCCGTCACGTCGCCATGATAGCTGGTGCGTGAACGGCCCATCCATGGTCACGTCGCATCACTCACCCGCTGTCCAGAGATATGATGGCATCGAGCAGCCGGGCGTACAGCGGGTCCGCCCGAAGCTCGCGTTCGTCGCCGAGCACCATGAGCTTGTGGCGCGCGCGCGTCAGAGCCACATTCAAGCGCCGCTCGTCTCGCAGCAAATGGCCTATCTGGCCGCTGCCGCCCACGAGCGAGAGGATCATGACCTCTCGCTCGCTCCCCTGGAAGCGATCGACGGTATCAACCGTCACACCCGCGAGTCCAGCATCGCGCAGCGCGTTGCGGATGAGGGCAACCTGCGCGCGGTAGGGCGCAACGACACCGATCGCTCCGGGGCGCACGCCGCCGGCTAAGAGTCCCGCGCAGAGGCGGCGGACAGCCCGCGCCTCTGCCCCGCTCGTCCGCGGCAGGTCGCCCCCCTCGGGCGACACATCGACGAACGCGACGGGACGCGCGGGATGAAGCATCGCGCGCGCGTCTGGGGGGACCGCCGCCAGGTCAATAGACAAGCGCCCGCGGGCGACCACGTCCGTTCCGGGCCGCAAGCGCCCCGCATACCACTCCTGGCTGGGGAAGGCGCAGATCGCGGCATTCATGCGGTACTGATCCTCCAGCATGACCAACCCCTCTCCTCCGGCCCGTTCCACATGATCGCGCAATAAGGTGAACAGGGTCGTGGCCAACTCCTCCTCCATCGCGCCCGCCTCATCGCTCTGCACGACCGGCGGAAGTTGCCGGTCGTCCCCCACCAGCACGAAGCGGCGAGCGAGGCGCAAGGGGGCCAGCACGTCCGGCACGCTGAGCTGGCTCGCTTCGTCGACGATGGCGACGTCGAAGCGCTGGGCATCGTAGCCGGCCGCCGCCAGGGTAGCCGCCGTCCCGGCCACGATCCGGGCTCCGTCGAGCAGCGCCGCGATCGCCGCAGGCTCCATCGCTCCGGCCGCCTCCGCGCGCCGCGCGAGGGTCGTGGCGCGCAGGTTCGGGCCCGTCGCGGCCTCGCTCCCTAGCCGCACCACGTCGCGCAGGTCCTCTCTGTCAAGGGCCTCAAGCATGGCGTCGACGGCGCGATTGGTGAACGAGGCCAGCAACACACGCGCGCCCCGCTCCCGTAGGGCGCGCGCCATCCGCGCGATGGTTCGCGTCTTGCCCGCGCCGGGCGGTCCTTGCACCAGCACGTAGTCCTCGGCCGCGAGCACGAGCGCAATCGCCCGGCGCTGACCGGGGTTCGCCCCCTCGACGGCGCGGTCCTCCAGGGGCCGGACGCGTGGGAGCGCGCTCCGGGCAACCAGCCCTCGCAGGTGACGCGACCGTCCCATCCACGCCCACAGCGTGCGTAAGCCGCGCTGCCAGCCCGCGTCAACGGCGTAGCGGTCCACCAGGCGCGGCTCAACGGTCAGACGCCCCCGCACGCGCACGACGAGCTCCTCGGCCGCGCTACGCTCGATCACCCCCTGCGCGGCCTCGCCCGCCACCGGGTCGCCGTCGCCGATCAGCACCACGTCGCCCTCGCGCAGCGTGGACCGATTGTCGCAGGAGAAGCGCCAGGCGTCGTCACCGTTGTCGAGCGGTGCGGTCGTCCGGGGCACGCCCGCCACGGCGACGGCGTCACCGCGGCGGACACGCTCCTCGGCTGTGACGCGCCACAGGTTCTGGACCGAGGCCGCCGCGGCACGGCCTTCCATGCGCAGCAGCGCGCCGTAGTGGCGGAAAAAGCGCGCGTCGTCGTCGGAGAACCGCGTCCGGGCCTCGGCCGCCCCCGCGTTCAGCGGGTAGGCCGACTCGCCGTTCAGGAAGCTGAGGGTCCGACAGCCCTCGATCGCCGCGCAGCGCAGGCAGCGTGCGCGGTACGGCGAGAGCGGGGCGCGCCCGAGGAGGGCGATCGCGGCGAGCTCATTGCGCAGGCGCATCACGCGCACGCGCTCGTCGTGCCCGACCGCCACGCGCCGCCCGATGTCGCCACTCGGATTACCACTATAGAGCAGCCAGCCGGGGCGCGGATCTCGTCCTTTCTCCCGCAGGAGCAGGTCGTAGGCCGCCATCTGCAGGGCGTGCGCGGGGCGCGGGTCCGGACCATCGCTCCTCCCACTTTTCAAATCAAGGACGACGGGACGACCATCCGCGTCAACGATCGCATCGGTGCGCCCGCGCAGCCCCAGGGCAGGCGAGAGCAGCAAGGCCTCGACGCGCACCCGGCCGACCGGTCGATGCGCGTCGAGCCACGCGTCCACCCGGGTCAGGTGCTCCGACGCCCGCTCGCGCGCCCCCGCGCCCCTGTCGCCATCGGCGGCGAGGGCCAGGCCGGTGGCCGCGCCGCGTACCGCGTCGTCCAGGTAGGCCAGTGACGGCTCGCCCGCGAGCAGGCCGCGCGCGAACGCCACATGGACGGCGCTGCCCTCGGCCATCAGCGCGGTCGCGCCGCGCCGCGCCAGGCCCTCGATCAGCGACTTGCGCGCGCAGTACCCGGCCTCCGCGACGGCCGTGACGTCGATGAGGGTGTCAGGATCGAGCGCGACCAGCGAGGCTTCTGTCGCGCGGTACCCCGGCCGCTCTCCCGGCGCCCCACGCGCGAGATGGTACGCGGCCAGGCGCACACGGTGGCCGGCGTCGAGCACATCCCGCAGCGTCGGGGCGAGCGATTGCCACGGGGGGGCCAACTCCAACCAGGTCTCGCGTCCGTCGGCCTCCAGCAGTGCACGGGCGCGGCCGCCGTGTTCGTCGCGTGCAAGGTAGACGTCGCGGAGCGTCCCGACAAGCTGAGCTCGAGCGCAGCGCGCGCCGGTACCGCAGAGGAAACACGGGGGGGGTGGGCGCGCCATCGTCGGCCGCACTCAGATCGGGGATCGGCCCCTGGTCCTCGTCGAGCGCGTGGGGCCCAAGCATGGGGTACTGACCGGGCGCACTGCCATGATCGTAGCGGCGCGCGCCGTAGATCTCGCCCACCAGAGAGCGGTCCGGGTCGCCGGCCTCGTCGCGGTTGCGCCGGTCGGGGCACAACCCATACGGCCCCCCATAGGGACAGGTCGCGCAGGGTGGATCGTAGCCGGGCGGCACGGCGAAGTCCCCGTCCGCGATCTTGCCGGCCACGTCGCAGAGGAGGTTCACGGCCGCTTCTAGCGCCTGCGGACCGCCCGCGACCTCATGCAACGCCCCGCGCCGCGCCTCATAGACGTACAGGCGCGGCTCGGCGTCCGATCGCTCGCCCACCGCGGTGGCGCCACCCGCCTGCCAGGCTGCTTTGTAGAGCCGCAGTTGCAGCGCCGCCTCGTCGAGCGCGTCCGGAGCCAGCGCGCGGTGCGTCTTGTAGTCGATGAGACGCCACCCCTCGTCGCCCACATCGACGCGGTCGATCCGGCCGACGAACGTGACCGGCACCGGGGCGTCGCGCACGAGATGGCGTACCGCAAGCTCGGCGTAGACGCGTTGCACCTGTCCGGTCCCCACCACCCGCCGCAGGTACAGGTCCAGCATCCGTTCCCCCCGCGGACGGTACACCGCCTCAATCTCCTCGTCGGCGACGCCCTGCGTGCGGCAGGACACGACGAACGCGGCCGTGAGCTCGTCCAGCCGCGCGCCCGGCCGCGGATAGCGCTCGAGCGCGGCGTGGACGGCCGTGCCCAGGACGGCCGCGTCGTAGGCCTCAGCGTCCCCCGACGGCGGGAGGAGCGCGGGGGGCGTCTCCGGCAGGAGGAGGACGTGCGCGAGCTGGTAGCGGCGGGGGCAGGCGCGATAGGAACTCAACCCACTGTAGGAGAGGCTGACGGGACCGGGCGGCGGCGTCCGAACCGGCTCTGCCTGCGCCGCGACCGCGGCCGCCTCTCCCACGCGCATCAGCGCCTCCTCGACCGACGGGAGTGGTGGTGGCGCGAGGTCCGCCTCCGGCGCGTCGTCGAGCGTCTCCAGGGCGACGGCACGGGCGAGGTCCGGCGGCGGATCACCCGACACCAGGGCCTGATACAGCTCCTGCAGCGGCCACTGTTGGTTCTTCCAAATGGCCTTGTCGAGCGGGCGTGGAGTGGTCAGGATCAGGCGCTCCTTCGCCCGCGTGAGCGCCACGTACCAGACGTAGCGCTCCTCCTCCAGCGAGCGGGCTTCCTGCCGCGCCTTGAAGCCGGCGCTATCGGCCCCCTCACGCATCTTGCCCGCGGTGTCGGCCCGCTTGAGAACCACGAAACCCTCCCCCTCCTCGTAGGTGACGGCCGGCTCGTTCAGGCGATGGGCGTACGGCGTGGCATTGGCGACGACGACGACGGGGAACTCCAGCCCCTTGGCCTGGTGAATCGTCATCATGCGCACCACGTCGGGACCGGCGTCCACGCTCTCCTCGGCCTCGTCTATCTCCTCGTCAAACATGTAGGACAGCTGGCGCCCGTAGGCGGCGGCCGTGGCGAGCGGGTGGGCCTGCGCATAGACGCGGGCGGAACGCGTCACCTTCTCCACATTGGCTAACACCCGCGCGCGCTCCATGTCCGGGCGCGTCCGGGCGTAGTCGAGGTACCCGCTCTCGTCTAACGCCCCCTGCAACAGGTCGGGGAGCGGGAGCCCCTCCAGCCGCCGCCCGAGCCGCGCGAGCAAGGCGACGAGCACGGTCGCGCGGCGCACGACGTCGTCACGTTCAGGCACCGAGAAGGGGAGCGTCTCAGCGCGGAGGAGGCCATCGTAGAGGTGACCGTGCCCGCCATGGCGCGCCACCGCCCCGACGGCGGCGTCGGAGAGCCCGCACAGCGGCCCTTGCATGGTCCGCACCAGGGCAACGTCGTCGAGCGGGTCGACCGCCGCGCGCAGAAGGGCGAGCGCGTCGCGCACCTCCGGTCGCCCCAAGAAGCCGCGGCCGCCGACGACGAGCGTGGGGATGCCCCGCGCCCGCAGCGCCTCCTCGTAGACAGTGGCCGCGGCGACGGATCGCATCAGAATGACGATGTCCTCGCCCCGGTAGCGCGCTGCCCCCACGTGTGCAGGCGCGAGTAACGCCGTCACGCGCGCCGCCACATAGCGCGCCTCACGGCGGCGCCCGTCGCCAACGCGCACGTCAGCGGACGGGGCGCCACTGCCGATGAAAAGAGCTATTTTCACCTTAATGGCCCTATGGCGCGCCGCGACCAGCGGACATGAAAAGCAGGGTAGTGACGCGAGCAAGGGCGGCTATTTTCAGGCGAGGGGGTAGACCTCGTCACAAGCGAACTATAATCCCTATCAGTCGCCCGGTTTTCTTTCTTGAGGACCATTTTTCTGAATGCTGACAGAGTCCGATGCCTGCGCCAGCGGTATGGGGGGAATGGGAGAGAGCCAGGTTCAGGGCCATATATTTGCAGGAAAGAAAGTCAGCATCTCCCCGTCCTGCACACCTACCTTGCGCTCTTCCACCGAATGGCTAACTCGTTGTACAATCATGTCGCGCTGCACGGGCGCGATCACGTATAACATATAGTCACCACAGGACATACTATGACGAGCAGACACGGACAGACGGCGATGTCTCGGGCAACCCTCTCACGGCCCGTTGTCCTTGCCCTCAACGATGGTCTCTTACCACCAGAGGCAACGTTCTTCGACTACGGTTGCGGGCGTGGAGGTGACCTAAAGCGTCTGAAAGCTCTAGGCTATGACGCGGCGGGCTGGGATCCGGTCCACTACGCTCAGGGAGAGCATCGACATGGGGATGTCGTTAACCTCGGCTACGTCGTGAACGTCATTGAGAGTCCTGTGGAACGCGCGGACGTCCTCCGGCGGGCTTGGGCGCTGACGAAAGACATTCTCGTTGTCGCTGCTAGGACGGACTGGGAGGCTGCCCGTGGGGCAGTGCTGCGTCACGGCGATGGGATCTTGACTGGCAAGGGCACGTTCCAGAAGTTTTTCAGCCAGGAAGAACTCCGGGCCTGGATCGATGGTGTGCTTGGGGTGCGTAGCGTAGCAGCCTCACCCGGGATCTTCTATGTCTTCCGTGACGAGATCCGGGCTCAAGGATTCTTGGCCGCCCGAGTCCGCCATCGGCCTTCAGTTATGCACCGCCCTAAGGTAAGCGAAGCGCTGTATGAGGCTAACCGCGCGGTTCTTAATCCACTGATTGCCTTCATTGAGTCTCGAGGTCGAGCTCCCGAATCTGGGGAACTACCTGAGGCGGCTGCGGTGAAGGATCGCTTCGGGAGTGTGAAGGCAGCGATTGCGCTCATCCGGCGCGTCACGGGGGATGAGACCTGGCAGGCTGCTCGCGCGGCGGCCACGGATGACCTCATCGTCTACCTAGCGCTCGCCGCCTTCGGTGGACGGCCCAAGTTCACCGGTCTGCCGCTTGATATACAGTTCGACGTGAAAGCATTCTTTGGATCGTACAAGGAGGCGTGCGCAGCGGCGGATGCCGTGCTCTTCCGCGCAGGCGACCAAGCCGCCATCACCCGAGCGTGTCAACAATCAAAGGTTGGTAAGCTGACCCGTGGCGCGCTCTACGTGCATCTGAGCGCCCTCGATCGTCTCGATCCTCTCCTACGCGTGTATGAGGGATGCGGCCGGGCGCTCACAGGAACGGTCGAGAACACCACCATCATCAAGCTCAACTTCATTGAATCCAAGGTCTCCTATCTCGTGTATCCCGACTTCGATCGTGATCCTCACCCAGCCCTCACCGTCTCGGTAAGAGCGGACCTCCAGCGTTTGCATGTCAAAGTCCGGGATTTCCACAGCCATGCTAACCCCCCTATCCTGCATCGCAAGGAAACCTTTGTCGCCTCCGGTTATCCGGGACGTGACATGTTCATGCGTCTGACAGCCCAAGAGGAAAGGCACGGGCTTCTCGCCAATCCGGTCGCAATCGGGACCCGATACCTCTGGATGGCTCTCGTCGCGAGCAAGGGGCTTCGTTTTAGGGGCCACCGACTGGTGCGACAATAGGGTGGGCTAGCAACATAGCAGCATGTCCCTCGTTCGGCCCCGCGATGTACGACGGACCGATGCGGCGTGACCGCGGCTACTCCTCGTCATCGGCCTAGGGCGCGGGCGCGGTCGCCCCATGGAAATCAGCAAGCCAGGCGAGCACGTCGGCGTACTGCTCCTGCCGGATACGTCGGTACCCGGCGACGTTATACCGCTTGTAGAGCGTCCGATAGATCGACCCGTACCAATCGCGCGGCGCCGCCCCCGCTGCCACGTCCCGCGCGGTCAGCGCCTCGGCCACCGTCTTGACCCGGTCGCTGACCTCAGCCGCCTGCTCCTCGGTGAGCACGTTGCCCGGCGCGAGGCGTTGCTCCAGGGCCTTCACGCTGCGCACCAGCCCGCCGACCACGCCGGCCGCGCGGTCGAGGCGCGCAGAGAGCTGTCCGTGCCCCTCATCCAGGACGTCGATGCGCTGGTCTTGGACCTGCTGCTGCGCGGCAAAGGCGATCTGCTGCTCGGCGAACGCCGCGATGGCCAGGGCCATGTCACGGATATGAGCCAGCGAGAGCGTCTCGTCGTCGCGCGTGGTTGGCGCGGTCGGCGCAGTCGCGGTTGCCTGCCCGATCCCCGTTTCGCGCTGGAAGGCCTCGAAGACTCGTTCGATGACCCATCGCCGGTACACTGTGAGCTTGTCTTGCAGCTCGGGGCGTACACGCGACACCTCGACCGTCGAGAGCCAGTAGGGCACCAGATTGAGGGCCATGCACGCGGTCGCCTGCCGGCCGCCCCCCGTCTGTAACCGGATCTCGCGCATCCCCTCTTCGAGCACCGGGTCGCGCTGGATGCGGCGGCGTTGCGGCTGATAGGACAGCCCCAGACTCGCGCAGATGGGCCGCAGCGGGAGATAAATAGATCCGTCTTCCACCCGCACGGCTAGCACCTCGTCCCCATCCAGCAACTCGACCCGGCGCTGGGCGACAGGCACGAGCGCCATCGCCTTGTCTTGCCCTTGTTCACTCATACCTGTATACCCTCCGTTGCGCCCCTAGCGTAGCACACCGTGCAAAGGGGTAGATCATGATGGTCTACCCCTTGGTGACCGCCGATCGGCTGGTATCAACCAAGCGCGAGCGTCCCCACCACATCAGCCACGCTAGCGTCCACGTCTAGCCCGTACGTTTCCAGCCAGGCCGTTCCGAATGCCGCCCCTGCCCCCGCCGTATCGCCCGCCTCTAGCGCATCCAGGGCCGCGGTCAGCGCGTCCCCCGCGATGTGTATATCTCCGATGCTGCGCGGCCGGGCGCGCTCCTCGTTGTAGACCAGGACCATCACCCGGCACGCCCCCACGTCCAGCCCCTGTTCCTGCACCCGCTCTCGGAAGGCCCGCGCGTTCGCTTGCCGCTGTTGCTCCGTGGCGATCCCTTGCACACTGATGCGCAGCCCCAGCGTCGAGCGGCTAATACGACGCGCCTCCCCGCCCTCCTTCTACCACCGCTGCACCGTCCGCACCGCCACGCCGAGTTGGCCGGCCAGGATGCGGTTGCCCGCCGCCACCTGACGCCGCCCCTCACCGCCGCGTTGGTGGACCACGACGCGGATCGCCGCCGGCATGAGATCTGCTCCTAGACGTTCCGGCTCAGAGTGACGATCCGCCGCCACATAAAGGGGGGAATATGGCAACCGAACCGACAGACCAAGTGGGAACGCGCCTCATGTTCGAGAACGACCGCGTGCGCGTGTGGGACCTCGCCCTGGCCCCCGGCGCGTCCCTCGCTAAACATATCCACCGGGCGGATTATTTCTTCATTGTTGAGTCCGGCGGCCTCGTCCGCTTTGCCGACCCCGACAACCCCGCCGATTACCATGACATTCAATTCGAGGACGACCAAGTGACCTGGGTGCCCGTCGGCGACGGCGGTCACATCGACAACCGCCTGACCAACATAGGGGACAAGCCTCACCGCAACTATGTGATCGAACTCAAGCACGGCTAGCGCCGGCTACGCCGCCACCTCGGCAGGAGGACCACCATACCCCCTATCCTGTGGTCCCATCTCGGCGAAACCGAGCGGTGCGCGTCATCTCTTCCGGAGCGAGTACGCAGGTCGGTCTCGCCGAGACATGCGATGCTAGGCATGACACACGTATGTATGAAAGGACAGATCGCCTATGCAGTTCTACAATCTCCAGACGAAGGCCACCATCGACGTCCCCGACGAGCAGGTCGAGCGCACCACCATGGCCAACGGCCGTCCCGCCGCCCGCGCCACCATCGAGCGCGATGGCAAGACTCTCAAGCTCTTCAAATTCCTCCCCAACGCTGCCGCCCCGGCACCCACCGCAACGATGACACCGGCCACGAAACCAAAGAAGGCCCAAAAGTAGACGCCGCGACCGTTGCCATCCTGTCGCACACAGGGCGTGCGGCCGATCGTACAGGGCACG
>JAABUU010006432.1_pt1 | contig 12594 bp, 14 predicted proteins | sample 5559301 | NCBI WGS metagenome assembly JAABUU01 (sample SAMN10711884, study PRJNA513360) | rock metagenome | isolation source: Antarctica rocks | place: Antarctica: Victoria Land, Richard Nunatak white
TGGCCCGCCGCCTCGACCGGATGACGCGGGCCATCGAGCGCCTCGAACGGCACGGCACGATCGGCAATGAGGCGGTGGCGCTGTTCGTCCGCTTCTGGCTGACCAGCGTGCCGCCGCTTCCGGATAGCGCGCAGCCCGCTGCCCAGGCCAAAGGGCGCGAGCGCTACGAAGGCTTCGTCGAGGCACTGGGGCGCCGACTCGCCAAAGGCAAGACCCTCGCCGACGAGGTCTCGCGCGACGTGACCCCCGAAGGTTCCGCGCCCGAATCCTGAGCGCACCCGCCCGCGCGTTTCTCTTTCTACGCCAGGGCGCGACACCTCCGACGCGCTTGTTGAGCCGCCAAGCTTCAGGCGCTTCTTATCCACCCCGTCAGTGATGCGCGCCGCGGCGCGGCCATGCGGGGTAGCAATACTGTGACCACCATCGCGTTCCGGCCCGAAGCCCACGCCCGCGGCGCCCGCATGCTGCGCACCGCGCTCGGCTCCGCCATCGCCGGCTGGCTCGACGACGCATCCGTCGGCGAGGTGATGCTCAACCCGGACGGCCGGCTCTGGATCGACCGTCTCGCAGGAGGGCTGGAAGACACCGGCGAGCGGCTCTCGGCCGCCGACGGCGAGCGCATCATCCGGCTCGTCGCCCATCATGTCGGGGCCGAGGTCCACCCCGGCAGCCCCCGTGTCTCGGCCGAACTGCCCGGGACGGGGGAACGGTTCGAGGGCCTGCTGCCGCCGGTGGTGGCCGGCCCGGCCTTCGCGATCCGGCGGCCGGCTGTCGCGGTGTTCACTCTTCAGCACTACGTTGCGGCTGGGATCATGGCCGAGGACCAGGCCGGGATCCTGGGCAAGGCCGTCGCGACCCGCGCCAACATCCTGGTCGCGGGCGGTACCTCCACCGGCAAGACCACGCTGGTGAACGCGCTCCTTGCCGAGGTCGCGAAGACCAACGATCGCGTGGTCTTGATCGAGGACACGCGCGAACTGCAGTGCGCGGCGCCCAACCTCGTGGCGCTGCGCACCAAGGATGGCGCGGCGTCGCTCACCGACCTCGTGCGCTCGGCGCTGCGCCTGCGCCCCGACCGCATCCCCATCGGAGAGGTGCGCGGCGGCGAGGCGCTCGATCTCATCAAGGCGTGGGGCACCGGCCATCCCGGCGGGATCGGCACGCTTCACGCGGGCTCGGCGGTCGGCGCGCTGCGCCGGCTCGAACAGCTCGTGCAGGAGGCGGTGGTCACCGTGCCGCGCGCGCTCATCGCCGAGACCATCGACGTCATCGCGGTGCTGGCCGGCCGCGGGACCAATCGCCGGCTTGCCGAGCTCGCCCGCGTCCAAGACGGCCTCGGTCCGGACGGCGACTACCGCCTCACCCCCGCAGGAGACCATCCATGATCCGTTCCCTTCGCCGCGGCATCAGCGGCGCCGTAGTGCTCGCGAGCGCGGCGCTGCTGACCGCGCCCGCCTCCGCGGCCGGCTCCAACATGCCGTGGGAGCAGCCGCTGCAGCAGATCCTGGACTCCATCCAGGGTCCGGTCGCCAAGATCCTGTCGGTCATCGTCATCGTGATGACCGGCCTGACGCTCGCCTTCGGCGACACCTCGGGTGGTTTCCGGCGACTGATCCAGATCGTCTTCGGCCTGTCGATCGCCTTTGCGGCCAGTTCCTTCTTCCTGAGCTTCTTCTCCTTCTCGGGCGGAGCGCTCGTCTGATGAACGAGACCGAAGACCCCGCGGTCGGATTCTACGCACCGGTGCGGCGGAGCCTGACCGAACCGATCCTCATGGCCGGCGCGCCGCGCGCCGTGGCCATCATCAACGGCACGCTCGCGGCCGCCGTGGGTCTCGGCCTGCGGCTGTGGATCGTCGGCGCCGTGCTCTGGGCCATCGGCCACGCGGCGGCTGTCTGGGCTGCGCGCCGCGACCCGGCCTTTGTGGACGTGGTCCGCCGCCACCTCCGCTATCCCGCCCACCTTGGCTGTTGAGGCACGCGCATGCTGAATCTCGCCGAATACCGGAAAAAGCCGCAGGGCCTCGCCGACTTCCTGCCCTGGGCCGCGCTCGTCGCTCCCGGCGTGGTCGCCAACAAGGACGGCAGCTTGCAGCGTACCGCCCGGTTTCGCGGGCCGGACCTCGACTCGGCGACCCCGTCCGAGCTCGTCTCCACCACGGCCCGCCTGAACAGTGCCCTGCGTCGGCTCGGCTCGGGATGGGCGGTGTTCATCGAGGCGCAACGCGTGCCCGCCAACCGCTACCCGCGCAGCACCTTCCCGGATCCCGCCTCGGCGCTGGTCGAACTCGAGCGACGCGCCCAGTTCGAGGAAGCCGGCGCGCACTTCGAGTCCGCCTATTTCCTGACGCTGTGCTGGCTGGCGCCCGTCGATGCTGCCGACCGCGCCGAAGGCTGGCTCTACGAGGGTGGCGACAAGGAGAGCGGCGCCGATGGGCGCGCGGCGCTCTCCGGCTTCATCGACCGCACCGATCGCGTGCTGGCCCTACTCGACGGCTTCATGCCCGAAGTGGCCTGGCTCGACGACGAGGAGACGCTCACCTACCTGCACTCCACCGTCTCGACCCGCCGCCACAGCGTGCGGGTGCCCGAGACGCCAATGCATCTCGACGCCATCCTGGTCGACGAGCCGCTGTCCGGCGGGTTGGAGCCGCGGCTCGGCAACGCGCACCTGCGCACGCTGACCGTGCTCGGCTTCCCGTCCCGGACCTGGCCAGGGCTGCTCGACGACCTGAACCGGCTCGCCTTTCCGTACCGCTGGTGCGTGCGTGCCGTCGCCATGGACAAGACCGACGCCACCAAGGTGCTGACCCGCATCCGGCGGCAGTGGTTCGCCAAGCGCAAGTCCATCGCCGCCATCGTCAAGGAGGTGATGACCAACGAGTCCTCGGTGCTGATGGACTCGGATGCGGCCAACAAGGCAGCGGACGCCGATATGGCGCTGCAGGAGCTCGGCTCGGACCTCATCGGCGAGACCTACGTCACCGCGACCGTCACGGTCTGGGACGAGGACGCGAGGGTTGCGGACGAGCGGCTGCGGCTCGTCGAGAAGACGATCCAGGGCCGCGACTTCACCTGTATCCGCGAGAGCGTCAACGCGGTCGAGGCCTGGCTCGGCAGCCTGCCCGGGCAGCTCTACGCCAACGTCCGCCAGCCGCCGATCTCGACGCTCAACCTTGCCCACATGATGCCGTTCTCGGCCGTGTGGGCGGGACCGGCGCGCGACGAGCACTTCGACGCGCCGCCGCTGTTCGTGGCCAAGACCGAAGGCTCGACGCCATTCCGCTTCTCGCTGCACGTTGGCGACGTCGGCCACACCCTCGTCGTCGGGCCCACGGGCGCCGGCAAGAGCGTGCTGCTCGCCGTCATGGCGATGCAGTTCCGCCGCTACGCCCGAGCCCAGGTGTTCGCCTTCGATTTCGGCGGCTCGATCCGGGGGGCGGCGCTCGCCATGGGCGGGGACTGGCACGACCTCAGCGGTAGCCTCGCCGAGGACGCGGCCGAGCCCGTCGCGCTGCAGCCGCTGGCGCGCATCCACCTTTCCGAGGAGCGTGGCTGGGCGGCCGAGTGGATCGCATCCATCCTGGCCCGCGAGAAGGTCGCAGTCACGCCCGAGGTCAAGGAGCACCTGTGGTCGGCGCTGGGCTCGCTGGCGTCGGCGCCCGTGAACGAGCGGACGCTGACAGGTTTGGCCGTTCTACTGCAGAGCCAGGCGCTGAAGCGCGCGCTGCAGCCCTACTGCCTGAACGGCCCATGGGGCCGGCTGCTCGACGCCGATGCCGAGCGACTGGGCGAGGCCGACGTGCAGGCGGTCGAGACCGAGGGGCTGATCGGCACGGGCGCGGCACCGGCCGTGCTGGCCTACCTGTTTCACCGCATCGGGGATCGGCTCGACGGCCGGCCGACGCTGCTCATCGTCGACGAGGGCTGGCTCGCGCTCGACGACGAGGGCTTCTCGGGCCAGCTCCGGGAATGGCTGAAGACGCTGCGGAAGAAGAACGCCAGCGTCATCTTCTCCACCCAGAGCCTCGCCGACATCGACAACAGCCCGATCGCCCCGGCAATCATCGAGAGCTGCCCGACACGCGTGTTCCTGGCCAACGAACGCGCGCTCGAGCCGCAGATCGCCCAGACCTATCGCCGCTTCGGCCTCTCGGACCGGCAGATCGAGATCCTGAGCCGGGCGACGCCGAAGCGCGACTACTACTGCCAGAGCCGGCGCGGCAACCGCCTGTTCGAGCTGGGCCTCGGCGACGTCGCGCTCGCCTTCGCGGCCGCCTCGTCCAAGACCGACCAAGCACTCATCGGCGACCTCTACGCCAAGTACGGCCGCGCCGGTTTCGCACGCGCCTGGCTGCAGGCCCGCGGCGTCGGCTGGGCGGCAGACCTCCTTGCCACCTTCGCCCTGGAGCCGCACCTATGACGGCTCGCCATCATCGCGGCCGCGCCTTGGCCGACCGCGGCTTCGCCGGCGTCGCCGCCGTCCTCGCACTGACCTTGGCCGGTGCACCGGCCCGGGCGCAGTGGGTCGTGTTCGACCCGACCAACTACGCCCAGAACGTGCTGACGGCGACGCGCGAGCTGCAGCAGGTCAACAACGAGATCACCTCGCTCCAGAACGAAGCCCAGATGCTGCTGAACCAGGCTCGCAACCTGACGAGCCTGCCCTTTTCCGTGCTGGCACCGATCCAGCAGGATATCGCCCGCACCCAGCAGCTGATCAGCACGGCGCAGGGCATCGCCTACAACGTCGAGAACATCGACCGCGCGTTCCGCACCAGCTACGCCCCGGCGACCGCCTCCATGTCGGACCAGGCGCTGATCCAGGGCGCCCAGCAGCGCTGGCAGCAGTCGGTGCAGGCGTTCCAGGACGCCATGCGCGCCCAGGCCACCGTGCTCGGCAATCAGCCGACCAACAGCGCGCAGATGTCGGCGCTGGTGACGTCGAGCCAGTCCGCGACGGGCGCGCTCCAGGCCACTCAGGCCGGCAACCAGCTCCTGGCGCTCCAGTCGCAGCAGATCACCGACCTCACGGCCGCGGTGGCGGCGCAGGGCCGGGCGCAGGACCTCGACATGGCCCAGCGCGCCGCCGCCCAGAGCCAGGGGCAGGAACAGCTCCGCCGCTTCCTTACCCCCGGAGCAGGCTACCAGCCCACCAATGTGACGATGTTCCATTGATGAGCGCGACCGATCCCCGGCGCTCGCGCGCTTACGCGTATTTGCACGCGAAAACGATCCGGCGCGCCGTCGTGCTGGCCGGCATTGGCGCCGCGCTGATCGCGGTCGCCGTCGTGCTGGCCGACACGGACGAGGACGGGTTGCGCGTTGGTTCGACCACGCTCGAGCCCGCAGCGGTCATGGACCCGCTCGCGGCGGAGTTCGCGCGCTGCAACCGCCTCGGCACTGCGGCGGCAGGCGACCCTGCCTGCCGCGCCGCCTGGGCCGAGAACCGACGTCGCTTCTTCGGCGGCCGCGCTCACCCCTGGCCAGCTCCACTGTACGCCCCGAAAGCCGTCCGACCCCTTTCTCCCCGGCCTCAGACCGGCCCAGCCGAGGTTAACTGAGCCATGGGCGGCACGGGCGTCATCGATCGCTTCCTGGGGATATTCACCCAGTACATCGATAGTGGCTTCGGCCTGCTCCAAGGCGAGGTGAAGTGGCTCGCTGGCGTGCTGATCGCCATCGACCTCGTGCTCGCGGCCCTGTTCTGGGCTCTGGCCCCCGACGAGGACGTGATCGCCCGACTCGTCAAGAAGACGCTGTTCATCGGGGTCTTCGCCTACATCATCAGCAACTGGTCCAATCTCGCCCGCATCCTCTTCGAGAGCTTCGCCGGCCTCGGCCTCAAGGCGTCCGGCACCGGCATGTCGGAAGCCGACTTCCTGCGCCCGGGCCGCGTCGCCCAGGTCGGGCTCGATGCGGGAAAGCCCATCCTCGACTCCATCTCCGGCCTCATGGGCTACGTGTCGTTCTTCGAGAACTTCATTCAGATCGCGGTCCTGCTGTTCGCCTGGATGGTGGTGCTGCTCGCCTTCTTCATCATGGCGATCCAGCTCTTCGTCAGCCTGATCGAGTTCAAGCTGACCACCCTCGCCGGCTTCGTACTCATTCCGTTCGGCCTATTCAACAAGACCGCCTTCGCGGCGGAGCGCGTGCTCGGCAACGTCATGAGTTCCGGCATCAAGGTGCTGGTGCTGGCGGTCGTGGTCGGCATCGGCTCGACGCTATTTTCGCAGTTCACCAGCGGCATCACCGGCCAGCCGACGATCGAGGACGCCATGGGCCTCGTGCTTGCAGCGCTCTCGCTGCTCGGCCTCAGCATCTTCGGACCGGGCATTGCCAACGGCATCGTCTCCGGAGGACCGCAACTCGGCGCGGGCGCCGCAGTCGGCTCCGGGCTCGCTGCGGGCGGCATCGTTGCAGCCGGTGCTGGCCTCGCCACGGGCGGGGTCGGAGCACTTGGCGCAGCCGGCTCCGCGGCAGCCGGCGCGGCACGCGGTGGCGCCAGCATCGCGGGCGCCGCCACCACGGCCTACCGCACCGCCTCTGCCGGGGAGAGCGGCGCGGCCTCGGTCGCGACGGGGATGGGCGGTGTGGCGCGCGCGGGCGGCTCGGCCGCCGCACAGGCCGTCACCAGCCCGCTCCGCCGCGCCGCCGCCAGCATGGGCGAGAGCTACAGCTCCGGCGCGCGCCAAGCCTTCACCGCCACCGGCGGCGCGTCCACCGGCGGGGTTGCCGACGCGACCGCGGGTGCGCCGGGCGCCGAGGAATCTTCTGCAGGCGATGGCGCCTCCGGCGAGCCCGGCTGGGCGCGCGCCATGCGGCGCCGACAGGCCGCCCATCAGGGCGTCTCCACTGCCGCCCACGCCGTGCGCTCGGGCGACGGCGGCGGGTCCGGCTCTTCCATCTCTCTCGAAGAAGCCGAATGATGCTCTTCAAGCGACAAGACGTGCGCTACGGGCGCACCCCCGAACCCGAGACACCTTACCAGCGGGCCGCCCAAGCCTGGGACGACCGCATCGGTTCCGCCCGCGTCCAGGCAAAAAACTGGCGGCTGATGGCGTTCGGGTCGCTGCTCCTCTCCGCCGGGCTCGCCTCGGCGCTCGTTTGGCAGTCCGCCACCGGCCGCATCGTGCCCTGGGTCGTCCAGGTCGACCGGCTCGGCCAGGCACAGGCCGTCGCGCCAGCCGACGCCGCCTATGAGCCTACCGATCCGCAGATTGCCTGGCACCTGGCCCGCTTCATCGAAGAGGTCCGCTCGATCCCGGCCGACCCGATCATCCTGCGTCAGAACTGGCTGAGAGCCTACGATTACACGGCGACATCCGGTGCCACGGCACTGAACGACTATGCCCGCAGCAACGACCCCTTCGGCAAGCTCGGCAAAAGCCAGGTCTCGATCGATGTCTCGAGCGTGATCCGCGCCTCGCAGTCGAGCTTCCGCGTCGCCTGGAGCGAGCGCCGCTACACCGACGGCGCCCTCGCCACGACCGAGCGCTGGACCGCCATCCTGACGATCGCGATCCAGGCCCCGCGCGACGCCGAGACGCTGAAGAAGAACCCGCTCGGGGTCTACGTCACCGCCCTCAACTGGTCGAAGGAGCTCGGCTGATGCGCCGTACGATCACTCTCGCCGCGCTGCTCGGATCGGCCTCGCTCGGCGGCTGCGCCCACTACACGCCACCCGAGATCGGCTACGACGACACGCCGAAACCGGCCGTGCTCGCCTCAGATCCGCCTAAGCCCTTGCAGATCGTCACGGTTCCGAAGCTGTTGCCATTGCCCGGCCAGCTCAAGCCGTTGCCGGGTGGACGCACAGCGTTGCCCGAACCCGCCGATCCACGCGCCCGCGTCGACCTCGCCAACCGCGCCGCTCGCATGCAGCCGACGCGCTCCGGCTACCTCAACGCCGTCCAGGTCTATCCGTTTTCGGACGGCGCGCTCTACCAGCTCTACGCAGCACCCGGCCAGGTGACCGACATTGCGCTCGAGGCTGGTGAGGCGCTCGTCGGCTCCGGTCCCGTCGCGGCCGGCGATACCGTGCGCTGGATCATCGGCGACACCGAAAGCGGCTCGGGCGCAACCAAGCGCGTCCACATCCTGGTCAAGCCCTCACGTCCGGATCTCCTGAGCAACCTCGTCATCAACACCGACCGGCGCACCTATCACCTGGAGATGCGCTCCTCCGAACGCACCTACATGGCGAGCCTGTCCTGGGCCTATGCGGGCGACCAGCTGATCGCCCTGCGCCAGCAGAACGCCCGAGCCGAGGCGGCACAGCCGGTCGCGAGCGGGGTCGATCTCGAGGCGCTGAACTTCCGCTACGAGATCGAGGGCGACACGCCTCCATGGCGGCCCTCCCGCGCCTATGATGACGGGCATCAAGTCTTCATCGAGTTCCCCCGTGGCATCGCCCAGGGCGAAATGCCGCCGCTCTGGGTGATCGCGCCCGAGGGCGGGGCCGAACTCGTCAATTATCGCGTGCGCGGCCACTTCATGATTGTCGACCGGCTGTTCGCCGCGGCCGAGCTGCGGCTCGGCGGCGAACACCAGAAGATGGTCAGGATCGTGCGGACGGACGGGAGGCCGACGACGTGAGCGGCCGGGACGAGGAGGACATCGGAGCTGCGGAGCCGTCCAGGCCCGGACGGTTGGACGCAGTGCGCACAACCCAAGAGCTCGCGGCCGAGCTGCGGTTACGGCCCGAGCGGTCGCGCGTGACGCGCCTGTCCCGGCGCGTGCTGATGGGTTTGGGTGCGGCGTCCGCCATCGCCATCGCGGCGGCGCTGATGTTTGCGCTGTGGCCGCACGGACCCAAGCGCGACGGCGAGGAACTTCTCAATACCGACAATCGCAACGTCGCGGATGGACTGAACGGCCTGCCGCGCGACTATGCCGGGATCCCTCGGCCGGTGCCACAACTCGGGCCTCCGCTGCCCGGTGATCTCGGCAAACCGCTGCTGGCCGCCGGGGCACCAGCGCCCGGGATGCCGCAACCAGCCGTGCCCGACCCGGAAGCGCAGCGCCTGGCTCAGGAGCGCCAGCGGCTAGCCCAGGAGATGGAGGCGGCGCGCACCAGCCGGCTGTTCGCCAGCGAGGCGCGCGCGGCCGTGCAGCCCGCCTCATTGTCGGCTGCGGTGCCCGTCGCGCCGATGCCCTTGCTTGATCGGAGCGCGATGGGGCTGAACGGGGCCGCAGCCAGCTTGAGGTTTCCGCGAGGAACGCTGGCTGGAGAAGATGGCGAAGGGAGCACGACGCAGCCGAGCGAAGCCGACCGCAAGCTCGCTTTCCTGACCGCGCCGGTCGACCGCAAGACGACCAGTCCCGACCGGGTTCAGGCGCCCGCGAGCCGCAACGTCGTCCAGGCCGGGTCCGTGATCCCGGCGGCACTCCTCACCGGCTTGCGCTCGGACCTTCCGGGCCAGATCACCGCCCAGGTGACCGAGGCCGTCTACGATAGCCCGACCGGCAAGGTGCTGCTCATCCCGCAAGGGGCGCGGCTGATCGGCCAATACGACGCCCAGGTCGCCTTCGGGCAGTCCCGTGCGCTCCTGGTCTGGAACCGCATCGTCATGCCGAACGGCCGCTCCATCGTGCTGGAACGCCAGCCCGGCGCCGATCCGGAAGGGTATGCCGGGCTCGAGGACGAGGTCGACAACCACTGGGGCGCGTTGTTCAACGCCGCGATGCTCTCGACTATCCTTTCCGTCGGTTCAGAGGCCGGCACGTCGAACAACCAGAACAGCCTCGTCGACGCGATCCGGCGCGGCTCGTCCGACTCGTTCAGTCAGACGGGACGGCAGGTGGTCGGGCGCTCCCTGCAGGTCCAGGCCACGATCACGATCCGGCCGGGCTTTCCGGTCCGCGTGATCGTCACTCGCGATCTTGTGATGGAGCCCTATGCGGGCTGACGGAGCATTCGATGGCGAAACTGAAACTAGGACCCTTGATCGATGACAAGCCGGTCCGGCTCACCGTGGAGCTGCCGGCGCAGGTGCATCGCGATCTCGTCGCCTATGCCGAGGTGCTCGGCCGCGAGACCGTCACCGACGCGCCCGTTGAGCCCGCCAAACTTGTCGGACCCATGCTGGCGCGGTTCATGGCCACCGATCGGGCCTTCGCCAAGGCCCGCCGAGCCGCGGGGGCAGACCGAGGCGGCGTTCCTGCAGCCGACCTCACCGTTGAGCGTAACGGGCGACTCGGCGAGCGTGGCTAAGAAAGCGACCGAGCGCCGGGTTCTCGTTCTCGTTCAGCCAAGCCATGCGCACCGACATGGTCGCGTCCTCGTCCGTAACGGGGCGATAGACGACGCCGGGAATGACGAGCGCGGTCGCGGACTCGGCTACGACAGTGAGTCCGTAACCCGCGCTGACCAAGCCGAGCAGGCACTCGCGGGAGATGTCGTGCTGGTGGATATCCGGCGCAAAACCGCCAGGGTCCAGCTTGCCCGCGAGCCAGGCATAGATGACGGGCCCGGAGCCGTAGGCCCGCACCACGAAGCTTTCGTCGCGCACTTCCGCCCAGGTCAGCGTTCCCATTGCCGCGATTAGATGGCGCTCGGGAGCCGCGATGTAGATGCGCTCATCCCAAAGATGCTCGCTCGCTGCCCCGGGCGCGTCCGCGACCTCAATCAGGAAAGCGACGTCAACCTGATGATGCCGGAGCGCAGTGAGCTGATCGGCTGACGCGCCCTCTCTGAAAGTTATGTCGAGATCAGGAAATCGGGTTCGGTGCTCGTCCAGGATGCGGTGGAGGTGGCCCGAAGCGAGAGAGGGATAGAAGGCAATGCCGAGTGCGCCCGCGTTGCCCTTCTGGACGCTCGTGGCGCTATGGGCGGCTTCCTCCAACTCGGCCAATGCCCCGCGAGCCCGGTCCAGGAATCGACGGCCAGCTAATGTTGGCCGTGCGCCGGCGCTGCTTCGCTCAAACAACGCGACGCCGAGTCCCTCCTCTAGAGAGTGTAATCTCCGGCTCACGGCCGACGGTCGCAAGCCGAGTTCAGCGGCGGCACGGCGGATGCTGAGATGTTCGGAAACCAGGAGCGCGTGACGGACAGCTTGAACGTCGATCATCGGTCATGCATTCCGAATGCCGATCTGCAGATCTCGACGGCATAAACGGCAACTTAAATGCCGGGCTTAAGCCGCCAGTGCAGCCAGGCTGACCATCAGCTTGTCGACGTCAGGCTGGAACACCACCGAGGGAACCGTCTCGCGAACGGTGCTCACAAGAGCTCGCTTCTGTTCTGAATGCCCGCTCACCATCACTGTGACCGCCTGGGCCAGCGACAAGACGTCGGTCCCGCTTGGAAGCCAAGCAGGCGCCACAAACAATTGCCGGGTCGGAATTTGTAGAAGGGAGCGTGTCGTTCGCAGGTCGTCTTCTTCGACTCCGATCTCGAACGCAATGGTGACGCCACCGTCGTAAGGGGCGGGCAGCCCGACCGGCCGGATCCTCAAGCCGCTGGACCGCCGGAGGTGGGTGAGAAGGGGAAGATCGACGAATCCGAGGAGGCGTTGACCGCCCATGTCGCGCACAAGCTCGATCATGGCGAGGTGAAGCTTGGACCGAGCCTCGAAGCCGCGCCGGCCGCGAGCGTTGCTGGTGCTGAAGTACCGGGTGCACTCGAAGGTCCCAGGCTCTTTGACTGACGGCTCGCTGTCCGCGATCAGATGAGGAAAGACATCCGGTAGCACGCCTCCCTGGGCGGTTGTCCGGATTCGGCACCCCACCTCGATGTCGCCATCGAGCGACAAGCCGACCAGATACAGCGCCTTGTCGTCATCGTAGTCATCATACTCGCCGCCGTCGACCGACCGTAAAGGCCAACCCCGCTCGATAACGAACTGCTGATGGCGTTCCCGGTGAAATTCGTCGAGTTCCCGTCCGTAAAGATGCCGGTTGCTGCTGTTTACGAGGTGGATCATTCTAGCCTCCTACTTCGGAGAGATTAGACGCCGCTTATAGAGATTCGAAAATAATCCAAATAGACTAGGAGAACCAACCTCTACGCCACGCCTCGAAGGCACCTTGACTTCGCTTGGAGACATTGAGCGCTCGCTTCGCTGCCTCGACGTGGTTGTGAACGGTAGTACCGGATACGCCCAGCAAGTTACCGATCTCACCATCGGTTTTGCCGGCGTGGACCCACCGCAGGCACTCGAGCTGGCGCGGGGTCAGCGGACAAATCGGATCGAGTTCGATCCGATTCAGGATTTCCCGACCTCTTGTCGCATAATAGTAACCGGCGAGGTGAAATGCCGCCCTGGCGTCGGGCTCAAGGTCCAAAACTGGGCCGCAAAAGGCGGCAGACAGCAGAGCTCCGTCGCTTTCCCGCACCGGAACCACAAAACCCTCAGTGCAACCAGTGTAGTCGCGGCACGCGTCCATAACGTGCTCGCCTTCACTTGAGGCATGACGGGTCCGAGCCTGCGTCCAGGTAAAAGGGCGGGTTTGATCGCGAAGCATTGTAACCGGGGCAGATTTCCGGGCATTTTGGTTGCGTTGAGCCGGCTGGCGTGATTCACGCTGACCATGTCATTGCCGGATATCGGATCGCTGGAAAGCCTCTCGCTGGGCGAGTTGCGGGATGTTG